>CEUZ01094720.1_pt1 | contig 26136 bp, 26 predicted proteins | sample 361511 | NCBI WGS metagenome assembly CEUZ01 (sample SAMEA2622822, study PRJEB7988) | marine metagenome | biome: marine biome (ENVO:00000447); feature: surface water layer (ENVO:00002042); material: "saline water (ENVO:00002010), including plankton (ENVO:xxxxxxxx)" | depth 5 m | reverse complement strand
TTTGGCAGCGTTTTTAACAGTCTCTTCAATAGAAATGTGATAACTAAGCCAAGGCAAATCTGCAACAATAAGTGCTTCTGGTTTAGTTCGAGAAACAGCTGCAGTGTGATGAGCAATATCTTCAACTGTTACTTGAAGAGTGTCTTCATATCCAAGAACAACCATTGCTAATGAGTCACCAACAAGAATCATGTCAGCACCTGCTTCATCTACCATGCGCGCGCCAGGCGCGTCATAGGCTGTAATCATCACTAAACGCTTTGATCCAATAGCACCTTTATGCTCACGAATGTCAGGAACAGTTGACTTTGGCACCTTAATATCTCCTTTTCAGTCCAGCGCGTTAGCTGCCGGCTGATAATTAATAGTACCAAAAATTCGAAACTAAAAGTTTTGTTGGATACTTTTAATTCCCACCCAAAGATGAACTCCGTACCAGGTGATTCCATCCACATACAGAACATACTTCAATCACATAGGCAGACAACTGAGCTTTTCTAGCATTAAGTCGTCTAAGTTCTCCTTTTGAGGAAATACAACGCCCATGCGCAGGTAACCTCGGACCAAAAACATAAGTCACATAATAAATTTCATTTATTTCGCAAATAGGACACTCTTCACCTGTAGGAACTCCACAATGAGTTGCGTTTCGCTTAAGCATGGGCTGCGCATCACATACGGTTTCTGTGTCAATTTTCCCATTCTTCCAAAAATCAACAACCACTTGTCTTGCTAATCTGTACTCGACATCCGTAGCACTTTCGGTTGCAATTAAATCTGACTTTTCAAGATTGTTTTTTTGCTTAAAAACCCGTAGTTTTTCTGTCCTTACTGAAGACATCAACACACATTAATCATTTACTTGATTAATAAACCTGTTGGAAAATAAAAATTATTCACTCCATTTATTCAAAACTCTAGTCTTAGCTTCATCAGATGTAATAAGTCCTTCTTTAAGACGTATTTCCTTCAACCAAGTCAAAATTTCGCCTACTACTGGTCCGGGATTTAAATCAAGCAATTCCATGACTTCCTGAGAAGTTAAAACTGATTCAAAAGAAGTTAGATCTTCTAGAGAGCTTAATTCATCTAAAGAATATAAAAAATCCGCCTTATTAAGATCCGAAGCCTCGATAAGACTAATCGAATCATGAACACCCCAATTCGTTAAGTCAATCAACCTTCGAATCTCTTCATGACTCCATTTCTTTGATTTCGGACCCTCAGAAACCTTATTTAAAAAAACAGCAATACTTTCTATTTTTCGCATTTCATCTTTAGACATCCTTAAGTTTTTTACAAACTTCGATATCTCCTTTCGTGAAACTCCATTAACTAAAACAGAAAGTCGCATCACAGGGTCATTCGGTTTCAAAACCGAAAATGTTTTATCCAAAATTTTTATATTTGAAGAAATATCGAAAGGAAACACTTTCTTTAACAAATCAATTTCTTCTAAAAATTCAAATCCTTTTTGGGGATTATGTAAAGAAAGAAGTTTAAATAACTCTTCTCTTATTCTTTCTGGAGAAACAATCAAAATTCTTTCAGCTAACTCCTTAGCCGTGTCAATTATTTCTTGAACGGGCGCCAAATCGTATCTTGCTATAAACCTCGCTGCTCTTAACATTCTCAAAGGATCATCATTAAATGATTCATAAGGATCTAAAGGAGTTTTCAAAACACGATTCTCTAAATCAGATTTTCCATTAAATGGGTCTAGGAAATTACCATTATCAGCTTCAATCGCCATCGCATTAATTGTGAAATCTCTTCTACTTAAATCATCTTCTATATTCAAAGAAAAAATCACTGAAGGTTTTCTTGATGAACTTATATACGACTCTGATCTATGAGTTGTTATTTCCATTCTTAAATCACGAAAACTTAAACCGATTGTTCCAAATTTTTCACCTTGTAACCAAACTGCATCAGCTAGAGGTTCAACCAAAGCTCGAATTTGATCGGGAGTTGCGTCAGTTGTGAGATCTAAATCAGGACTTACCATTTTTTCATTTACTAATGCATCTCGAACAACTCCTCCAACTAAAAAAAGATTGTGTTTTGCTGCAAGAAATTTTTCAGTAATCGGAACAATCAGACTTCTTAAATAATCGAAATTTTCAATCATGGATTAACTCCATGCAACCGAGCAACTCTCCTCACAGTTTCCAAACCGGGTCCGGCTCCAGTTGACGCTTCAAGTTGTAAATCAAATCCCATTATGGATGAAAATGAAGCAGTCACGGAATCAGCTAATGCTTGAAAGTCATAGCCTCCCTCAAGAAAAAAAATACATCTACTCTTTGGTGCCATATGAAATATCTGAGTCGTTAGATCAGCAAAATCTCCTGAAGTTAATCCCAAATCAGTAAGTGGATCGTCTCTGTGTGCATCAAACCCAGTAGAAACCAATACCCAATCTGGTTGAAAATCCTCTATACATGGTGAAATAATCTCATCTAAAGCAGCTCTATATGTGCCACCAGTTGATCCTGGTGGAAGGGGAACATTTACTGTAAAACCTTTCCCGTCTAATTCACCAATCTCTTCTTCTTTTCCAGTTCCGGGATATAAAGGCCATTGATGAATTGAAATCACTAGGACGCGAGAATCAAAATAAAAAATGTCTTGAGTGCCGTTTCCATGGTGAGCGTCTATGTCAACTATGGCAACTTTCTCACCATTTTCTATAAGAGATGCAGCAGTAACAGCAATATTATTCATCAAACAAAAACCCATTGAACGATTTGAAGTTGCATGATGACCTGGTGGTCGAATCGCACAAAAAGCAGTCTCTGCCTTAGTTTCAATTAATGCATCAACTGCAGCCAGCCCTGATCCTGCAGCTAATCGAGCTGCATCCCACGAGCCCTTACTAATTGCAGTATCAGGATCCATGCGCCCACCACCCTCTGCAGCCAAAATCTCCAATGCTTGAATATGCTCAATTGGGTGACACCGTAAAAGCTCTGCTTTAGTGGCAACACGAGGCTCAATTCTAACTAAATCTTCATCTAGGTGTATTCTGTCCAAACCTTGCCAAACCGCTTCTAAACGCGCGGGACATTCTGGATGTTTTTTCCCCGCAGTGTGATCGAGAAAACGCTCATCAGTCAAAAATAACAACGACACTTAAAGATCGTAGTTCGAAGTTCGATTAATGTATGAAACTTTTAGCAAGTCTTAAAAAATAATCACTTACGAAATCCATTTATAGGCCATATTCTGTAGTTATTAAGATAAATAAACCCTTTTCTATGATAAATGTCATAAAGCGATACACCTATGTATCTTTTTTTATTTCAATCATCTTTACTTTTTGTTTATACACACCAGCATTCGCACAAGATAAAACAGAAAAAGAATCTGAAAAAGTAACTCCTATTTCTATTTCATTTATTTCAAAGGTTACCGCTAATCCACCACTTAAATCTGACGGAACTTATGTACTTGATAGGCAAGCCGTGAACCAAATATCAAATTTAGTTGAGGTTCTTAATAATCACCCAGAAATAAAACTGACAGTTAGTTTGCCTCCAGCAACTATCTCGGGACTTTCTCACTCACAAAGCAATGAACATGAGCTCTTGCTTACAAAACTTAAACATTTAGCAGAAACACAATTACACATTGTTTCCTCGCCATTTGTGACAAGCGACCCTGAATCCTGGAGACTAATAAGTTCTTTTGAAAACTATAACGATCTTCTAAAACGGGGAGATCTTCAAATAACAAATCATCTTCAAACAGAACCAGATCGATCATTTGCATTTATCTCACAAAGCGCTGTTATAGAAACTCTGGATGTGCTAGATAAACTTGGTATTAAAACCTTTATCACCGAAACTTCTCACCTCGACCCAAAACCCGCCAACGAAGCAAATCCTTTAATTCGAATTAAAAGTCAAAACGGAAAAGAATTTAAAATAATTTTTTCTGACAGAAAAATTGATTCTTACTTAGCGGATATAGGAGAAAAGAAAACAGATGGACAAACCCTAACCAAAGATCTTTCTTCGCTAACAGTGAATACATTTACAGAGGAAAAAAATTTAGTTGTAAAAATTCCAAGTAACGTTTCAGGGAAAATTTTAAATCAAATTTTTGACTTTTTTAAAAACGTTCCGGGTTCAACAATAAAAACACTTCCGACTTTTGTTGAACATCTAGAAACAAAAAACCTTTTAAATGACACAAAATACTTTCTTTGGAATAAATCATCAAAAGATGTTTCGCAGATAGCTCCACCTCAAAATCTCGCAAAAGCAGCAATTGACGCCTACTCAGAAGTTATAGGTAGACCACACCCAAATACTTCTTTTTTATACGAACTTCTTGCAACAACTTCTGCTAGTGAACTAGTCGACAAAGAAACATCTGCCTATTTCAACACTATTTACGAAGAAATTGTAGAAGTAATTGATAGTTTCACAAGTCCTCAAAATCAAAATGTAAGACTTACAAGCAGAAAAGCAGAACTACCATTTACTCTTAAAAACAATCTGACTCATGAAGCAAATGTTGCGCTAATACTTCAAAGTGATGGACGTATCAGTTTCCCAGAAGGTCAAACTTTAGAAGTTCAACTGAACCCAGGTACTAATAAAATAAAAATACCAGTAAGTTCTCGTACATCTGGAAATTCTCAAATCCGTATAGGAGTCAGATCTCCGGATAAAGATCACTTATTACAATTAGACTCAAATTCGCTTTTAATAAGAACAACTCGATTATCGGGTGTAGGAATCTTACTTTTTGTTGGAGCTGTTTTTTTCCTCGCATTCTGGTGGTTGCGTTCGCGACGACTACGCTCCATCAATAGGTAGGAGGAATTATGAAAATCCAAATTGTTACAGATAGCGCAAGCGACCTTTCTGATGAAGAGGTATCAAGCTTAGGAATTCAAATAGTCCCACTAAGCATCAGGTTTGGTGAAGAAGAGTTAATTGACCGTATTGAACTTGGAGCTGATGAATTCTACGAAAGAATGAACAATAGTGAAGATGTTCCGCAAACAGCTGCCCCATCTCCGGGTGCATTTAAAGAAGCTTTCGAAAAGTGCTTTTCAGAAGGAGCAGAAACCGTAATTTGCATAAATATCTCTAGTGAACTGTCTGCGACAATCCAAGCAGCAGAAGCAGGAGCACGAGAAATGTCAGATAAAGACATAAGAATTTTTGACAGTAAATCGGTAACAGGCGGTTTAGGCACAATGGTTTTAGAGGCTGCAAAAGCTTCACAAAATAATCAGTCAGCCGACGAAATCATTGACCTTTTGGAAAATTTGCGCTCAAAAACGAGAGTGTACGCGGCGATAGACACTTTAGAAAATCTTAAAAAAGGTGGACGAATTGGTAATGCTCAAGCCCTACTTGGAAGCATGCTCTCAATTAAACCACTAATTGATGTCAGTAGTGGAATTGTTGAAGAAGCAGGAAGACAAAGAACTAGAAAAAAATCTCTTATATGGCTGCGCGATAAATTAGCTGAGTTCGAGAACAATATTGAAAACCTAGTAATTATGCACGCCCGTGCCGAAGATCTTGATGAACTACTTGACATGATTGAAGATCAAATAGATAAATCAAACATGCGCGTAAGTGCTCTTGGTCCAGTTGTAGCAAGTCATGGAGGACCTGGGGTAATAGGAATTTGTTTTACTGTGAAGAACTAGCAAATCAAAAAATAGAATGAACACAAATAGAAATAATGAAGAACAAAACCGAACTGGTTTAATCACAAATAAATTTATTGAAATAGTTTCACGATTTAGATCATTCACAACCGATCCGATAATTACCTCATCAAAATGGTTTATTTACGGATTAGGAATTTTTACTTGCGCACTTGTAGCCATAATTCTTTTAAGCATTGCCATATTTAAAATCATTGATCAATCGATCCCTGGTGGGTCTTGGCTTACGCTTTTTTCTCTCGGTTTATTTTCTACTGCTCTAGGAATTCTCTTACTAAAAAAAGCAAAAACTGACATACATTAATAATTAGAACAACAGGAAAATAGATGTCCAATACTCACAACAAAATAGTCATAATAGGATCTGGTCCGGCAGGCTTAACCGCTGCAATTTACACCGCTCGGGCTGATCTTAAACCCCTAGTTATAGAGGGAGAACCCTCTTCTACTGGAGATCAACCAGGTGGACAATTAATGCTAACTACAGAAGTAGAAAATTTTCCTGGTTTTCCAAATGGAATTTTGGGTCCACAATTAATGGCTGAAATGAAAGCTCAAGCTGAAAAATTTGGAGCTGTTTTTATAACCAGAAAGGTGAGCAAAGTTGATTTAACTCAAAATCCATTCAAAATTTGGATTGGTGATCCAAACGAAACACCGCCAACTCATACTTCAGATGCACTAATTATTTCAACGGGTGCCCAGTCAGTAATGCTTGAAGTTGAAGGTGAAAAAAGACTTCTAGGTCACGGACTTTCAACATGTGCAACTTGTGACGGTTTCTTTTTCAAGGACAAAAAAATAGCAGTTGTGGGTGGAGGTGATTCTGCTATTGAAGAAGCAAGTTTCTTAACAAAATTTGCCTCTGAAGTAACCATAATCCATAGACGAGACCAACTAAGAGCATCAAAAATTATGCAAAAAAGAGCTCATGAAAATCCAAAAATCAACTTTCTTTGGAATACAGAAGTTACAGAAATACTTGGTTCAAATTCGGTAGAGGGTGTAAAAATAAAAAATACAAAAACCCTTGAAGAAACAAAAATTGATTTAGAAGGAATTTTTATTGCGATAGGTCATACGCCAAATACATCACTTTTTTCAAATGAACTTTTAATAGATGATCTTGGATACATAAAAACAGGACCTAACAATACAACAACTAATGTCGAAGGTGTTTTTGCATGTGGTGACGTTCAAGATCACAAATATAGACAAGCAATTACTGCGGCCGGTTCAGGGTGTATGGCGGCAATCGATGCAGAACATTGGTTAGAAGCTAATCAAAACTGAACAAAAAATAGAAAAAATTCTAAAGGTGTTCTGCATCAAGCGACTATAAGGTGTAAAAATTCTTTAGAACAAATACCCATGGAGAAAATAATGAGCGAGTCAATCACAAATCTTTCATCAGAAACTTTTGAAAGTGAAATTAATTCAGCAGATAAACCAATACTTGTAGATTTCTGGGCCGAATGGTGCGGTCCATGCAAAATGATTGCTCCCATATTAGAAGAAATTGCTGATGAACAAGAAGGAACAATAAAAATCGCAAAAGTCGATGTAGATAGTTCACCGGAATTAGCCCAAAAATTTGAAATAATGAGCATTCCCACTCTGATCGTTTTCAATAACGGCGAACCTGCAAAACGTTTGGTTGGAGCACAAGGAAAACATCAACTGTTGGATGCGATTTCTGAATTTATTTAAATATTTACCTCAAAAATTTGTGCATAAAGAAAAAATATTAAAAATTGGGGATGAAGGGAATGAAGTCCTGGATCTACAAATTCGTTTATCGAATTTGGGTTTCACAGTTAGTAGTAATGAAACTGCTGTAAAAAAATTCGGTCCCGACACACAAGAAAAGTTAAAAGCTTTTCAAAAATTTCGAGGTCTAAAAAATGATGGAATTTTAGACCATGTAACTATTGAAATTCTAATAGAAGCAACATTCAAGTTAGGTAACAGGCAGCTATATCTTCAATCACCAATGCTTAAAGGAGATGACGTTTTTGAACTACAAACTCAGTTAGGAAAATTAGGCTTTGATGTTGGACGTATAGATGGAATTTTTGGTCCGCAAACAGTTAAAGCTTTAATAGATTTTCAAAAAAATTTCGGTCTGATTGAAGATGGTATTGCCGGACATGAAACGATCCGGAACCTTCAAAACATTAAAAATAAAGAAACTCCCGATACCCAGATTTCCAAAATTAAGGAAATTGAACATTTGAGAAATAAAAGTACTGATCTAGGGTCTCGTCGATTGGTTATAGGTCATTTTGGTAACAGTGCAACTCTTGCGAATGCAACAGCAAGAATGCTCAGAAAAAAAGGAGCAAAAGTTATTGACTTGAACAATCCTGATGAAGAAATACAAGCTCGAACAGCAAATGGTTTTGAAGCGGAAATGTATCTAGGTTTTAATATTGAGAATAATTCTCAATTTTTAATAAGTTACTTTAAAACAAAAAATTCACAAAGTGAAGGGGGTCTCCGCTTGGCGTCACAGTGTTCGAAAGAAATGGACAAAGTTCTCCAAAAAAAAGCTGAAACTCAAGGAATGCAAATACCGATACTAAGAGCTACAAGAATGCCAGCAATTATGTGCTCTCTTGGTCCAATAGAAGAAGTTATTAAAAATACTGATGAGATTGCTCATGCTTTTGCTAAAGCAATTTCAAATTGGTTCCAGGAACCATCAAAACTAGTTGAATAATTATACGGTTAATACTATAAATATATAATTAAGTCAAAAATTCTTTTAAGGTCTTCAGAGTCGGCAAATTCAATGGATATTCTTCCCCTTTTTCCCCTTGCGACAACAGAAACTTTTGTATCAAATTTCTCCGAAAGTATTTTTTCTACCTCTAAATGCGCAGCTTCTTTACTTGTTTGACTGTCGATTAATTTTTCGATGTTTTTAGCTTTGTCATCATCATTAAGGTCACTCACTATAAATTCAAGTTGCCTCACAGAAAGACCTTCTGAAATAACTCGAGATGCTAATTTTTCCTGGATTTTATAATCAGTCAATCCAGCCAAACATCTTGCGTGACCTGCTGTTAAATCTTCATCCATAATCATCCTTTGAACCACAGATGTCAGTTGTAAAAGTCTCAAAGTGTTCGCAATACCCGGACGGCTCCTGCCAACTCTTTCAGCAACCTGTTGCTGCGTCATATTAAATTCATCAATTAGTCGATGAAATGCAACAGCCTCATCAATTGGATTCAGATCTTCCCTATGAAGGTTTTCTATAATCGCCTGTTCAAATGATTCAAGATCTTCAATTTTTCTAACAAGAGCTGGTAATGAAGATAAGCCAGCTCTTCTTGCAGCTAACCATCTTCTTTCTCCTGCTATTAATTCATACCCTGAACTTTTTTCTCTAACTAAAACTGGTTGAAGAACCCCGACTTCCTGAATGGACGAGGTCAATTCAGCTAATTTTTCGTCATCAAACACAGTTCTTGGTTGATACGGATTTCTCTCAATATCAACAACAGGTATTTCTCTTAATTCGACTCCGGGACCATCAGAATAATTTTCCCCATTTTCAAACTCATCACTCGTTGTTCTTTGTTGCACACCACTTGATGAATCTGGAATTAATGCAGACAAACCCTTGCCCAAGCCAGTTTTTTTATTCATTTACGACCTCCTTAGCCAACTCCATATAAGCAACAGCACCTCTAGAAGTTGGATCAAATATTGTGATTGGTTGACCATATGAAGGAGCTTCAGAAAGTCTCACAGATCTGGGAATAATCTGTTCACAAACTCGATCACCGAAGTGATCACGAACTTCATCAGCAACTTGTTGTGAAATTTTTGTTCTAGAGTCATACATGACTAAAACAATTTTCGAAATTTCTAAATCGGGGTTTAAATTTGATTTAACTAAATCAACATTCCCTACTAGTTGTCCTAAACCTTCTAAAGCATAATATTCACACTGAATTGGAACTATCACCTCTTGAGCAAAACACAAAGCATTAATAGTCAAAAGACCAAGAGCTGGTGGGCAATCAATGAGAATGTAGTCATAATCATGAATAACTTGTTCTAAAGATTTAGAAAGCCTTTGCTCCCTGCTAAATGCTGTAACGAGTTCAACCTCAGCCCCAGCTAACTCAAGATTTGACGGTAATAAATTTAGATTTTCTATTTCTAGACTAATAATCGCCTCAGACGCTTCTTTTTCTTGAATTATTACTTGATAAATAGAAATGTTTAAATCACTTGTAGAAACGCCCAAACCTGTTGTCGTATTTGATTGTGGATCTAAATCTACTATCAGAACCCTTTTACCTATTTCTGCGATAGCTGCCCCGAGGTTTATCGTGGTTGTAGTTTTACCCACTCCGCCTTTTTGGTTTGCAATAGCAATAATTCTTGGCTGCTTTTTAGGTGCTTCTTGCACGTCGGTGTAATTAGTAGTCAACATTTACCACAGCATTACCCATTGGATAATAACAAACAAGCACCCTTACAAATAAGTGTTTCACGTGAAACATTGACAGATTTTTGTTCCACGTGAAACACTTAAAAAAGCGGATTTTGTAAGATTTTTTTGAATTTTCTTGGATAAACATCAGGACAATAGCTCTCACGAAAAAACGACCTATATCCCGCTAATCCGGTATGCCAATAATTTTTGTGTTTTAAACCCAAAAGAGACAAGCCTTCTACGGGCCATCTTTTTTCAACTTCAGTCTTGTTTATATAAGGAGGCTCACTAACTACAAATAAACCATCTTCTCGTAACAAAGGAGCAGCACACTCAGATGTAATAGAAGGTGTAGCAAAACCTCTAGCTGTAACAAGTTTTACTTTCTCCCTATAAGAGTTGTCACTCAACTCTTCTGCAGAACATTCAACAACTTCTACCCTGTTTGTAAGATCTAATTCATTAACAGCTTTGTTCAAAAAACTACATCGTTTTTTACTGCGATCTACCAATAACCACAAACAATCTGTGAGAGAAGACAAAATTAAGCCAGGAAGACCTCCACCTGTACCTAAATCAATAGCTAAATCTGTTGTTTTAAGATTGTTGAGAAAAATGTGATTATCTTCAGAAAACAAAAACCCTTTGCTGTGACTTATCCCAGTATTTGAAGCTTTATCAGTCAAAAACCCTTTAGTTACAGCTAAATCAAGGATTTTTTTAAGATTAGTGTTGCTACACCGTTTCATCAACAAGGATTACGACATGACGATCATAATCTGAACCTTCTGAACGAGTTGTTACACCTTCAACTTCAGAAATTGCATCATGAACAACTTTTCTATCAGAAGCATTCATCGGATCGAGGGCAACCGATTGACCTTCATCTAAAACTTCATTTGCTTGATTAACTGCAAATTCAGCCAAAAAAGTCCTTCTTCTCTCTCTGTATCCTCCAATATCAACCGTGAGTTTACCTTCAGCTTCACCATCAGAAAGACGTTGAATCATTGTGTGTGAAAGTTGAGTAATGGCACGTACAGTTTCACCCCTTGGACCGATAGCCAAACCAAGATTTAATCCCTGAGCTTGGACAATAGCTCTATTATCCTCTATTGAACTAACGACACGAGCCTGCAAACCCATCTTTTCTAAAAGACCGGCAACAAAATCTTCGGTTATTTCTGCTTGTTCTTCAAGATCCATTGTATTTTTTTTCACATCACCACTAACCGATTTTTTAAGCTCGGAATTTGATCTATGGTTTCCTTTCTTACTGGATTGCATATCATTATCGCGCTTTTTTGAAGCGTCTGTCACATTCGTGGAGGGTTTATTACTCTTTAAATTTTTCTGATTTTTGCCTTTAGTATCAGCTTTTTGTGGCTGACTGTTCTTATTTTTATTCCTTACTGAATTCCCAGAACTTCTTTTATTATTTCCGGCTTGTTTTTTAGTACGTGAACGACGATCAGTTTGCTTAAGTCTTGTATTTACTGGTTTTACCCTGGCTCTTAAACGCGCTTCTTTTCGTTTCAAACGAAATAAAGAATTGCTTCCTTCTTCGATTATCTCGAATTGCATATCATCCTCTGCAATTCCCAAACGATCTAAAGCTCTGTCTTTTGCCTCATCAACGGTGGATCCCGTTGTTTCGATCCACTCCATATCTATTTCCTTTTCTTTTTCTTACGTTTTTTATTACTTCTAGGAATATTCGTTCCAGAAGGTGTAACTCTTCCTGTTTTTATAGGTTTATCTGAAACAGTTGAGTTATCAGTCTTTTTAGATTTCGATCTGTCCGATACTTCTTCTTTAGACTTCTTAGTCTTTTTATTAGATTTTACATCTTTTTCTATATGTAAATGAGAATCATTCTCAAAACTTCCAGCAGTAGTTCTTTTCTTCTTTGCTTCAGATGAAGAAACTGTAGAACCTTTTGATACCGCCTTAACCTCTTTTTTTATTGTTTTTTCAGCTTTTTTGTTCGGCTTTCCAGTTTCATTAGCTTGAGAATTGACAACAACAGGATCATTCTTAGCTGCATTCTCACCATAAAATTTCCTAGTTATGTAACCCTGTTGGACAATCCGATACAAGTTCGAGATAACAAAATAAACAACCAGCGCCGCGTCAAAACTAAAAGAAATAACAGGTAAGAAAAACGGCATTATTTTAAAAATCATTTGTTGTTGTGGGCTAATTGCGGCTTGCTGATTTCTTCCTCTTATTTGTTTTTGTTGATACCAAGAAGTGACAAAAACTAAAAGTATTAAAATGAAATATGGAATTGAAGTAATAAAACTTTCAGAAAGCGCATCACTTGTAGAACGCGCGAGATCAATTCCCCAAGAAACCATTTCATTTTCTTCGCTTAAATCCTGAAACAAAGCGCTTTGATGATCTATGTAATCTGGATAGAAAACTCTTTCCTGCTCGGGTGGAACAGAAATTGCCTGATTAAAGCGCCCTGTTACCCATCCAGTATGTTCACCCAAATTTGAAAGACGTCTTGTCAGTCCACTAATAACATTATATAAAACAAGGAAAACAGGTGCTTGTACAAAAAGTGGAAGACACCCTGAAAGAGGATTCACATTGTTAGCCGTGTAAAACGCCATAACTTCTTTATTCATTCTTTCTTTATCATTTTTGTATTTAGTTTGAATTTTTTTAAGCTCAGGCTGAACGTGCTGAATTTTGATCATTGATCGTGTTTGTTTAAGAGTTAAAGGTGTAAGAATAAGCATTATTAACAAAGTCAATAACGTTATCGACATTCCATAAGACGGCCAAAAATCATAAAACCAGGAAAGTAATGTTGCCAACAAATCAAACATTTACTTTTCTCTTTTCATCAGGAACAGAATCAACCCCATAACCACCCCAAGGATGGCATCTAAACAACCTTTTACCGGTTAAAAGAAAACCTTTAATAAAGCGGTGTTTTTGAAAAGCTTCAATCGCATAAGTTGAACATGATGGAATAAACCTACATGTGCTTGGTTTTCCCTCAAAAATTTTCTGATACGAGGTAATTAAAAAAACAATCACATTAACAAAAACGTTTTGTCGTTTATTTTGCTTCATAAATGAATAATCAATAACCACGTGAACCAATATCTTTTCTTAAATCTTCAACAATTTTCTCTAAAGTTTGCGTCAAACAGGTAAAAGACTTATTTTCAGCCCCTGGAAAAACCCTTATTAAATAGTCACCAGAAGGAATAGAAATCTGTTTATTAATCATTTGATGAAAAACCTCTCGAAGTCTTCGTTTAACACGGTTTCTTACAACAGCACCACCAACAGAACGCCCTATCGCAAATGCAACCCGCACACCATCCGAAAAATCGTCCCCCGGGTTAAAAGCAACGCTTAAAAAACCCCGTTTTACTTTTTTTCCATTAATACGAAGGTTGTCAAAGTCACGCCTGTAATGCAAACGACCTATCAAGCTGATAGCCGAGCACGACCCTTTTGCCTGCGAGATTTAAGTACAGATCTTCCTGCTCGCGTTTGCATTCTGTGGCGGAAACCATGTTTTCTTGATCTCCTTCTATTATTTGGTTGAAAAGTTCGTTTCATAAATTAACTCCTGTTTAACTTGCCTTAGTAGAAAAAGAGACAAGTTATAACAAATAAAATCTTTCTTTTAGCTGTGTTTGTTTTGTCGAATTTAACAAACTACAACTATTGATCGTATGGCAGGGCACACTAGACGCCAACCGATAACAGAACCCACAAGCAAAAAATTTACCTGTGAATAAATAATTTGCTAAATACACAGAAAAATAGTCTGTGAATTTTTTTTGCGAAAAACAAAGATTATAAATTAAACGCCCGTCTTGCGAGTAAGTACCTGTCTAATGTACGTTTTTCGATTTAGTGGCATGAAATAAAATGTTTTTAACCCCAAAAGCTTCAAGTTTCTTTCCACACCAAAATCCACAACTGTGGATAATAAATTAGGAGAAATTTTGGAAGAAATAATTGAGGAAAATGCAACATTTTTGTGGGAGTCATGTTCACAAGCAATCAAATCACAAGTTTCTGAAGTTGTTTGGCAAGTTACCTTTAGCTCGGTAGTACCAGTAGAAATAAAAGACGACCATTTAATTCTCCAAGTCCCAAGCACCGTAGTTCGAGATCGAATAGAGGGAAGATACAAAAAACTTGTTTCTGAAACTCTTTCTGAAATAAGTGATGACCAATTCAAAATCTTTATAAACGTTGTAACCGAACCCCTAAACGAACCTCTAATCAAACCACAGGAAGAAGATGATTTTTTCGCATTAGAAAAAATAGAACAACTCGAAAACAATATTGTCTTAACATCTCTAGAAGAAACCACAGATGAAAAAACTCTTACTGATGTTTCCCTGTCAGAAGAATCCGAATCAACAACCACCTCCGGAACAAAAACATTTAAACACACATTTAATGATTTTGTTATAGGTTCTTCCAACAGGTTTGCACATGCTGCAGCTTTAGCGGTTGCAGAAACCCCTAGCCGTTCCTACAATCCTCTGTTTATTTATGGCGATGCAGGTCTTGGTAAAACACACCTATTACAAGCGGTGGGAAACTATGTAGCTGATCACTATAAAAACCATGAGGTGCGGTACGTTTCAAGTGAAACCTTTATGAATCGGTTTGTTGAAGCCATCAGAAACAAAACCCTGCCAGAGTTCAAACAACATTTCCGTGAAATCGACGTTTTGTTGGTGGACGACATTCAATTCATGGAAGGGAAGGAGGGGCTTCAGGAAGAGTTTTTCCATACTTTCAACACCATCCAACAAGCAGGTGGACAAATAGTTTTATCAAGTGACAGGCCGCCAGATTCAATTCCAACTCTTGAAGACCGTTTAAGAAGTCGTTTCAAAATGGGTCTAGTAACAGACATCCAAGCACCTGACCTTGAAACACGCTTGGCGATTTTGAGTAAAAAAACCGAAGAGAACCCTGGTGGAATAATTGTTCCAGATGAAGTACTTCAATTCATTGCAGAAAACATCACAGAAAACATCAGAGAGCTTGAAGGTGCACTGACACGTGTTTCTGCATATGCAAACCTAAATCACGAACCCTGTACTAAAGCTCTTGCTATAACCGTTCTCGGTGATTTAATAAGTTCAAACGCACCACGGCCAATTACACCGGAATTAATTTTTGAACAAACAACAGAAATGTATGGCTTTTCTAAAAACGAACTTATTGGCGGTAGTAGAAGAAGACCTTTAGTAACAGCACGACAGGTAGCAATGTATATTTTTCGTGAATTGACAGATTTAAGCTATCCAAGTATTGCAAGAGAGTTTGGTGGCCGTGATCATACAACTGTTATTCATGCTGTTGAAAAAATTAAAGCACTGATGGCAGAACGGCGAGAAATTTATGATCAAGTTACAGCATTAATTTCAGCTTTGCGTGATAATAAATAATTGTCCACAAGTTTATTTTATGTTTCTTTTTTCTGTGTAACCCTGTGAATTAAAGGTGGATTATTAAACAACACTTGAACTGCACAAATAAAGTTTTATCCACAATTCACAAGTACTACTTCATCTACTAAGTTAAGAAAAAACAAAGAAGTATAAATGAAATTTAAATGTGAAAAAGAAACGTTAGAAAAAACCTTTTCATTAGCCAGAAGAGCAACACCTAATCGTTCAGGAACAAATCCTGTTTTATCTGGTCTTTATGTAGAAGTAAAGAAAAACAAACTTGTTGTTTTAGGAAGTGATTTAGATTTAACAATCCGAATAGAAAATGAGGTTGGTGGTGAAGAAGACGGAAAAGCTGTAATTCCAGGAGCATTACTTGCCGACATAATTCGGGTTTTGGATGATGGGCAAATAAGTTTTGTTTTAAAAGATAGTGAAATACAAATTAAAAGTGGTAAATCGGAATTTAATTTACGTACATTACCTGTTGATGATTTTCCACGATTTGAAGAACCTGGTGGAAATAAAGCAACAATAGAGACACAAAGCTTGTCAAATGCTTTTGAGCAAGTAGTTAAAGCTGCAAGCACAGATGATGCACGACCAATTTTAACAGGTGTTTTATTATCAGCTGAAGAAAACGGGTTAAGGCTTGTAGCTACAGATTCTTATCGAATGGCAATTCGTGATATTCCAGGAACTGAAATTCTTGGAAGAGATGAAATTGTATTAGTACCTTCGCGAGCGTTAGATGTTGTTAAACGAATTCTTGACGAAGATGATCATTTAGATGTTGTTTTGGGTGAAAAAGAAGCTGTTTTTAAAATTCAAAACATTAGTGTTGTCACAAGATTAATTGAAGGAGAATTTCCAAATTACAAAGGACTAATCCCTGAAAAAAATAAAAACAAACTTGTAATTAATCGTGAAGAATTACTTTCAGCATTGCAAAGAGTAAAACTATTAGCAAGAGAAGCAACACCAATTCGATTATTGATGTCAGACAAAAAAATAGAACTTTTAGCAATTGAACAAGACATCGGACAAGCTACTGAAAAAATTGACGGAAATTATTCGGGAGAAGAAATAACGGTTGCATTCAACCCTGATTATTTAATCGATGGATTGGATGTACTTACTACAGAAGAAATTTGTTTAGAAACAACAGACGCTTTAAAACCAGCCATTTTAAAAGGTTTAAATGAAGAAATTTTTCTATATTTACTAATGCCAGTAAGAGTTTCATAAAAATGTTTTTGAGCCAACTGTGGCTAACCAATTTCAGAAATTATGAAAACTGCCATTTGAATTTTAAAGAAGGAACTACGGTTATAACTGGTAACAACGGCAACGGAAAAACAAACCTACTTGAAGCGGTTGCATGGTTAGCAAAGGGAAAATCATTTCGTGGTTCCCCAAACGAAGCTCTAATTCATCAAGGAAAAGAAAAAGCAATAATAAAAGCTGAAGTTATACATAAAAATAGAAAAACAACATTAGAAGTAGAACTAAACACTTTTGGAAGAAACCAAATTCAAATTAACGGAAAAAAAACAACCAAAAAAAAAGAACTTCAAGAAAAAATAAAGACAACAATTTTTAGTCCAGAAGACCTCATATTAATTAAAGGAAGTCCTAGCGAGCGCCGTAATTATTTAGACGAACTTCTTGTTGATTTACATCCAAAAAACCAAGCACTTAAAACAACATTTGAAAAGTGCTTAAAACAAAGAAACACGTTGTTAAAACAAGCAAAAGGAAGAAAAACCAGTGAAATTGAAACAACGCTTGATGTCTGGGATGAGAAATTGGCTGAAAGCGGAAAAGCACTTGTTATAAAAAGAAAGGAACTTTTAGAAAACCTGAAACCAAAAATAGAACAAAGTTTAAAACAATTCACAAACAACCAGGACAGGATTACTTTGCAATATGAAAAGACATGGCAAAGCGAAAAGCTAGCTGAGCAATTTTATACAGATAGAGAAAATGATCTTAGACGAGGGATTACAACAAACGGCCCCCACAGAGACGAAGTTTTCATAAAAGTAAACAACCTGTTGGCAAAAAGCCATTCTTCCCAAGGAGAACAAAGATCATTAGCTTTAGCTTTACGCCTAGCTGGGCATGAAGTTATTAAAACAACAATCGGGCACGACCCTATTGTGCTTTTAGACGACGTTTTTTCTGAACTTGATGCCACAAGGTGCCAAATTCTTATTGAGTTGCTTCCGAAAGAACAAGCTGTTTTAACCACAACCGGCGATTTACCATTTGGAGTAAAACCAGATTATAAATATCACGTAGTAGAAGGAAGTGTTGAAATTAATGAATAGTGAACCCGTTCATTTACGTTCCGTTTTGGAACAAATACTAAAAGATTTTGGGACGCCGGATATCAATAGCATCACTTCAATTGTTGATCAATGGGAAGACATAGTTGGGTCTGAGTTGGCTTCAAAAATTTCTGCTGTGGCAGTTAAAGGTTCTGAGCTCATTGTCCGGGTAGATGATCCAGCTTGGGCAAGTCAATTAACCTGGTTGGAGAGTCAACTTTTAACAAAAATTGAGGAAATTTTGGGTGCTGAAAAGGTCTCTTCAATTCGTGTTAGGACAAACTTAAAATAATTAATTACAGTCAAAAAAATTGACTTTTTAATAGGTTTTTGACACCCCAAATAACGCCTGAAATGCTATGATGGTTGAGTTGTGTTATTACCCTCTGACCTGCGGTTTTGTCAAAAAAACTTCTTAATTCTTCAAAAATATTCTGTTGAAAATAGGGTTAAATGAGCGGCTCTGAAAGTACTTATAATGCATCTCAAATAACCGTTCTTGAAGGGTTAGAAGCTGTTCGTAAAAGGCCCGGAATGTATATAGGTTCAACCGGCCCTTCAGGACTCCATCACCTAGTTTGGGAAGTGGTTGATAACTCGGTTGACGAAGCTATGGCTGGTCATTGTTCAGAAATAAACGTAACAATTTTATCCGATGGCGGTTGTCAGGTTGTTGATAATGGAAGAGGAATACCAGTGGGTAAACACCATCAGGAGTCAGATATGTCTGCTGCTGAGGTGGTTTTCACCAAACTCCACGCTGGGGGAAAATTTGGTGGCGAGGGATACAAGGTTTCTGGGGGTCTCCATGGAGTTGGCATTTCTGTTGTTAACGCTCTCTCGTCAAAGGTAGAAGTTGAAATTGATCGTGATGAAAAACGGCATTATATGGATTTTTTATCTGGTGGAAACGTAGACACTAAATTAACGGAAACAGGAAAAGCTCCCAACAACAGAACCGGTACAACTGTAAGGTTTTGGCCCGATTCTGAAATTTTTGACGATGTTAATTTTCGTGCTCAAACACTTTTGGAAAGATTCCAAATGATGGCCTTTTTAAACAAAGGTTTACAGATAAGTTTTTCTGACTTAAGAGAAGAAGCCGTAAACAAAGATGAAATTGTTTATAAATATGATGGCGGAATTAGAGATTTTGTAGAACATGTAAATGCGAGCAAGGAGTCACTTTTCGCAAAAGTTGGTTTTTTTGAAGCCCAAGAAAGTGGGCAAGAAGTTGAAATAGCTTTTCAATGGAACACTGGATTTAACACTGACGGTCTTCACTCATTCGCTAATGGCATAAATACGATTGAGGGCGGAATGCATGAAGAAGGTTTCAGAACAGCATTAACTGGTGTTATGAACAGGTATGCAAAAAAGAGGGGAGTAATAAAAGACAAGGACGACAACCTACAGGGTGAAGACATAAGAGAAGGACTTACTGCAATTATCAGTGTTCGTCTAGGAGAGCCACAGTTTGAAGGTCAAACAAAATCTAAATTAGGAAATGTAGATATGCGTTCATTGGTTCAGAAAACCACCAATGAAAAGCTTGCAGATTGGCTTGAAGAGCACCCAGTAGAAGCAAAAATAATTTTACAAAAAGCAATCAATGCACAACGTGCGCGTTTAGCAGCTCAAGATGCAAGACGATCTGCAAGACGCAAATCAGCTTTAGATGGTGCTGGAATGCCTGAAAAATTGAAAGATTGTTCGTCACGGGATCCCAGAGAATCAGAAATATTTATTGTCGAAGGAGATTCTGCTGGTGGTTCTGCCATACAGGCTAGAGATCCCAGAACAATGGCAATTTTGCCACTTAGAGGAAAAATATTAAACGTTGAAAGAGCACGTGCTGATCGAATGTTACAAAACTCAGAAATCCAAACAATGATTCAAGCATTGGGTGCAGGTTTTGGTGATGATGAGTTTGACTTGGAAAGAATCCGTTATCACAAAGTTATTCTTCTTTGTGATGCTGATGTTGATGGAAGCCACATAAGAACCCTTCTTTTAACGTTCTTTTACAGAAAAATGAAACCATTAGTTGACGCTGGACACATATTTATTGCTCAACCACCTTTATTTTCAACAGTTGTCGGAAAAGAAAAAATTTATTTAAAAGATGAAAACGCGAAAGCAAATTTTTTAAACGAAAAACCAGATCATAAAAAAGAATTTCAACGCTTAAAAGGTTTAGGAGAAATGGACTTTGATGAGCTTTGGGATACAACAATGGACCCTACTAGAAGAAGCCTTTTACAGGTCACAGTTGAAATGGGTGCTGTTGCAGATGAAGTATTTTCAACATTGATGGGAGAAGATGTTGACAGTCGAAAAAGATTTATACAAACAAATGCTCGCGATGTTCGTTTCCTTGATATCTGATGTCTAAAGAAACTAATGATCCCACGGAAAGTGAAGCTGTAGGCGAAGAATCTTTGGTTGGTTCAATTCAACCAATTCCAATTCAAGAAGAGATGGAGCAATCGTTTCTTGACTATGCAATGTCCGTAATTGTTTCTCGTGCACTTCCAGACGCCAGAGATGGTTTAAAACCTGTTCATAGAAGAATTCTTTGGGGTATGTATGATCTCGGTGCAAGACCCGATCGACCAACAATAAAGTGTGCTCGTGTTACCGGTGAAGTAATGGGTAAATATCACCCACATGGGGATTCAGCGATATATGACTCTTTGGTAAGAATGGGACAAGCATTCAGTCTCAGAGACCCGTTAATTGAAGCAAAGGGAAATTTTGGTTATTCTCCAGACGACACTCCTGCCGCTCCGCGATACACAGAATGCAGACTTGATCAAAGAGCAATTGCCTTACTTGATGGAATTGATGAAAACACAATTGATTTTATTGATAATTATTCAGGTGAATTTAGAGAACCAGAAGTTTTACCTGCAAGACTCCCCAATCTTTTAATTAATGGCTGTCAAGGGATTGCAGTTGGCATGGCAACAAATATTCCTACTCATAATTTGGCTGAGTGTATAGATGCAACTGTTCATCTTCTTGATAACCCTGAAGCAACTATAAATGAATTAATTGAAATTATTCCTGGGCCAGATTTTCCAACAGGAGCTTTAATACTTGGCAAAAGCGGAATTAAAGAAGCCTATTCAACTGGACGTGGATCAATTCGTATGCGAGCTAGAACCGATATTGAAGAAGATGGAAGGACTAATCGGATTGTTGTGAGTGAACTTCCATATCAAGCCAGTCCTAATCTAATAATGTCAAAAATTCGTGATCTCGTTGATGCAAGAGAGATAGAGGGAATCGCGGATATTAATGATGAATCGGCAAAAGGTGTGGTTCGTATTGTCATAACCCTTAAAAAAGATGCACCCGCTTTGGTGATATTAAACAATTTGTATAAAAGAACACCTTTACAAACAACATTTTCAGTGAATGCTGTGGCACTGGTTGATGGGGTTCCTAGAACTCTGAATATTTTGGAACTTTTACAGGCTTATATAGATCATCAAATTGTTGTTATAAGAAGAAGAAGTGAGCACCGTCTTTCTAAAGCGCAAGATGAAGCTCATATAACGGAAGGGTTAATTAAAGCTTTAGAGAGAATAGACGATGTGATCGCTTTGATTCGAGGTTCAGCAGACCGTTCTGAAGCGAGAACAGGGTTAATGGATGAAGATTATGGTTTTACTGAAATTCAGGCGAATCATATTTTAGATATGCAACTTGTACGACTTACCCGTCTTGGTAAGAGCACACTTCAGGAAAGAATGAAGGAATTATCTGAAATTATTTCTGAGCTTGAAGCAATTCTCGCAGAAGAAACAAAAATAAAAGCAGTGATAAAAGAAGAACTGCTTGAATTAAAAGAAAAATTTTCTACTGAACGTAGAACTGAATTTGTTCCAGATCCTGGTGAATTAGATATTGAAGATCTTATAGATGATGAAGAATTAATTTTTGCAATGACTTCAGCTGGTTATGTAAAAACAATGGCTCTTTCTGAATTTAATTCTCAAGGCCGCGGGGGTAAAGGAGTAACTGGAGCAAAACTAAAAGATGAAGACGCTTTGTCCCATATGATTCATACAACTGCTCATGCATATCTACTTTTCTTTTCAAATAAAGGGAAGGTTTATAGATTAAAAGCTCACGAAGTTCCATCTGCTAGTCGTACGGCTAGAGGAACATCAATTGTGAATTTATTACCATTGCAGCAAGATGAAAAAATTCAAGCTGTTGTAGATACAAGAGACTATGAAACAAACAGATTTTTATTTTTTGCAACTAAAAACGGAAGAGTTAAAAAAACATTATTTACTGCCTATGATTCTTCTTTAAAAGCAGGACTTATTGCCATAAAACTAAATCAAGGTGATGAATTAGTAAGTGTTGTGCCTACGAATGGTTCAGATCACATTTTTCTAGTTTCATCCTCAGGTCAAACTTTGAGGATAGATGAAGAAAAAATTAGACCTATGGGTAGAACGGCTGCTGGAGTAAGTGGTATGAAGTTTCGCACTGGTGACGGTCTTGTTTCATGCTCAGTTTCCAAAGAGGGCTCAATGTTGCTTCATTTAACGACAGAGGGCTTCGGAAAACGTACTGAAATTGATGATTTTTCTGTAAAAGGAAGAGGTGGTCTTGGGGTTAGAGGAATTAAAACTACAGAATCTAGAGGAACTGTAGCTGGTTCACTGGTAGTAAAAGACGATGACGATATTCTCGCTGTTACTTCAAGTGGAAAGATTATTCGCCTCGCTGTTTCCGAAATTTCAATTCAAGGTAGAGACGCAACTGGTGTAAGAGTAATGTCACCAGGTGAAGGAGAGATAATAACAGCCGTTTCTCCTGCTCCTACAGATGCTGAGGCCTAATAAACAAATAAAACTGTTTATGTCAAAGCGACCTGTTTGATAGGCGTCGTACTTCTAAACTGTAAGTGTGAGTGAAACAGAAGAAGATTTTTTTGATAAAACCGAAACCGAAGACGCTTCTTCTGTAACGGTGACAAAAAGGTTAAAAAAATTAATCAGTAAATCTGAAGATAAAAATGAAACTGTTCAGTCTTCTGTTTTAAAGCAATCAGAAGAACTTTTGTGGGGATCTGAAAAATTGTCACCACGTAATAAACCAAAATTTTGGAACACGTTTAAACAAAGAGAAGTTAAAGCGCAAGACAGGAAAGCCGGCTACAAAGTTAGAAAAGTAAGAAGGGTTTTTCGCCATATCGAGCCCTGGTCTGCGCTGAAAGTAGGATTGATTTTTTACACATGTATTTGGGGTCTGTCTACGATTGCTGTAAGAATTTTATGGAATACCGCTGAAGATGCAGGAACTATAGAAAAAGTAGAGTCATTTATTGAAGATCTATTTGCTTTAGAAGTATTTGAATTTGATTCCGATCAAATTTTGAAAATTTTCTTTTTAGGCGGGCTTATTATGGTTGTAGGTGGTACGGCGATAACTGTGGTCTTAGTTGTTTTGTTTAATCTGATTAGTGATCTCACAGGGGGAATCAGGTTCACGATGATTGAAGAAGAGACAGCAGTTCGAAGAAGAAAAATTAAATCAACTGATGATATTTATGATGAAGTAAAAAATCCACCAACATAATAAGTAACGACAGTTTTTAACATTTAAAGTTAAATACTTAAGATTTGTAGTCATTCTTTGACATTAGGGCCCATAGCTCAGTCCGGTTAGAGCGCACCCCTGATAAGGGTGAGGTCGCTGGTTCAATTCCAGCTGGGCCCACAATGAATATATTGAGACGTGCTTTAGCAGCAATAATTACTGCTGCTGCAGTTGCAGGTGCGGTGCGTTTTAAACAGGAACCTGGAATTGAAAAAAGAACAGGCGGTTGGAAGAAAATTTCTAATTTTGGTAACAAATAGTGAGAGCACTTGTTATCGGGGCTGGAGCGGTAGGAACGAAAGTTGCTCAACAGCTTTTAGCGTCAAATTCAGTAGATCAAATAGTTCTTCGAGATATTTCACCTGAAAAACTTGGAACTGCATCGAAGACTCTTAGTGGACGAGTAGAGGTCGAACATTTTCCTTTTTCACAAAATATGGATGCAGATGTTGTCGTAGTAGCGTCTCCTAGGGGCACACAGTTAGAAGCAGTAAAAAATTCAATTAGATTGTCCAGACCAACAGTTGTTGTTTCTGATGGTTTAGCGGAAACAATTTCAATTCTGAAACTAGAAGAAGAAGCTTTTAATCTTAAAGTACCTGTGGTAGTAGGAACAGGATTTGCTCCAGGTTTGAGCTGTGTTTTGGCTGCCTATGGAGAAACAATGCTAGATGAAATAGAAGAGATTCATGTATCAAAAATGGGTACTGGAGGTCCAGCATGTGCTCTTGTTCATCATCGTGCATTAAGCCGGAGTTCCTATGGGTGGAGAGAAAATTGTTGGGATAGAAAACTAGGAGGATCAGGTAGAGAACTTTTATGGTTCCCAGAACCAGTAGGACCACAAGATTGTTATAACGCTTCACTTGCGGATCCAATTCTTCTACATCATGTTTTTCCTAAAGTGTCTAGAATCTCAGCGAAAATGGCAGCAACACGAAGAGACAGGTTTACTGCTTTTTTTCCAATGCTTACCCCTCCTCACAGTGAAGGAGGAATCGGTGCAATAAGGGTTGAATTACGTGGGCAAAAAAACAGTGTTCATGAAAATGTTGTTATAGGAGTTGCAGAACGGCCAGCTGTAGCTGCCGCTTCGGTTACAGCTTTAACCGTTGAATTTTTGTTGAATAAAAAAACTAAATTAAATCACATGTCTACACTTGGATTAATGATTGATGCATCCGAGTTTCTCTCAGAATTGGCTAAAAGAAGTATTGATATACAAATTTTTGAAGGCGATAAGACAACTGTCTAAAAGAAATATTATGAAAAAATTATCCAAAAACTTTTCTTTACTTTTTTTCATTATCACACTTTTATTTATTGCCTGTGGTGGTGAAAGTGACGTGGCTTTAGAAGTTTCAACAGAAGAAATGTTAGAAGAAGTTGAATACCTAGTAATTACCTCACGTGAACATACAGATGAGAATGTTGATTACCCAACTATCCCGCCTGCTGGAGGTGACCATTTAGGAATTTGGCACACTTGTGGAATTTATAAAGTTGAATTGCTAGATGAAGCAGCAGTTCACTCCCTTGAACACGGGGCGGTTTGGGTTACTTATCAGCCAGAAATCCAAAAAGAAGAATTAATAAAATTAACAACGATGCTTTCAGGGAACCCAAAAATCTTGTTATCACCACATTCTCAACAAGGTTCGCCAATAGTCGCGACAGCATGGGGTAGAAGAATAGAGTTAGAAACTTCAGATGACGGGAAACTCGAAAAGTTTGTTGATTTTTTTGTCGACGGAGAAGCTTCTCCTGAAGCAGGAATTACTTGTGATAGAGGAATAGGCCGACCACCTAATGATCCGTACACGCTTAATCGTTAAGAGAAGCTAATAAAAGAGGGTGAAGGATCCTATTTGCCGCTAAAGCGTTTCCTCCATCAGGAGTTACGACATTTTTGTAATCAGTGAATATGCCCCCAGCTTCGGGAATTATTGTCAACATAGGAGCAACATCCCATTTGTTTACAATCGGATCAATCATCGCATCAACACGACCAGTCGCTACCAGTGCATAGCCGTATGCGTCGCCCCATGTTCTAATGGTGGTTCCCGCTTTTGATAAAGATTCCAGAAAAGACAAAGAGGACCAATAATCAATTCCGCTGGTCACCACAGAACAATCATCGAGAGTTTCAACAGATGAAACATGTGCTTGTTTGCCGTCTGCGAAACACCCCGTTCCTCTACCGGCCCAAACACATTCATTAATTGCGGGAAGATTTATTACACCAACAGCGGGACCATTTTCATCTTCAAGAGCGACAAGATTTCCAAACAATGGAACACCATTTATAAATGATTGAGTTCCATCTATTGGATCTAATATCCAAGTTCGCCCTGAAGATCCAAAAACATTTTCTTCTTCTTCACCGATAATCGAATCATCGGGGAAAGAATCTGCGATTCTTTCCCGAAGTAATTTTTCAGCACTCCGATCAGCTTCAGTTACAGGCGAACCATCAGATTTTTTGACAACTTCTAGATTTAAATCATTGAAAAAAGAAAGTGTTAATTCTCCTGCTTCTTTAGCTATTGATACAGCAAAATCAACTAATTTTTG
>CEUZ01160853.1_pt1 | contig 26189 bp, 18 predicted proteins | sample 361511 | NCBI WGS metagenome assembly CEUZ01 (sample SAMEA2622822, study PRJEB7988) | marine metagenome | biome: marine biome (ENVO:00000447); feature: surface water layer (ENVO:00002042); material: "saline water (ENVO:00002010), including plankton (ENVO:xxxxxxxx)" | depth 5 m | reverse complement strand
GTTTATAAAGAATTTTATTTATCTTGTCTTATAGACAGGTCTAGTTCTAAAATAGCTTTTATATCAAGTGATCAAGGTGGCATGGATATTGAAGAAGTTGCAAAGAACACTCCGAAAAAAATTAATACCACAAAAATTGAAATTAAAGATGAGATTTCACAAAATGAATGTGAACAAATAATTAAAATTTTTAATTTGAAGGATGAACAAAAAAAACAGGCTATATCTTTAATAAAATCAATTTTTAAAATGTTTATTGAGAAGGACGCGAATTTAGTTGAAATAAACCCTTTAATATTAACTAAAGAAAAGACCCTCGTTTGTTTAGATGCAAAAGTGAGTTTTGATGATAACGCTATATTTAGGAATCAAGATATAAAAGAACTAAGAGATTTAAATGAGGAGGACGCAACAGAAATAGAGGCTAGCAAGCATGGTCTCTCTTATATAAAATTAGATGGAAATATAGGTTGTATGGTTAATGGAGCTGGACTAGCAATGGCAACAATGGATATCATAAAACTTTATGGTGAAGAGCCTGCAAATTTTTTAGACGTAGGTGGTGGCGCATCTAAGGAAAAAGTGTCAGCTGGTTTTAAGATTATTTTGTCTGATAAAAATGTTAGAGGAATTTTAATAAATATTTTTGGTGGTATTATGAAATGTGATGTGTTGGCTCAGGGTGTTGTAGATGCTGCTAAAGAGACACAAATAAATGTTCCTTTAGTTGTGAGATTAGCAGGAACAAATTTTGAAGAAGGAATTAAAATTTTAGAAAATTCTAATTTGAATATTATTTCTGCTTTAGATCTAGACGATGCTACTCAAAAAATTATTAGAGAAATTAAATAATATGTCAATCTTAATTAACAAAAATACTAGAGTTATATGTCAAGGTTTCACTGGATCTAATGGAACATTTCACTCAGAGCAATCTATAAAATATGGCACAAATTTAGTAGGAGGAGTTACTCCAAAAAAAGGTGGAATGACCCATCTAAATAGGCCTGTTTTCAACACTGTTCAGGAAGCAAAAAAAAAAACAAATGCTAATGCATCAATGATTTATGTACCCGCAAAGTTTGCAGCGGATGCAATTATTGAAGCAATTGATGCTAAAATAGATCTAATAGTTTGTATAACTGAAGGAATCCCCATTTTGGATATGCTTAGAGTTAAAAAAAATCTATCTAAATCAAAATCAAGATTAATTGGACCAAACTGCCCAGGAATAATAACCCCTAACGAATGTAAAATAGGAATTATGCCTGGCAATATTCATAAGAAAGGTTCTGTTGGTATAATCTCTAGATCAGGAACATTAACTTACGAGGCAGTTGCGCAGACTACAGAAAACGGTCTGGGACAATCAACATGTATTGGAATAGGCGGAGATCCAATAAATGGTACAAATTTTATAGATTGTTTAGAACTATTTTTAAATGACCCTGAAACCAATTCTATCGTAATGATTGGTGAGATAGGAGGGTCAGCTGAGGAAGATGCTGCAAAATTTATAAAAAGTCATAAAATAAAAAAACCAATTGTTGGATTTATTGCTGGTATTACTGCACCTCCAGGAAGAAGAATGGGGCATGCCGGAGCCATTATCTCAGGAGGCAAAGGAACGGCCAAAGAAAAAATAAAGATTATGGAGGATGCAGGCATAACTATTGCAGAATCGCCCGCCCATATTGGTAAAACTCTTTATAACAAATTGTCACTTTAAAATATTCTAACAGAGACTATAATAAGATTATTAAACTAATGAGTTCATCAAAAAATTTAAATAATCATCAAGAATCGTTTTTAAGTCAGACAAATAGCTCATTTATTGAGAATATGTATGTAAGATTTATAAAAAAAGATCCTAAATTGCCTGAAAGTTGGAGCAAATATTTTGAGGGATTGAATGACGATGTTGAATTAGTGCTTAAAGAAATTAAAGGGCCAAGTTGGGGAATTAATTCAATAAAACTTAAAGCCGATACTTCAGAAGATACAGATGATGCCAAATTACAAACTATAAAAGCAATTGCCTTAATAAGAGCATATAGAATTAGAGGTCACTTAATTGCTAATTTAGATCCACTTGGAATGATGGAAAGGAAATATATACATGAACTTCATCCAGACGATCATGGATTTAAAAAAGAAGATTATGATAAAAAAATATTCATTGGATCATATATGGATTCTGGCTATGCATCAGTAAATGAAATACTTTCAAGATTAAGAAAAATATACTGTTCTACCATAGGTGTTGAGTATATGCATATTTCAGATCCTATAGAAAAAGTTTGGTTCAGAAATAGAATGGAAAAAGAGGAAAATAAGATCAATTTCACCTCAGAAGGAAAAAAAGGAATATTAAATAAAGTAATTCAGGCAGAAGAATTTGAAAAATTTCTAGCAAAAAAATTTGTAGGTACAAAAAGATTTGGCTTAGATGGAGCAGAATCTTTAATACCAGCTTTAGAGCAAATTATCAAAAGAGGTGGCCAACTTGGAGTAAAAGAAATTAAAATTGGAATGCCTCATAGAGGTAGGTTAAATGTTTTAGCTAATGTATTGCAAAAATCCTATAAAAGAATATTTAACGAATTTGCTGGAGAATTTTCAGATTCTCATGAGGACTCCGCAGGAGATGTAAAATATCATTTAGGAGCATCATCGAATAGGGAATTTGATGGAAATTCAGTCCATGTCAGTTTAACTGATAACCCATCACATCTGGAGGCCGTTGATCCCGTAGTTCTCGGTCAAACCAGAGCGAAACAATTTTTTCATAAAGATTTAAAAAGAAATAAAGTTATTCCAATATTAATACATGGAGACGCAGCGTTTGCAGGACAAGGTATAGTTGCAGAATGTTTTTCGATGTCAGGTTTACCAGGACATAATACTGGAGGAACAATTCATATTATAGTAAATAATCAAATAGGATTTACTACTAGCCCAAGATTTGCAAGGTCTAGTCCTTATCCATCAGATTTAGGAAAAGTTGTAGACGCACCAATCCTACATTGTAACGGTGATGACCCAGAGTCTGTAGTGCATTGTGCAAAGATCGCAATAGAGTTTAGACAAAAATTTAACAAAGATGTCGTTATAGACATGATCTGTTACCGAAGATTTGGGCACAATGAAGTTGATGAACCATCGTTTACCCAGCCACTTATGTATAAAAAAATAAGAGCTCATTCGACTACTCTTAATGTTTATGGAAAAAAACTTGTAGAAAATAATATTATAAATCAAGATGAATTCGAAAAAATGAAAGTCGATTTTAAAAATCTCTTAGAAGAGCAATATAAAACTGCAAAAGATTATAAACCTAAAATAGAATGGTATGAGGGGACATGGTCAAGATATAAGCCAGAAAAGGGTAAAGATAGAAGAGGTCAAAGCGGGGTAGATCTAAGTAAAATTTTACGTATCTCAGATAAAATTAATAGCATTCCTAAAGAAATAAATATTCACAAAACCATAACTAAAATTTTAGATCTTAGAAAACAATCAGTTATTAAAAAAAAAGGAATAGACTGGTCAACTGCAGAGTCTCTAGCTATTGGCACACTTCTTGATGAGGGTTTTCCAGTTCGATTAGTTGGTCAAGACTCTGGAAGAGGAACTTTTAGCCAGAGACATTCCGTCTTGAGAAACCAGACTGATAATTCTCGTTATATACCTCTCAATAACATTTCTAATAAACAAAAAAAATTTGAGGTAGTCGATAGTTTTCTTTCGGAGCTTGCAGTTCTAGGATTCGAGTATGGTTACAGTTTAGTTGAGCCAAGCACACTAACAATTTGGGAAGCCCAATTTGGAGATTTTGCTAATGGAGCACAAGTAATTATTGATCAATTTATTGCATCAGGTGAAAGAAAATGGTCAAGAGCTAGTGGTTTAGTAATGCTGCTACCCCATGGTTATGAAGGACAAGGTCCAGAACATTCATCTGGAAGACTAGAAAGATTTTTACAATTATGTGCTCAAGAAAATTTACAAGTTATCAATTGTACAACTCCTGCAAATTATTTTCATGCATTAAGACGACAAATACACAGAGATTTTAGAAAACCACTTATAATTATGACACCTAAATCTTTATTAAGAAATAAATTATGTGTTTCGAATCTTGAGGATTTTAGCAAAAAAAACTCTTTTCATAGAGTGCTTTGGGATCATGCTATAGATCAAACGGAAAATAGTTTTATAAAACTGAAAAAGCCAGAAAAAATTGAAAAAGTAATACTATGCTCTGGAAAAATATATTTTGATTTATTAAATGCACGAGAAAAATTTAAAAATGATAAAGTGATATTTTATAGAATTGAACAACTTTACCCTTTCCCAGTTAAATCTTTAGTAAAAGAAATTAAAAAATTTGCCAAAAACGCTAAATTCTTTTGGTGCCAGGAAGAACCTAAGAATATGGGTGCATGGTTTTCAGTGCGAGATTATATTCAATGGACATTAGATTATATAGGGGCTAAAAATAAGAAAATTAATTATATTGGAAGAAGTCCAGCAGCATCTCCAGCCACTGGATATGCAAAAAGACATCTTTCTCAACAAAAAATGATTATAGATACAGTATTTGAGTAAAAAATAATATGAGTGAAACAATTATAGTACCTACTTTAGGAGAAAGTATTACAGAAGCCACTGTTGCCAAATGGTTGAAAAATGTTGGAGACAATGTCGAAGCTGATGAACCTATTGTAGAATTAGAGACAGATAAAGTCAATTTAGAGGTACCATCTCCAGTAAGAGGAGTTTTAGGATCTATTGATGCCAATGATGGTTCAGTGGTAAAAGTTGGAGCCATTCTAGGTTCAATCAATCAAAATGGGTCACCTTCAATTGAGAAAAAAAGAATTATTAAAAACGATTATAACGAAAAAATTCCAAAAGAAACAGAAGAAATTATAAAAGAAGCTGAAACTGTAAAAGAGAAAATAGAAATTAATGAACCAAAAAAAGACGATTCACTTAAAATTTTTAACGAAGATGAAGAGGAAAATATAAGTGAAAAATTAAATGGAATTGACGAAGCTCTAATTCTTACAGAAGAAGTAGACAAAAAATCAGAACTGTCACCGGCTGTAAGAAAAATTGTTAAAGAGAAAAACATAGATATTACAAATATAAAAGGTACTGGAAAAAATAATCAAATTCTTAAAGGCGATCTGATAAATGCAATGGGAATTAGGCCTAAACCAAACGAGAGAATGGTTAAATATGGACCTGAGGAAAGAATCAAAATGACTAAACTACGACAAACTATTGCAAAAAGATTAAAACAAGCTCAAGAGAATGCAGCAATGCTAACAACTTTCAATGAAGTTGATATGACAAAAATAATGGAACTAAGAAAAGAAAATCAAGAAAAATTTCAAAAACAGTATGGTGTCAAATTAGGATTTATGTCTTTTTTTGTTAAAGCATGTGTAGAAGGATTAAAACAGTACCCCGTAATAAATGCAGAAATTGAAAATGAAGAAATAGTATATAAAAATTATTATAATATAAGTTTCGCAGTTGGTACTGAAAGAGGATTAGTTGTACCTGTTCTTAGGAAGTCTGATGAACTTTCTTTTGCCGATATCGAGAATAACATTAAAAAATTGTCAGACAAAGCAAAAGATGGAAAATTAACTATCCAAGATCTTCAAGGAGGGACATTTACAATAAGTAACGGCGGTATTTATGGATCAATGATGTCTACACCAATTTTAAACACACCTCAATCAGCTGTTTTAGGAATGCATAATATTATTGAAAGACCAGTAATTGTTGATGGAGAAATCAAAGCAAGACCAATGATGTATTTAGCTTTATCTTATGATCACAGAATAATTGATGGTAAAGATGCAGTTTCTTTTTTAAAAAATGTGAAGGATAATTTAGAGGATCCTAGAAAGCTATTCCATAAAGATTAAATGTCAGAGAAATTTCAAGTTGTAGTTATAGGAGGAGGACCTGCAGGATATGTGTGTGCCATAAGACTTTCTCAATTAGGATTAAAAACTGCGTGCATTGAGTCTAATCCCTCTTTAGGAGGAACTTGTCTTAATGTGGGATGTATTCCATCTAAGAGTCTTCTAAATTTATCAGAAAATTTTTATAAGGCAAAAAGCTTTTCTAAACTTGGCATAGACATCGGAGAATTAAAATTAAATTTGGATAAAATGATGAAAAATAAAGAAAGAGCTATAACTGTACTTACTAAAGGCATTGAATTTTTATTCAAAAAAAATAAAGTTACTCATTTCCAAGGTTTTGGATCACTAAAAACCAGTAATAAGATTTCTATTATTGATAAAAATAATCAAGAAAAAATAATTGAAGCAGATAAAATAGTCATTAGCTCTGGTTCTGAACCCATTTCATTTCCTGGTACTAAATTTGATGAGCAAACAATAGTTTCGTCAACGGGTGCATTATCACTACGCTCTGTTCCAAAAAAATTAGTTATTATAGGCGGAGGTTATATTGGTTTAGAAATGGGATCGGTTTGGTCTAGACTAGGCTCAGAAGTTCACGTAATCGAGTCTCTTGACCATATTACACCTGGTATTGATAGAGAAATATCGAGAGAATTTTTAAAGATTTTACAAAAGCAAGGAATAAAATTCCACTTAGAGACTAAAGTTAGCTCAATAAAAAAATTAAAGACTGGTGCAAATATTCTTTGTAATACTAAAGATGGTAAAGAAATCAATTTTGAATGTGATGTAGTTTTAATTTCAATTGGAAGAAAACCAAATACAAATAATTTGAATCTTGGCAAAGTAGGTATCAAATTGAATAAAAAGAAAAGAGTTGAAATAAATAAAAATTTTCAAACAAATGTTAAAAACATTTATGCTATTGGAGATGTAGTTGAAGGTCCAATGCTTGCTCATAAAGCTGAAGAGGAGGGAATTGCAGTTGCTGAGATAATTGCTGGACAGTATGGGCATGTTAATTATGATATAATTCCAGGAGTGATTTACACTTCTCCTGAAGTTGCAAGTATTGGCAAAACTGAAGAGGAATTAAAAAAAATAGGAACTAAATACAAAATAGGAAAGTTTTCTTTTATGGCTAATTCGAGAGCTAAAGCAATTAATGATACAGAGGGATTTGTAAAAATAATTGCAGATGAGAAATCAGATAAAGTTTTAGGAGTTCATATTATTGGATCTCATGCCGGTGAAATGATTGCTGAAATTGCAGTTGCAATGGAATTTAGTGCTAGTGCAGAGGATTTAGCTAGAACATGTCATGCCCATCCAACTTTTTCAGAAGCAATTAAAGAAGCAGCTCTTTCAGTGGATAAGAGACAAATACACTCATAGGTTATTTTAAAATTTTCCAGACTCCTAATGCAGACGCAACAATTTTTTTTCTACTGAATAGATTACAATTTAAAAATACCATTGTTTTTGTTTTTTTTAGTATTTTTACATGACCTATAATTTCATCTTTCAATTTAGTCATCCCTAAAAATTTAATATCTAAAGAAACCGTTACACAAGATTTACCCTCAGTGGCCTTGAAAACTCCAGTACCTGCTCCAGCATCAATTATTGAACAAATATAGCCTCCATGTGTGATTTTTCTCTTATTCAGATGTTTACTTGTAATTTTTGTTTTAAAATAAAATTCATCTTTTGATTTTTGTCTAAATAATAATCCACCATTATGCTTCATGTACCCAGATACTTTACTTATTTGCTGAAACTTTTTAATCATATTCTAAAGAATTAAAGTTAAAATTATTAGTATAAAAAAAACTAAGATAAAGAAATAAATTACAGATTTTTGCAATGATATTTTATAAATCCAATTAAACATATTTATCCTTACTAATGGTGCGCCTGCTAGGAGTCGAACCCAGAACCTCCTGGTCCGTAGCCAAGCGCTCTATCCAGTTGAGCTACAGGCGCAATTTTAATCATTGTTTATCATATATAATTTTTAATGTAATTTAACAATTTAAGAATTATTGTATTTATATGTCAAAAAATTTAAAAGATATAGTCATTACAAGTGCATTGAGAACGCCCATTGGTAGATATAATGGTATGTTTAAAACTAAACAAGCCCATGAGCTTGGCTCAATGGTTATAAAAGAAATATTTAAAAGGACAAGAATTGAACCTATTAATATAGACGAAATTATTTTTGGACAAGTACTTACTGGATCGACTGGCCAGAATCCGGCAAGACAAGCAGCAATTGAAGCGAACATTCCAGTCGAAAAAACTGCATATTTAATTAATCAGGTTTGTGGATCTGGCTTAAGAGCAATAGTTTCTGGGTATCAATCAATTCTAGCGAATGACAACGAAGTAGTTATTGCGGGAGGACAGGAATGTATGTCAGTAGCATCAGAGGAACTTATGTTAAAAGACGGTTTGACAGATGCATTCAACAATTACCATATGGGCATCACTGCAGAAAATGTTGCTGAAAAGTGGGAAATCACAAGAGAAGAACAGGATAAATTTGCTTTGAATTCACAAAATAAAACTCAAAAAGCTGTTAAAGAAAATAAGTTTATCGAAGAGATAATTTTAAATAAAAAAGATGAATATCCAAGAGAAGGGGTTTCTCTAGAAAAACTTCTAGAGCTTAAACCAGCTTTCAAAGAAAATGGAACTGTTACAGCTGGCAACTCATCTGGAATTAATGATGGAGCAGCCGCAGTTCTTTTAATGACAAGACAGACTGCAGAAAAAAAAGGATTAGAACCACTTGCAAAAATAAAATCGTGGGCAACTTCTGGTGTTGAACCATCGTTAATGGGTTCTGGACCAATTCCAGCCTCAAAAAAAGCATTAGACAAAGCTGGCTGGAAAATTCAAGATATAGATTTAGTAGAAGCCAATGAAGCTTTTGCTGCTCAAAGTATAGCTGTCATGAAAGATTTAAATATTCCTAATGATAAATTTAACGTAAACGGAGGCGCAATAGCCTTAGGTCATCCAATCGGAGCCTCTGGAACTAGAATAGTAGTTACACTAATTCATGAGATGAACAAAAGAAATGTTAAAAAAGGTCTTGCCACTTTATGTATTGGTGGAGGCATGGGTATCTCAATTTGTATTGAAAGAGATTAATTAGAAATTATAATTTTTTTTTAACAGTATTTTTTGTATCCAATAGCATCCATCTAATGTATTGCTTTTCTTTTTTTTGAACAATATTGAAAGTTTTTTTAAGATCATAATGGTATCTATTCAATAAAGCTTGTCCAAAAATAGATACAAATATGTTAGAAATGTTGCTATTAAAAAAAATATATGTCGAAATCATTATCATTATTTAGTGCTTTTCTTTGTACCTTTATTTGGGGAACAACATTTATAGCTCAAGACACGGGCATGGATTATATTGGTCCATTAACTTTCAATTCTGCGCGTTTTTTTATTGGTTTTTTAACTATAATTCCACTAGCTCTTGTATTTGAAAAAGGCAAAATAAAAAAAGAAATTTCTAGTAATAGTAAACTTTTCTACCAATATCTTTTTTGGATTGGTTTATTCCTTTTTTTAGGAACGTTTTTACAGCAAGCGGCTTTACTATATACGAATATTGCAAATGCAGCATTTTTTACAATATTTTATGTTCCAATGGTTCCTTTAATCTTATTTTTTTTTTATTCACAAAAACCACACTGGAGTATACTTCCTTCTATAACACTTTGCATAATCGGCGTTTATCTTTTAAGTGATTTCTCAAGTTCAGAAATAGTAAAAGGTGACACGATGGTTCTAATGTGTGCTTTTTTTTGGAGCCTACATATAATCTTTATTGGGAGATTTATAAAAGTATTTAATTTACCTTTATTCTTTGGCGCACTACAGGCACTGGTAGTTGCTGTCTTATCTTTTACTTTTGCATTGATTTTTGAAAATTTTTCAATATCTAAAATTTTATTAGAAAGCGTGGAAATTATTTATGCTGGAGTATTGTCAGGCGGAATTGCATTTACTTTGCAAATTTACGCGCAAAAAAATATCCTTGAAGCCCCAGCTGCTATTATTTTTTCTTTGGAGGGTGTCTTTGCAGCAGTAGCAGGCTGGTTAATATTAGATCAAATTTTAAAACTTAATAATATAGCTGGATGCATAATTATACTTACTGCAGTAATTATATCACAAATAGCCCCCTTAATTAACAAAAGTGATCCAAAATAAAAAAATCGAAATTATTATTCTATATAAAACAAATAAATTTAAAGAAAAATTTCTAATAAATTTTAAGAAAAATTTAATTGTGAAATATGAGAAAATGAATGAACAAATGATAGTTGTTAATAAAATGATGTTTTGTTCCAAGCTTAAAACTTTAATGTTTCCTGATGCTAATACTGTAGCACCTAACAAAGCAGGGATGGAAAGAAAAAAAGAAATTTTACTTGAATCATACCTGCTAAATCCTAAAAATCTGCCAGCAGTTATAACTATACCTGCTCTGCTAACACCAGGTATCAATGCAAATACTTGAAATAAACTAATCATCAAAATTTTATTAAAATTTAAGTTTTTTTCTAAAATATTATTAGTTTTATTTTTATCCGCAATAAATAGAATTATTGCGAAAATTAATGTTGACCAAGCAATAATACGAATATCTCTCAAAATATATATAAATCCTGAAACAAAAAAAATATATCCAAAAACAAATAGGGGGATTGAACCAATAATAACCAACTTTAAAAGATGGTAATTTTTTGAAAAATTTAAAATATCTTTTCTAAAGAAAAATAAGATCGCTAAGAGTGAGCCAAAATGTGCCCCCACATCTATTGCTAAAGAACTAGTTTGAAAATCTGCTAAATAGGATAAAATAATTAGATGAGCTGATGAACTAATCGGCAAGAATTCAGTAATTCCTTGTACGGCTGATAAAATAAATATTTCGAGAAAATTTAAAATCATTAGATTTGTTGGTAAACTAATTATTTTCAAAATAAAGCAATAAGATGATGGAATACCAGCTATGCAAAATATAAAAATAGCCAGTTTTTACTCATTTTTTTTGAATTTAGGTAATATATACTGTCCTAGTTAAGCTTTATTTAAAATTTATCTTAGTATATATAATTTTGCCATGACAGAAAAAATGCTTAAATTCGTTAAAATAGGTCAGCAAAACCCACCTAAAAGGCAAATTAGTCAAAGAAAAGAGGATTTTAAAGAGATCTATGATGACTTCATAAATGAAAAGGCAAAGGAGCAATCAAGCAGATGTTCTCAATGTGGAGTACCATTTTGTCAAATTCACTGTCCATTGAGCAATAATATTCCAGATTGGCTCAAACTTACTGCAGAAGGCAGAATGAAAGAAGCTTATGAATTATCTCAAAGCACAAATAATATGCCAGAGGTATGTGGAAGAATTTGTCCACAAGACAGGCTTTGTGAAGGAAATTGTGTCATCGAGCAGTCTGGACATGGCACAGTCACAATTGGTTCAGTTGAAAAATATATTACAGATAACGCATGGGAAAAAGGTTGGGTAAAACCAATAGAGGTTACAAACGAAAAAAATCAAAGTGTTGGGATCATTGGAGCTGGACCAGCAGGCCTAGCCGCTGCTGAAGAGCTTAGAAAACTAGGATATCAAATAACAATCTATGACCGTTATGACAGAGCAGGAGGGTTGCTAATTTATGGAATTCCAAATTTTAAACTTGAAAAATTCGTTGTTGAAAGAAGAACCAACCTTTTAAAACAAGGTGGAATAAAATTTAAACAAAATTTTGAGGTTGGAAGAGATGCTTCATTAGATGAGCTAAGAGAAAAGCATGATGCGATTTTAATTTCAACAGGTGTATATAAACCCAGACAAATTGAAATACCAGGGAATAATTTAAAAAACATTTTTCCTGCAATGGATTTTTTAACTGCTTCAAATAAAAAAGGATTAGGAGATAAAGTTGAATTATTTGACAACGGAACATTAAATGCTGAGGGTAAGAATGTTGTTGTTATTGGAGGTGGAGACACAGCCATGGATTGTGTTCGAACCTCAATAAGACAAAATGCAAAATCAGTAAAATGTGTATATAGAAGAGACAAAGAAAATATGCCCGGGTCAGCTAGAGAAGTTTCTAACGCTGAGGAAGAAGGAATAGAATTTATTTGGCTTTCAAGCCCTAAAGAATTTAAAGGAGAAAAAAAAATTGAAAGTTTGATTTTAGATAAAATTAAACTAGGGAATCCAGATGACAGTGGAAGACGTAGACCAGAGATCCAAAAGAACTCTGAATTTGAAATTAAAACTGACATGGTAATTAAGGCTCTTGGTTTCGATCCTGAGGAGTTACCAAAAATGTTTAATAAAGAAGAGTTGCAGGTCACTAGATGGGGGACGTTAAAAACTGATTTTGACACAATGGAAACAAATTTAAAAGGAGTGTTTGCAGCGGGTGATATTATAAGAGGTGCATCTTTAGTTGTTTGGGCTATCAAAGACGGAAGAGATGCCGCCCAATCAATTAAAAGATACTTACAAAATAAGAATAATAAGAAAGCGATGGTAGCGTGATTAAAAGATATCAAAAAAATTTAAAGATTTTAGAAAAAGGTAATCTTTATTCAAAAAATATGGAACATGATGCTTGTGGAGTTGGATTGATAGCATCTATTGATGGAAAGAGATCTAGGAAGGTTGTGGACTATGGAATTGAGGCTTTAAAAGCGGTATGGCATAGAGGAGCAGTTGACGCCGATGGTAAAACTGGAGATGGTGCTGGAATACATTTAGAAATTCCAAAAGAATTTTTTTCAGAAAAGATTGAATTGACGGGTCAGGATTACGATGGCTCTGAAATTTGTGTTGGGATGATTTTTTTTCCAAGAAATAATTATGTTTCACAAGAAATGTGTAGAACATTAATAGAGAGAGAATTAACTAAAAGTAATTTCATTATTTATGGGTGGAGACAAGTGCCTGTAAATCCAAAAATACTTGGAGATAAAGCAAACCAAACTCGTCCAGAGATAGCACAAGTTTTGTTTAAATACAGTGATAAAAAATTGGTAGGAAAGGAATTAGAGAGAAAATTGTACGAGTCGAGAAGAAAAATAGAAAATGAGGCTATAAAGACTCAAATTGATAATTTTTATATATGTTCGTTAAGTTCAAAGTCGATAATTTACAAAGGAATGTTTTTAGCAGAAGCTATTTCAGAGTTTTATGAAGATTTAAAAGATGACAGATTTATATCGCGATATGCAATTTTTCACCAAAGATACTCAACAAATACCTTTCCTAGCTGGTCATTAGCTCAACCTTTTAGGGCAATTGCTCATAATGGTGAAATAAATACTTTTAGAGGAAATAGTAATTGGATGAAAGTTCACGAACAAGAAATGGATAGTCCTTTATTCGATAACATGGAAAATTTAAAGCCAGTTATTCAACCTGGTTCCTCAGACTCAGCAGCACTTGATAATGTATTTGAGCTGTTAAATATATCTGGACAACCTGCACCCTTAGCAAAATTAATGTTAATACCAGATGCTTGGTCAAAAAAAAGCAGAACATTACCTAAGGATCATCAACAATTATTTAATTTTTTAAACAGCACAATGGAACCTTGGGATGGTCCAGCAGCAATTGCGGGTACAGACAACGAGTGGGTAATAGCAGCAAACGACAGAAATGGACTAAGGCCTTTAAGATTTACGATTTCAAAGGACAATTTTTTATTTGCTGGCTCAGAAACTGGAATGATAAATTTAGATGAGAGAGATATAATTTCAAAGGGTAGATTAGGTCCAGGAGAGATTATTGGCGTCAGAATTGAAAGTGGAAAATTATTTAGAAATAATGAAATTAAAGATTATTTAGCTAAAGAATATAAGCACTTTAATAATCAAATAATTGACTTGAATAAAAAGTTTTTAGTTCAAAAAGAAAAAAATATTTTTAAAGGTTCTGATCTTAAAAAAAGACAACACCTATTTGGTTACAGTATTGAGGACTTAGAATTAATATTACATCCAATGGCTGAAGATGCAAAAGAAGCTACTGGCTCAATGGGTGATGATACACCATTAGCAGTATTATCTGATAAATATAGACCTCTATATCATTTTTTTAGACAAAATTTTAGTCAGGTAACAAATCCTCCTATTGACTCATTGCGGGAAAACAAAGTTATGAGTTTAAAAACAAGATTTGGTAATCTAGGAAATATTCTAGATTTTAACAATTTAACAAAAGAAAATATTTATGTCCTGGACAGCCCAATATTATCAAATTCACAATTTGAAAAGTTTACTAAATTTTTTGATAAAAAATCTATTGAAATTGATTGTACTTTTCATAAAGATGAAAACCTAGAAATTGCGTTAGAAAAAATTAAAAATGACTCTGAAATAGCTGTAAGACAAGGTACGACACAAATAATTTTAACGGATGAAAAAGTTTCTGAAAGTAAATTACCAGTCCCAATGATTTTATGTGTTGGAGCAGTAAATACCCATCTTATCAAAAATAAACTAAGGGGATATGTTTCTATAAATCTTAAGACTGGTGATGCCCTAGATACACATTCTTTCGCAACTTTATTGGGAGTTGGAGCAACTACTATAAATCCTTATTTAGCTTTTGATAGCTTATACCAAAGGTATGAAAAAAAATTATTTGGAAAGTTCGCTTATGAGGAATGTATTGAAAGATACATTAAATCTGTCAATTATGGATTACTAAAAATAATGTCTAAAATGGGCATTTCAGTTCTTAGCTCATACAGGGGAGGATGTAATTTTGAAACTGTTGGTTTGAGTAGAACAGTTGTCTCCGATTACTTTCCCGGAGTAGTTTCTAAAATATCTGGGATTGGCATTTCTGGAATAGAGAAAAAAATAAGAAATATTCATGAGCAAGCTTTTAGCAATCCAGATGGAGTATTACCAATAGGTGGTATATATCGGTATAGAAAAAATGGAGAAACTCATCAATACCAAGGAAGATTGATCCATCTACTGCAGAGCGCTGTATCATCAAATTCATATGATATTTATAAAAAATATTCTGAGGGAATCCATAGTCTTCCACCAATAAATCTTAGGGATTTGGTAGATTTCAGAAAAAGATATTTAAAATCATCAATTGATATCTCAATGGTAGAGCCAGTTGAAAATATTTTGAAAAGATTCGGAAGTGGAAGTATGTCTCACGGAGCATTGTCAAAAGAAGCTCATGAAACTTTAGCTATAGGTATGAATAGAATTAAAGGAGCCTCTTGTAGCGGTGAGGGAGGTGAAGACGAAGAAAGATTTAAAATAATGAAAAATGGTGATAGCGCTAATTCGAGAGTTAAACAAATAGCATCAGCTAGATTCGGAGTTACAATAAATTATTTAAATAATTGTAATGAGATAGAAATTAAAATTGCTCAGGGAGCGAAACCAGGCGAAGGTGGTCAACTACCAGGTTTTAAAGTTTCAAAAGAAATTGCTAAATTAAGACACTCAACTCCAGGCGTAACTTTGATTTCTCCTCCTCCTCATCATGATATTTACTCTATAGAAGATTTAGCCCAGCTGATTTATGATTTAAAACAAATTAATCCTAAAGCAAGAATTGGAGTAAAACTTGTTGCATCTTCGGGCATAGGAACAATTGCAGCAGGAGTAGCAAAAGCCAAAGCAGATATAATTTTAATATCAGGCCATAATGGAGGCACAGGAGCTACACCTCAAACAAGTGTAAAATATGTTGGCATACCGTGGGAAATGGGTCTAACAGAGGCTAATCAAGTGCTGACGCTTAATAATCTAAGACACACAGTAACTTTAAGAACTGATGGAGGAATTAAAACAGGTAGGGATGTTGTAATAGCAGCAATGATGGGAGCCGAGGAGTATGGAGTAGCTACTACCGCATTAGTAGCTATGGGATGCATTATGGTAAGACAGTGTCATTCAAATACTTGTCCAGTAGGAGTGTGTACACAGGATGAAAAACTTAGAGAAAAATTTACTGGAACTCCTGATAAAGTAGTAAATTTATTTACTTTTATAGCTAAAGAAGTTCGAGAGATACTAGCAGAGTTAGGTTTTAAATCTATGAATGAGATAATAGGAAGAACAGATTTATTAAGACAAGTTAGTAAGGGATCAGCTAATTTAGATGATTTAGATTTAAATCCTTTATTTGTGCAAGCTGACCCTGGGGAAAATAGTCGCTATTGTGTTGAGAAAAAGATTAATTTTGTTCCAAAAACTTTAGATGAAGATATATGGCCTGATGTTGAAAAAAACTTAGACAATGAAATTTCAGATAATAAAAAATATAAAATTACTAATACTAATAGAGCGGTGGGAACCAGAATTTCACACTACCTTTACAAAAAATATGGAAATGAAAAATTAAAAGAAAATTTCTTATCACTAAATTTTGAAGGATCTGCAGGACAGTCATTTGGAGCCTTTGGAATAAAAGGATTAAAATTAATTTTAGAGGGGGATGCAAACGATTATATCGGCAAAGGACTGTCAGGAGCTAATATAGTCATTAAGTTGTCCCAAAAAAGTGATTTAATTTCTGAGGAAAATACAATAATAGGAAATACTGTTTTATATGGCGCCACATCAGGAAAACTTTTCGCATCTGGCAAAGCCGGAGAAAGATTTGCAGTAAGAAATTCTGGAGCTACAGCAGTAATTGAGGGATGTGACTCTAATGGATGTGAATATATGACTGGTGGAACCGTTGTAATACTTGGTGAAGTTGGTGACAATTTTGCTGCTGGGATGACAGGTGGAATGGCATTTATTTATGATAAGAAAAAGCAATTTGGAAAAAAAGTAAATCCTGAGACTGTTATCTGGCAAAATGTAGAAACTGATTTTTGGAAGAACTATTTAAAACAGTTAGTAAAATCCCATTCTTTTGAGACAAATTCAAAATTATCGAAAAAAATAATAGATAATTTTGATATGGAGGTTAATAATTTTTTACAAGTTTGTCCAAAGGAAATGTTAAATAAATTGGATCAACCTATATCCAATAAACCAATTATTAAAAAAGTAAGTTAAATTGAAAAAAATAAAAATATTTTGTTTTGGTTTTGGACAAGTTGCCAAAGCTTTCATTAAAAAATTGCAAAATGAAAAATATGATATTGAATTATCCGTAACTTCTAGAGGAAAATCAGAAACTAAAAAATTTAATAATTTAATCTTTCATTCTTACAGTTTTGAAAATGATAGATTTGATGAGCGTTTAATCATGGAACTAAAAAAATTTGATCATATACTTATTTCTATCCCCCCCTCTAAAAATAATGATATTGTAATAAAAAACTTCTCAAAAGTTATTTTAGAAAATAATCTAAAATGGATAACATACTTATCTGCAACAAGTGTTTACGGTGATCATAAAGGAAAATGGGTTAATGAAAATAGTACTACAAAACCCTCCTCACAAAATGGAATAATGCGACTTAAAGCTGAAAAAGAATGGATTTCATTTAGCAAACTCAAAAATCTTCCATTACAAATTTTTAGGCTTTCAGGAATTTATTCTAATGAAAATAATGTTTTAAAAAGATTACGATTAGGAAATGTAAATTTGATAAACGCCAAAAACCATTTTTTTTCAAGGATTCATGTTGATGATATTGCAAATATTCTTTTTAAATCCCTTAATAAAATTAAAAGAAATGAAATATTTAATATATCTGATGATAAACCAAGCTCATCACAGGAAGTTACTTTATATGGTGTAGAAATATTGAAACTCGATAAACCTAAAGAAATAAATATTGATGAAATTGAAAGTGAAATGATGAGAAATTTTTACAAAGACTCAAAAAAAATTGATAATAAAAAAATGAAAGATTATTTTGAGTATAGTTTAAAATACCCTTCTTATGTCGAGGGTTTAAATGACATTAAAAACCATATCTTTTAATTCTCTTATTATTTTATCTAAATATCTTTTGTTAGATAAACTGTGATCTCCGTTTTTAATGACAACGAGTTTTTTTTTCGCTTTAATAAAAATTTTTAGTACTTTTCTAGAAAAATTGACAGGCACAACTTCATCCTTACTTCCATGAATCATGGTAATATAAATTTCTGAATTAATTTTTTTATGAAAAATTTTATTTTTTCTTCCGTCCTTTATTAATTGATTTGATATAGGATATTCATATTGCCCATATTTCAAATTATATACACCTTTAGTTATTATTTCTCTTTTTATTTTTTTATTGAATTTTCTCCACATTAGTCTCTCTAAAAATTCTGGAGCTGAACCAATACCAATTAAACCCTTGATTTGTTTTTGAAAAAATTCAAATTGATTTAAAGCTATCCACGAACCCATACTACTTCCGATTATTATAAAATTATTTTTTTTTATGACTCTTTTTATTAAAACTTTAGTCTCATTTGACCACTTTGAAATATTACCTTTTGTAAATTTTCCTGTTGATTTTCCATGTCCAGAGTATTCCAACCCTAAAAAGCCTAGCTTATTTTTTTTACAAAATTTTATTATGGCTTTGGGTTTGTTTCCTTCTAAATCAGACATAAATCCGTGTAAAAAAATTATATAAAGATTTTTGCTGAAAAAATTGCTTAAAAATCTAATTTTTTTAGTTTTTGATATTTTAAGGTATTTAAATTTATTCATTAAAGTTTATTACATTAATTTCTTATTATATACTTGTAACAAATGTCATCTAAAATAAAAGTTTTGCAAGTAATACCTAGATTGGGATATGGAGGAGCTGAGACTGGATGTTATGATTTAGCCCATTATTTACCAGAAAATAATTGCTCTTCCTTTATCGCAACAAGTGGGGGGGAGCTATTAAGGTATATAGATAAAAAAAAAGTTAAAATTTTTAGACTTCCAGTTCATAGTAAAAACCCAATATTAATTTTTATAAATTCAATTATTTTAATTTTCATTATTCTTTTTTTTAATATCTCAATTGTTCATGCAAGAAGTCGAGCTCCAGCTTGGGCATGTTTACTGGCTACTAAAATCACTAATCGAAAATTCGTGACTACTTTTCATGGAACCTATAGTTTTAAAAAATCAATAAAGAAATTTTATAATTCGATCATGTTAAAATCTGATTTAGTAATTGCAGGATCAAACTTTATTTTTTCTCATATTAAAGAAAATTATTCGAAATATTTAAATGCAAAAAAAAAATTTCTTGTTATCTTTAGAGGAATTAATACTGAATATTTTGATCCATCTACTACTTTGGAAACTGATGAAAATAAATTACTTTCCTCGTGGGGAATAAACAAAGATAAAAAAATAGTATTAATGCCAGGAAGATTGACATCTTGGAAAGGACAAGAACTTTTTATAGATTCAATTAATCTAGTCAATAAAGAACTTGGTTATGAGGCCTTCTACGCTGTTATATTAGGAAGTGAACAAGGTAGGAAAGTTTATAAAAAAAAATTAATAAGATTAGTTGAACAATATCGTTTAAATAATCAAATAAAATTTATCGAAAAATGTAAGAATATGCCGTTAGCGTATAAAGTTTCTGATATTATAGTTTCAGCCTCAATTGAACCAGAGGCCTTTGGGAGAGTAGCTGTCGAGGCCCAATCAATGCAAAAACCTATAATTGCAAGTAATATTGGCGGATCTAATGAAACTATCATCAAAGATAAAACTGGTATCTTGTTTGAGGCTGGAAATGCACCTTCTTTATCCAATAAAATTATAGAGGTTTTACAATTAGACGAAACAACATTGAAATCTATGGGTAATGAGGGTAGAAAAAATGTTATAAAAAGATTTAATATTGAAAAAATGTGTTCATCTACTTACTCAGAATATAAAAAATTAGTAAATTAAATGCCAAATATTACTCTTCCCGATGGAAAAAATATTAACTTTTCAAAAGAAGTTACAGGATTAGATATTGCAGAAAAAATAAGTAAATCATTATTGAAACAAGCGTTGATAATGAGTGTAGACGGTGAATTAAAAGATTTGTATTTTTCAATTAAAAAAAATTGCTCAGTAAAAATTTTTACAGCTAAAGATCCTGAGGGATTAGAGGTTATAAGGCATGACACAGCACACATCATGGCGATGGCCGTTCAGGAGTTATATCCTGGTACGCAAGTGACTATTGGGCCAGTAATTGAAAATGGTTTTTATTACGATTTTGCTCGAAAAGAACCTTTTACGGAAGATGATCTTAAAAAAATAGAGAAAAGAATGTCAGAAATAATCGATAAAGATGTGAAAACAAGAAGAGAGGTTTGGGAAAGGGCTAAGGCAATAAGTCATTTTAAAAAAATTGGTGAAAATTATAAAGCTGAAATAATTGAAAGTATTCCTGATAATGAGGAGCTGACTGTATATCATCATGGAGATACTTGGCATGATTTATGTAGAGGTCCGCACCTTTTATCTTCTGGCAAAATTGGCAAAGCTTTTAAACTAACAAAAGTTGCAGGTGCCTATTGGCGTGGAGACTCAAATAATGAAATGCTTCAAAGGATTTATGGAACTAGTTGGCCCTCACAAAAAGAATTAGATGCATATTTAAAAAGAATAGAGGAAGCTGAAAAAAGAGATCATAGAAAACTTGGAAAAGAAATGGATTTATTTCATTTCAGAGAGGAGAGTCCTGGTTCAGTATTTTGGCATGAAAAAGGGTGGAATTTATTTCAAAAGTTAATTGATTATATGAGATCAAAACAAAAAATTGCCGGATATAAAGAAATCAATACACCAGAAATTTTAGATAGATCTCTTTGGGAAAAATCAGGACACTGGGAAAAATTTGGTGCACATATGTACACCTCAACGACACCAGATGATAAAGTATTTGCTATTAAACCTATGAATTGTCCTGGCTGTGTTCAAGTTTTTAATCAAGGTCTTAAAAGCTACAGAGATTTACCACTTAAAATGTCAGAGTTTGGAAAAGTTCATCGATACGAACCATCAGGAGCCTTACACGGATTACTTAGAGTTAGAGCATTTACACAGGATGATGCTCATATATTTTGCACAGAAGATCAAATTACAGAAGAATGTCTATCTGTAACTAACCTAATATTAGATATTTATAGAGATCTAGGTTTTAGTAATATAATTTTGAAATATTCAGATAGACCTGATTTAAGAGTCGGTGACGACAAAGTATGGGATAAATCAGAGGCTGCACTTTTAAAGGCTGTGAAGGCATCAAAACTTGAGTATAGTGTTAATAAAGGTGAGGGTGCTTTTTACGGCCCAAAAATTGAATTTGTTTTAAGAGACGCGATAGGAAGAGATTGGCAATGTGGTACCTTGCAAGTAGATTTAAATTTACCTGAAAGATTAGGAGCTTCATTTGTAGATAAGGATGGTTCCAAGAAAATTCCAGTAATGTTACATCGAGCTTTATTTGGATCCTTAGAGAGATTCATTGGAATTTTAATTGAAAATTATTCTGGAAAACTACCTTTTTGGATTAGTCCCTTACAATCAGTTGTTATCCCTGTTTCAGATGAGTTCGACGCTTATGCAAAAGAGATTAATAAAAAGATTAACAATACTGGCATAACATCTGAGGTAGATCTTAAAAATCATAATTTAAACTACAAAATAAGAGAACATTCTTTGAAAAAAATACCACTTTTACTGATTTGTGGAAAAAAAGAAGTTGACAGTAATAGTGTAACTATTAGAAGATTGGATTCTAAGAAACAAGAAAATATGCAACTAAAAGATTTTTTAAAAAAATTTTCTGCTTTAAGCAAAGCACCATCAAACTAAGTGGCAGAATTTAAACAAAATTATTTCCAAAGAAGGACTAAAGATCGAGGGCCTAAGTCCAATAATAGGATTAATTCTCCTGAAGTCCAAGTAATTTCAAGTAGTGGAGAAAATTTAGGTGTTTTAAATACCAATGAAGCTATAGCAATGGCTAAAGAAGAAGGACTAGACTTAATCGAAATCGCTCCCAATGCAAATCCTCCTGTTTGTAAAATTATTGATATGGGAAAATATAAGTATGATGCTCAAAAAAAAGCTAATAAGGCAAAAAAGAAACAAAAAAAAATTGAATTAAAAGAAATTAAATTAAGACCAGTCACAGAAATTCATGATTATACATTTAAGATTAAAAATGCACAAAAATTTATTCTTAAGGGAGATAAAGTAAAATTTACCATTAGGTTTAAGGGAAGAGAATTACAACACTCACACTTAGGTAACGATCTCATGAACAAGATAAAAGAAGATATGCAAAAAATCGGAAAAGTTGAGCTGCATCCTAAGTTTGATGGCAAGCAAATGATAATGGTTATCCAGCCTTTATAAGGAATAATAGAGGTTGTAAATTTCTTACAATATTTGTATAACCTCGGCATCTATGCCAAAGCTTAAAACTAAAAGTTCAGCAAAAAAAAGATTTAAAATATCTGCAAGAGGAAAAGTTATTACGCCTCAGGCAGGCAAAAGACACGGTATGATAAAAAGAACAAATTCACAAATAAGAAAACTAAGAGGCACTACAACTTTATCTAAACAAGATGGAAAAATAGTTAAATCGTACATGCCCTATAGTTTAAGAGGATAAAATGGCCAGAGTAAAAAGAGGAGTAACAAGTCACGCAAAACATAAAAAAGTTTTAAAAGCTGTAAAGGGACAATGGGGCAGAAGAAAAAATACTATTAGAGTCGCAAGACAAGCAATGGAAAAAGCTATGCAATATGCATACAGAGACAGAAGAAATAAAAAAAGAGACTTTAAGTCTCTTTGGATACAAAGAATAAATGCAGGCGTGAGATCTGAGGGTCTTACTTATTCAAAATTTATAAACGGACTTACAAAGTCTGGTATAAAACTAGATAGAAAAATATTAGCTGAAATTGCGTACGATAATCCAGAAGCCTTTAAAACTATAGTTAAAAAAGCTCAAGCTGCGCTTAACTAATCTTCTCTATTGTTTTTCTTTAGTTAAGAAATAATCTACTCATATGTCTGATATTAAAAAAATAAGAGACGAATATATAAGCAAACTAAATCAGGATTTAGACTTAAATAGTATTAATCAAATCAAAACTGACTTGTTTGGGAAAAACGGAAAAATTTCAAGTGAATTTAAAAAATTAAGTTCAATAAGTGCTGAGGAAAGAAAAAAGTTTGCTTCAGATTTAAATCATATAAAGGAAGAACTTCAAAAAAAAATTTTAACTAAAATTCAAGATTTTGAGTCAAAACAAATTAATCTTAAACTTAAAAATGAAAAAGTTGATGTTACTTTACCTGAAAGAGAATTTAGCCAAGGCAAGATTCACCCAGTGTCACAAGTTATTGATGAAATTTCATCAATTTTTTCTGAAATAGGTTTTAGTGTTGAAGAGGGTCCAGATGTTGAAAATGAGTATAATAATTTTACTGCTTTAAACACTCCAGATAATCACCCAGCTAGAGATATGCACGATACTTTTTATTTAGATCAAAATAAAAAATTTTTATTAAGAACACATACCTCGCCTGTGCAGGTAAGAACAATGATAAAAGGAAAGCCACCTTTTAAAATTATTGCGCCAGGACGAACTTATAGATCTGATAGTGATCAAACACATGCTCCCATGTTTCATCAGGTTGAAGGACTTCACATTGATAAAAACATTAATATGGGGCATCTCAAAGGATGTTTAAATTATTTTATTAAAGAATTTTTTGAAGTAAAAAAAATTAAGATGAGATTTAGGCCAAGTCACTTTCCATTCACAGAGCCTTCAGCTGAGGTAGACATTGGGTATGAATTAAAAGATGGAAAAATCATAATTGGAGAGGGAAACAAATGGTTAGAAATTCTTGGTTGTGGAATGGTTCATCCAAATGTTTTAAAAAATGTAAAAGTAGATCCTAATAAATTTCAAGGATATGCTTTTGGCATTGGTATAGATAGGCTTGCCATGCTTAAATATGGAATAAATGATCTTAGAGCATTTTTCGAGACTGATTATAGATGGTTAAGCCATTTTGGATTTGATCCACTAGATGTGCCATCAAGCTACAGAGGTTTAAGCAGATGAAGTTTACAATTGAATGGTTAAAGGAACACCTAGACACAAAAAAAGGAAGTCAAGAAATTATCAATAAACTTACAGATATTGGTTTAGAGGTTGAGCGTTATGAGAATCAAGTTTCAGAATTAGATTCCTTCGTTATTGCTGAGATCAAAAAAGCCGAACAACATCCTAATGCTGATAGATTAAAGGTTTGTGATGTAAACATTGGTAAAAAAGAAATGATAAAAGTTGTCTGTGGAGCTCCAAATGCAAAGGAAAATCTTTTGACAATTTATGCACCTCCTGGAGCTGTAATACCAAAAAACTCTATGAAATTATCTGTAAGCAAAATAAGAGGTGTGACCTCACATGGCATGCTTTGTTCTGGAGCAGAGTTAAAACTATCTAATGATAGCGACGGAATTTTAGATTTACCAGTTAAAAAATTTAAAAATAAAATAGGTAAAAAATTTTTCAATAATTCTAATCAAAAAGTTATTGATATATCTATTACCCCTAATAGACCGGATTGTTTAGGCGTAAAAGGTATTGCAAGAGACTTATCTGCCTCTAAAATAGGAAAACTTAAAAAAAAGAGTAATAGTAAAGTAAAATTTTTTGGAAAACAGAGTATTCCAATTAAAATTTCTAAAGAAAAAAATCAAGGTTGTACTAGTTTTGGTAGCTGTCTAATTACTGGAGTAAAAAATACTGAGAGTCCAAAGTGGCTGAAGGATAAAATAATTGCTTTGGGTCAAAAACCAATTTCTGCAATAGTAGATATTACTAATTACGTGATGGTAGATTTGAATAGACCACTTCATGCTTACGATGCAGACAAAATTGATAAAGAAATAATAGTTAGGAATTCGAAAAAAGGTGAAACTTTTGAAGCTTTGGATAATAAAAATTATACTTTAGGTGAGAATATGTGCGTAATTTCTGATAGAACAGGAGTCTTAGGCTTAGGTGGAATTATAGGTGGGACAAGATCTGGAACAGAACTAAGTACAAAAAATATTCTATTAGAGTCTGCGTATTTTGAACCAAGATCAATTAGGAAAACTTCAAAATCTTTAAATATTGAGACGGATGCTAAATTTAGATTTGAAAGAGGCATAGATCCAAACTCTATTAAAACTGGAATTTTAAGAGGTGCGGAATTAATTCAACAAGTCTGTGGAGGCAAAGTAAGTAAAATTGATATAAAAAAAATTAAATCTACAAAAAAAAAAATCTTAAAATTTGACATCAAATTTTTTGAAAAAATCACTGGCTTTAAAATTAAATCTAAAGAGATTATTAAAATTCTTTTAGATCTAGGATTTCTTGTAAAAACTAAAAACCAATATTTAGAATTGGAAGTACCATCATGGAGACCAGATATTTCAGGTCAAATAGATGTTGTAGAAGAGTTGGCAAGGATTAAGGGTTTCGAACATATCAAACAAATTGAACCAGAAAGGTCCAGAAAAAAACAAACTTTAAATAATCAGCAAAAACTTTTCCACTTCTTACAAAGATCTGTTGCATCCAAGGGCTATTTTGAAACTATAACGTGGTCATTTACAGACTCAAATATTGATAATTTATTTGTGGAAAATAAAATTCAGACAAAAATTATAAACCCAATTAGCACAGATTTAGACGTCCTTAGAAGCTCAATTTTTTCAAACTTAGTTATCTACTTAAAAAAAAATATAGACAGAGGTTTTAAAGATCTTTCGCTTTTTGAAATAGGTCCGTCTTTTTTTGGAAATAAACCTGGTGAACAACAAACAGTAATTGCAGCAGCAAGGTCTGGAAATATATTTAGACACAATTGGATTGAAAAGGTAAGAGCAGTAGATGTTTTTGATGCAAAAAGAGATGTAATTCAAACTCTTATTGAGATTGGCTTTAGCCAAAAGAAAATGCATATCATTGATGCAGCTCCAAATTATTATCATCCTGGAAAATCCGGTGCTGTTTTTTTAAGCAAAGATAGCGATAAGCCAGTTGCATACTTTGGAGAAATACATCCAAATATATTAAATAAACTAGATATTAAAACAGAGGCTTTGGTTATATTTGAGATTATATTAGATAATGTAAAAATAACAAAAAGAAAACTTAAAGATCAAAAAAAATATTTCAGTTACTCTGATTTCCAAAAATCAGAG
>CEUZ01069457.1_pt1 | contig 26189 bp, 24 predicted proteins | sample 361511 | NCBI WGS metagenome assembly CEUZ01 (sample SAMEA2622822, study PRJEB7988) | marine metagenome | biome: marine biome (ENVO:00000447); feature: surface water layer (ENVO:00002042); material: "saline water (ENVO:00002010), including plankton (ENVO:xxxxxxxx)" | depth 5 m | reverse complement strand
ATAAATTATGAAAATTGAAAATAAAAAAGTTGTTTTACAAGTAATACCAGAAATGGAACTTGGTGGAGCTGAAGTAGGTACTCTTGAAATTTCTAGTTTTCTGAAAAAGAAAGGGTGGAAAATGTTAGTTACTTCCTCAGGCGGGTCGTTAGTAAAAGTATTAAATTTAAGAGAAATTAATCATATTAAATTACCATTAGATTCTAAAAATCCAATAATAGTTTTTTTTAATATTTTTAGATTAGCTTATATTATAAAAAAATATAAAGTAAAAATTGTACATGTTAGAAGTAGAGCCCCAGCCTGGAGCACTTATTATGCTTGCGCAATGTTTAAAGGTGTAAAAATTATTTCTACAGTTCATGGAGCATATAGTGCGCAAAACTATTTTAAAAGATTTTATAATTCAATCATGCTAAGATCATTTAAAATTATAGCAATTTCAAGATATGTAAAAAATTATTTACTTAAAAATTATAAATTTACTAAGAAAAAAAAAGAAAATATATTTGTTATACCAAGGGGTGTTGATTTAAAAAAATTCAATTCAAAAAATGTTGATTCACAAAGACTTATTTCACTTTCAAATCATTGGCAACTACCCGACGGAGTTCCAGTAATTTTATTTCCTTCTAGAATATCTCCATTTAAAGGACACAAGACACTTTTGAAAGCAGTTGCAATATTAAAAAAGGAAAAATATAAATTTATTTGTTTAATGACAGGTTCATTAAAAAAAAATTCTAATTATGAAAGAGAAATCATTTCTATTATTGAAGAAAATAAACTAGATGACTTTATAAAATTTTCTCCTCCGTGTGAAGATATGCCAGCAGCATATAAAATATCCGATATAGTAGTATCTCCCGCAGATAAGCCTGAAGGGTTTGGAAGAATAGTTATAGAAGCACAATCAATGGGAAGATTAGTAGTAGCAAGTGCACATGGTGGATCTTTAGAACTAATTAAGAATAATTATAACGGAGTTCTTTTTAAACCCGGAGACGAACATGATTTAGCTGCTAAGCTAAAATTAATGCTTTGTTTATCTAAAAAAGAAAAAAAAAAGATTATTAATAGAGCAAAGCTGCTAGTTAATGAAAAATATAATATAGATAAAATGTGTAATTTAAATTTAGAATTATACAATTCTATAATTCAATAATATATAGAAGGTGATTTCTAAAAAAAAAAATATTTTAGTTATTAAGCATGGAGCTTTAGGAGATTTTATTTTATCTTTAGGTCCCTTTAAAGCAATTAGAAACCATCACTTAAATGATAATATAGTTTTATTAACAACCAGCCCATATAAAGGATTTGCAGAGGAGAGCAAATATTTTAATGAAGTAATAATTGACGATAGATTTTCATTTTTAAATTTAAAAGCAATAATTAGATTGTATAAGTTACTAAAAAAAAAAAACTTTTTTAGAGTTTATGATCTCCAAACCTCCCAAAGAAGTTCTTTTTATTATAATTTTTTTAGAATAAAAAAAGATATGGAATGGTCAGGAACTGCTTATGGATGTTCTCACCCCGACAATAATTCAGATAGAAATAAAATTCATACAATTGAGAGACATAAAATACAGTTAGATAAAATTGGAATTAAAAATATAAAATTAAGTGATTTATCTTGGGTAAAAAGTACTAATAATTTTAAGATTAGAAAACCGTATGTATTAATTTCTCCAGGCGCGTCACTGCATAGACCGAAAAAAAGATGGCCTGAAAAAAATTACGCTGAAATTGCAAGAAGATTTTTAAAAAAAAATATAACTCCTGTTATATTAGGCACTAGTCAAGATATTGAAATAGCTAATTATATTTGTATGAATGCTAATAATTCTATAAATTTAGTTAATAAAACAACAATACAAGATATTTGCTGTTTAGCTAGGAATTCTGAAATGGCAATTGGTAACGATACTGGCCCAATGCATGCATTTGCTATGAGCGGTTGTAATTCATTAGTTTTGTTTTCAGATGATTCTAATCCAGTTAGAAGTGCTCCAAGATCATCAAGTAAAAAAAAATTTGTTAAGATTATACAAAAAAATGATTTAAGAAATTTAGAAGTAGAAGAAATTATAGATTGTTTACGTAATGACTTTAGATACGATTTTTAATTTGTTATAATTTAAATATTATGATTTCTTTAAAACTTCCCGATGGTTCAAAAAAAAAATTTCCAAGTTCGATAAAAGGAGAAGAGGTTGCGAAGAGTATCGGCTCTAGTTTGCTTAAATCCGCAGTAGCAATATCAATTAATGGAGAACTAAGAGATTTGGATTATGAAATTAAAAAAGATTCTGAAGTAGAAATTATAACTAAGGATAGTAAGGCAGGTATAGAAATTTTGAGACATGATGCCGCACATATTATGGCAGAGGCTGTAAAAACATTATATTCAAATGTTCAAGTAACAATTGGCCCACCAATTGAAAATGGATTCTATTATGATTTTTCAAAAAAAGACCCTTTTACGCCAGATGATTTGAAAAAAATAGAAAAAAAAATGATGGAAATAATTAATAGAAACGAGCCATTTAAAAGAGAGGTATGGGATAGAAAGAAAGCAATTAATTATTTTAAAAATCAGGGAGAACTATATAAAACTGAAATTATAAAAGAAATACCAAGTAAGGAAGAAATATCAATATATAGGCAAGGAAAATTTCTTGATTTATGTAAAGGACCTCACTCGCAATCAACAGGTAAGGTTGGAAAATTTTTTAAACTTATTAAATTAGCCGGAGCCTATTGGAGAGGGGATTCAAATAATGAAATGTTGCAAAGAATTTATGGAACGGCTTGGACAACAAAAAAAGATTTAGATAATTATTTAAATATTTTAGAAGAAGCAGATAAAAGAGATCACAGAAAATTAGGCCGTGAAATGAATTTGTTTCATTTTCAAGAAGAAAGCCCGGGGTCTATATTTTGGCATAAAAAGGGATGGGATATTTTTATGAGATTGCAAAATTATCTAAGAAAAAAACAAACTGAGGCAGGATATCAAGAAATAAACACTCCAGATATGTTAGATAGGTCGTTATGGGAAAAATCTGGTCATTGGGAAAAATTTAAAGAAAATATGTTTACAATAAACACTGAGGATGAAAGAATTTTTGCACTTAAACCAATGAATTGTCCTGGTTGTATTCAAATTTTTAATCAAGGTATAAAAAGTTATAAAGATTTACCAATTAAAATGTCTGAATTTGGTAAAGTTCACAGATATGAACCATCAGGGGCAGTACACGGAATGATGAGAGTTAGATCTTTTACCCAAGATGATGCACACATATTTTGTACTGAAGATCAAATAACTCAGGAGTGTATAGAACTAACAAATTTAATTTTAAGTATCTATAAAGATTTTGGTTTTTCTAATATAAAAATTAATTATGCAGATAGGCCAAAAAAAAGAGTAGGAGACGATAAAATATGGGACAAATCAGAAAAAGCTTTATTAGAAGCAGTAAAAAAAACTGGCGTAGAATATGAAATTAATGAAGGAGAAGGCGCTTTTTATGGACCTAAAATTGAATTTGTTTTAAAAGATGCAATAAACAGAGAATGGCAATGCGGAACTGTTCAAGTTGATTTTAATTTGCCCGAAAGATTAAATGCAAATTTCATAAACGAAAAAGGAGAAAAGCAAAGGCCAGTTTTAATACACAGAGCGTTATTTGGATCTTTAGAGAGATTTCTTGGAATTTTAATTGAACATTATAATGGGAAGTTCCCATTTTGGTTAGCTCCAACTCAAGTTACAATATGTACAATTACTGAAAAATTTAATGATTTTGGTAAAAGCTTATTTGAAAAATTAAATAATATAGGCATTAGTGTCGAATTTGATTCACGTAATGAAAAAATAAATTATAAAATTAGAGAACATAGCCATAAAAAGGTACCAATAATATTAATTATTGGAGAAAAAGAAAAAAAAGATAATTGTGTTACTGTAAGAGAGCTGTCTTTAGAACAACAAAAGATTTTAAAGGTTGATAAATTTTTAGAATATGTAAAAAAAAAAATTTGAATTAATTTAAATTTAAGCCATAATTTATTAATTAAATATTTAAAGGGAGTAAAAAAAAATACAACAACAACATCGTAGAAAATTCTATAAGTCACGCGGACCAAGAGTTAATCATTATATAAGAGCAGAAAAAATAAAACTAATAGATAATGAAGGCGAAATGCTTGGAATATTCTCAGTTAATGATGGCATAAAAAAAGCAAAAGATGCTGGCTTAGATCTAGTCGAAATATCGCCAAATGCAAACCCACCTATATGTAAGATACTAGATTTAGGTAAATATAGATATAAACAGCAGAAAAAACAAAGCCAAATAAAGAAAAAACAAAAAATTTCTATCACCAAAGAAGTTCGTTTTAGACCTGGTATAGATGAACATGATTATCAAATAAAAATGAAACAAATTCAAAAATTTTTACAAAAAGGAGATAAGGTAAAATTAACGCTAAGATGGAAAGGAAGAGAATTTTATGGAAATAGAGATTTAGGAAAAAATCTTTTTATTAGAATTAAAGAGAATGTAAAAGATTTCTCTACTATAGAACAAGAGCCAAAAATGTTAGGTAGACAATTAGTAATGCTACTTAATCCATTAAATTAATTTATTGATTTCAATTTAAATACTGAGTATATTTCTAGTTTTTTAAGGATATTTTATGCCTAAACTAAAGACAAGAAGTGCAGCAAAAAAAAGATTTAAGTTTACAGCAACAGGTAAGCTTAAAAGAAGTTTTGCTTTTAAAAGACACAATTTAAGAAAAAGATCTCAGTCAATGAAAAGAAAGGCAAGAGGCACAACTATTCTGAAAAAATCTGATTTTCAAATTATAAGGGATTACTTACCATATAGTAGTTAGTATATAAAATGGCTAGAGTTAAAAGAGGAGTTCAAGCAAGAGCAAGGCATAAAAAAATAGTTAAGCAAGCCAAAGGCTACATTGGAAGGTCTAAAAATGTTTTTAGAATTGCTGTAGAAAAGGTAGAAAAGGGATTACAGTACGCTTATCGTGATAGACGAACAAAGAAAAGAAATTTTAGAGGATTATGGATACAAAGGATAAATGCAGGAGCTAGAGAACACGGTATGAGTTACAGTCAATTTATAAATGGAATAAAAAAGGCAGAAATTGAGATTGATAGAAAGATTCTTGCAGAAATAGCAAAAGATAATCCGGCTACATTTAAGTATATTGTAGATAAAATTAGACAAACGAAATAAAAAAATTAATAAAAAACTTTTTATAAACTGCTAAAATAAACTTTTTATAAGTTTTTTTTATCTATGTCAGTGGAATTAAAAAATCTAGAAAAAATAATTGAAGAAAAGATAACTAAGGCTAGAACTTTAGATGAATTAAATGCTATTAGAGTTGAAGTTTTTGGAAAAAAAGGCTTAATTACTGCACATTTAAAATCATTAGCTGATTTACCTGAAAAAGATAGAAAAGAAAAAGGAAAAAAAATAAATGATCTTAAAAATATAGTTAATTCATTGCTACAAAACAAAAATAAAAATTTAAGCGATACTGAAATTACAAAAAAATTACAAAAGGAAGAAATTGATATAACCCTTACTACCAGACCTTACGACCAAGGTAAGTTAAATCCAATTACTCAGACTATAGCTGAGGTTTCAACAATTTTTCAAAAAATGGGGTTTGAAACAGCATTAGGACCTGATATAGAAGACGATTACCATAATTTTACTGCTTTAAATATTCCCCCAGAACACCCTGCTAGACAATTACATGATACTTTTTATTTAAAAGGAGAAAAAAATAAACTTTTAAGAACTCATACTTCTCCAGTTCAAATTAGAACTTTAGAAAAGAAAAAGCCACCATTGAAAATTATTGCACCTGGAAGAACCTATCGAGCTGATTCTGATATGACACACACTCCTATGTTTCATCAGATAGAAGGATTGTATTTAGACAAAAATGTAAACATGGGACATTTAAAAGGATGTATCATGGATTTTTGTAGAGAGTTTTTTGAAATAGATAATTTACCGGTAAGATTCAGGCCTAGTTTCTTTCCATTTACAGAACCTTCCGCAGAGATCGATATAGGTTGTTTTAAAGATAAAAGTCAAATTAAAATAGGAGATGGTGGTAGTTGGCTTGAAATAATGGGGTGCGGAATGGTTCATGATAAAGTTTTAAAACATTGTAAAGTAGACACAAAAAAATATCAGGGATTTGCGTTTGGAGTTGGAGTTGAAAGGCTAGCAATGTTGAAATATGGTATATCTGACTTAAGAAGTTTTTTCGATTCAGATATTAAATGGTTGAATAATTTTGGATTTTCAATTTTTGAAAATATAGAGAAAATTTAAAAATGAAATTTACATTATCTTGGTTACAAAAATATTTAAAGACAAATAAAGACCTTAGTCATATTTGTGAAAAATTAACAATGGTTGGAATAGAAGTTGCAGAAGTTATTGACAATAAAAACTTTTTCAAACAATTTAAAATTGCTGAAGTAACAAATGTTAAAGATCATCCAAATGCAGATAGGTTAAAAGTATGTGAAGTAAATGATGGCAGATCAATATTAAATATTGTTTGTGGAGCTCCAAATGTTAAAAAAGGAATGAAAACTATATTGGCACCGATTGGTACGAAAATGTTAGATGAAGGCTTTATAATTAAAAAGTCAGAAATTAGAGGAGTTAAAAGCGAAGGAATGCTTTGTTCGTCAAAAGAGATTGGCCTTGGTGATGAAAGTGATGGAATAATTGAATTTCAAGAAAAAGCAAGAATAGGAGATTTATTATCAAGTTTTTATTCATCCGAAAAAATAATAGATGTAGAGGTTACCCCTAATAGACCTGACTGTTTAGGCGTTTTAGGTATAGCTAGAGATCTTGCTGCAAGTGGTGAAGGAACTTTTTTAGAAGATAAAACTTCTAAGATAAAAGGTAAATTTAAAAGTAAAATTAATATAAAAATTACAAAAGATGCCAAACTTGCATGCCCAGTATTTTTTGGCCGATATATAAGAAATGTAAAAAATTGTGAAAGCCCTGAGTGGTTAAAAAAACAATTACAGGCAGTTGGATTAAAACCTATTTCAGCTTTAGTAGATATAACAAACTATTTAACTATTGACTGTAATAGACCGCTTCACGTTTTTGACGCTGACAAAATTAATGGAAATCTAGAAGTTTTTTTAACAAAGGGAGTGGAAAGTTTAAAAGCTCTTGATGAAAAGGATTACAAATTATCTAAAGATATGATTGGCATTAAGGATAATAAAAATTTGTTAAGTATAGCAGGCATTATTGGAGGGATATCATCAATGTGTGATTTAAATACAAAAAATGTATTTTTAGAAGCAGCATATTTTGATCCTGTGACAATAGCAAAAGCTGGTAGATTGTTAAATATAGAAACAGATGCCAGACATAGATTTGAAAGAGGAGTGGATCCAGAAAGTGTTTCTACAGGAATAGAAAAGGCAACAGAAATAATATTGAAAATTTGTGGAGGGGAAGCAAGTGAAATTGTGTCTGATGGCAATATTCCTAAAACAAAAAGAAAAATTATTTTTAATATTAGTAAAATTGAGAATTTTGTTGGGTTAAAAATTCCAGAAAAGAAAATTCAAAGTATTTTAAAAAAATTAGGTTTTGAAATTGAAAAAAATAAATTAACATATAAGTTGCAAGTACCACCATGGAGACATGATATTGAAAATGAAGCTGATATTATTGAAGAAATCGTTCGAATATATGGCTATGATAAAATTCCATCAAGCCCAATCTATGTAAGTAACGAAAAAAAAATAGACAATCTTTGTCAAACTAGAGAATTAAATATAAAGAGATCTTTAATTCAAAGAGGACTAACAGAGACAGTGACATGGTCATTTATGTCAAAAAAGAATTCAGAAATTTTTGGTATAAATAATAACCTAGAAATACAAAATCCTATTAGTAGCGATTTAGATGTCATGAGAAAATCTATAATTCCTAATCTTTTAGATGCAGTACGTTATAATATAGATAATGGCGAAGAAAGAGTTTGTTTATTTGAATTAGGACCGGTGTTTGATAGTAAATTTGAAAATAATCAACAAATTTTTTTATCAGGAATAAGGTGTGGAAAAAGCAAAAAACATTGGCTTAAAAAAGAAAGAATATATGATTTTTTCGATATAAAACTTGATTTAGAAATAGTTTTAAAATGCTGCAAACTTCCACCTAAGACATATTCATTAAAAAATGATGCCCCAAATTATTATCACCCAGGAAAATCTGCAACTATAAACTTTGATAATTCTAAAGCAGGTTTTTTTGGAGAAGTCCATCCTGACATAGTCAAAAAATTTCAAATAGATTTTCCTATATATGGATTTGAAATTAATTTAAACACTTTGCCTCATGAATTAATAGAAAATAAAAATTTATTTAATAATAAAAACTTTCAAAAAGTAGAAAGAGACTTTGCGTTCATTGTAGATAAAAAATTAAAATCACAAGCAATAATTGATTTAATTAATAAAGAAGAAAGTAAATTAATAAGTGATATCAATATTTTCGATGTTTATGAGGGAGAAGGTATCCCGGAAGGAAAAAAATCTATTGCAATTTCAATAGTATTACAACCTAAAGAAAAAACTCTAAAAGATTCTGAAATAGAGTTAATTTGTAAAAATATTATTTCTAGTGTAGTAGAAAATACAGGTGCTGTTCTAAGAGAAAAATAATATTAATTATATGAAAATTTCTAACATTAGAAACTTTGCTATTATTGCACATATTGATCATGGAAAATCTACTTTAGCAGATAGATTAATTCAGTATTGTGGTGGAATATCTCAAAGAGAATTTAGAGAACAACTTTTAGATTCTATGGATATAGAAAGAGAAAGAGGAATAACGATTAAAGCGCAAACCGTACAACTAAATTACAAATATAAAAATGAAGACTATAAATTAAATTTAATTGATACACCAGGCCACGTAGATTTTGCATATGAAGTTAATAGATCATTAGCAGCATGCGAAGGTTCAATTTTAGTTGTTGATAGTACCCAGGGTGTGGAAGCACAAACCTTAGCTAATTCATATCAAGCTATTTCCAATGATCATGAAATAATACCTGTTCTTAATAAAATCGATCTTCCAGCTTCTGATCCTGATAATACAATTAAGCAAATTGAAGATATAATAGGAATAGAAGCAAAAGGTGCTATAAAAATATCAGCAAAAACTGGAGAAGGAGTTGAAAACTTATTAAATTTACTAGTTAAAAGTTTGCCAGCACCTAAAGGAATAGATATTAATCCACTTCAAGTATTTGTAATCGATAGTTGGTATGATAAATATTTGGGAGTGATTACTCTAGTTAGAGTAAAAAATGGTATTCTAAAAGTTGGACAAAAAATTCAAATGATGTCAAATAAGTTGACGTATGATGTTGAGCGGGTTGGAGTATTTACCCCTAAATTAAAATATGTAGATAAATTAACTTCAGGCGAAATAGGTTTTATTACAGCTGGAATAAAAAAAGTTGCTGATTGTAAGATTGGAGATACTCTAACAGAAGAAAGAAAACCTTGCGATAAAGCGCTTCCAGGTTTTAAACCTTCTCAGCCTGTTGTCTTTTGTGGATTATTTCCTTATGACAGTTCTCAATTTAATGATTTTAAAGATAGTTTAGAAAAATTAAGCTTAAATGACTCAAGTTTTTCATATGAACAAGAGTCATCCGCCGCTTTAGGACAAGGCTTCCGTTGTGGATTCTTAGGCTTACTTCATATGGAAGTTATTCGTGAAAGATTGGAAAGAGAATTTAATTTAAAACTTATAACAACAGCTCCTAGTGTTGTTTATCAAATAACTGATAATAATAAAAATTTAAAAAAGATACAAAATCCTGTCGAGTTTCCTGATCCATCTTTAATAAATAAAATGGAAGAACCTTGGATCGTCTCAACAATTATAGTCCCTCAAAAGTTTTTAGGCAGCGTTTTTGAATTATGTGAGTCAAGAAGAGGCGAACAGATTGAACATAACTTTATAGGAAAAACCGTTGTTATAAAATATAAATTACCTTTAGCTGAAACCATAATAGACTTTTATGATCGTTTGAAATCAATTACAACAGGTTATGCAAGTTTTGATTATCAAATAGACAAATATAAAGAAAGTAAATTAATTAAATTAAATATCCTAGTTAATGAAGAAATTGTAGAACCATTATCAATCATAATTCATGCAACTCATGCTGAACAAAGAGGTAGAGAGATATGTAAAAAATTAAAAGAAGCTCTTCCTCGGCAACAATATAAGTTGCCAATACAGGCAGCTATAGGAGGAAAGATTATTGCTAGAGAAACTGTTCCAGCATATAGAAAAGATGTTACCGGTAGTTTGTATGGTGGTGATAGAACAAGAAAAGATAAATTACTAAAAAAACAAAAAAAAGGAAAACAACGTTTAAAACAATTTGGTAAAGTTGATATACCACAATCTGCTTTCTTGGAAGCTCTAAAGACTGGTGAAAATAATAAATAATATTACTATATTTATTTAGGACAGGTGTCAGAGTGGTCGATTGTGCATCCTTGGAAAGGATGTGTTCTAGCAATAGAACCGGGAGTTCGAATCTCCCCCTGTCCGCCATATCTTATTGATTATACTATATTCTTATCGTTTACAGTTGCATGAAGTTTTTTTTAAGTTTTTTTTACTAGAAATTGTATTCAAAAATATTAATCTTATTTTTTATGACTAAAGCTTTACTATTATCTTCAGGAATCGCGTTTATACTTTTTTTAATTATAGATTTTGTATGGCTTTCTATTGCTGTTAAATATATTTATAAACCGGCTCTAGGGCCCTTGCTACTTGATAAACCTATTATATCAGCAGCATTTTTGTTTTATTTTTTATATATAATTGGTTTAACATTTCTTGTTTTGCGACCTAATTTAAATGATTTCCAAATTTTTAATGCATTCTGGATGGGAGGTTTGTTTGGCTTAGTAGCATATGGTACTTACGACCTAACAAATCTTGCAACAATAAAAAACTGGTCTTTAAAAGTCACGATTATTGATTTATTTTGGGGCGGAATTTTAACTTCAACTGTTTCAAGCCTAACTATTTGGGTAATGAGCAAAATAACTTCTATACAATAACTTATGTTAGATATTAAAAAATGTATTTGGTTAACTGGTGCAAGTACTGGGATTGGAAAATCTCTCGCTCTTAAACTTGCTAACGAAGGATTTGTTGTTGCAGCAAGTGCAAGATCAGTTAAGAATTTAAAAAAATTAGAAGAAGAATCTAAATCATTAAAGGGATCTATTAAAAGCTACCCATTAGATATAAGTTCACAAGAAAAAACTATTTTGACTTTTAATAAAATAAAAAAAGATCTAGGAAGCATTGGAACTGTAATTTTAAATGCTGCAATTAATAAACCAATAAATGCAAAAAATTTTTCATCTAAAGAATTAAAAAATCTAATGAATGTTAATTATGTAGGTACAACTAATTGTCTTGATCCAGTTATAAAAGATTTTATAAAAAAAAAATCCGGAAAAATAGTTGTCGTAGCTTCTTTAGCAGGATATGTTGGTTTTCCATATTCGTCAGGATATTGTCCAACAAAAGCTGCTTTAATTAACTTATGTGAGTCACTAAGAGCTGATTTAGAACAATATAATGTAATTATTCAAGTTATTAATCCAGGATTTGTAAAAACACCCATGACAGATAAAAATGATTTTGACATGCCTTTTTTAATTTCTAGCGAAAAGTCAACTGAATATATTTATAATGGATTATTAACAAACAAATTTGAAATTTTTTATCCAAGAATATTTGCATACATTTTAAAAATTCTAAGAATTTTACCATATTTTTTATTGTTACCACTTCTTAAATCTATGTTAAAATCAAGGAAGTAGTTATTTCTTTTTTTTAACACCTATTTGAACAAGATTTAGAGTGCCAAGCTCAAAACCAGTTTCGCAGTAATTAAGATAATATTCCCACATTCTTTTAAATCTGTCATCAAACCCAAGAGGTTTTATAGATTTCCAAGAATTTCTAAATCTAATAAACCATTCTCTTAAAGTTTTTGAATAATCTTTACCAAAATCTTTCATAGATATTTGTAAAAGGTCATTTCTTAAAATAATTTTTTGAAGAATTTCTTTAGAAGGTAACATTCCTCCTGGAAAAATGTATTTTTGTATAAAATCTATATTATTTTTTTTATAATTTAAAAATCTTTTATTATTAATAGTTATTATTTGGAATGCTGCAAATCCATTCGGTTTTAATAAATCATTAATTCTTTTAAAATATAAATCCCAATATTTTTCACCTACTGCTTCAAACATTTCAATTGAAGCAATTCCATCAAATTTACCTTTAAGGTTTCTATAATCAATTAATTTTACATTAATATATTTGTCTAAATCTAGTTTTTTTATTTTTCTTTTTACAAACAAATACTGATTGTTACTTAAAGTTATACATGTAATTTTGCATTTATATTTTTTTGCTGCATATATAGCAAAACTTCCCCATCCACATCCTATCTCTAGGATATGATGATTTTTTTTTAATTTTAATAATTTACAAATTTTTTCTAACTTGTTAGTTTGCGCTGCCTCAAGGTTATTTTTTTTTCTGTTATAAATTCCAGAAGAATATGTTAAATCTTTATCCAACCAGTACTTAAAAAAATTATTACCCAAATCATAATGATAAGAAATATTTTTCTTATTTTGCTTAATTGTATTTTCATTTAATTTTTTTCTTATATAACTTAAAAATCTAGCAAAAAAATTTTTTTTAAAAATAATTTTGATATGTTTTTCATTTTTTATAAAAAAGATCATTAATGATTTTAAATCTTCTGTTTTTACATAACCTTCTAAATATGATTCTGCAAAACCAAGAGACCCTTTTGAAAGGATTTTATTTATAGATTTATGTGATTTTATTTCTAATTTTGCTTTTGGATGTTTAGTTTTACCACAAAATTTATATATTTTTTTTTCTGGAGTAGTAATTTCAATTTCTCCATATTTAATATTTGAGATTGCTTCTAAAATTTTTTTCATTTATTGATTATTGATAACTTACTTTTTAATACAGGCTTTTTAAAATAATTAGCGTTTTTAAAAATAAAAATTTTTAAAGCTTCAAAATATATTGCCAAAACTACTTTAATTGTTAAAAAAGGGAATTTAAATAATATTAGAATTAAATTTTTATATCCTAATTTTACATATCTACAATTTAATATTGCTTGAAAAATTTTTTTTCCTTTTTTCTTCATAATTATGGAGGAATAAAATCTATTTCTAGGATTTAAAATTTTAAAATTGTAAATACCGTCCATACCCCAAAAAGGCGAGACATGAAAATTTTTTTTACATGAATGACTAAACATTTTGTTATCTCTTTTAGAATTTTTGTTTGTTTTAAAAACATAACAATGTTGTTCTCCAAAGGTATTTTTTACTTCATATATAACGCTTCTTAAAGTTCCATTAAGGTCATAGCAAAAAAATATACTAAGAGGATTAAATGCGTATCCAAAAATTCTAGGCATACTTAAAAGAAATACTTTAGTTTTTTTTTCATTAATGTTAATTTTTTTTAAAATTTCTTTAATCCATTCTTTTATTTTTTTTTTATTTCTATATCCATGATCTTTGTCATAAATACTAAAAATATTAAAATTGTTATAAGAAAAAAAAATATATTTTTTTTTTAAATCGTCAAGGTTATCAATATTAATAAAAAAGTAGAAAATATTATAAAAAAATTTGTGAAATTTAGGCTTAAGCCTGGTATGGATTAATGTTCCACTATATATGCAATCATTAGGAAATTTCATTATTTAATAATTTTGCAATTTTTATTGATGAATTAACAGCATCTTCATGAAAACCATTATAAAAGTAAGACCCACAAAACCATATTTTATTTTTTCCTTGAACTTTTTCTAGTTTTTTAGTTATTTCTAAACTTTTTTTTGTAAAAATTGGGTGGGTATATGTAGTTTTGTAGTAAATATTATTTGGTTTAAATGGTGGATTTAAACTTAAAAAAAAAGGATATTTTTTATCAATATTTTGTAGCTTATTCATCCAGTATGAAAAACAATTATTTTCTTTTCCTTTTTTATAAAATGAAACGTAATTCCAGCTAGACCATACTTTTTTATTTTTTGGCATTAGTCTTTCATCAGAGTGGAGGTAAGTTTTATTTTTGCTATATTTAAATTTTTCTAATAGCACAGAAGTTTTGTAATCAATTTCTTTTAAAATTTCCGATGTTTCATCTGCATGTGTAGCACAAACAGCATAATCGAAATAAGCCTTACTTTTATTTGTAAATACTTCTACTTTATTATTATTTTTCTTTATTTTTATTACTTTTACGTTTTTTATAAATTTAGCTGAAGTTTTTTTTAATACTTCTTTAATATAGTTTTGACTTCCTCCACTAACTGTATACCACGAAGGCCTATTAAAAAATTTAAATAATCCATGATTATTGAAAAAATTAATAAATGATTTTAAGGGCATTTTGTTAATTACACCTCTTTTTGTAGACCAAATAGCCGATGCCATTGGATAGATGTGTCTATCTTTAAAATATTTAGAATATCCTTCTTTATTTAAATATTCTTCTAAAGTTATAGAATTTTTTATTTTTTTTATTTTTAATGGCACTCTTAGGTAAAAAGTTATTATTTCAAAAAGCATTATCCAAAAATTTTTGCTGATAAGATTTTTTTTTTGCGCGAAAATACCTGAAAAATTTCCTGAATAATAAAAATTATCTTTATTTAAATATAGTGAAAAAGACATATCGCTTTTTTTTATCTTAATATTTAGCATTTTAAAAAATTGTAGTAAATTTGGATAATTTCTTTTATTAAAAACTATAAAGCCTGTATCAACTGGTATAATTTTTTTTTTTAGATTTACATTAATTGTATTACTATGACCACCAAAATAGTTATTTTTTTCGAATACTGTTACATTAAATTTTTTTGAAATTTTCCAGGCTAAGTATAAACCAGATATACCCGCACCAATAATTGCAACTTTTTTTTTTGGTCTTTTCATTACAATTTTATTTTAGATGTACCAATGCACTACTCTAAAAAAAAGAGTTTATCTAAAAAATTATTTAATTATTTAGATTTGTTTTATGTTTATGGCGCTTTTGCGGCCGTTTTCTTCTTCAACTTCGTATGAAACTTTATCACCTTCATTCAGTACAGAAATATTAGCTTTCTGTAAAGAACTAACATGAACGAACATATCATTTTCAGGATCATCATCTTGTTGAATGAAACCGTAACCCTTTTTTGGGTTAAACCATTTCACGATTCCTTGCTTAGAACTCATATTTTCGTATCTTAGTCGTATAAAAAATATTAATAATAATAATCTAATCATTTAAACAATAATTTTGTTTAATGCAATACTTTATTTTTTTCAAAAATTTTGTTATTTAAATTATTATTTGTAAGATATTTTAATGGTCATAAGAAATATAATTCAAAATTTTGTTAAATTAGAATCCTCAAGTGGCATATTGCTGCTTTTTTCAGGAGCATTAGCTTTAATTTTAAGTAATTCCAATTTTGCTGAAGTTTTTAATTATATTCTTCACTTAAAATTATTTTTAGGAACTAATTTACCTTTATTTTACAAATCCATTCAACATTGGATTAACGATGGTCTGATGGTTATATTTTTTTTTACAATAGGTTTAGAAATAAAAAGAGAGTTTTTAGAAGGAGAACTTTCAATGCCATCGCAAGCTATATTACCAGTCATAGCTGCGGTTGGAGGTATGGCAGTTCCAGCAATGTTTTATTTATTTTTTAATATTAACGATCCTAACACTATTAGAGGATGGGCTATACCTTCGGCAACCGATATAGCTTTTTCATTAGGAGTTCTTAGTCTTCTTGGTAGTAGAGTACCTATAAGTCTGAAAATATTTTTGATGGCCCTTGCGATCATTGATGATTTAGGAGCTATTATAATTATTGCATTATTTTATAGCTCTAATTTAGATATACTTTCTTTATTCATTGTTTTATTTATTCTATTTTTTCTTTATCAATGTAATAAAAAAAATATACAAAATATTTGGATGTATATTTTCCTAGGAACATTACTTTGGATTTTTATTCAAAATTCCGGTATACATGCAACTATATCAGGGGTTCTATTAGCAATATTTATTCCCCACGAAAGAAAACAGCAAAGTTCTTTACTTACTTGTGCTGAAGAAAAGCTCCATCCTTGGGTAGCGTATTTTATAATGCCAATGTTTGCACTTGCTAATGCTGGAGTTTATTTAGGAGATGTGTCGTTAGAATCTTTATCAGATCCAATTCCATTAGGTGTAATGACAGGGCTTTTATTTGGAAAACAAATAGGAGTATTTTTTACAACCTTTTTACTAATTAAATTTGGTTATGCTAGACTGCCTTCAGGGTCTAATTGGATGCAAATGTTTGGAGTTGCGGTATTAACAGGTATAGGCTTTACAATGGCGATGTTTATTAATTTTTTAGCTTTTGATTCTGATGTATATATAAATCAAGCTAAAATAGGTATTTTAATTGCTTCATTTATATCAGCGGTTTTTGGTTATATTTTACTTAAATTTTCAGTAAAAAATTCTTAAAAATTTTTTTTTAGGATTTAGTTTTAATTTCAAAAGCAGCAGAAATTAATTGTTTGGTATATTTTTGTTTTGGAGCTTTAAATATTTGATTAGAGTTTCCACTTTCAACAATTTTACCATTTTTTAAAACTACTAAATAATGAGCAAGCGATTTTACAACTCTTAAATCATGAGAAATAAAAATATATCCTAAATTATTTTCTTTCTGTAATTTCTTTAAAAGCTCAACTATTTGTGATTGTACAGAAAGATCAAGAGCGCTTGTTGGTTCATCTAAAATAAGAAAACGTGGTTTTAAAACAATAGCTCTTGCTATAGCAATACGTTGTCGTTGCCCACCGCTAAATTCATGAGGATAACGATTTAGAATACTTTTCTCAAGTTCAACCTTTTTTAAAATATCTATTATTAGTTTTTTTCTATCATTTTCATTTAAGTCTTTTTTATGTATCTCTAAACCTTCACTAATAATTTCTTCTATAGAAAGTCTTGGCGATAAACTTCCAAATGGATCTTGAAAAACAATTTGGATATCATTTCTTAGTGGCCTCATTTGTTTAAAGTCAAATTTGTTTATGCTTAATTTTCTTTTTTTTTTAAAAAAATTAATTTCACCTTTGCTTTTTATTAATCTTAAGATAGCCATTCCTAAAGTAGTTTTTCCAGAACCAGATTCACCAACTACCCCTAATGTTTGTCCTTCAAAAACATTTATATTTAATTCATCAACCGCCTTAATAAATCCAGTTGTTTTTTTTAAGAAACCTCTTTTTATTGGATAATAAACTTTTAATTCTTTAGTAGATAGCAAAGGTATTTTTTTCTTTTTTATACTGACAGGCTTTCCTTTTGGTTCAGACGCAAGAAGTTTTTTTGTATAATTATGCTTGGGTTTAGAAAAAATTAACTTAGTTTTTCCCGATTCAACAATTTTTCCTTCAGTCATAACTACAACTTTATCCGTTATATTTTTAACAATTGTTAGATCATGAGTTATTATTATCAAACTCATTCCCAATTTTGTTTGTAATTTTTTTAATAAATTTAGAATTTGAGCTTGAATTGTAACATCTAAAGCAGTTGTCGGTTCGTCTGCAATCAATAAATCTGGATCATTAGCTAGTGCCATTGCTATCATGACTCTTTGTTTTTGCCCGCCAGATAATTGATGAGGATAGTCATTCAATCTATTTTTTCCGTCTTTAAAACCTACTAAATCTAATAATTCTATAGCTCTAATTTCAGCATCTTTATCAGACATTTTTTTGTGAAGAAAAAGTACTTCAGTTATTTGTTTTTTTATATTGTGAAGAGGGTTAAGTGATGTCATAGGCTCTTGAAATATCATGGATATATTGTTTCCTCTAATTTTTTGTAACTCTACTTCACTTGCTTCTAAAATATCTTTATTTTTGTAAAATATTTTTCCTGATGGATGAAAAGCTTTTGGATAAGGCAATAATTTTAGAACTGACAGTGCTGTTACTGATTTTCCACTACCTGATTCTCCAACAATTCCAAGCGCTTCCCCTTTTGCGACATCTAAAGAAATATTTTTTACTGCCATGTGAACCTTTTTTTCTAAATTAAAAGAAACTGACAAATTACTAATTTTTAAAAGGTTTCCCATTTTTTAAAAATCCTTTTCTAAATATTTCTTTGGATCAAAAGCATCTCTTATTGCTTCACCAACAAAGATTAATAAACTAAGCATAATACCCAAAGTTACAAAAACAGTTATACCTAACCAAGGAGCATTTAGATTTGCCTTACCTTGAGCTAACAATTCTCCCAAACTTGGAGAACCTGGTGGTAATCCAAATCCTAGAAAATCCAAGCTTGTTAAAGTTGTAATCGATCCATTTAGAATAAATGGTAGAAAAGTCAAAGTTGCAACCATAGCATTTGGAAGTATGTGCCTTTTCATTATTGTTATATTGTTTACTCCTAATGCACGAGCAGCATGAACATATTCAAAATTTCTTGTTCTAAGAAACTCGGCTCTTACAACTCCAACTAAAGACATCCAAGAAAATAATAACATAATTCCTAATAACCAAAATATATTTGGCTCTACAATACTTGCTAAAATTATTAATATATATAAGACTGGCAATCCCGACCAAATTTCAATAATTCTTTGAAATATAAGATCTACCATACCTCCAAAAAAACCTTGGACAGCTCCTGCTGCAACTCCTATTACAGAACTAAAGAGTGTTAATGATAAACCAAAGAGAACACTTATTCTAAACCCATAAATTAATCTTGCCAAAACATCTCTTCCCTGGTCATCAGTACCAAATAAATTTTCTTTATCTGGAGGCGATGGAGCAGGAGTAGGTATCAAGTAATTTATAGTATCATGACTATAAGGAATTAAGGGCCAAATCATCCAGCCATTTTTCTCTATTTTTTTTTTTATGTAAGGATCTTTATAGTCAGTGTAAGTTTCAAAATCACCGGAAAAAGTTTTTTCAGTATAATTTTTAAAAATAGGGAAATAAAATGAATTTTCATATTTTACTAATAAAGGCTTATCGTTTGATATGAATTCAGCAAAAAGAGTAAAAAAAAACAAAAATAAAAAGATTTTAAAAGATCTATAGCCTCTTTTGTTAGCTTTAAAGTTTTGTAATCTTCTGTGGTTTATTTCAGATATATTAAAACCAAACATTTTAAGCATCCCTCGTTTCAAAATCAATTCTTGGATCTATTAAAACATAAGTAAGATCAGTCATAAGATGCAAAATTAGTCCAAAAAAAGTGAAAATATAAAGTGTTCCAAAAACAACTGGGTAATCTCTGTTCAATACACTTTCGTAACCTAGTAAACCTAAGCCATCTAGTGAAAATATAACTTCTATTAACAAACTGCCAGTAAAAAGCACAGATATAAATGCAGCAGGGAATCCAGCAATAACTATAAGCATGGCATTACGAAACACATGGCCATACAAAACTTTTTTTTCTGAGAGTCCTTTTGCCTTTGCAGTTGAAACATATAACTTGCTAATTTCATCCATAAAAGAATTTTTAGTTAGCATAGTTAGCGTTGCAAAACCTGCGATTACTAGACTTGCAACAGGTAATGTTATATGCCATAAATAATCCAAAATTTTTTCAAACCAGTTTAGAGTATCCCAATTATTTGAAATTAGACCTCGTAAAGGAAAAATATCAAAGAAACTTCCTCCAGCTAAAAGAACAACTAAAGCTATAGCAAATAAAAATGAGGGTATTGCATATCCAACTATAATTGCGGTGCTTGACCATATATCAAACTTTGAACCATCCCTTATAGCTTTTTTAATACCTAGAGGAATAGAAATTAAATATACTATTAAAGTAGTCCATAAACCTAAAGAAATAGAAACTGGCATTTTTTCAATTATAAGATCTATAACTTTTTTTCCTTTGAAATAACTTTCACCAAAATCAAATTTTAAATAATTTTTTAGCATTATATAAAATCTTTCATGCGCCGGTTTGTCAAAACCATAATAGGCTTCTAAATCTGCTATGAATTCAGGATCAAGACCTTGCGATCCTCTATATTTACTAGAAGTATTTGAGGATTGATTTGTTTGTATATTTGTATTTTGAGACGAAACATCTCCTTTATCAGTTCCAGCAATTCTAGCTGTTGAATCTATATTATGCCCCTTAATCTGCGAAATTATTTGTTCTACTGGTCCACCAGGCGCAGCCTGAACAATTATGAAATTTATAATTAGAATACCTAGTAGCGTTGGTATAATAAGTAATAATCTTCTTATAATGTAAGCTAGCATATATAAATAATTATATTATTTTATTACCGTTTCTAATAGTTTAACCTTAGTACTATCGTACCACCACGTATCTATTCCTAGATCATATTTTGGATTTATTTCTGGTTTCCCGAATTTATCCCAATATGCAATTCGAAAATTTTGTATATGCCAATGTGGAACAACATAATATCCAAATAATAAAACCCTATCCAAAGCTTTTGTCGCATGTATTAAACTCTCTCTATCTTTGGCAGCTATGATTTTGTCTATTAAAAAATCTACAACTTGACTAGATACGCCGGTATAATTTCTACTCCCACCAATTTCGGCAGAATTAGAATTCCAAAAATCTCTTTGTTCATTTCCAGGACTTAAGCTTTGCCCTAAAGAAACAACCGTCATATCAAATGAAAAATTCTCTAATCTTCTTTCATATTGAGCGCTATCTACAGTTCTTACCTTTGCCTCAATACCAATTTTTTTTAAATTTCTTGCATATGGTAAAGCAATTCTTTCAAATTCAGGACTAACTAATAGAATAGTAAATTTTAATGGTAGGCCAGAATCTTTATTTATTCTTTTTCCATTTTTAATAATCCAACCAGCATCATAAAGTAATTTATCTGCAATTCTTAAATTTTTTCTTATTTCTCCAGAACCATCATTAATCGGATTTTTATAAGGTATATTAAAAATATCATTAGGTAATTGATCTTTAAAAGGCCCTAACAATTCCAACTCCTTTTTTGAAGGCAATTCACTAGATGCTAAATCTGAATTAGAAAAAAAACTAGCAGTTCTTATATATTGATTAAAAAAGAGTATTTTGTTTGTCCATTCAAAATCAAATGCATAATTTAAAGCTTTTCTTACATTTCTATCTTTAAAAATTTCTTTTCGCGTATTGATAAAAAATCCTTGCATTCCTGTTGGTATTTCGTGTTTTACTGAATCTTTTTTTACATAACCATTTTCTATTGCTTTAAAATTATAAGCATTAGCCCATCTTTTTGCCTGATTTTCTAATCTAAAATCATAGTCCCCACTTTTGAATGCTTCTAATGCAACAGTTGCGTCACGAAAATATTCTATTATTATTTTGTCAAAATTAAATCTGCCTTTATTAACAGATAGTTCTTTCCCCCAGTAATTATCAACTCTTTCAAATTCAATTGTTCTTCCTGCTTTAAAACTTTTTACACGATAGGGGCCTGATCCAATTGGGTTATCTAGCAAAACATCTTCAAATTTATTTGCCCAATATTTTTTTGATAATATTTTCATTTGTCCAATAATTAAAGGAAGCTCTAAATTTCTTTCACCTTGAAAAACAAATTTTACTTCATTATCACCAATTTTTTTTGCAGATTTTACATTTCCATAATAAAATTTAAAGAAAGGATGCCCTTTGGTTTTTAATGTATTTAAAGTCCAAATAACATCTTCAACTCTAATTGGGCTTCCATCATGAAATTTAGCTTCTTTTCTTATTTTAAAAGTAGCCCAAGATCTATCTTCAGGAACAGTAATAGATTCAGCTATAAGTCCATACATTGTAAAAGGTTCATCATAGGATTTTGTTAACAAACTATCATGAACTTGAGATAAATTTGCAGCCGGACTACCCTTTAAAATAAAATTGTTTAAAGTATCAAAACTTCCAATTTGATGAAGTCTGATTTTTCCACCTTTTTTTGCATTAATATTTACATAGTCAAAATTTTTAAAATCATCACCATATTTTGGGATGCCGTGCATACTAATAGAATTTGCATTTTCCAATTTTTCAATTGCAAAACTATTTGAAAAAAATAAAAAAAATATAAAGCTTAGAAAAATTCTCATTTTACTTTTTGAATTATTTTGAGTAGTTGTTCATGTATTTTTGGATCGCCAGCAGCAACAATTCTTCCATCACTATATAAATTTAAATCATCACCTTTCCAATCTGTCATTTTACCCCCAGCTCCTGAAATAATAGCGGCACTTGCAATATAATCGTAAGGTTTAAGATTTGCTTCTAATAAAACATCAACAAAACCTAATGCCATTAATCCATGAGCATAGCAATCGGCACCAAAAAGAGTTTCGCCTATCTTAGATCTAACACTTTTGTATATTCTTTGATTTTTTCCAGAAAACATCATTGGAGAAGTTGCATACATTTTTGAACCTTTTAATTTTTTAATTTTCCTAGATCTTACTTTACTATTGTTATACTTAGCTAATTTATTTGCTATTCCTACCCATCGTTCTTTTAAAATTGGTTGATTTAAAACTCCAATATATGGGGTATTATTTTTCATCAATCCTATCAACGTTCCAAATAGTGGTTTTCCAGTCACAAATCCTTTGGTTCCATCTAAAGGGTCAACTACCCATACGTACTCATTATCTGTATTAAATTTACCGCTCTCCTCACCATAAAAACCACACTCAGGACTTTTTTTTATAATTATATCTCTAATTATTTTTTCAGATTCTTTGTCTGCTTTTGTTACAGGGCTATTATCACTTTTAGTTTCTATTTTGATCTTTTTTCTAAAATATTTTTTTATTATTATTCCACTAGCTTCAGCACACTCATTTGCAATTTTTAAGTATTTGTTTTCTAGTTTTTTCATATATTTTGTAATAATTAATTTAAAATTTAAAAATTGATAATATATCTATAGCATCAAAAAAACTAAGGAAAATTTATGAATATTAAAAAAATAAAAACCGTTTCTTTTCAAGGCATAGAAGGTGCCAATTCTCATTTAGCTTGTAAAAAATTGTTTCCTAAAGCTAATATTATTCCTTCAGAAACTTTTGAAGAAGTTTTTGACAATGTGAAAACAAATAAATCTGGTATTGGCCTTATACCAGTTGAAAATTCAGTCGCAGGAAGAGTAGCAGAAATTCACAATTTAATGCATAAAACATCATTAAAAATTGTTGGGGAATACTTCATGAAAATAGAGTTACATTTATTAGGTGTAAAAAGAGTTAAAATTAAAGACTTAAGTATCGTAAAAAGCCATATTCATGCATTATCACAGTGTAGAAAATTTATAAAAAAAAATAAATTAAAAATGGTAGTATCTGCAGATACAGCTTTAGCTGCTAAAGAAATTAATGAAAATAATGACCCTAAAGAATCAGCGATTGCATCTAAGCTTGCAAGCCAAATTTATAATTTAAAAATTTTGAAAAAAAATGTTGAAGATAGTTCTTATAACATAACTCGATTTATTCTACTTCAAAAAAGAAAAGCAAAAGTATACTCGTCAAAAGGAAAAATTTTAACAAGCTTAATATTTGCAGTTAATAATGTACCAGCAGCTTTACATAAGGCATTAGGATGTTTTGCAATAAATAATGTAAATATGACAAAATTAGAGTCTTATGTTAACAAAACATTCAAAAGTGCCGAGTTTTATGTTGATTTAGAAGGAGACATCAATGATTTTAATGTTAAAGCAGCCCTTAAAGAAATAAAAGAATACACTAGATTTGTTCGTATTCTTGGCACTTATTACGCTGATAAATTTCGCAAATAATTTTTTTTATAAATACTTTTGTTCTGTTATAATAGTATGGGGAGGACGGTTTTGTTAGCCAACTCCACGAGGCCGGGAACGGAGCAGTGGTAACTAGTGAATTCGGGTCTCCCCATTATTTAAAAAAAAAAAAAAATGACAGAAACTTTTCTAGCACTTGCCAGAAAATATAGGCCAAAGAAACTAGCTGAATTAATTGGTCAGGATATTTTTGTGTCGACAATTAAAAATGCATTAAAAAACAATAGGTTATCACATGCTTATCTATTTTCCGGTGTGAGAGGTATTGGAAAAACAACAACTGCAAGGATTTTAGCTCATTTATTTAATGGTGAAGAAGAAGTAAAGGGAAATCCAATTGACCTTTTCGAAGTCGATGCTGCTAGATACACGACTGTTGATACTATGAGAGAATTGCTTGATGGAATTAAATACAGACCAGCAAACTGGAAATACAAAGTATACATATTAGACGAGGTACATATGTTGTCTAATTCAGCTGTGAGCTCTCTTTTAAAAAATCTTGAAGAGCCACCAGAACATGTAAAATTTATTTTTTGTACTACAGAACCTAGAAAAATACCAGCAACTATCATTTCGCGTTGCCAAAGATTTGATTTAAAAAGGGTAGGATTTGATGTTTTAGCTAAATATTTACAAGAAATAGCTAAAAAAGAAAATGCAGAAATTGAACTTAATGCAGCAAGTATTATCGCAAGAGCTTCAGACGGAAGTGTACGAGATGCTTTATCTATATTAGATAAATCACTCTCATTAGGAGAGAAAAAAGTAAATGAAAAATATATTCAAGAGTTACTTGGACTTGTAGATAGAACAAGTATTTATCTTTTATTTGAATATTTAATGAATGGAAATACCAAAGAAGGTTTAAAAATATTTAATGAACTTTATAAATCAGGAGCGGATCCTTCTCTCATTATTCAAGATTTATTAGAAATAATTCACTGGTTAAGCAGAGTATGCTTAACTCCTGAGGTAGCAGAAGAATCAGGAGTTTCACAAGTCGATAAAGAAAAAGGTTTAGAATTATCCAAAAAACTTAGTATGTCAGAACTGTCACAAACTTGGCAAATTCTTTTAAAAGGTTATCAAGAACTACAGAATCATGAAATGCCTCATGTAATTAGTGAAATGATTCTTATACGACTAGCATTTGCCTCAGAATTACCTTCTTTGGAGGAAATTTCTAATAATTTTAGCTCGAGCGAAAAAAAAGAAATTAAAACTAATCAAACTCAAAAAACAGTTATTAATAAAGAAGAAGATAATTTGGATAAGAATAAAAAACAAACTGGAATAAGCTCCGACACTGTTATGGAACTGAAAAATATTGAAACATTAGCAAAAAAAGAAAATGTTGAAGAAGTAAATAAGCAAGAAATAAAATATCAAAAAAATGATATTGTAAATAATTTTAATGAAGTTGCTGATTTGTTTTTGAAAAAAAAGGAAATTTTGTTATTTAATAATTTATTTTCTCATGTACATTTGGTAAGTTTTAAGAAAGGTAGAATTGAATTAAATCCTACAAAAGATGCACCTAAGGATTTAGCTTCAAAGGTAGGAAAGTTATTAACTGAATGGACTGGAGAACAATGGCATATTTTGTTGACACAAGTTAAAGGAACGCCAACTCTTGAAGCTCAGATTGAAAAACAAAAAGAAGAAATGATTAATGAAGTTTCTAAAAATGACAGAATAAAAGAAATTTTAAATATATTTCCTGGATCTAAAATTAAAGAAATAAAAAATAAAGGAGAAAAAAATGAATAATTTTAATGATATGATGAAAAAGGCACAAGAGATGCAAAAAAAAATGCAAGAAATGCAAGAGAGTCTTTCAAATCTTGAAGTTGAAGGTAGTTCTGGAGGAGGGATGGTTAAAATTATAATGAATTGTAAAAACGAGGTCAAAAAAATTGATATAGATCCTTCCATAGTTAAAACAGATGAAAAAGAAATTATGGAGGATTTAATTGTTGCTGCACTAAATGATGCAAAAGCAAAAGTGGAAGAAAAATCACAGGAAGAAATGAAAAAATTAACTGGAGGTCTCGGTCTACCTCCTGGGATGAAAATGCCATTTTAAAAAAAAA
>CEUZ01145283.1_pt1 | contig 26246 bp, 19 predicted proteins | sample 361511 | NCBI WGS metagenome assembly CEUZ01 (sample SAMEA2622822, study PRJEB7988) | marine metagenome | biome: marine biome (ENVO:00000447); feature: surface water layer (ENVO:00002042); material: "saline water (ENVO:00002010), including plankton (ENVO:xxxxxxxx)" | depth 5 m | reverse complement strand
CTTTGCAGGATGCTCTTGATGAGATTGGGTATGTCTCGCCGACGCCGATTCAAGCCCAAGCAATCCCCGACCTGATTGAGGGCCGTGATATGCTCGGTTGTGCCCAAACTGGCACAGGAAAGACCGCAGCATTCGCCCTACCAATTCTCAATGCTATGACTCAAAATTCGCAGGACGAACCGCGCCGCATCCGCACTCTGATCATGTGCCCAACACGCGAGCTTGCAGCCCAGATTAACTACAATATCGAGCAATACGCTCGATACCTCGATATCCGCTCTATGGCTATGTTTGGTGGAGTATCGCAACGACCTCAGGAAAGGAAGCTACGTCACGGTGTTGACATCTTGGTAGCCACCCCCGGTCGCTTGCTTGACCTCATCTCGCAGGGGCATGTTGACCTCTCCCATGTGCGATTCCTTGTTCTCGACGAGGCCGACCGAATGCTCGACATGGGTTTCATCCGAGACATTCGTAAAATTCTAGCACAAATCCCAAAGAAGCGCCAGAGTCTACTGTTCAGTGCCACAATACCTCCCTCGATTGTCGATTTGTCTAACGATATGCTCCACAATCCAGTAAGTGTCTCAATCACCCCTGAATCGACTACCGTAGAGGCCATTGAACAATCTCTTATGTTTGTCATGAGGAGTGATAAGCGAGGTCTATTGACTTACATTATTGAAGAAGAGAGCCCCGAAAAGGTGCTTGTATTCTGTCGCACTAAACATGGTTGTAATCGCATTTCTAGACAACTTGGTCAAGACGGCATTGATGCTCTCCCAATCCACGGCAACAAGAGTCAGGGCGCGCGTGAGAACGCACTCCGGCGCTTCCGCAATGGGACTCTTCAGGTACTAGTCGCCACCGATGTGGCGAGTCGCGGTATCGATGTCTCCGACATCAGTCACGTCATCAATCTAGATCTGCCTAACGAGCCCGAGGTCTATGTGCACCGTATTGGACGTACTGGGCGTGCAGGCCGAGGTGGAACCACCATCGCTTTTTGTGATGAGAATGAAGGCGAATATCTTCGTGGTATCGAGAAGATGATTCGTCAGGATATTCCAGTAAATGAGAGCCACCCATTCCACTCTGAGAAAGCCCGGTCGCGCAAGGGTAGCAAGGCACCTAAGAGGCACCAGAATCGAGGCCGCGGTCGGCGCAATTCTAGCCATCACAAATCCAATGGCAACCACTCGAATGTGAAACCAAATCAACAATCCAATGGTGGACGTAATGGCCGACGCCGGGGCCGAGGCCGGGGCCGTAAACAACATAAGCACAGAAAAAACAAATCTCCAAGAAGAGGGAATCGAACTCCCTGAAGAGCTCGAACAACTGATTAGACTACCAAATTCATTCGCCTAGTTGGTACTGTAATTTCACACCGTAGGTGTGATTATTCACACTTTAGTTTTAATTATGGAGACGACAAGTCAAGAACATGCCCGCAGTAATCGCAGGTTATGCCCGCTCACCATTCACTCCAGCCAAGAAAGGCGCTTTGGCAAGGACTAGGCCTGATGACATCGCTGCTGTAGTAGTTGACAATCTTCTATCAGATACCGGTATCGACCCCTCACTGGTTGATGACCTAGTAGTCGGTTGTGCCTTTCCAGAGGCCGAGCAGGGATACAATCTAGCTCGAATCATCACCTTCCTCAGTGAATTACCCGAAACCGTTCCTGGTGTGACAATCAATCGATTCTGTGGCTCCTCAATGCAAGCCATCCACGACGCTGCAGCTAGAGTCAACGCAGGTCATGGTGATGCATTCATCGCAGGCGGTGTTGAGAGTATGACTCGTATCCCGATGACCGGATTCAATCCAATGCCAAACCCCGGCCTTCCTTCCGAGGCAATGACTTCGATGGGAGTCACCGCCGAGAACCTCTCGAAACTGCATAAGATTGGCAGAGATGAGCAGGAACAATTTGCTATTGAGAGTCATGCTAGGGCATCTGCAGCCAGAGAGTCCGGATCCTTCGCAGAAGAGATTGTTCCAATCGAGACATCAGGTGGTACCGTCGACCAAGATGGATGCATCAGGCCAGGTACTGACTCAGAGGCACTAGCCAAACTACGTCCTGCCTTCGATGCTAACGGCACCGTGACTGCCGGCACCTCTTCTCCACTAACAGATGGAGCCGCCTTCGTATTCGTTTGTTCAGAGGAGTTCGCTGCCGAGCACAATCTCGAGCCTATGGCCCGAATCAAGAGCGCAGCTGTTTCAGGCTGTGCTCCTGAAATCATGGGAATAGGCCCAGTCGAAGCTAGTAAGAAAGCACTTGACAGGGCCGGGCTGTCTCTCGAAGACCTCGATATAATCGAGTTGAACGAAGCCTTCGCCGCACAATCACTTGCGGTTATCGGCGAGCTTGGCCTTGACCACGATAAGGTCAATTTAGAGGGCGGGGCGATTGCACTCGGCCATCCATTAGGGGCCAGCGGAGCCCGCATTACAGGCAAGGCTGCTCAGTTGTTGAAGAGAAACGGCGGCAAACACGCTCTAGCCACACTTTGCGTGGGTGGCGGAATGGGAATGGCAACAGTATTGGAACAAATCTAGGTGTTAGAATGTCAGACAGCATAGGGCGCGTAGCCGTAGTCGGCAGCGGGGTGATGGGTGCAGGAATTGCTGCACACTGTGCCAATGCTGGTTGTGAAGTTCTGCTTCTGGATATCGTCAGAGATGAGAATGATCGTAATTCGGTCGCAAACTCAGCAATTCAGCAGATGATGAAGTCGAACCCTGAGATGTTGATGCACAAGCGAAATGCAAAACTCATCACTGCTGGCAACATTGAGGACGACTTGTCCAAACTCTCTGAAGTCGACTGGGTAGTCGAGGTAGTAATCGAGAATCTCGACATCAAGAGGAATCTCTACGCCAGCATGTCCGAGCACATCGGACCTAACACTATAGTTACCTCGAACACCTCAACCCTACCTCGTTCCGAACTAGTCAAAGGCATGTCAGACGACATGGCATCTAGGTTCCTTATCGCCCATTTCTTCAATCCACCACGCTATCTACCTCTTCTCGAAATTGTCACCGCTCCCGAGGTAGACGATTCCGTCACTGAGAGACTGTGCTCGTTTGCAGACCAGAGACTCGGCAAGAGAGTAACGATGTGCAATGACACGCCGGGGTTCATCGGCAACAGACTAGGGATTTACTTCATTCAAAGGGCACTCAAAGCAACCCTCGATCACGGCCTAACAGTGGAGCAGGCCGATGCCATGCTAGGCCGACCAATCGGCGTTCCTAAGACCGCAGTCTTCGGACTGATGGACCTAGTCGGAATCGACCTAGTCCCACACGTTACCTCCAGTATGCTAGAGCACCTCCCTTCAGACGATCCGTTCCATGACATCGCCGGGACAGGCGGTGATATTGTTGAGACGATGATTGCTGAGGGTTACACAGGTAGGAAGGGCAAGGGAGGATTCTACCGTCTCAACAAGGAAGGAGGTAATCGAGTCAAGGAGGCCCGCAACCTTTCCACAGGCGAGTACACACCTGCCAACCGCAGGGCTGCTTTCTCCTCAGCTAAGATGGGCAAGCAAGGCCTTGCTCGACTGATGGATTACCCCGATGAGGGCGCTGCGTTCGTTACCGATGTCCTGCTAGACACCCTGTCATACGCCGCGCACATAGCACCTCAGGTGAGCGATGATATCTACTCGATTGACGGCGCCATGAAGGTTGGATACAACTGGAAGAAGGGACCGTTTGAGATGATGGATTCGATTGGAGTCAGTAGCATGGTCGAGCGACTAGAGGCCACTGGACGCAACGTTCCTGACATGCTGGTTAAGGCCGTTGAGAATGGCTCATTCTACGCTATCGAAGACGGAGAAATCAACCGACTTACAACAGACGGCTCTATGGTTACAGTAGAACGCCCCGAATCAACACTCACAGTAGCCGACTTGAAGAGGCGCGGTAAGGCACTGAAGCGAAACGGCTCTGCAAGCATCTGGGATATGGGTGATGATGTTCTTCTAGTCGAATATCACTCAAAGATGAACGCTGTTGACCCATTCATAGTTGAGATGCTGGTCGATGCCGTCGATATGGCCGAGTCAGGTGATTGGAAAGGTATCGTAATCGGTAATGACGGCTCGAACTTCTCCGCCGGAGCAAATCTAGGACTGGTTCTTTTCGCCGTCAACCTAGCTGCCTGGAAAGACGTTGAGGATTTCATCGCTGCTGGACAAGATGCATATCAGGCTGTGAAGTATTGTGAGATTCCTGTTGTCGCAGCATCCGCTGGCATGTGTTTAGGTGGAGGAGCAGAGGTTCTGATGCACTGCGATGCGGTCCAGGCTCATTCCGAGTCCTACATTGGCCTCGTCGAAGTCGGTGTTGGAATCATTCCCGCTTGGGGTGGATGCAAGGAATTGCTCGGGCGCCTACGTGATTTTCGATTAGTGCCTGAGGGACCAATGGGGGCGGTGATGAAGGCTTTCGAATACATCGGAACCGCCCAAGTGGCGAAATCTGCAGAGCAGGCCCGCTCGATGGGCTTCCTCGGCCCAGACGACAAGATCACAATGAACAGAGACAGGCTCCTAGCCGATGCTAAGCAGAAGGTTTTGGAGATGTCGGAGGACTACGAGCCACCCGAGCCCCGAACATACACCCTTCCAGGAGATACCGGCTTCACAGCGCTCGAGTTGGCAGTCAAAGACCTCGCACTTTCGGGCCAAGCCACCCCACATGATGTTGTAGTAACTAGAGAGTTGGCACGTATTCTGACCGGAGGAGATACCGACATAACCGAGTCACTGGAGGAGGACGATATCCTCGAGATGGAGAGGACAGCTATTGGTTGGCTTGGGCGACAGCCCGATACCCTGGCGAGGATGGAGCATATGCTGGAGACGGGCAAGCCGTTGAGGAACTGAGGTGAAATGATGGCAGTATGGGAACCTCCGGCACGCGAGTATGACTTCCTGTTCAACGAGGTCTTCGATGCAATTGACTCAATTCAAGGACTGGATTTTGATGACTTTGATGCAGACTTCCTAGCCATGTTGATTGACGGATGGGCCACTCATTCCAAGGAGGTATGGCTTCCAATAAACGAGCTTGGGGATAGGGAGGGCCTATCTTTCCAAGATGGCAAGATTACCATGCCTCAGGAATTCAAGGACGCATACAGGAGAGGTATCGACGAGGGTTGGTTGGCCTCAGCCTGCAAGCCCGAGCATGGAGGCATGGGAGTCCCCACCTTCTTTCAGGCAGTGACATGGGCCGAGTTCGGCACCTCAGCTTGCATGTCTCTCAGTGTTCTCCCTGCCCTCTCCTTGGGAGTGTACGACATCCTAGTCGCCCATGGCAGACAAGACTTGGTTGATTACTTCGCTTCCAATCTAGCAATCGGAGAGTGGGCTGGCACCATGTGCCTGACTGAGCCCCATGCGGGAACCGATCTGGGCATAATCAATACTAGGGCGGAGCCCGAATTAGATGGAACCTACAGGATTTCGGGAACCAAGATATTCATCACATACGGAGAGCACGATTTATCCGAAAACATCGTTCATTTGGTCCTAGCCAAAGCTCCCGATGGGCCAGAGGGAACTAAGGGAATTTCACTCTTCTTGGTTCCCAAATACCTGCCAACCGACTGGAAGGAGGGCGGCCTGGAAGGAATATCCAACGAACTCAAGTCTGACCATAATGGAGTAACTTGCTCTGGCACTGAAGAGAAGATGGGCCTGCACGCAAGCCCTACCTGCGTGATGAATTTCGACGACAGCGTTGGCTGGCTAGTGGGGCCACTTCACGGGGGAATGCCTCTGATGTTTGAGATGATGAATAGAGAGAGGGTGGCTACAGGCATGATGGGACTCGGTCTAGCTGAGATTGCATACCAGAATGCACTTGCATGGTCTCTAGATCGCAGACAAGGCAGAGACCTCAAAGGAATTCAGGACCCAAATGAGTCCGCCGACAACATCCTAGTTCATCCGGATGTCAGACGCATGCTCCTTGAGGCCAAGGTCAACAATGAAGGATGCAGAGCCCTCGCAGCTTGGACAGGAATCCTCCTTGACCAAATGCACAGCGATGACCCCGAAATTTCCGAGCAGGCAACGGCCCTAGTAGCGCTATTCACACCAGTAATCAAGGCGCATTTCACCGATCTCGCCTGTGAGACCGTCAGCACCTGCATGCAGGTTATGGGCGGTGCTGGTTACTGCAGTGAGTACGGGGTCGAGCAGTACTATCGTGATGTCAGAATCTCCAAGATATGGGAGGGGACTAACGGCATTCAGGCCCTCGACCTTGCAGGACGAAAGATTACTCAAGACTTCGGCAAGAACCTTCGCCACTTGATGTGGCCCCTGTCTGAGTTCATTGAGGAGAATAGGGGTGACCCTGAGATGGCCGAGTTCAACAAGCCCCTGCATCAAGGAGTACGGGGCTTGCAGCAGATTACCCTGCTGATGATTGCCGAAGGTATGGCCAACCCACACTTCCTAGCAGCCGGCGCCACGGACTACTGTAGGTACTTCGGCAATATCCTTCTAGCCTACATGTGGGCTAGGATGGCGAAAATATGTTTGAAGAAGAAAGGTGACCCTTTCTACGATGCAAAACTTGCCAGCGCACGTTTGTTCTTCAAGCGGATTTATCCTGAGACGATCAGCCTAGCCGCAAAAATCCAGTCGGGGCCAAAGCCCTTGATGGACTACCCAGTGGAGATGTTTTGATGCCTGATGGAAGCGCTAGCAGAAGCCTACGAATGAGATTCGACAGAGCCACCAAGAAAGCCTGGGAATTACCCACCCGACCATCGAACGAACAACTCTTGGAGATGTACGCCCTGTTCAAACAGGCCACCGAGGGCGACTGTGAGGGAAAGGCTAGAGGCGGCCTTAAGGAGAGAGCTAAGTGGAAGGCATGGAACAGAGTTTCGGGAACTACTGAGGCAGACGCGATGCAGAGATATTGCGAACTAGTTGACTCCCTGATGGGGTGAACCATGCCGATTGACGAGGACAGACTCAAGTCTGAGTTCAGAGGTCTTCTCGGCCCAGTCAAGTTCAGACTGTTCTCACTTGTCTCCATGCCTGCTGCTAGATTCGCAGGGCTACGCATGGACCATCTGGATGAAACCACATGCGTGACCTCGATTCCAGGAGGCTGGCGTTCTCAGAACCCATTCAAGACGATGTACTGGGCAGTTCAGGGAATGGGGGCTGAACTGGCTACCGGGGCTGCTCCATTCGCGATGTCGAAATCTATGTCAGAGAAGCTTAGAATGTTCGTCGTCGGAACCGACGCAACCTTCACCAAGCGAGCTAAAGGGAGAATCTCGTTCACGTGCAATGATGTCAGTGCTGCCAAAGAAGCAATTGAGATGAGTGTCTCAACTGGAGAACCGGTCGAGTGTGATATGAGTGCAGTTGGAATGGACTCGTCCGGTGACGTCGTCTCCGAATGGGTATTCAAGTGGAACTTCCTAGTGATGGACTGAGGTGAGTCGGTGGTCAGAACACGTCTAACTGAGGATGCGGGCGTTGAACACCCAATCATTTGCGGAGCGATGTACCCCTGCTCCAATCCAGAACTAGTAGCCGCCGCTGCTGAGGGAGGCGGGCTAGCGATTCTCCAACCGGTATCCATGACAATGGTACATGGCTACGACGAACCCAATCTCAACGAGGGCCTGAGGAACGGAATCAGATACATTAGAGAGTTGACGAACAAACCAATCGGGTTCAACGCACTGATCGAGAAGGGGAGCGAGAAATACTTTGAGAGAATGTCTCAGTGGATTGACATCGCACTAGAGGAGGGCGTTCGATTCTTCGTCACCTCACTGGGTAAGCCGGATTGGGTGTGTGAGAAAGTCCACAAGTATGGAGGCGTAGTCTATCACGATGTTACCACCAGATTCCATGCAGAGAAGGGAATTCAATGCGGCGCTGATGGCCTGATTTGCGTCAACAACCGTGCAGGAGGACATCTCGGTGATCAATCGATGGAGGAGATGTTTGAGGAACTATCTGATCTAGGAGTTCCTCTGATTTGTGCTGGCGGAATAGGCAGTGAGGAGGAGCTGAATGCAGCATTGGAGGTGGGCTATGATGGTGTGCAGATGGGTACCAGATTCATCGCTACCGATGAGTGTACAACGCCTCAAGACTACAAAGATGCAATAGTGAAAGCATCAGAGGATGACATAACCTGGACGACCAAATTGACAGGTGTCCCGATTGCAATTATAGATGGCAAAGGGGTGAAACAGCACAGCAACTGGCTAGTTCGAAGGCTACTGAATAGCCGATTCAAGCACCGTACTAGGGTATTGATTACCGGAATCTCATTTTGGAGGATGAGGGCCTTGGCTAGAGGTAAGAAGAAGTCGGCCAAGGATCTATGGTCGGCAGGGAAAAGCGTCGAGACGGTCCGTAGCATAGAATCCGCGACCACGATAATGAGTAGATTGGGTGAATCGCTGAATAACAACCCGAATCTCAAAGACCGGTCGGAGTAGTATGTCCTCGCACCGCACCTCACTTATGCAGAAAGTGTTCTCCAACCCTCTATTCAGGACATTCCTAATCTTCTCAATTTTCAGAGCATTTTATGGAGCAGGAATCCTAGTAGTGACTTGGTTCCTAGCCACGAGTGGAGAGACTCCATGGTGGTCATCCATCATCTTCCTGTTATTCTCCATGGTATTATCGAGAATGCTATTCAGGAGAATCAAACTCAGATGGCCCCATCTGTTTGAGACTTCACAGGACCCTGTCGTTTAGCTGTTGAGCATCACCAACAACACCGAAGCCAAATTCTTCCTCTAATGCTCTCGACACTAGTCGGAAATCGGAGTCCCTAGTTGCCACTAACACACTGCCGATGTCTGCATAACAAGCGGCTGCAATATTAGCAGCGTCAGACATGATGTCTCGGTCACCCTTCTCAGGGTAAATCTCATCGCCATTAATCGAAGTCCTCGCCGGAGCCCTGCCGATTTTCCTCTTCTGTTCGTCGATTAGAAGGAATACATCTCTGTGCTTGGTGAGGAAACCGTCCAGCTCTACAGAATCTCCCCTCCCAGCCCCCTTGCTCCAGTTGTCGAAAGTCGCTAGAACGGATTTCGCACGCTTCACAAGGAACTCATCATCGATCCTATCATCCCAAATCGATTTCTCGATGTACATATCTGAGAACAGTTTGAGCACGGATTGCGAGTTTCTCGCTCTATGCATGAACTCCCCCTCGGCTGCAGGAGGGACATGCAGAGCCACTCTTCCTTCCTCTGACCTCCTGCGCAGCATCCAATAGAATGCCCTCTCTACAGTCCAATCTAGACTACCAAGATTGTCCACAGAGAGCTCACGCAATAAATCGTCCTTCAACGCTTCAATCAGGATGTTCGTATCAACGATAATTAGAGGCTTCAGAGAGAGCCCCTTGAGTGTCCGCCTCTCCTTGATTGGGATGATGCCGCTGTGACTAGTGAATAGGGCCCTTTGAGTCTTCTTGAGAGTCTCGGACTGACCCTCTTCAAGCAGATTTGAGTATATTGCCTTCTCAAGAATCCTTAGTCCTCCGAAAGGATCCTCCTCGGCAACACCCATTGCCAACTTAGTAACCTCATTGGGGTCTCGTCTACCTCTGAGTTCAATCATAACCCTCCGCTCGACATCGCTCTGCCTGCCTGTCCAAACCGTACTGAGATTCTTCATTGCTGCCCTTACTCTGCCAACGAATGGCTCCGATGGGAGATCATGCTCTTCCGGGTATCTAAGCAGGCCCTCTAGCACGGACTCCCTATCCTCAGCGATAGACACCTCGCCATTCGCCTCTACCTGATCAGCCGCGAAAGCCATCAATTCAGAACCGGCTTGATTCCTTCTTTCGGCAACATGATGGTCACTAGTTCTGAGATACAGCTTGAATCGGCTAGTAACTGTGCTTGCTAGAGCGGGATTGGAGTCAATGATTGAGACCGCCTCATTCCATCCAGCAGAGTGAGCGAACTCAATGAGAGCCTTGCGCATCACAAGCGAAGATTTTTCAAAATCATCGCCGAGTTTGCCCGCGGCATCCTTGTACGCCCGTGCTGCGTTCAGACGATCTCCCTTTTCACGCAGAATTGCCGCACGCACTACTTGCAACTCAGGTGATGCCTTCGCATGTTGTCTATACCATTCCTCAAGAGCCGGTACTCCGATGTTGTATTCGACTACTAAATCAGTCACGGTCCGAACAGTCTTCATTGTCACACCATTCTGCCAGGATAGATTACCCAGTGACTTAACCGCGGCTTCGACCCTCGTCTTTGGCCGTCCAATCTGCAAATCCATGGATGACCTGTTCAACTGGAGAGAAACAATCAGAGCCTCAAATAAGCGCCTCTCTAGAGTTGTCAGATTGGCCTTACCTACCGATTCCAGAAGGCTGTTAATACGAGTCTCACGCACCACTCCGTCACCTTCTACCGACAAGGCCCTCCTGACTTCGTTCAAGGACCGCAGACCATCGGAATCCAGTTTTTCATGAATTGACTCAACTTCTTGGGCCAAACCGTCTAGCAGAGAAATCAATGCGACAGAAGTATCGCTCAGATGTGGGTCCTTGGAAGAGCCCTCAATCGAGGACAGAGCTACTTTTCTAAGATTGGAAATACCTCCTTTGTCGGCCATATCACCACTAGAATACAGGTGCCAGCAGAGCAGAACCCTCTGAGGGTATACGCTGGCAAGGGAGGGCGACTCCTCGAAAACTGCCAGCATTCCATCTACGTCTGCAGCCTCGACGAACGTGTTGAGCACCAGGTCTGTGTGTCTGATTGAATCTCTCTTGAGCATCTCTCTAGCAGCTTCGACTCTGGTGCCAATGGCAACACCCTCTCCGGCGATGACTGAGACAACACCATCTTCATTCATCTCGGGGATAGATGAAAGAATTGCTTGCGATACATGATCCGACTCAGTAGAAGATACTAGGGTCAGCGCAGTTGAGACATGTTCAGGACTCTCAATTTCTGCTTTTTCGACAATCTCGACAGCCGCGTCGAATTTATCTTCGGTGACTAATTTACTCGCTAACTGCCATAGTACTGGATTAGGTAATTGCTCGTCAACTTCAGCTAGAACCGATTCACCTCTAAACAATTCATCAGCAGATAAAACCTCTCCACAATGCTCAGCCTCTCTCCAGGCAGCTACTCGCATAGCTGTGGAAAGACCATCTTCACCTTCTCTGAGAGCACTCTCTTTCCAATCAGTCATCTCGCCAGACCGAATTCTGATTAGTCGTGCTTGCTGCTTTGCAACAACTCCAATCTCACCTCCCTCAATGCCCTCGAGTACCTCTAATGCTTGATCACTTGAACTAGCTGCTAGCAAGATTCCCTCAAGCAGAGCACCCTCCGCCCGCAATCCCCTTAGTGATGGCTTCATCTTCCGCAACCACATATTCATTCGTGGCTTACCATCGGCAAGATCTCTGCGAATGGCATGAAGGGCATGATCCTGTTCGGAGTTGGTTCTGAACGGCAATTCTAGAGATAACCAGTCTCTTACTTGAATAGGGTCCTGAGGATCGATTTCAGACGCCACGGCCCAACTCTCTGCATCAATCTCCGGCCCTTTGACCTCAGTTACTGGGAACCTACCGAGTTCTGCCAGTATAGGCGCTTCTTTGGCCAGTGCTTCCCAAACCGGATGGATTCCCAAGTCACACTCTTTCCTCAGATCATCGAGTTGAGACTCTAGACTAGAAACCCAATCTTTACCCCTATTTTGATGGACAAGTAATACTGCCAGCCGATATGCGGAAGACCACTCAGAAGCCAATGCTTTCTCGGGGCTTGACAACCAATCCTCGGTTCCGCGAATTCTTCCACGACCTCCTCGCCTACCAATTCGGCTACGCCCAGCGCCGCCTCCAGATTCAATTGAAGGAGCATCTACGCTTGCATTGCTGGCCGCCAACAGAGCCAGAGCACGCCATTCGTTCGGCAATAGAGACCACGCCTTGGGGCGTTGCACCGTCTTTTTACGTCTCAGCGGGTCGGTTCCCGCTTTGTCAAGCGAATCGATGCACTCGAGAAGGTAATCCTCCATCATACCACCGTGAGTTCGCCCGATGCACTTCCACTCATCAACACATCGCCTTGCTATGCAAGGCGTTAGAGCGAGACCTCAAGACTCCACAGCCCCAGCACAGAGTGTGGACCTCCTCCGAACGACCATCCTGCTGTTGCATCCAATAGCGGCGCTGGCATTGGTCTGGATGTTTGTTCGGCAGCGCAGATGGAGAGAGCAGAGTAAACTACTGAGAGGCAATCAGAGGAAGCAGGGGCTGACCGATCATGAGGCCACAGGAGAGTGGATGGTGCGTGCCACTATCGGAGTGATTGGTTTGGCATTCGCAGCACAAATAGCCAGAGCAAGCATAGATGGAGCCAACTGGAACGAGTACATCGTACCCGATCACTTCCATGGTTGGGTCGGATTCCTTGGTCTGATTCTCATGCTGATTCTCAGGAAGCATGGTAGAACTACTAGCAGACTGAAAGATTCAGGCGAGTCCTTTGCCAGAAGCAAGCAGATGCACGGGAAGATTAGCGATGTGATGCTATTACTGGTCATCATCCACGCGTTCTTGGGATTCTTGTATTTGCTCAAAATTCTCTGACTAGCGCTCGGACCACATCGCAAGCCAAACCTTCAGATTCCGATCAATATCGTTAACCTCAACCAACCTTTCCGCAATCTCGCCCCCCTCAATTGGTTGGATTCGGCAACCACACGCATTGGCGTGTCCACCTCCGTCGGAATCGAATTTTGTTGCAAATCTGGTCAAATCGTACAAACCTCCTTCTGTATGGAGGAATGAATTGGTGTAGAATGAGGCTGAAACCGGATAGACATCATCGTCTCCAAAGGACGCCCCGACATCGCCGTGAATAACCACGCAGGCATCACAGGCATCACCAGCAATGGCTGTGATACGATATCCATTCGAACGCATCCCCATATTCTCCATCCTTACTATTGCCAACCTGTCCACAATCTCCATGTTTTCTGAGATTGCTCGATTCAACTCAGTCTGACGCATTTTCCTCTCCTGCAAGGCCGAAGCGACCCATTCTTGCAAGAGTATTTCGTCGACACCCAATCCCGACTGTAACGACTCAAGGATGTGCATGGCAAGTCCGGACTCGACATCAATTAGTCTGCCAAGCCAAATCACAGGATGGTCTGAAAGAAACTCCTCACGAGTCACACCTCCACCATCCAACTTGTCTACCCATGTCAGGAAGTCTGACATATCACTGAGATCCACCTCATCTACCAACAAATCATAGGCGATTCTAGCCGCTGAGGGAGCCGGCCTCCAGATTGAGACCACACCATCCTCATCTCCGATTGGAGCGTTGGATTGATGATGGTCTATGCTTAATCCACACTCAGGATGCCTGGGCAGATCACATACTGCAGTATGCCTGTCCATACAGTCATCCAGCAGCCCTGCTCGTAATTCGCCAGGATGTCCGAATACGACTTCGGCATCGGGCCACCATCGCCTGAGGATTGCTCCTGTAACAACACCATCCAGATCGCTGTCTGTGACAATCCTCCTGATATCCAGCGACAGCGCCTCGCTACCCATCCAACGCCACCCCCCGCCTTCCCCACATTGTGCTTTCGTCCGAGAAGCCCGCCTTCTGACACGCAATACCTCCGTTAGCATAGGCAATTGAGATATGGATGACTCCCGTGCGAGACCCTATGGAAACCTCATGCGGCTTCGTTCTGGTCAATTACGACAGCGTACTACTGCTCCAGTACCCACAGGGACACTGGAGCTTTCCCAAGGGACACGTTGAGGAAGGAGATGCGAACCATCACATCACAGCCTCCCGGGAACTGTCTGAAGAGACTGGAATAGCTGATGTCACAATAGATGATGAATGGAACTCGCGCACACAATACACGTTCATGCGCAAGGGCAGGAGCGTCCCCAAGCAGGTGTTCTGGTACATCGCCGAGACGAAAGAGCTCGATGTGACGCTGTCGCACGAGCATACTAACTACATGTGGCTTGATTTCGATGAGGCCGAGGCCCAACTAACATTCGATCAGGAGAAGGAATTGCTCCAATCAGCGCGAAGACACATGCAACAGATGGGTAAGACAATCTGATTTCTACGGTCTCCATCCACAATGGTTCACTCCTCACGCTTTCCTAAGGGGGTCCACAGAACTTCCTTTTCCCCAGTCACTAGGGCTATCCATCTAGACAGCACGAAGAGCCAGTCTGAGAGTCGGTTGAGGTAAACTATAACCTCATCGCGAACCGAACCCTCTCCTTCTTCTTCCCTCAGTGAGCAGGCGTGTCTTTCGGCTCTACGTGCAACGGTTCTAGCGATGTGCAGGGTAGCAACGGGAGGCGATCCGGTCGGCATGATGAATGACTCCAACGGCTCAGTATCCTCTAGCCATGAGTCCATCTCGCTGACCAGTCGATCACACTCATCTGTTCCAATCAGCGCCATCTGCTCGGGCAAACCTTCGGGAGGGCAGGAACACTCCGCACCGACGTCAAACAATTCCTGCTGGACACGGCCCAGGGCATCATCAGCCAATGTGTGAGCGTAGATCCATCGTGGTTGCATCTCTCTGGACTCAGGGATAGGGAACCGATTCAATTCCATCCGAACCATGCCAATTTGCGAATTCACCTCATCGATGGTGCCGTAAAGTCGGACACGAGGGTCCTGCTTACCGACCTTGCTACCATCCAGCATATGGGTCTCACCTCCATCACCGACTCCGGTATGGACTCTGTTGATGCGGACCATGCTATCGGGACCGGGTCATTTCCTATCAATCGTGCCGCGATACCGACGAATCGACATTTCGCAATGCATCCTCAATTGCCTCTGTCCAAGAACTGTCTATCGAATCCCATCCTCCTTCTCTCTCCAGTTCTGCTATGTGCTCTCTCTCGGACTCTGAATCACCTATATGTCGATGAATAAGAACTAGTGCAGCATGACTCATTGCGTTAATCCAAGGGTCTTCCATATCCCATGAACGCTCAAAGTGGGAAATCGCACCTCGGGGCCCATGAATCAGACCACGTCGAATTTGTCTGAGCCCAGATTTTGACCAAGAAACGCCTTTGATTCCAACCACCAGCCCACGGAAAACGAGGTATATTTCCAGAGCAACGAGAACCGAGGCCACAATGAACGAACCAATCTGCTCCGGTTGCCCCATCCCATCCCATCTGCCGACCATCAAATCGATTGCTCCGATACATAGGAGCAGACCACTGAATGGACCCACTATCACATCTCTGTCAGTTATAGACATCTGAACTGCGCCATAGATGACACCGAGTCCACCAACTGATGTGGCCAGCACTGGAGGAATCCATTCACCTACGTCTCTAGGGGCGGTGCTTGAAAGCCATAGCAGAGAAGCAAGTATCAGCAGCAGCCATGAGAATCTGCTACTGATTTCAGGAAATGGTTGAAACCGAGAATAGTAGTTAACGGCCAGCCCAAGAATAGCGAAGAGAGCAACCCAGAATAGCATTCACTCATCCTCCAAATGCTCTCTCCAACCGGGATTCCAAAAACCCTCATCGTCCAGCCACGCTAGCCATTGCTCGCCATCCGATTCAAGCAATCGCTCAGATCTACGTTGCAACCCCTCGAACAGTGCTTCATCTATCTCTCCTCTACCATGTGCAACCAACCATTCCTCTCTGATTTCACGCACGGCATCTTGTCCACGATGATGATCATCGTAATGACGCTCACAAACTTCTCTGAGGTCTTGAATCCACATCCGAGTGCCTCGAAGATGAGGGTCCTCATCGAGCACCCTCGGCTTTCGACTGAACGGCCACCATCCCATTGTTCTCATCCGTCCCTCAAGTTTCATCTATTGATGCTTTGCGAATCGCTAAGTTGCGAATCACCTTGGGCCACCTATGGGCAGAGTGGTGGTACACCTCCACGGCTCCTCTAGGAACACCGCATTCAAATCAGCAATTACTGACTACGCCAACAGACTCAATTCATCTAGCGTCACTTTGGTCGAACACAGCGACAAGACCTCGGCTGAGGAATATCTCAAACAGATTTCACGTCACGCCGGTGAGGAACAAATCACTCTGTTAATGGAAGCAGGAGAGGAGACGGACAGTATCGCCTTCGGAGAGTTGTATGCGGCATGGCGTCTGTCTCGCTCCGACACCCATCTTGTGGTCGGCCCCTCGGATGGTTTCGGAGAAGCTTCAGGCGACTATCCCAGGCTATCTTTGAGCAAGATGACCATGCAGCACGAACTGGCCGCTGTAGTACTTCTAGAACAGTTGTACCGAGCCGCTGCTATGCACGAAGGTAAACCGTATCACAGAGGCTAATCCAGACAGCGACTGCACGCACATGATACCGAGAAGGTGTTCATGATACGCTCGCGCACGTGCGAGGGGTTCTGTTGATAAGCAGCGTGAATCTCAGGAGGCACTTCGGGGGTCTTCAGATGGAAGAAGAAATGACAAGGATAGAACAGAGAAATAGCAGGAATTCTGCAATTGCGATGGTAGCATTGATGCTGCTGAGCTCACAAATGTACAGTGTTCAGGATTTTGAGCAGGACGACCCTGAGGAATCGGTCTGGGGACCGGTTACTCAGAGAACGGCATACCAACAGATGAACCAGGCCTCAGGTCCAGTAGCCGGAGATGGACAGTCTCAACCGGCCACTTCATTCGACTACAGTCAAACTGCCTTCTCAGACCCGATGTACCATGACCCTGCATCCATCATTGGTTGGGTATCTGACCCCGCAGCACTCGCCTTAGACCCTGGTTACGGCTTCTTCCTTGAGGAGACCAATACAGAGGATCACGACAACGACGGAATAGACGATCTCAACGACCTAGATGACGACAACGACGGCATTGTCGATCTGATTGAGAGATTCGATGGTTGCTATGGCACCGACCCGTTCGATCACGACAACGACGGTGTCCTCGATGAGTTCGACTGGGATGACGACAACGACGGCATCTTAGAGGGCCCAATCGATTATTCTCAGGGTGCTGACCCCAGAAACGTCAGTGCTGACAGGTATGTAGTGCCCTCAACCGTCCACCCGTGGACAGGGACTCCCGTAGGCGTAGGATACCGAATCGATCAGAATCCGTTGGACCATGACAACGACGGCATCACTGATGATGATACCGACGGCAACGGACCCGGCTCATACGACGAGGATGATGACAATGATGCTCGTATTGACCAGTTCAAGTGGCCGTGTGACTTCGATGGTGACGGAGCACAGGACTACTTTGACCTCGATGATGACAACGACGGCGTCAATGACCTCTGGGATGAGCACCCATGGGACGCCTCCCGCACATCTAACATCACTACCACAGCTTCACTTTGGTCTCCACCAGTCGAATGGACCGCAGGAGCTACTACACATAACATCAACATCGGCAGTACTGGATATACTCCAAGTAATCTAACAATTAACACTGGAGATACTGTAGTTTGGACTAATACAGATACTACAGACCATACTGCCACAGACAGTAGTGGGGCGTTCGATAGCTTCCCTATTCTTCCAGGTGGGACGTTTTCATTCACATTCACCTCAGCTGGTACGTACAACTACTCCTGCTTATTCCATTCAACGATGACAGGACAGATCATCGTTATTTCGTCAGGCTCCACTGCCAGCCCTTACTCTCAATTCGTTGGAGGGGTGGACTATGTTGAGCGTGAGTCTGTTTGGCACCCCAGGAACCAAACCTTCGACACTATATTCGACGGCGATCTCGATGGTGATGGCATTCCCAACTTCATTGACCCAGACAATGACAACGATGGAAGCCCAGATTCAGCCGACACCGATGATGACAACGACGGTCTCATGGATATGTACGATGTTGATGATGACAATGATGGGATTCCAGATACTTGCCATCAAACCGATACCAATGGTGATGGTGATGGCGACTATCCGATTGCATTCACCGAAATTCAAATTCCAGGCATAGACTGCGAGTTGGATTATGATAGAGATTTGGATGACGATAGGTACAGACCCATCGATCAGGATTACGACTTGGTCTGGGACTGGTTGGATACCGATATGGGAGGCACCCCGGTGCCCGACAATCCATTGGGCGGCCCTTCCATTGACCCGAACGACTTCCCGTTCGATCTGGACAATGATGGAATCAAGAACGAGGATGATCCATTCATGATTTCAACCTACAATGAGGTACAGTTGTGGAATTGTCCCAGCCTGACTAACCCTAATCCAGTTAACTCCCATGAAAACTGCGTACTTATGAGAAAGTCGTACACAGGCAACAACGACTGGGACGGAGACGGAATCAACAATTGGGAAGACGTTGATGACGACAACGATGGTATTCTCGACTGGCTCGACATTGACGATAACTGCGATTTGGATGACGACAACGATCTTCATCTCCTCAACGGTTCACTGTATCGCGACGACGGCCCCAATAGCCTAGACACCGACATCGATGGAGACGGGCTTTCCAATGATTATGACTGGGATGACGACAACGACGGCATCTCAGACTACTATGATCCCGACGACGGTAACTGCGGCATCGTAGACTCGGACCAGACCGATCCGTTCAACAGTTGGTCCTACTCGCACGGTGACGGCGATCCGATTGACGGATCAGACGACGGAGGAATCTACTCTGCCGACCTAGGCTACCCAATGTACTGGAACATGACTTGGATGTTCAACCCGTTCAGTCTTGACAATAACTTCGTCTTGGATTACAACGGCTACTCCAATGTCAACGGAACCCTGACCAACGGCAAGGTCCCTGAGATGTACTGGCATGTCATCATGAAGTGGAGTCCATACAACGGTGACAACTACTTCGACATCGACATCGATGGCGACTCTCTGATTAACGGAATAGACACTGACCAAGACGGCGATGGCCTGCCTGACTGGTGGGACCAAGATGAGGGCAATGACGGAGTCCTCGATGTTGATGATATCAAGATGGGAGGAACGTTTGACGACGGCACCTGTGGTGCCACTCTAGTCTGGGCAATTCTCCTCGGACAAGCTGCAGATCACGCCTGCGGGTTAGCCTATGCTTGGCTATACGGATATCCTTTACAGGGAGCCACCCAAACTCAGCAGACAATCTATACCTCGCCATATAGCACTAGGCCCGATCCCGAGTTTGACCAAGGACCATACAACGGAAGCAACTCACAGGGACAGTGGACGTGCAACAAGAACTGCTTCTGGTTCGACTTCTTTGGCAATCAGGATGTAGGCCCAAGCGCCGCGGTCAGTTACAACCAAATCAAGGACAACCGCGACCTATGGATCGCCTACGTCGGCGTCAACAACGGCCTGTTCCAATGGAACTCAGATGGCAATGCCAACATGTTCCCTGACGAGGTCGCAGACCTACTCAACAACGACGTCGACCCAGATGACGACTGCGGTGCCCCTATTGCGGGCAATATGAATCCACAATGCATGTTCAATGACACGGCAGATCTCGACGACGACTTCGATGGCGTTTACGATCACTGGGACATAGACGACGACAACGATGGCATCTGGGACTACTTCGAAGTCGACAGCAATGATGATTGGGACGATGACGCAAACACTGAGCCGGAAGGCTCGTTTTTCATCGGTACTAATTGCGAGGACAACGACGACGATGGCACCGACACAGACCCGGATGAGGACGGCTGGTTCCAAGCCGTCTGGGACAAGGGGGCGCTAGGTCAAGGCCTGCTTCATCCGAAGTACTATGATGTGGACAATGACAACGACGGAGTTCCCGATGGGGAGGACCCTGATGACGACAACAATGGACTACCCGACGCAGAACAAGAACTCCTTTGTTTCATCGGCGAGGAGCAGTCACCTTGGGACCACGATAACGATGGAATCTTGGATTGGGCCGACAATGATTGGGACGGAGACGGACTCGTAAACACACTCGAGCTGGCCTCTGCTACGCCGTGGATTACCCCTTGGGACCACGACAATGACGGCCTGAGAGACGATGTCGATGAGGATGACGATGCTGATGGGATGAAGGACGAAGACGAAGTCATGCTTTGGCCGTCGAGATTCGATTCCGAGAGCACGAACCCGTGGGACCACGACGATTTCGGAAACGGTTCAGGAATTGCCAACCCAGCAGATCCCAATACCGGTCCAGATGCTATCGATGAAGACGACGACTCCGATGGGAGGGCCGACTTGGATTGGGACCATTTGGAAGAAGGTTGGACGGACAACTGTACCAACGGAGCCGAATCAAGCGATTGGGACCACGACAATGATTGCATTCTCGATGAGGATGACAAGATACCCACTAGAATCTCGATGACAGTTCCACCTGTCCTGTGGTTAGACAACAGATTCCCGGCTAAGTTCAATGGCACGGTGAATTGGCTGGATCCAGTTCAGGGGGTGTTCATGCCTGCTCCCAACCTACCAGTTCAGGTACACATAGAATGGGCTAGGAATGGAACTTCAGCAGTGGAGACGATCAACGTCCTGACTGACAACGATGGAGACTTCATAGTCGGACAGTTCCTATTCCCAGAGGACATTCATGTAGGTGATAACACAACATATGTGGTCTATGCTGAAGTGACTGAGATGTTTATCCATGACGGTTCTACAACTGAGCCGGTACCAGTAGAAGTCCGTGCAAACACTACAATTGACTATGTCGCATGGACTTACTTCCGCAGCGACGAACAACCTCTATTCGTGGACTACAAGGTTCACTATACAGCTGATTGGGAGAGAGGCATCTTCGGTAACAGGCTGTCTCATGCCCCAGTTTCGTTTACAATTAGCGGAGGCATCTTCGGTAACACGACTCACCCAACCGTCTTCGACGGCTACGGGTACGGCTACCGCGCCGACTCTGGTGGATGGATTTCATTGACTTTCGTTCAAACCAGTGGAATACAGGGCACATGGAAGCAGGTGCAATGGAATTCCACCATGGACAATGGCCCAGGAAAGGTGCCGGGAGGCTACGAGGAAATAGTCTGGAACAATTTCTCCAAGACTCATAACGTCGTCGGACGCTACTATTACACTAACACCAGTCTACCGATTGGTGATTACGCATTCGTCGGCTATTCGAGACCCGATCTCGGTGCCGAGTGGCCGTGGCCCTATCTAGAGGGTTCAGTGACTGACAGCTTCGGCATCAGGTCGATGCACAGGATGTATGTCGAAGCGGAGATTATCACTCCCTCGATACGACCAGTGTACTTCTGGGACTCAACTCAGTTTACTGGCTCCTCGTTTGGAGCGTGGAGAGCTCTGTTCCATGGACCGTCACTCGTTAACGCCGGTATCGCGTATTCTGACGCAAGCCTAGGCAAGCCATATCCCATGCTTTGGGACGGTACTCCAGAGGGACTGACTGGACAGGCCGGCACACTCAGGACATTCCTGTCTTCAAATGGTACTCATTGGTTCATCGCCATGCAGAATGGCGGAGATTTCAATGTCCCACCTTGCGGACCTGTCGATCCACTTGACCCTGATAGCGATGTTCGATGCGAGATTGTTCCCGAGATGTTCACTGGAGAGACTCTGAGAGTTATTGGTACTGTTTGGAACCGCACAATGACCCCGTGGCCATTTGACCCCATGGCTCTACAGGTTGACGTAGATCGCAACGGTGTATTCGCCGGTTCATCTGAGACCGGCTATGCTCGCGTACCTCAGATGATTAACGGAGAGGCGACATTTGACTACAACTGGACTTGGTACTCTCAGTACTCGGCAGGTGTATTCGGGATCAGAGCCGATTTCACCAACTCTAACTATTATTTCACTGGGAACCAGACTTCCGTACTCGCACCAACCGGGGCTTACGTCAACGTCTCGGTCATAGGTACGACGGACTTCCAGCTGAACAACATTCCACGGCTCTATCGTGGTCAGAACACCACCATCGAGGCGAGGCTGATTGACAACGCTTACCAGCCCGTGAGAGATGCTCCAATCAACTTTACATGGTCGGCCGATGGCACAAATAGCATTGCTGTGACAGACCAAAATGGCGTATTCACAGTCAATCTGACTATCGGCGAGCTCCACGAATTGGGTAATTTCACTCTGAGTTATTCGTATCCTGGAGACCCTATCCGTCAATCGAGCTCATCTGAGATCAACCTCTGGGTTGTTTCTAGGACCCTGATTACTTTGCAAAGTGTGACTTCGGGAGCCCTGAGCAGCGGCGACATATGGGATTTATCGGCTCAAGTCACAGACGATAATCGAACCCCCGACCCGACGCTGTTCGACCCGGGGCAGGCTCTGGACGGATGTGGCGAGAACGGAGGAGAAGTGCTGATTATCTTCGAAGGAACCGACTTTGAGGACCGTACTCACAGACAGATTGTCGAGACGACATGCCCGAGTGCTGGGTCAATCTTCCACGAGATTTCATTGAACCCTCAACTACTGCGCGATGACCCCGATTCATTCCTCCCTGATGGCTTCGGTCCTGTGAATGTGATTATCAGGTTCGGCGAGAACTTACCCAACGAGGGTTGCGAACCAATTGAGGATGACATGCTCAGGACTTCCGGTGCTTGGGATCCATGTGCCCAGATTCTCAATAGTGAGCACTTCCGCAAGGTGCTACAGTTCAACACCCAGGGCTTCTATCTCATTGGACGCACCAGTCTAGCTGTGGACGACCAAATCGTCTACACATCAGAGATTGACCAGACCACAGGCCAACCGATAGACAAGCCGATGGTAGTCACCGGACAGCTTCTTGACGAGTTGGGAGGCAATCTATCCTTCAGGCCAATCCGTGTAGAGTACCAGATGCTGAACATGGAGATTGGAAGTCAAGTCTGCATTCCGGGAACAACCGATGCTGACGGCTTCTTCGAGATTATTTGTCCATTGACTGGAGTGGAGGCCGGGCAGGCCATGGTTACAGTCTCCTACGATCCATACGAAAGCATGGACAACTGGAGATACAAGCCTACGAATATCACTAAGATATTCCCTGTCTTCTCCAACTCGACTATGCTGATTCAGGAAGTCGGACCATTCAGGACTGATGTTGACTCCTACACCTTCGCTAATGGTTCGGTATTCCCAGTTCTGTATCTGAAGGAATCATTCCACCTTGAGGCCTTACTAACTCAGACCAACGGCAATCCGATTGGAGGGAAGTGCCTCAATATCTATCTCGACCCCGAGACCAACACAAGACCGGTTGCCACCTCTACTACGATGGACGGCACCGGCGAGATTGACTGGTTCTCAGGCGACCCAGAGGACAACCCAAGTCGTAGAGGCGTCGAGCCCAATGGCGACCAATTGGAAGGATTCAGAACCATCAGAGTGGCCTATGAGCCCGACAAGGAGCTCCCAGGAGGATGTAGGGCTGAGACCACGCCTGTAGTCAATGGCTCATTCATGGATATTGAAGTACTGGTCCGCAGCAGAGTAGATATTTTGCTCAAGGACCATTGGTCCAACTCAGGGGGCTACCAACCCGGCGATGAGATTACAGGTGCCGTGACGATTCTGCGTGATCGCCTTGATTTATCTGTGGAGGGACAGACCGTTGTCTTCACCTTCCAGTACTGGAACGGCTCTGGATGGGTGACTGGTTTCCCACCAGAATATGCTGTATCAAATGAACAGGGTACGGCGAATTTCTCGTTCGTCTACGAGGGTGAGGACATACCCGGCGAATTGGAGTGCGGCTCAGTCGCTTCAGCTCCCTGCGCAATTGACGGCAGATGGAGAGTCTTGGTACACTTCCTAGACACGCAATTCTTCGTCGAAGAATTCCTGAACAGCACTCCGATGATATTCCTCGGCGAAGAGCCAGTCAGTGAGCAGACCAGCTTCTTTACCGCTAGAGTAACTGTAGTGCTTCTAATCGCACTTTCATTCGCTCTTCTGATTGGGGCAATCATGTATCGCAACTACGCCGAGCGCCGACGCATTGAGGTGATTCGTGGAATCCTGACGGACTCACTAATGTCACTGAAGGCTTCTAACGACTACATCCAGACAATCTTCAACTGCTACAAGGACTTAGTCCGCTTCTTCAGAAGTAGAGGCGCGATGAAGAAGGTCTACGAGACCACTAGGGAGTTCGAGGACGCCATCAACGCGATGCTTGGTGGAATAGCACCACCTGAGGACTTAGATGAGTTCTTCTCAATATTCGAAGAGGCTCGTTACTCAGACCACGAGATTGGTTCTGACCAGCGTGACAGAGCAATAGCCACTCTACAGTCGATTGTCAACCACCTTACCGCATCCCTAGGAGACTCAATGCTAAGCCGGTCATCAATCAATGAATCGGGCCTGTATGGCACGGTTACCAAGGCCGGACAGTTCGTAGATTCCGAAGGAGAGACCAGACTAGCCGGTACTGACGAGGACAACCAGAACGATGGTTTCCGAATCTGATTCGGGCCCAATTAGGGTCTGATAGGGCAGCAGCGAAGCCTTTCGCCCCTATGGGGCGTCCCGCAGCATTCATAACACCAACTTAGGTGGCCGCGATACCCGAGAACGTCGAGGGAGTCATATGAGTAAGAACATGAGAAAGACCAACCAATCCCTAGTCAGCCTAATTGGCGACTTGAAGGATCAGAGCAGGTCATCCGGTTCAGCACTGTGGCGAGACGTCGCTGTTAGGCTTGAGAGAAGCCGCAGCAATTGGGCTGAACCGAACCTAAGCCGCCTATCGAGGCATGCCGCCGACGAGGAAACCATTCTTGTCCCAGGTAAACTTCTGGGCAGCGGAGAGATATCGGGCAAGCCAAGCGTCGCCGCATACAGTGTCAGCGCCGGAGCCCGCTCAAAGATAGAAGCAGCCGGAGGGCGAGTCATGACTCTCCGCGAACTGATGAAAGAGAACCCGAATGGAAAGGGGGTGAGGATACTTGGCTGATGCTGGAACACTAGTTTACGATGCCAGAGACAAGATTCTCGGCCGCCTTGCCAGCCAAGTCGCCAAGCAGCTGATTTCAGCCCGCAAGAATGGTCATGAGCAGAGGGTGATAATCTACAACGCCGAGCATGCCATCGTTTCTGGCCCTAGGACCCAAGTCCTATCTAGATACGATAAAAAGTACAAACTCAACCACGCTAGGAAGGGACCGTTTTTCCCTCGCATGCCCGACCAGATTCTCAAGAGAACCGTCCGAGGAATGCTTCCTTACCAGAAGAACAGCAGCGGCAGAGGCGCACTGCGTGATCTGAGAGTACTAATTGGCCAACCGACTAATATCTCTGAAGAAGAGTTGCCAGAGGACCACGCATGGGGGGAAACCGATTCAATTGAACGCCCTTTGCCGCTCAAGTTCGTCCGTCTGGGCGAGATAAGCTCATCACTAGGTGTCGATGCATCTCGTTGGGAGGGTGAGTGATTATGCCACGCAAGTCCAAGCGCAAGACCTCGGTCAACACCAGCGGCAAGCGTAAGACAGCAATCGCACGCGCTACCGTCCGTAAGGGCCAGGGACGCGTCAGAGTCAATAGCAAGCCAATTCACATCATGGAGCCAGAGCTCGCTAGGCGCAAGGCTCTCGAACCAGTCCAGATTGCAGAGGCGATGAACCGTCTGGCAGACGCCGATGTAGTCGTCGATGTGCAAGGTGGCGGTCAGATGGGACAAGTTGACGCTATTCGAACAGCAATCGCACGCGGACTAGTGAAGTGGAACGGCGGAGCTGAGGGCGATGACGAAGAACTCCGTGACGAGTACATCAGATTTGACCGTAGCTTGCTGGTGAACGACCCTAGAAGGAAGGAAGCCAAGCATCAAATGGGGCGCGGCGCTCGCAAGAAGTGGCAGAAGTCGTACAGGTGATTATATGCTGATACCAGTAAGATGTTGGAGTTGCGGAAAGGTGATTGCTCACGTCTACGAGCAGTACAAGGAAGCAGTAGAGATGGGCGAAGACCCAGACAAGACGCTAGACGACCTTGGAATGGAGAGATACTGCTGCAGAAGGATGTTCGTTGGCCATATCGATCTAGTTGACGAGATCGCTCCTTTCAGCATAGCTAGAGAACTTTGAGAGTCCGACAGGGCTTTGACCAGCCCCCGACTCGCCAATCAAGCCCAAAGGGCCTGTAGGTTAGTTTGGCCTATACTTCGCGGCTGGGGGTCGCGC
>CEUZ01128850.1_pt1 | contig 26288 bp, 30 predicted proteins | sample 361511 | NCBI WGS metagenome assembly CEUZ01 (sample SAMEA2622822, study PRJEB7988) | marine metagenome | biome: marine biome (ENVO:00000447); feature: surface water layer (ENVO:00002042); material: "saline water (ENVO:00002010), including plankton (ENVO:xxxxxxxx)" | depth 5 m | reverse complement strand
ACTTAACTGTGTACCGAGGGTTCGAATCCCTCCCTCTCCGCCAAATTTTAATTATTCAGATTTGTTTTCTAAATCTAATTCATTTTTAATTTTATTAATAAAAGTAGATAATAATTCTTTTTCCGATTCCGTGAGTATATTTTCTTTTTGATTAGCTTTTGATATTTCTTCTTTTATTTTATCAATAATTTTTTCTCTTTCAGTTTTATTAGATAAAGTTTTAATATGATTTTCGTACATATCAATTCTTCTACCTACAGTAAATTCAAATAGTAGATACACTGAAAGTATGATGATAACAGTTTTATAAATAAATATTTTCATGAAATTTACTAAATATTAATTATTGCAACTCTATATTATATTTTAATTTAATTCAAAATTATATTTTTATTTTTATAGATTCTATTAATAACTACCTCGTCAACTTTTATCTCATGATAAATTACATAATTTTGAGGAATTTTATAATTTTGCGGTTTTGTAAGTCCGTTCCAATCCCTAAAATTATTAATAATAAAATCAGCATCTTGAAAATTTTCCACAATTTCAATTCTATCCCTATCAATTTTTTCTAAAATATTTTTACTTAAATTTAAATCGCTAGTATTTATATTAGTAATTTTTACTATTTGGTTATTATTTTTAATTATATATTCCAAGGCACCTTTATTACTGATTCCCCAATAATCCATTTCAAATTTATTATTAAAATCTTTCCCTACTAAAATATTAAAAAATATATTTTGATTAGGATGATGTTGATACATCCAATATCCAAGCGGAAGAATTGTTAATATTATAATAAAATATTTAACTTGGTAAAATTTTTTAAACATAAAAGTATTAATATAATTTAGACCAAAAAGGCAAATCATCAAAAAACTGGGATAGATGAAATAGAGATGTCTCCATCCATCATAAAGAGTTGAACCAAGTAGAGAAACTACAAAAAGTGGAATTAAAAAAGTGAAAACATAAATTAAATCATGCAACTCTTTTTTTCCTCTCCATAAATCATTATAAGATTCGTTTTCTTCAATTTTAAGTAATCTACTGATAAATCTTCTTATTATGAGAAAAAAACCGATTATAAAAAAGATTAAGTAGAATAATGGGGTAGTCACAGATATCCATACGAGCAAATAGTGCCATGGAACATTTTTAGCTTTTACATACTCACCAAGGTAAAAATTGTATATATCAACATCATGTTTTGCTAAATTTTGGAAAACAGCAATTAAATTTTGTATTGGTTGTTCCCAAAGAAAAGGCCAAAAAATAATTATAAAAATTGATGAAAAAAAGATGAAGATTAATAATGAAAAAATATTTCTTTTTGTAAAATTCTTATCTCTTAGAAGATCAATTATATAAAAAAAACAAACTAATATGGGCATGTATATTCCAACAATTCTAGTATCTATCATTAAAGAAGTGGCTAGAGCAAAAAGTAGTGCACTTTTATAAGTTTTTTTCTCTAAAAAATTTATTGCAGTAAAAAGTGCAATAATAAAAAGTGACATAAAGAAAATATCTTTTGTGTTATAAAAACTTTCAGCAAAAATTCTTGGTGTAAAAAAAAGAAAAAGCACACCAACTACTCCCATAAACAACGAATTAAATCTTTTCCTTACAATTTTATAAAAGAAGATTAGTGAAGTAAAAAAAAATATAAAATTAAAAAAATGTCGAAATAAATAAAATGTTCTGCTGTCATTAATATTAAAAATTAATTCAAAAAAAGCCATGGGTGCATCAAAAACTACCCCGTTACCTTGTTGGTAGTAATCATGAATATTCGGTACATTAGTGAATTGTTCAATACCAGATGTAAGTGTAGGAAAAAAAATCTCAATTACATAAGAGAGAGAAACTAAACCATTTTCACGTGAATTATCCTCATCTAGATATAATCCATAATCTTTAAATATTAAAAAACCAATAATTAATATTGTAGTAAAAAATAAATATAAAAAAATATTTTTTTTGAGATAAATTAATAAATTCATATATAGATTGACAATTTTTTTACTTTTTAAAGAATAATTTCATTTTATTGCATATAAAATCTACTTGTTTTAATGTTAGGTAGTTATGCATAGGCAATCTTACTATTCTTTCATTTAAAAAGTTCGTATTTGATAAATTGTTCTTATGATTAAAAAATTGCTTACCAAATTTAGACTTATGTAAGGGCATATAACTAATTACTGCATTAACCCTGTATTTTTTGAGATACTTAAAAAAATTTTCTCGTCTTTTATTTTTTAAAATTATTACAAGAGCATGAAAGTTATATTTATATATAAAATTATTAGTTATAATAAATTCATCATCTAACCATTTGTTTAAATTATATATATATCTTTTATAAATAATTGATCTAATTTTTATAATTTTTTTTAAATTTACTATTTGAGGATAAAGGTAGCTGGCAGAAAACTCAGTTAGCAAGAAAGATGATCCAATGTCTACCCAATAATAATATTTTTGCCTATTAATTTTTACTAAATATCTATCTGTACCTTTGTCAAAAACAAAATGTGATCTTCTGATATATTTTTTGTTATTAACAACAAGCATACCCCCAACTCCAGAATGTATATTTTTTGTTTCGTGAAAAGAAAAACATGCAAAATCACCAAATGAACCTAAAGGTATTTTTTTAAAATAAGATCCTAGTGCTTGGGCAGCGTCTTCTATTAAAAAAATTTTTTTTTTATTACAATAATCTTTAAGATGGTCTAAATAATCTACACTATAGCCTTGATAATGAATTATAACTATAGCCTTTGTATTTTTGTTTACGCATTTTTTAATTTGATTAAAGCTAGGCATTAAATTGCTCTTATCAATATCACAGTATCTTAACTTGCAGCCAGTTCTGGCAAAACTTGAAGCCGTTGTAACAAAACTAAATGATGGTAAAATAATTTCATCATTTTTTTTAAGATTTAACATTAAGGCACACATTTCAAGGGCTGAAGTACAGCTATTTGTTAAGTGAACCATTTTAAATCCGAATATTTTTTTTAATTGTTTTTTAATTTTTAAAATATTTTTTCCAGGTCCATGGAGGGGTTTTTTGCTTCTTAAAAAATTACTTACATTTTTTCTGCTATAAGCTTCATTTAATGGAATATTAAATTTAATTTCTTTCATTTATTTAATTAAAGAAGTATTTTGTAGCATTTTTATTTATAATTAGTAATATTGTATTTTTAGAAAATAATAATATTCTAAATTAAAAACCACCAGTAGGCAAATAATAGTTTAAAACAAAGATAATTTTAAAATGAAAAATACCGTTATGCTTTGGGGTTCAAAATCTAAAGCAAAAATTGTTAAAAAATTAATAGAAAACTACAAAGAAGAGTTAAATCTTCATTTTATTAAAAGTAAAAAAAAAAAATTAAAACTTAATTATATCTTTGATCCATTTTCGCAAAGAGCTTCTTTCAAAACTAAAGCTAAATTTTCTAATAAAGATGATGAATTAAAAAATTTTATCAAAAAGTCAAAATTTTTTGTTGTTTGTATAGGAAATCATCACGGAAAAGCGAGATATATGATTTCTAAAAATTTAGAAAAATTAAATCTTAACCCCTTAAATCTAGTAAATAAATTTTCTTATATTGATAAAAGTTCAAAAATTGGTAAAGGTTTGTTAGCTATGCCAAATTCAGTTGTACACTGCTATTCTACTATTGGTGATTATTGTATATTAAACACCTCATCAATTGTTGAACACGAGTGTAGTATAGGAAATGGAGTTCATATAATGAGCGGGGCTTCTATATCAGGCAAAGTTAAATTAGGAGACTATGTTACAATAGGTGCAAACGCCACAATTCTACCTGGCATTAAAATTTCAGAGGGAGCATTTATCGGAGCAGGTGCTGTAGTAACAAAGGATGTTAAAAAAAATCAAATAGTTGCTGGAATACCTGCTAAATTTATAAAAAAAAATAAACACGAATATGATTTAAGTTCATTTGAAAAAATTAGAAGAAAAAAATAATGGAAAAAAACGAAATTAGTATAGTTATCCCTGTATACAATTCATCGCAAAATTTAGAAAATTTGGTAAATGAAATTTACAATATATTTAAAAATAATTTTAAATCTTATGAATTAATATTAGTTGATGATAAAAGCCTAGATAATTCTTGGGAGATAATAAAAAATTTATGTAAAAAGTATAAATTTATTAAAGGTGTAGAATTAAGAAAAAATGTGGGTCAACACAACGCTATATTAGCAGGTTTAAAATTTTCTACAGGAAAATTTATTATCACTATGGATGACGATGGTCAAAATTCACCTAAAAATATAATGGATTTATATAAAGAAATTTCAAAAGGTCATGATATTTGTTACGCCAATTATTTAATTAAAAAACATAATTTTTTTAGAAAAGCCGGGAGTAATTTAAATAATATTTTTGTTACATTTTTATTTAAAAAACCTTTAGATTTATATCTAACTTCTTTTAGGATTTTTACAAATCAAATTAAAGATGAATTAGTTAAAAATAAATCGTCATCTATATATCTAGATGGGTTACTCATTTCTATTACAAGCAATATCTCAAAAATATATGTTGATCATCAGGAAAGACAATATGGTAAATCTAATTATACATTCCGTAAATTGCTTAATCTTTGGATACAAATGGCAACAGGTTTTTCGGTTGCTCCACTTAGGCTTGCATCAATTCTGGGTTTATTCTTTTCATTGATTGGGTTTCTAATGTCTTTTTGGTTGGTATTTATAAGAGTTCCTACCAGTGAAGTTCCAATGGGTTGGACATCTTTAATTGTGGTTACTCTTTTTTTAGGAGGCATACAACTGGTAGCATTAGGTGCTATAGGAGAATATCTAGGAAGAACTTTTCTCTCAGTAAATAATTATCCACAGTATTCTATAAATTCAGTATTAAATAATAATGATGATACGAAAGAATAATTTTTTTAATAGTGAGGCTTGTCTTCAAAGAAATTATGAATTTTTACAGGTTTTCCAGTTGTAATATATTTGTAAACATTAACATTTTCCAGAACTCTTTGAACATAATTTCTAGTTTCTTTAAATTTAATTAACTCAACCCAATCTACATAGCTTATTTTTCCTTTTTGAGGATTTCCATTAATTTTTTTCCAATACTTAACTCTTTTAGGACCCGCGTTGTAAGCTGCCAGAGCAAATGGGTATGATCCTTCATACTCTTCTAACAATCCTGTTAAGTAGTAAGAACCTAATTTAATATTGTAGTAGGGGTCAGTTTTGAGTTTACTTTTTGAATAAGGGAGTTTGGCTTGTTTTGCTACCAATTTAGCAGTGTACGTCATTAACTGCATCATTCCTTGAGCTCCTGCTGAGCTATTTGCACTTTTGTCAAATTCGCTTTCTTGTCTTATAACTGCCAACACAAGTTCTGGTTTAGCCATTCTTTTCTTGTTAACTGTTTTAGGTGTTTCAATTACAGGATAATTTATTAAATTATGAAATCTTTTTTCATACGAGGCTTTTTTTGCTATTTGTATTGAAAAGTCATATCTTCCAATCTCAATAGCTAAATTTCCAGCAAGAACCTCGCTTCCTTCTTCTATATTTGATAATGCCAAATGTTTAAGAAAACTTTTTGAATATTTGGTTTTATCTAATTCTTTTAATAATTTAACAATTTTTATAAGAGAGTTTTTATTAAATTCTTTTTTATAATTTTCAGAAATCTTTAGCTCATCATTTAAACTAAAGACTTCGTTTGGTTTAACTTCAAGAAAAGCTAATTGTCCGTAGTAAGTATTCAAATATTTTGAAGCTTCGAGATACCATTCTTTAGTTTTTTTTGTGTTTCCCATAATGCTATATGTTCTTGCAATCCAATATGCTCCTCTGGATAGACTGATTGGATAACCAACATTTTTATAAAAATTTTTAAAATGTTGTATTGCAAGATTAGGATCATTTAAAAAAGTTAGCGCAATCCATCCTGATAACCATTCGGCATTAGCAAAATCCGGACCTTCAGTCATAGAATGATTACTCGCAACTTTATATGCCTTGGGATATTTTTTCTTATAAAGAAGTGAACGACTTAGGATAGCTCTTTCTTTCCACCAGATTTCTGGTCTTATTAATTTTTGAGGATCTTTTGGTATATCAAATAAAATTTCAAGTGAGGCATCTACTCTTCCTCTTCTTCTACGCCATTTTAATCTATCATATTTTAAACCTATATCATTTTTATATTTAGCGGGAACTTTTTTAATTGCATTATCTACTCCATAAGATCTGCTCATCAAAAGTTGTCTAGCTCTGTATAAAAGTGTTTCCTCTTTAGGTAAATATCTCAACATTCTTTGAACATCCCAGTGTTTACCTTCCCAAGCATGCCAGTCAGCTCTCTTTATATTATCAGAGACAGTTATTATTTTTTTGTATTTTTTTCTAATATATCGTAAATCAGATTTAGTTAATTTTGCTTTTATCCAACCTTCTTTTATTAACTTTGAGCCCTTATCAAAGTTTCCTTCCATCAAATATATTTCTCCAAGTTTAATTTTTCCGTAATCACTTAAAGGGTCTTCTCCATTAAACCAATTTAAAATTGATCTAGGTGAATTTGTTTTTAAATTTATTTTATGCTCAGCCAAATATCTCAATCTATTTATTCTAGGGTAGTCAGGATTTTTGTTTATAAAAGTTGTATAGTCATAAAAAGTTGCACCATTAGATGGTTTAATTAAATATAGATAATTAACTAAGTTATATAGCATTTTGTCCCTAGCTTTTTTGGATAGTTTTATTGCAGTCTTCCACTTCTTTTTGTCTATAGCCTGGAAGACTGATTTAGCTATTTTAAAATCTTTTTTTGATAAAATTAATGATTTTCCAACAGCTTTATCAATTTTAGCTTTATAAATAGCAGGTTTTTTTTGAGGAAATATTACAGCCTCATCTTTACTTTCTTGAACTTCTTGAATTACTGTTTGCTCAGTTTGTGTTTGTGATATTGGTTTTTTTTTGGGATATATACCCTTTTTTTGAGCAGTTATTTTTTTTGTTTCCTTATCTACCTCAGGTTTTGGAATTGGTAAAATAAGATTTGAAGCTAAAGAATGTGAAGTAAAGATTAATAAAAAGACTAAAGAAATTGCTTTAAGTTTGTTTGATTTCCTCATAAGCTTACGATGATTTGTTTTTTTAAGTTAAGTAATGTTATAAAGATTTATGTTTAAAGGATCAATTGTTGCATTAGTTACACCATTCAAGGATAATAAACTTGATGAAGAACGGTATATTTCGTTAATTAATCATCATTTAAAAAATGGGACCTCTGGTTTAGTGCCAGCTGGAACTACCGGCGAATCTCCAACTTTAAGCCACAAGGAACATCAGAGAGTTATTGAAATGTGTGTTAATGAATCTAAAGGAAAAATTCCAGTAATAGCTGGCACTGGATCAAATTCAACACAAGAAGCTATAGAGCTTACAAAGTTTGCAGAAAAAAGTGGAGCTAATGGAGCCCTTGTTGTAACTCCATATTACAACAAACCTACACAGGAAGGTTTGTATCAACATTTTAAGTCTATTAATGACAATTGTTCAATACCAATTATAATTTATAACATTCCACCACGATCTGTTGTTGATATGTCAGTTGATACCATGGCAAGACTTTACGAATTAAAAAATATAATTGGTGTTAAGGATGCAACAGGAGATTTAAGTAGAGTTGAAAAACAAAAAAAGAAAATGGGACCTGATTTTGTCCAGCTATCAGGTGAAGATGGGACAGCTTTAGAATTTAATATGAATGGTGGAGTGGGCTGCATATCTGTAACAGCAAATGTTGCACCAAAACTTTGCTCTGATTTTCAAGAAGCTTCTATAAGTAAAAATAATAGTAATTTATTATCTAAAGCAAAAGAAATTAATGAAAAATTAACTCCTTTACATAAATCTTTATTTATTGAGAGCAACCCAAGCCCAGTCAAATATGCTGCAAGTTTATTAAATTTATGTAGTGACGAAGTAAGATTGCCGCTTGTCAAAATTACAGATGAAACAAAAAGTGCTGTAAAATCTGCAATGAAATATGCTAATTTAATTTAGTAATGAATCAAAAAACCAAAAGTGGTTTAAAAATTATTTCAATCAATAGAAAAGCCAGATTTAATTATTTTTTAAAAGAGTTTTATGAAGCTGGTATAGCTTTAAAGGGATCAGAGGTTAAATCGTTGAGACAAGGAAAAGTTAATATATCAGATTCGTATGCTTTTGATATTAATGGAGAAATCTTTCTTGTTAATTCACACGTATCATCTTACAAAGAATCTAGTTACAATGATCATGACCCAATAAGGAATAGAAAATTATTATTAAAAAAAAAGGAAATTAATAAACTTATTGGTAAAATTAATCGAGAAGGACTTACTTTAGTACCCACAAAGCTATACTTTAGAAAAGGCAAAGCAAAAATTGAAATTGCCGTTGCCAAGGGTAAAAAACATTACGATAAAAGACAAGCTATTAAAAAAAGAGATTGGAATAAAGAAAGGGCTAGGTATTTTAGAAAAACTAGTTAATTGTTATGATACTACTTTCTTTAGGTTCAAATCTATCATCATCTTATGGCGATAGATTTAAAAATTTAGATTTAGCAATCTCTTTATTAGATTCATATGGAATTAAAATTAAATCTAAATCAAGTTATTATGAAACACCTTCTTATCCAGACGAAACTAAACCTAAATATATAAATATCGTAGTTCAAGTTGACTCAAATCTTCCTCCTGTAGATTTAGCTTCAGTGTTAATTTTTATAGAAGAAAAATTAGGAAGAATTAGAAATAAAAAAAATGACTCACGCACATGTGATATTGATATTATCGATTATAATGGTCAAATTCTTGAATTTAATTATAAAGATTTAGTATTTAAAGTTCCGCATATAAAACTTACAGAAAGAAATTTTGTTCTTCTGCCCTTATATGAAATTATTCCTACCTGGAAACATCCGTCTACTAAAGAAAAAATTAATATATTAATAGATAAATTGTCTGATGAGGATAAAAAGTCTATATTAAAGGTAAATAAATCTTGATATACTTAATTTAATGCTAAATCAAAAAGATTTAATAAATAAAGTAAAAACTTATAATCCATTTTTAAGTTCAGAAACATTATCCAAAGCTTATTCTTTTGCTTTAAAAGCTCACAAACATCAGAAGAGAGATTCAGGTGATCCATACTTAATCCACCCTGTTGCTGTTGCTGATATTCTCTCTGATCTAAAATTAGATAGTGCAACTATAGCTACTGGATTACTTCATGATACAATTGAAGATACAAAGGCAACCTACAAGACAATAGTAAAAGAGTTCGGAAGAGAGGTTGCCGATTTAGTTGATGGTGTAACAAAAATTTCTAGATTAGAAGATCAAGTTACTGATAGTTCCAAATCTGAAAATTTTAGAAAATTAATTTTAGCTACATCTAAAGACATCAGAGTTCTTCTTGTTAAATTAGCTGACAGATTACATAACATGAGAACTCTAAATTTTATTTCTGATGATTTAAAAAGGAAAAGAATAGCTAGAGAAACAATTGAAATTTATGCTCCACTATCGGATCGTATGGGAATGAATAGAATAAGAGACGAACTAGAAGATTTGTCATTTAATGAACTTAATCCAGAAGCCAGAAAACTTATTGTGGATAGACTGTCACTTAATAAATCTTCAAGGGAAAAAAATTTTTTTGAGATATCGAATATTTTTGATGATTTATTAAAATCAAATAAAATTAAGTCTAAAATAATTGGAAGAGAAAAAACTCCTTTTTCAATATGGAGAAAGATGCAATCAAAACGTATTTCACTTGAACAGCTTACTGATGTTATGGGTTTTAGAATAATAGTTGCGGATGTTAAAACATGTTATGATGTACTTGGAATTTTTCATTCTAAATGGTCGTCTATACCTGGTAAATTTAAAGATTATATTTCAACACCCAAGATAAATAATTATAAATCCTTGCATACCGCAGTAATTGGTCCAAGAAATGAAAGAGTTGAGATTCAAATCAGAACAAAACCAATGCATGAATTTGCTGAAAGAGGTATAGCATCACACTGGTTATATAAATCATCGGAAAAATTAAATAGACTTTCATTAAAGGAATATGATTGGCTCAGAGATATTGTTGAAATAATAGAAAAGGGAGCTGGTCCAGAAGATTTTCTTGAATATACAAAACTCCAAATGTTCCAAGATAATGTTTTTTGCTTTACGCCTAAAGGTGAAGTAATAAAATTACCAAGAGATGCTACACCAATTGATTTTGCTTATGCTGTCCATACAAAAATAGGAGATGCTACTATAGCCTGCCAAATAAATGGCAAAGATTCACCTTTGCAAAGCACTTTAAAAAATGGAGATATGGTAAATATTATTGTTTCCAAAAAAATATCTCCCTCTCTTCATTGGCTATCAATAACAAAAACAGGAAAGGCTAGAGCTGCTATAAGGAGATACTGGCACAAAAAAACAAATTTAGATAAAAAAGGTGATAAAAAATATATTACTGGCCTAAGCATTAAAATACCACATATGCCAGGTAAATTAGGAGAAGTAAGTAGTTTAATAGGAATTCACAATTGTAATATAGCAAATATAGAAATAGTAGAGAAAAAAGCTGATTATTTAGAATTTATTTTTGATATACAAGTAAAAGATTTAAAAGAATTTACAAATTTAATAAGTGAATTAAAACTTAAACAGTATAATTTTAAAATTATAAGACATAGGAAAAAAGATGCTTTCTTACAAAGAATCATTAAAAATTTTAAAAGAAACTAAAGCGCTTTTAGATGGGCACTTTGTTCTTTCTTCGGGGTTACATAGCAGCCAATATGTTCAATGTGCTAAATTGTTAAGTAATCCTGAAAAAGGTAAGCTAATATGTTCTTCTTTAGCAGAAAAAATAAAAAATTCATTTAATAATATTGATATAATTTTATCACCGGCAATGGGTGGTGTAATTGTAGGCTACGAAATAGCAAGACAACTTAAAATTAAACATTTTTTTGTTGAGCGAGTTGATAAAAATTTCCATTTACGTAGAGGTTTTGTTATTGAACCGGAATCCAATGTACTAATTATTGAAGATGTTATAACAACAGGAAAATCAGCTTTAGAATGCTTCGAACTTGTAAAAAAATATAAAGCCAAAGTTTTGGGATACGCTTGTATTATAGACAGATCTAATGAAAAACTTTTAATTAAGGATAAAATTATTTCACAGATTAAATTAAATATATTAACTTTTAAACCAAGTGAAATTCCAAACGATTTAGCAAAAATTCCAACTTCAGTTCCGGGTAGTAGAAATATATCCTAATTATGAAAAGAACACTTGGCGTAAACATTGATCATGTAGCTACAATAAGAAATGCGAGAGGTGAAGTTTATCCAGAGCCTCTTAAAGCTGCGATTATAGCTCAAAAATCTGGTGCAGATTCAATTACCATACACTTAAGAGAAGACAGGAGACATATTAGGGATATAGATTTGAAATTTCTTAAAAAAAAAATAAAAATACCAATAAATTTAGAAATTGCTCCCACAAAAGAAATGATGAATATTGCAATTAGAAATAAACCAAATTTTGTGTGCATTGTACCTGAAAAGAGAAAAGAGCTTACTACCGAGGGTGGTTTAAATGTTCAAAAAAATATAAAACGTCTTAAAAAAATAATTACCAATCTGAAAAAAAAAAAAATCAGAGTAAGCTTGTTTATTGAAGCAAATATTAAAGATATTAATAAATCTAAAATTTTGGGAGCAGATTGTGTTGAAATCCATACTGGGAAGTATTGTAGTTTAATTAATAAACGAAAAAATTCCAAACTAGCTTTTGTAAAACTAAAAAGAGCTGCTAATTATGCTAAAAGGATTGGTTTAAAAGTACATGCGGGACATGGACTTACATATAAATCAACAAACCAGCTTCTAAAAATTAAAAGTATTTCTGAATTAAATATTGGTCATTTTATAGTTTCAGAATCAATTTTTTTAGGAATGGCGAGCGTAATCAAAAAATTTAAGAAAATTTTGAATAGATAAAATGAAAATATTTGGTATTGGTACTGACATTGTTAATATAAAGAGAATAGAAAATATTTTTAAAAAGCGAGGTTCACCTTTCAAAAAAAGAATTTTTTCTAAAATCGAAATCAATTATTGTGAAAAGAGAAAGAATCCGAACGCTTTTTTTGCAAAAAGATTCGCTGCCAAGGAAGCTTTTACTAAAGCTCTAGGCACAGGTCTAAGAAATGGAATAAATCTTAAAGATGTTGAGGTTTACAATAATAAACTGGGAAAACCTAACATTCAATTAAAAGGTAAAGCGCACAAATATCTTAAAAAGCAAATAAAAAATAAAAAATATTATATATATTTATCTTTGTCTGATGACAGGCCGTGGGCTTATGCAACTGTAATAATTTCATATAATTAATGAAAAAAATTATTTTTGATAACTTAAAAACGTTAATTTATGCTTTAATTATTGCGCTGATAATAAGAAGTCTTTTTTTTCAACCATTTTATATTCCTTCTTCTTCTATGGAACCTAATTTATTGATAGGAGATAGAATTTTTGTTTCTAAGTATGCCTATGGATACAGCAAACATTCATTACCATTTAGTCCAGCTATTTTTGATTCAAGAATCTTTTCTAAAACACCTGAAAGAGGTGATGTCATAGTATTTAAAACACCTGCTGATAATAGAACAGATTATATCAAAAGATTAATAGGTATTCCGGGTGACAAAATTCAAATTATTGATGCAAATCTATATATTAATGAAAAAAAAGTAGAAAAAAAAATATTATATAAAAATTCAAAAGTTTATTGTGGCGACAACCTTATGAATGTTGATTTTTATGAAGAAACTTTACCTGATGGTAAAAAATATGAAGTCGTTTATAGGAAGAACGGAACAATGATTAACACAGACTTGTTTACAGTACCTGAAAATCATTATTTTTTTATGGGCGATAATAGAGACTGCTCTAAAGATAGCAGATATTTATCTAGTGTTGGTTATGTTAAATTTGATAATCTTGTTGGTAAAGCAAATATAATATTTTTTTCCAATAATGCTAAGATCGGAAGTATATTTAAAATTTGGAAATGGCACGAAAGCATAAGATTTAATCGTACTTTTAATAAAATTAAATGAAATTAGATATTCATAAATTCGAAAAAGATTTAAAAATTTCAATTAAAGATAAATCTTTATTAATTGAAGCCTTTACACATAAGAGTTCAAATAAAAATAGAAATAATGAAAAATTAGAATTTTTAGGCGATCGTGTTATTGGACTGGTATTATCTAAAAAATTATTTGATATGTATCCAAATGAAAGCGTTGGTTCATTAGACAAAAGATTTGCTGCTTTAGTTAACAAAAAAACATGCTGCTCTATAGCTTGGTCTATTAATTTACAAAAATATATAATGTTAGCTGACTCTAAAAAAAAAATTACGTTAAAAGATCAAAAAATACTTAGTGATACTTGCGAAGCTTTAATAGGTGCAATTTTTATTGATAAAGGTTTAAATTTTGTATCAAACTTAATACTTAAACTTTGGAAAAAAAATTTAGAAAATTCTAATGTTACAATTTTGGATCCCAAGACAAAACTTCAGGAATACTCACTTGGTGTAAACAAGAAACTTCCATTTTATAAAATTATTAGTTCTAGCGGTCCAAAGCACAATCCAAGATTTAAAATTTCTGTGTCAATAATTGGATCTAAAACATTTTATGGATATGGAAGATCAAAACAAGATGCTCAACAGGATGCTGCTAAAAACTTATTAAATCAAATTGGTAATAACTAATATGCAATGGCAAGATGAAGGGTATTTATTATCAAAAAATAATTTTGATGAAAATTCAATTATCATAGAAGCATTAACAAGTGAGCATGGTAAATATTCGGGGATTGTATACGGAGGTTCATCAAGAAAAGTTAAAAAAAATTTTCAAATAGGCAATAAAATTGCATTAAATTGGAAATCTAAAAATGTAAACAAAATGGGATATTTTAATGTTGAGCTTATTAAACCTATTTCGCCATATTTTTTCAATGATAAAAAAAGATCAATTTGTATATTGGCAGCTTCCTCATTATTAAAAATTTTACTTCCAGAAAGACAAAAAAATAAAATTATTTATAATTCTTTTGATGTCTTTATTAATCAGCTTACAGACGAATATTGGATACAGAATTATATTTTTTGGGAACTTTCACTATTAAAAGAACTTGGTTTTGATACCAATTTTTTATCTAATGAACCTCAGCCTGAAAATTTTATGAATATTAATGGTAATAATCTTAAAATTCCGACTTTTTTAATTAATAGACAATCCAATGATATATCTAATAGCCAAATTCGATATGCTCTAAACTTTAACAAAAATCTTATTGTTGAAAACATCATTGAGCCAAATAAACTTAGATTCCCGATTTCTAGAAATATATTAGAAAATTATTTTAAATAATTGTTATTTTAATTTTTTTGCTACCTCGTAGGCAAAATATGTAACAATAGCATTACAACCTGCTCTCTTAAAAGAGATAAGACTTTCAATGATAGCATCTTCGTGTAAAAGATTATTTTTTATAGCATGTTTTATTAAACTATATTCACCGGATACCTGGTACGCAAAAACTGGAACTTTAAAGTTATCTTTTATTTGTTTTATAATATCCAGATAAGGCATTGCGGGTTTTACCATTACAAAGTCTGCTCCTTCTTTAATATCTAAAGCTACTTCTCTAAGAGCTTCTTTAGAATTGCTAAAATCCATTTGGTAGCTTTTTTTATCACCTATTAACAGCTTTTTTGAACCTACCGCATCTCTAAAAGGGCCATAGAAATTTGAAGCATATTTTACTGCATAGGATAATATTTGGACCTGTTTATAATTTTCTTTATCAAGAGCTTTTCTTATTTCACCAATTCTTCCATCCATCATATCTGATGGAGCAATCACATCGCATCCCATTTGCGCCTGTAATAATGCCTGTTTAATTAATACTTTAACAGTATCATCATTATCTACATACTTTTTTTTTAATATCCCATCATGACCGTGACTTGTGTAAGGATCTAAGGCAACATCACACATAAGTCCTATTTCACTATAATTTTTTTTAATTAATCTAAGTGCTTTACATACAAGATTGTTCTTATTAAGTGCTTCAGATCCTTTGTCATCTTTCTTTGATGTTTCTGTGTAGGGAAATAAAGCTATTAATGGAATTTTTTTATCAATAGCTTTTTCAACTAAATTTTCTATTTTATCAAGTGTATATCTATAAACACCAGGCATTGTCATTATAGGTTCTTTAATATTTTTTCCTTCTCTTATAAAGATGGGCCAAATTAAATCATTAGCGGATAACGTATTTTCCCTGACTAGTCTTCTAGACCAATCAGTTTTTCTATTCCTTCTTAATCTAACTTGAGGAAATGAACCTGTTTGTTTCATTTGATAACTATTCTCATTTCAATTTAAAAGTTTATCTTATTATAAATTGTAATTCTATTGCGACAAAACCAACCTATCAAATACAAAAATTATGGTATAAAAACTAATATTATTGTATTAATTAGAACATTATGAATAATTTTGCTGATTTTCACACAGTTAAAGACTTAAAATTTGATGTTGAAAAGCTTAGAGACGCTTTGCAACAAGTTTTGAAAATTAAAAAATATGATACTGCTAATGGTATCAAAAATTTTGCTGCAATTTGTTTAAATCAAATGCCAGGTAAACCTGAGTCTACACAAGGAAATTTTGCTAGAGGTGTATACTGGACCAAGCCTGATCATACCGGCAAAGAGTCTATAAGAGATAAAATTTTGGATGAAACTTTATATACAGAATTTGTTAAAGATTTTGAACATACTTATTTTAAGGAAGTTTATGAAAAACTAGCTTCTAAATTTAAATTAGGTCGTGTAAGAATTTTATTAAAAGAACCAAGAAGCACATTGAGTTGGCATCGAGACCCTGAGCCTCGACTACACATACCAATAATTACTAATCCTGGCTGCATGATGGTTATAGAGAATGTTGCTAAGCATTTACCTGCTAATGGGTCGGTATATATTACAAATAATGTCAAATATCATAATGCTTTTAATGGTGGCGAAGAAAATAGAGTCCATTTAGTTGCTTGTTTGACCGACTATAAATTTAATTAGATTCCAAATCAAAATATTGTAGTATAAATTGTAATACTATATACATTGTTTATTAATCGAATTTTAAAATTTAACTATCTAGAAAGTTAATATGAAGGTAAATAAGGTTTTTATTGCATCAGATCATGCAGGTTTTACTTTAAAAGAGTCGATAAAAAAATTTTTAATTCGAAGAAAAAAAAAAGTTTTAGATTTGGGCCCTAATTCCAACAATTCTGTAGATTACCCTGATTATGCTCATCTTTTGTCCAGAAAAATTAAAAATAACAATAGAGAAATAGGAATTTTGGTTTGTGGATCAGGTATTGGCATGGATATGACAGCAAATAAACACAAAAATATTAGAGCAGCATTATGTTATAATGCCCTATCTACAAAATTAAGCAGACAGCATAACAATGCCAATGTTATGGCTATAGGTGCTAGATTGACTAAAAAAAATGTTGCTTTAAAATGTGTTAATATATTTATAAATACAAAATTTAAAGCAGGCAGACATAAACGAAGAGTTAAGAAAATATAAAAATTATGGTAAAAATAAATAAATATAATTCAAATAGTTTTGAAAATTTTTTCGATAACAGTTTATCTTCCGCTGATCCAGATCTTTACAATTCTATAAAACTTGAACTTGAAAGACAGCAGGAACATATTGAGTTGATTGCTTCTGAAAATATAGTTTCTAAAGCGGTTTTAGATGCGCAAGGATCAATAATGACAAATAAATATGCGGAAGGATATCCTTCTAAAAGATATTATGGAGGATGTGAATTTGTCGATAAAGCTGAAGAGCTCGCTTTAGAAAGAGTTAAAAAATTATTTAATTGTAATTATGCTAATGTACAACCACATTCAGGAGCTCAAGCTAATGGAGCAGTATATCTTGCGCTTTTAAAACCTGGTGACCCAATACTTGGTATGAGTTTAAATTCAGGAGGACACTTAACACATGGAGCAAAAGTTGCTCTCTCAGGTAAATGGCTTAATTCGTTTCATTATGAAGTTGATAAAAATACTGGCTTAATAGATTATGGACAAGTTGAAGAGTTAGCAGAAAAACACAAGCCTAAAATAATAATAGCTGGTGGAAGTGCCTACTCAAGAATTATTGATTTTAAAAAATTTAAAGAAATTGCTAAAAAAGTTAATGCATACCTCATGGTTGACATGGCGCATTTTTCAGGTTTGGTTGCTGGTAAAGGATATCCAAATCCAATCGTATATGCTGATGTAGTTACATCAACAACACATAAAGTATTAAGAGGTGGTAGAGGAGGTATAATTTTAACAAATCATGAAGATATATTTAAAAAAATTAATTCAGCTGTTTTTCCGGGTTACCAAGGAGGACCCTTGATGCACGTAATAGCAGCTAAAGCTGTTGCATTCCAAGAAGCATTGCAACCTTCATTTAAAGAATATATAAAATCGGTCATTGCCAATGCAAAGATTTTATCCGAAACTTTAAAAAATAATGGTTTTAAAATTTTTTCTGGAGGTACTGACACACACTTGATGCTAGTCGATTTAAGACCTTTTAATGTTACTGGTAAAGATGCCGAAACAAGTTTATGTAGGGCTAACATTACATGCAATAAAAATGGAATACCTTTTGACACTGCTAAACCTACAATTACATCTGGTATAAGACTTGGATCTCAAGCAGCTACAACTAGAGGTTTTGGTTTAAACGAATTTAAAAAAGTTGGTGAGTTGATTACAAAAGTAATTATAGGTTTATCAAAAAATTCACAAGATAACAGTAAGATTGAAGATGAAGTTAGAAAAGAGGTTATTGATCTTTGTTCCAACTTCCCTATATATAAACACTTAATAAAAAATTAAATTATGCTTTGTCCATTTTGTAGAGAAAAAGATACATCGGTAGTAGATTCAAGACCAACAGAAGATGGCACGGCTATTCGAAGAAGAAGAGTTTGTGCTTGTGAAAGAAAAGAAAGATTCACAACTTTTGAAAGGGTTCAATTTCGTGAATTAACAGTAATCAAAAGCAATGGTAGAAGAGAGCCTTTTGATAGAGATAAAATTGCTAAGTCCATTACAATATCGCTTAGAAAAAGACCTATAGACAGCGAAAGTATTGAAAAATTTATTTCAAAAATAGTAAGAAATCTTGAGGGATTGGGTGAAAATGAAATTCCCACCTCAACAGTTGGGAAGTTCATCATGGATGGACTTTCAAATCTTGATCAAGTAGCTTATGTTCGCTTTGCTTCTGTTTATAAAAAATTCAAAGAAGCAAAAGATTTTGAACAATTTATAGGCAACTTGAATGTTTACAAATCAGAATAAATATAGAAAACATTCTTATTATATGAACTTGGCTTTGGACCAAGCCCATAAAGTATTAGGTAATACAAAAACTAATCCTTCTGTAGGTTGTGTATTAGTAAAAAATGGGAATGTTATTAGTGCTGCTAGTACATCTTTTAAAGGTAGACCCCATGCAGAAAGTAATGCAATAAACTTTTCTAAAACAAATATTAAAGATTCTCACTTATATACCACACTCGAGCCTTGTTCTCACTATGGAGTAACTCCACCTTGTGTAAATGCAATAATTAAAAAAAAAATTAAAAAAGTTTACTATTCAATTAATGATCCAGATATTAAAACATTTAATAAAGCAAAGATAAAATTTAAAAAAAAAAATATCCAAGTTAATGTGGGTTTGTTAAAAACTAAAATAAAACATTTTTATCAAAGTTACTTTAAATCACGCACTAATAAATTGCCTTTTGTTACTTGCAAAATTGCTATTTCCAAAGATTTTTTTATGATTAATAAAAAAAGTAAATGGATTACTAATGAATATTCAAGAGGAAGAGTGCACATAATTAGATCTTTGCATGATTGTATTATTACTAGTTCCGAAACTGTTAATAAAGATAATCCGCGTTTGAATTGCAGGATAGAAGGATTAGAGAAAAGAAGTCCAGCAAGGTTTATTTTGGACAGAAAACTTAAAATAAGGATGAATTCATATATTTTAAAAGATGCATCTAAGTATCGCACATTTATTTTTTATAGTAACAAGAAATATAAAAAGATTAAATCATTAAGAAAACTTGGTGTAAAATTATTCAGGATTGATTGTATAAATGGGAATGAACTTAATCTCAAAAGTGTACTGTATGTAATTAAAAAACTTGGTTATTCTAGGGTATTGTTAGAGGCAGGATACATCTTATCTACATCTTTTCTTAAAAATTACTTAGTTGATGAATTTAAATTATTTATTTCTTCAAATAAGATTGGAAAAAATGGTAGAGCTAGTATTAATAAAATTAAAAATTACTACATTAAAGCAAAAAAACCTTTTAAAGAAAGAGTTAACCTTTTTGGTGATAAATTGATAACTTACTATATAAAATAATGTTTAATGGAATAATCAAAGATACTGGAAAAATTTATAAAATTCAAAAAAATGGAGATAATTGTAATTTAGTAATTTATTCCAAGATTAAATTTTCAAAACAAGAGATAGGATCCTCAATCTCATGCTCCGGAGCCTGTCTCACTTTAGATTCTTATAAGAAAAATTTATCTAGATTTTATCTATCTAAGGAAACTATGGATAGAACTGTTTTTCAATTTTCTAAGAAAGGAGATATTATTAATCTTGAAAAATCTCTCAAATTTGGAGAGCGTATGTCTGGACATTTTATTCAAGGTCATATCGACACAATTTCTAAAATAAAAAGAATTGATAAAATTGGTAAAACTTGGTTAGTAACTTTCGCAATAGGTAAAAATTTCAAAAAATATATTGTAGAAAAGGGATCTATTGCTGTAAATGGAATATCTTTAACTATATCTAAACTTTTAAGTACTGGTTTTCAAATAGCAGTAATCCCTCAAACATTAAAAAATACCAATCTATACAAAGTTAAAAAAAATAACTTTGTGAATATAGAATTTGATATTTTATCAAAATATTTAATAAATCGTATCAAATGAAAAAAATTTATTTCTCAAAAGTTAAAAATTTAATAAGTGAAGCTAAACGTGGAAAAATGTTCATTTTGGTTGATGATGAAGATAGGGAGAACGAAGCAGATCTTGTTATCCCGGCTTCTAAAGTTTCAGCTAAGTCTATTAATTTTATGGCTAAATACGGAAGGGGATTAATTTGTCTTTCGTTAAGTCAAGCGCAAGTTCGTAGACTTAATCTATCTCTAATGTCGCCAACAAATAATTCAAGAACACAAACAGCATTTACCGTATCTATAGAAGCAAGAAAAGGAGTCACTACTGGAATTTCTGCTCATGATAGAGCTCATACGATTAAAACTGCAATAAAAAGAAAAGCCTCTCCAAAAGATATAGTTTCCCCTGGTCACGTCTTCCCTTTAATTTCTAAAAATGGAGGTGTTCTTGTTAGAGCAGGACATACAGAGGCTTCCGTTGACATTTCTAAATTAGCTAAGTGTGGTTCTTCAGCGGTAATATGTGAAATAATGAATGATGATGGAAGTATGGCTAAAGGAAAACAATTAATTAGATTTGCAAACAAACATAAATTAAAAATAGGTAAAATTGATGACATCATATCATATAGGTTAAATAGGGAAAAATTAATTAAATTAAAAAAGAAATCTACAATAAAAATAAAAAAACAAATTTATAAAATTAAAATTTTTGAAAATCTTTTAGATAGCTCAGAAAGTTTTGCTTTAGTTAAAGGAAATATTAACAAAAATAAAAGTCCCAGGGTAAGGGTAATATCATCCAACATAGTAAAAAATTATTTGATGGGTGAAAAGTTGCCCAATTCATTTAATCAAACAATAGAATATTTTAGACATCATAAAGACTGTGTTTTGATATTTGTACGTGATTCCAATCTTGAATCTGTTTCAGAGACTCTTAAGGGTTATAAAAGTAAAAGATTTTATAAAAAAGGACAGGATAAATTAATAAGAAATTATGGTATAGGAGCACAAATTATAAAAGCACTTAATATTAAAAATATGATATTAGTTACAAGATCTAGAAAAAAAGTTGTGGGTCTAGATGGATATGGTATCAAAATTAAAAAACAAGAAATAATTAAATGAAACGCAAGATATTAATAATTGTAGCTAATTACTATTCTAAAATTGCAAATGGTCTTCTTGCAGGAGCGATTGATTCATTTAATAAAGAAATTTTAAAAAAAATTAAAGTTAAAACAATTAAAGTTCCTGGTGTTTTTGAAATTCCAGTTGTTTTATCAAAAAATATTAAAAAATATGATGCTTTTGTAGCTTTGGGTTGTGTAATTAAAGGTGAAACTCCACATTTTGATTATATTTCAAAAACAACAATTCAAGCTATAATGAGAATGTCCATTAAACATAAGAAACCAATAGGAAATGGAATTTTAACTTGTCTAGATTTATCTCAAGCTTTAGCTAGATCTAATTATCCTATGAATGCAAAAAATAAAAAAAAGAACAAAGGTAGAGAAGCCGCAAGAGCCACGATTTCAGTTTTAGGTATTTTAAAAAATGAGTGAAGATATCACTTCTAACAATCCTAGAGTTATTGTTGTTCAGAAATTATATATGAATCATTTAAATAAAGATTCAAATTTAACTTTCCCAAAACATAGATATAAAAAATTTATAAAAGATGTTGTTAATGGCACTATAGAAAGGAAAGAATTGATTGAAGATCTTATAAAGAGAGAATTTAAAAATGATATTAATGAAAATAAAACTGAGTTAATGATTAAATTAATGATTATGGCTGCTATTTATGAATTTTTGTATATGCATAAAACTCCAATTAAAGTTATTATTTCTGAGTATTTGAAGGTATGCGACTCTTTTGTTGACGATTCACAAAAAAGTTTTTTAAATGCAATCTTGGACAAGGCGTCAAAAATACGAAAAAGCAACAATCAGTAAAGCAGATACCCACACTTTTTATATAAAGATTCTTGTTGCCATTTCGTTGTTTTTTTGTCAATTTGCGCTCTTTAATATTATTGGATTATAAAATGATTGATATATTGCTGCTCATTATTGGTACTGGTCTGCTTGCTATATTATACGGGTATATAGTTGGTAAACAAATATTATCATCAAGTCCTGGTAATAAAAAAATGCAAGAAATTGCTGGTGCCATTCAAGTTGGTGCTAAAGCTTATCTTAATCGTCAATATAAAACTATATCAATAGTCGGATTCATTATCCTAATTATTATAACTTATGCTTTAGGATTGTGGGTTGGTTTAGGATATTTTATTGGAGCTTTTTTATCTGGGGCAGCTGGATATATTGGTATGCTTGTTTCAGTTCAAGCAAACGTTAGAACGGCTGAAGCTTCAAGAAAAGGTTTATCAGAAGGTTTGAATATAGGTTTTAAATCAGGAGCGGTTACAGGAATGTTGGTTGCTGGTTTGGCTTTACTATCTATGTCATTTTATTATCTAATTTTAATTAAATTTTCTGTGTCAGATAGAGATATTATTAATGCTCTTGTAGGACTTGGATTTGGAGCGTCGTTAATTTCAATTTTTGCAAGATTAGGAGGGGGAATTTTTACCAAAGGTGCAGATGTTGGCGCAGATTTAGTGGGTAAAGTTGAAGCTGGAATCCCTGAAGATGACCCTAGAAATCCTGCAGTAATTGCTGACAACGTGGGTGATAATGTTGGAGATTGTGCTGGAATGGCTGCCGATTTATTTGAAACTTATGTTGTAACAATTGTTGCCACTATGGTTTTATCTTCAATTTTTTTTGTTGGCAATTTAAATATGATGGTATATCCGCTAGCTATAGGTAGTAGCTGCATAATTACTTCAATTATTGGAACTTTTTTTGTAAGACTTGGTCGTAATAAAAATATTATGGGAGCTTTATATAAAGGTTTTATTGCAACTGCTATTTTATCATTAGTTGTACTATACCCAGTGACAGACAAAATTATTGGTTTGGAAAATATTTATACTTCTTCGAATGCAGAATTTACTGGCTTAGGTCTTTACGTTTGTGGTGTCATTGGTTTGATTATTACAGGATTAATAATTTGGGTTACTGAGTATTATACTGGTACAAAATTTCGTCCTGTAATAAGCGTAGCCAAATCTTCTATAACAGGACACGGAACAAATGTTATTCAAGGTTTGGCTGTTTCTTTAGAAGCAACAGCTTTACCTGCTTTAATAATTGTATCAGGTATTTTGTTAACCAATAATATTGCAGGTTTGTACGGTATAGCTATAGCAGTAACAACTATGTTGGCTTTAGCTGGAATGGTCGTAGCTCTTGATGCTTATGGTCCTGTAACAGATAATGCTGGTGGAATAGCTGAAATGTCAAATCTTCCAAAAAATGTTAGAAAAACAACAGATGCATTAGATGCTGTTGGTAATACAACAAAAGCAGTTACAAAAGGTTATGCAATAGGATCCGCAGGATTGGGAGCGTTAGTTTTATTTGCTGCTTATACTGAAGACATAAAATTTTTCTCTGAGGTTCCAGGTTCAGCTTTAGAAAATATAACTGTAAGCTTTGATCTTTCAAACCCTTATGTAGTTGTAGGTTTGTTAATCGGTGGAATGTTACCTTATTTATTTGGCTCTATGTCCATGCAGGCTGTTGGAAGAGCGGGGGCTTCTGTTGTAATAGAAGTTAGAAGACAATTTAAAAAAATTCCTGGTATTATGAAAGGCAAAAGAAAACCCGACTATGGGAAATTAGTAGACCTACTAACCAAAGCAGCTATTAAAGAAATGATTATACCGTCTCTTTTACCTGTTTTATCACCAATCATCTTATATTTTATAATCTTATTAATTGGAGGGATGGAATCTGCTTTATCAGCTGTAGGAGCAATGCTATTAGGAGTAATAATTACAGGTTTGTTTGTTGCTATTTCAATGACAGCAGGTGGCGGTGCGTGGGACAATGCAAAAAAATTTATTGAAGATGGTAAATTTGGAGGGAAAGGATCAGAGGCTCACAAAGCAGCAGTTACAGGAGATACTGTTGGAGATCCTTATAAAGATACAGCAGGTCCTGCTGTAAATCCGATGATAAAAATTACAAACATTGTAGCTTTATTATTACTAGCTATCATAGCTCATTAACTTATTTTTTTTTACTTTCCATTTTTTGTCGTATACTTGACAAGAAGCTATAAATAAAATTTTCCTTTTTAATCTCATTTTCAGTGGTAGATTTTGCAAATTTAATTTTATTCATATCACCTTTATCGTAAAATTTTTTACTTTTTAATATTCCATATTTATTAAATTCTAGAACAAGAACATTATTTTTTTTAAGATAAGTTCTTCCTAATTTCAAAAGTTTTCCTCTATTTTTGGTTCTTTCGATATAAATCCACAAATTATTATTAGTCATACCTCTTGTAGCGGGCTGACCCATAACTTGTATTGTGTCATTTTTGTTAGATTCGTTTACAATTATTAACTTTTCTCTCTTTTCTAAGTATGATATTCCATGTGACTTTACTACTTCAACTCTTTGGCAGTTAGTTAAAGTAATAAAAATTAAGATAATTATTATATTTTTAAATAAATGCATAAAAACAACGAACTGAAACTTTATAACAAAATTCTTTCTTTATCACGTAATAAATTACTTTATACAAAATTTCATATTAAAGATACATTTCAGAATAGAATACATCTTATTTTTATACATATTTCTTTTCTTTTTATTAAAATAAAACTTAATAATAGCAAAAAAATATACAGCATATTTTATCAAAATATTTTTGACATAATTTTCAACAAAATCGAAATAAACATGAGAGAGCTTGGATTTGGAGATACAGTAATAAATAAAAATATGAAAACCCTTGTAAAGGTTTTTTACAATATACTATTAAAGTCTGAAAATTATCAAAATTCTGATAATTTACATAAAAATGTTTTTTTTAATGACCATTTAGAATTTAGCAAAGATTCAAAAAGTATTGATAATCAAGGATTAATGAATTATTTTGATAAATATTTGGTATTTTGTCTTGATTTAAGTTCAGATAACGTATTAAAGGGAAATCTAAACTTTAATATTGATAAATAACTATGGCTGTACCTAAACGAAAAACTTCAAAATCTAGAAGAGATAAAAGAAGATCTCATCATAGACTAAAAGACGTTAATATAATTGAAGATAAAAAAACTGGTGAATATAGACTTTCTCATCATGTAGATTTAAAAACAGGTCTATACAATGGTAGAAAAGTTTTTGATCCTAAAAATTAAATAATCAAAATTATGTCTAATAAAGTAAGAATTGCAGTCGATGCGATGGGTGGTGAAAGTTCACCTGATAAAATTTTACAAGGTATTAACATCTCGTTAAAAAATAACAAAGATAATTTTTTTTATTTATATGGGAAAGAAAGCTCATTAAATAAAAAAATTTTAAAATTTAATTCAATAAAATCATTCTGCAAAATAATTGATTGTCCTAATACTATATCTGATGATGAAAGTCCCCTAACTGCTGCAAAAAAAGGAAAAGATACAAGCATGTGGAAATCTATAGAGTCTCAAAAAAATGGTGAAACTGATATAACTCTATCAGCAGGAAATACAGGTGCATTATTAATTATATCAAAACTTATTTTAAAAACTTTGGAAGGTATAAGCAAGCCAGCTTTAGCGGGTCTTTGGCCAAATGAAAATTCCATGAATATAGTTTTAGATTTAGGTGCAAATATTGAATGTAATGAGAAAAATTTAATTGATTTTGCTAGCATGGGCTCAGCTTTGCATAAAGCTTTATTCAAAGATCAATTGCAAAAAGTTGCGCTTTTAAATGTAGGCTTGGAAGAACACAAGGGAAATGATATTTTAAAAAAAACCTATTCTGCTCTTAAAAACATAACAAATAAAAAATTTGAATTTTATGGTTATATAGAAGGTAATCAAATCATGCATGGAAATGCTAATGTTATTGTAACAGATGGATTTACTGGTAATGTAGCTTTGAAAACTGCT
>CEUZ01220492.1_pt1 | contig 26371 bp, 28 predicted proteins | sample 361511 | NCBI WGS metagenome assembly CEUZ01 (sample SAMEA2622822, study PRJEB7988) | marine metagenome | biome: marine biome (ENVO:00000447); feature: surface water layer (ENVO:00002042); material: "saline water (ENVO:00002010), including plankton (ENVO:xxxxxxxx)" | depth 5 m | reverse complement strand
TCCGCCAGTGCCGGTGGGAGGTTACGGTGCCATCCAGCGACACATTATCTATCCCGAGATTGCCCAGGAAGCGGGGATTGAAGGGACGGTAGTTATACAGGCCTTCGTTGATAAGAAAGGAAAAGTGACAGACACGGTGGTTTTGAAAGGGATTCCAAATACCGGATTGGACGAAGCCGCCATGACTGCTATCAAAAAAACAAAATTTAAGCCTGCTAAGCAGCGCGACAGGGATGTGGGTGTATGGATTTCCATTCCTGTCAATTTCCGCTTGAAAGGATAACCAATTCCTTCGGGCGGAGGGATCAGTAGCCCAGTGGAATCTTCAGAAAAATTACCCCTCGCCTACACATCAAGAACCGACCGGTGGTGGGTTGAGCCAATCTGGACAGGTGCCGGGTTTCTTGCGTTTGTTTTCTATACGACTTGGTCCATGCTTCAGGCGGAATTCTACTGGTTCAGCGCAGGCGTGGAGGGATTTGGTGGCTATCTTTCCCCTTTCTACTCTCCGCTGATTTTTATCAACCCCACTGCCAACGGTGCGGCGCCCCTTGATCATGCATGGTTCGGTTCGTGGCCTGGGTGGTGGCCCAAGTTGATTCCCGCGTCCCCCGCCATCCTGATTCTCATCGGCCCTCTCTCCTTTAGAATGACATGCTATTACTACAGGAAGTTCTACTACCGCGCATATTTCCTTTCTCCTCCGGCCTGTGCCGTGGCAGGGATCCCCAGAAAAAAATACAAAGGAGAAACAACGCTTCTTGTATTTCAGAATCTTCACCGTTACACGCTTTATATAGCCCTTGGTTTTATTGTGATTCTGACATACGATGGAATCATGAGCTTTTTCAGGGGAGGGAAGTTTGGTGTTGGCGTCGGATCTATCATTTTGATAATTAACCCTATTCTCCTAGCGGGATATACTTTCGGCTGTCACGCCTTTCGCCATCTCGTGGGCGGGAATAAGGATTGCTTCACCTGCCCCAATGGAAAGACGACAAAGCGATACAGGCTCTGGAAAGGAGTATCGTGGCTTAATGGACGCCATATGCTCTGGGCCTGGCTCAGTATGGTATGGGTTGCGCTGGCGGACGTTTATGTTAGGATGGTGGCCATGGGGAGATGGACAGACTTCAATACCTGGGGGATGTGAAGGTGGACATTTCCGATATACAGGTTGTTGAACACGATGTAATTGTTTTAGGTGCTGGCGGCGCAGGTCTGAGAGCTGCAATTGAATGCTCCATGCGAGGATTGAGCACCGGTCTCGTCTGTAAATCGCTATTGGGAAAAGCCCACACCGTTATGGCAGAGGGCGGCGTAGCCGCAGCTCTCGGCAATGTAGATTCTCGAGATCATTGGAAGGTTCACTTTCGTGACACCATGCGGGGAGGGAAATTTCTGAATGTCTGGCGAATGGCGGAACTTCACGCCAAGGAAGCGCCTGACCGTGTCCGTGAGCTGGAAGAGTGGGGTGCAGTGTTTGACCGGACAAAAGCAGGACTCATTAATCAGCGGAATTTTGGCGGGCACCGGTATCCCCGACTGGCCCATGTGGGGGATAGGACAGGACTCGAAATTATCAGAACACTGCAGGATCACGGCATCCATCAGGGAATTGATGTCTACATGGAATGCACCGGACTCGATTTCCTGAAAGATGGCGATAAAATTTCCGGTATGGTGGCAATGTGGCGTGAAACGGGACGGTTTGTTATCTTCAAAGCTAAGGCAGCCATCGTGGCTACGGGTGGTGGCGGTAAGGCGTGGAAGATTACGTCCAACTCTTGGGAATACACCGGCGATGGCTACGGTATGGCCTATGAAGCTGGAGCTGAACTGATGGATATGGAATTTACCCAGTTTCATCCCACCGGTATGGTTTGGCCACCCTCGGTGAGAGGGACACTGGTAACAGAGAGTGTCCGAGGGGAAGGAGGCGTTTTGCTGAACAGTGATGGGAAGCGCTTCATGTTTCACAATATCCCGGACCGTTTTGCCGATGAAACTGCCGAGACAGAGGAAGAAACGGTCCGGTGGCTTGCCGGCGATAGGGACGCTCGGCGTCCGCCCGAGCTGTTGACGAGAGATGTGGTTGCTCGAGCTATTAGAAAAGAAGTGAAAGAAGGACGGGGATCACCCCACGGTGGAGCATTTCTGGATATCGCATCAAAGCGGACAGCCGAAGACATTCAACGGAAGCTACCGTCCATGTACCACCAGTTCAAGGTCCTGGCGGAGCTGGATATTACAACCGAACCGATGGAGGTGGGGCCGACACTTCACTACTTCATGGGAGGCATTCGTGTGGACGCTGATAGTCAGATGTCCAGAGTCCCCGGGTTATTTGCCTGTGGTGAATGTGCTGCCGGTATGCATGGTGCCAACCGCCTCGGAGGGAACTCCCTTTCGGATCTTCTCGTATTTGGAAAACTTAGTGGTGAGGGAGCTGCTAAATACATTGAGGGCATGACATCTGAACCGATGGTAGATGACAATCAGATTCGATCTATTATCCGTGACGCCACCGATATTCTTAACAGGGAGTCAGGGGAAAACCCCTATCTGTTACACGAAGAAATGGAAGACTTGATGCAAAATTGCGTCGGCATTGTCAGGACAGAGGAGCTACTGATGGAAGGTATTGAAGGGCTCGGAAAACTGAAGGAAAGTTATGGGAAAGTAAAGGCATCCGGAGCCTCCCAGTTTAACCCTGGATGGCACGAAGCAATTGCACTGCGGAATCTGCTCATCACTTCAGAAGCGGTGGCGAATGCAGCGCTCATCCGTCAGGAGAGCAGAGGCGCCCACACACGCGTGGACTACCCTGGAGAACAGAATGAATGGCTGCAATACAATGTGGTGCTGAGCAAGGGTGAAGACGGTGCCATGAAGAGTGAAAAAATTGAACGGCCCGCTCCAAACACTGAGCTGGACCGAATTGCTAACCTGTCCATAGAAGAAATAGAGGCGGAAGTGACTGCCGAAAGCTGAGATGGAACTGAGAAATTTTAGAATCTATCGTGGTGACAGCGACGGCGGAGAAATGATGGACTACCAGACTGAGGTGGGCAAAGGGATGGTGGTTCTGGATGTCATTCATCGCATTCAGGCGGAGAAGGCCAACGATATGGCGGTACGATGGAACTGCAAGGCGGGCAAGTGCGGATCATGCAGTGTGGAAATCAACGGAAAACCGAAACTCGCCTGTATGACACGGATGAATGAATATGATGATGATGAGACAATATCTATTAGACCCATTAGATCTTTCCCGATTATGCGAGACCTTGTAGCGGACGTTTCCTGGAATTACGAACAAAACAAAAGAATCGCCCCGTTTAAACCGGACATTACCAAGAAAGACAGCAATGGCGACTACCACATGATGCAGAAGGACGTGGACCGGATTCAGGAATTCAGAAAATGTATAGAGTGTTATCTCTGTCAGAACGTCTGTCACGTCCTTCGGGATCACGATAAAAAGGACATTTTTGTCGGCCCCCGATTTATGATCCGAGTGGCAGGTCTCGATATGCATCCTCTCGATACGGAAGACCGTATTCCTGATGTCAAAGATGAGTACGGTTCTGGAATGTGCAACATTACAAGATGTTGTACGGATGTTTGTCCTGAACATATCCAGATTACCGACAATGGCATCATCCCCATAAAAGAGAGAGTAGTGGACCGGTACTACGATCCTATCAAATGGTTAACTCGCAAGCTGATGGGTAAGTCCAAGTAACCCCGGACCCGCCCAATTGCTTTATAATCATTTTTTCATGAGTATGCCGTGATGTACTTGTCTCCGCTTCAAAGATAAGCGGGCATATTATGGATAAACATATCATTGCTGCGGGAGACAAGACCACCGTTGAAGCAGCGACGGAGGTTTTATGGCTTGGGGGCAATGCCTTTGATGCGGCAGTGGCGGCAGTGTTTACCTCAATGGCCGCGGAACCGGTTCTGACAGGCCCCGGAGGCGCGGGCCACTTTATGGCGCTTCCCTCAGGTGAGAAACCGGTTCTCTTTGACTTTTTTGCTGACATGCCCGGGAAAAATCCTGCAGAGACTGATCTGGATTTTTTCGACATTGAAGTTGATTTCGGCGCAGAACAACAAAAGTTCCATATTGGCAAGGGATCGGTAGCGGTCCCCGGTACGGTCGCGGGCCTGTTCTATGTTATGAAACATCTTGGGCGACTGGAAACTAAGGATATTATGTCTCCCGCCATACGGGTTGCAAAGGAAGGAGCAGCCCTTTCTGAGATGCAGGCCTACCTTATTGAAATTCTTAAGCCGATCCTACTTCACGATAAAGAAGGGGCGGATATTTATGCACCCAATGGAAAACTGGTACGCGACGGCGATAAGCTTATCCAGCCTGCCATGGCGGATTTTCTTGATGCGCTGTCCCATGAAGGGGCCGAACTTATGTATTTCGGGGAAGTGGCTGACAGAATTGTTGAGATGACAGGTGAAGGTGGACTTGTCACTAAAGAAGATCTGTCGAATTACGAGGTGAAAGAGAGGCGCCCATTTGCGACAGATTTTCTCGGACACAAAGTTCATTTGAACCCTCCTCCCGCCATGAGCGGAATACTCATCGACTTCACGCTGGCCCTGCTTAACCAGGCTGTCGCTTCAGGGGATGATATAAATCTCACAGATGTGGCATTGGCAAACGGACTCACAAATGAATCGAGAGAGAAGAAACTTCCAGAGGGCATTGTAGAAACGTCTCGAGGAAAGCTTTCAACTGATCCGGATTTTCCTGAATGGGTCGATCGTTTGATTAAAAGAAATATTAGCGGAAGCGAAAATGGCGCCCCTTATTCGCGCGGATCTACCACACAAGTGAGTATCCTCGACAAAGAAGGTAGCGCCGCCAGCGTCACGACCACCAACGGCGAAGGGTGCGGCTACATGGTGCCTGGTCTTGGGTTTATGCTCAATAATATGCTGGGAGAAGAAGACCTGAATCCGAAGGGTTTTCACTGCCACAGAAGTGGAAACCGTCTCCCATCCATGGTGGCACCGACAATCATCACAAGAAACAGTACTCCGGTTTTGGTTACAGGAAGCGCCGGGAGCAATAGGATACGGTCCGCTATTGTGCAGATGATTGTAGAGGTAATTAAGGGAGAAATGGATATTGAAGAAGCAACGATAGCTCCTCGGCTTCACGTGGACGGTGATACTATTCAGGCTGAGCCGGGAGCAGACGAGGCGACACTAGAAGAACTTTCCAGCTTCTACAAGATTCACCGGTGGGAGAAACGGAATCTTTATTTCGGCGGCGCCAATTCGGTAACGCCAGAAGGAGGTGCCGGCGACCGGCGGCGCGGTGGCTATGCTATGGTTGTTTAGAGGTTAAGCATTGGCTTCTTCAATCAGCCAATGGAAAAGCTTCATTTGGGTAGGGTCCTCCTGCATCTGTTCAGGATGCCATTGAACGGCAAGAAATGATGACTCCCCGTTCACGGGCCCCACAGCTTCAATGAGCCCATCCGGAGCGTATGCGATAGGAAGGAGGCCTTCCCCAAGTTGGCGAATTCCCTGATGGTGTGTGCTGTTGACGGTAGGGGTCACGTTTCCCAGAACATCCCTCAAAAGACTGGACTTCTCCACCTCCACGGAGTGCTTCACTACCGGCCCTTTGTAATCACCGTGATCCATGGCGCCCGTCAATTGAGAAGGGACATCTTCGTAGAGTGTTCCACTTCGCATGACGTTAATAATCTGGAGTCCGGCACATACTGCAAGTATAGGTTTCTGACTCTGAAAAAACGCGTCGAAAATTTTCCGATCGAATGAAACACGCGCCGGATGCATCGGCTCCTCTCCTTTCATGTCGTAAGGAGCACCGCCGTAAATCCCGATAGGGAGATCCGGTCCGCCGGTGAGGATAAGTCCGTCTAGATGATCCGCCACATCAGATACTTTTGACTCATCTTCGGGATATGTCAGCAACAGCGGGATGCCGCCCGCTTTCCAAACACTTTGACTGTACGCCTCCTGGGCCATATGCCAGTAAGCGTTCTCTTTCACAAAATAACACGGGGCTATGCCGATTAACGGTCTATTTGCCACAATTGCCTCCTCATATTCTAGTATAATTCTTTAGGAATTCTTTCTGTTCATCCCATCGATCCCGCGTGAACTGTACCACACTTTTCCCCGATTTTTGGTACGATTCTTGAGTTGAAAAAGAGAAAGTTCCGCCCGTCAGAAACTTGTCAGCGAAGGGATGAAGATAGGATTCTCCATCATCCTTGGAGAGCCCGTCTAGGGCGAGTTGAAGAAACTGTTCACACATATCACGCACTGTTTTTCCGGCCACTGGTGATTGCCCAAAGTCCAATGTTTGGGCTGCACTGTTGAGGTTCATCCGTTCCGAGGCGGTGTAGCCAGAACAGACTTCCATCGCTTTTTCCAGACTTGAAGGAGAGCGGAGCAATCCCTGAAAGAAAGCTGCCGGTGCAAGCTCATAACCAAACGGGGGCCTGTCGGGACCACGAATTTCCAGCACATGCTTGAATCTGACTTGTGTAAAAGTCTGGTGAAGGGCTGTCATGACGTCACTTTTTTCCATCTTGCCAACATGATTTAGGGATGAGAGCCATTGGCCAAGCGTGCCATCAAACGTTCCCACGGAACCGTCTTTTTGAAAAGTGAAAATGACCGGGGTGTCGAGCACATAATCTCCAAAGTCATCCACAAGTGTGGATACATTGTCTATTCCGTGATCTATGAGACAGTTGCTCCGGGCGAGATCGGTGTTGCGCCAGATGATCTCCCGCATGTTTCGGGTGCCGGCCGTTTTTCCTCTATAGAACGGCGCATTGGAGAAGAGAAGTGCCGCTATGGGATGAAGCACATCCGCCACAAAAGCCAATCGGGCAGCCTCCTCTATAGTGGTGTAATCGAGATTAATTTGAACGCTGGCGGTGTTGAGCATCATTTCATGGCCCAGGCTTCCTGTTGTAGCAAACCGGTCATGCATCAGTTTGTATTTCGGGTGGTCAATGATGGTGATCTCATCAGCGGGGACGACGGGCTCAAGCGCAAAATCTGAGACAATCAGCCTCTTCTCCTTTGCCGTTGACAGGAAGCCGTTCATGTACTTCCGCCATTCACGATCCAGCCCCTGAAGCGTTGTGTGAGGCGCTGACGCGTATTCCATCTGCCCGCCCGGTTCAATGGTGAGTGTCGGCTCAATTCCGGTACCAGCGTTGGCACATTCTAGTTCATCTCGCAGATCGTGCGTGGAGAATGCATTGCCACGGTCAACAGGAATGCGGTTGAAAGTATCATCATAAACAATATTCTCCACTTCCGCTCCTATGCTGAGGTCACTCTTCTTGCGGAAGTTCGAAGCGATGGCACCTTTGACAGCGACCGCGATTTCAGGTGAGTACATCAAGAATAAATGACTGATTCGGTGACCGAGATTACTCCTTTCCGGTGTCTGTAGGCAAGGGAAAGTTAGTGCACAACCTTGGCAGAACTGTTCAAGCGTAGTATTTTCTTATGACTAGGAAGAGCCCCTATTTAAAATGGAGAAAAGAAGATGAACGGGACTTCAGTATCATTTCAGGCAAACGGACACTCCTGCAAGGGTCACCTCTCCATTCCGCAATCGGGGAGTGGGCCAGGCGTTATTGTGCTTCAGGAGTGGTGGGGCTTGGTTGATCATATCAAAGATGTTGTGGGCCGGTTTTCGGAGGCTGGCTTCACTGCTTTAGCTCCTGATCTTTACCACGGTGAATCAACAACCCATCCCGATGATGCCGGCCGTATGATGATGGCCCTGAACATTACTGAAACCGCGAAGGATCTTGCCGGCGCCGTCAGCTTCCTTGCTGACCATGAAGCAGTATCCAGCGACAGAATCGGGACTGTCGGTTTCTGCATGGGAGGACAGCTATCTCTCTTCGCCGCCTGCACCAACGACCAGATCGGAGCCTGTGTTGACTTCTACGGGATTCATCCTAACGTACAACCAGACTTTGCGAATCTGAGCGCGCCTGTTCTCGGCATTTTTGCAGAATTAGATGAATTCGTAACACCGGAGAATGCTAATGAACTGAGAAGCCGGCTGGAATCCCATGGTCACTCGCCGAAATTTCACATCTTTCCCAGCGTCAACCACGCCTTCTTCAACGATTCCCGCCCCGACGTCTATGATGCGGCAGCCGCTGAAAAAGCGTGGGGTCTCGTAGCAGGTTTCTTCAGCGAGAACCTGACATAATCGTGAACTTCCTTGAGAGCCAGCGGGAAGCTTTCCACGCTCGAGTGATTATCCTTGAGGGAGACGGCATTTCATCGGCCATCGATCTGCTGAAGGCGGAGCATGATGTCTCAGTGGCCGATGATCCATCTCATCGCGGAATGGTGATATCCATCAACGGCCTAGAGAACAGCGACCCACAATTCTGGCGCTATGCGGTAGAAAGAAACAAAATTCCCAAGCCGGCGTCAGAAATTGTCCCTGGTGAAGGGGAACAGATCATCTGGTGGTACGGCGAGACCCCCAATCCTCCAAGCCACATACAGTAAAAGTGCCCCACGCAATCTGGGAGACATTCTAAAAATCTAAAGTCAATACTTAACGCGATTTCGGTCCTATTTTTTCGTAGCCATATTGATGGTTTCTGCGCTTGAGCGTTACTATACTGCAATATTCCAAGAAGGGACAACCAAAGTGGAGAAAAAAATGGACATCAGCTTAGTATTAACCATAATCGGTGCTCTTTCGTTTCTGATCGGGATTGTATTTAATGTGGTGCCTGTGGCCGCCAACCAAAAAATAATGGGTGATCTACATGAAGAAGCCGTAAAGCCCGCAGCCTCTTTAAGTACCATGACCGGCGCGTTTGCAATGGCCATCGGGATTACAGCTCTTTATTGCAGAAACCTGCCCGTAGCAGAAGCCAGCATGCTACTTACCGGCTTAGGGTTTGGTTATATCATTCTTTTGGTCTTAACTAAAGCGAGGGGCTTTATTGATCATCTCCCCATGCCGGCCATGATCATATTTGCAGTATTCATTATTGTTGCGTTTTACGCTTCGTAACAACAAAATGATCTGATTTCGAGCCTGAATAATAAAAAAACCGCCATTAGGCGGTTTCCTTAGCGAGGCACTCTCTTTTATGCGAGGCAGGGGTATTCAGGCCTCGGTCGCTGCCACTGTTTTGCGCTCCTTGGTCTTCCGGGAAAACAGATCCCGAATATTCTTGGAGACGGTGTCCTGCATAGGCCGTTCCTGCAAAATCTGTTCCTGAAGTTTCAGAAGTCCTTCAATGAGTGCCTCAGGTCTCGGTGGGCACCCGGGAATATAAACGTCCACAGGCACCACAAGATCGACCCCTTTCAGCACATGATAACCGTACTGCCAGTAAGGGCCACCGCTAGTAGCGCAACTTCCCATGGAGACGACATATTTGGGGTCAGCCATCTGTTCATAAAGTTTTTTGACGCGTGTTGCCATTTTCAATGTCACTGTCCCTGCCACAATCATCACATCGGCCTGCCGCGGTGATGACCTAGGCATCATGCCGATCCGCTCAAGGTCGTGACGAGAAGCAGCAGTGGCCATCATCTCGATGGCACAGCAGGCTAGTCCGAACTGAAAGTACCACGGCGAAGTGGCTCGTGCCCAGTTTACCAGCTTGTTCAGTGGTGCCACAATAATGTCGCCCAGTCCGCTCTTTCCATTGTGTTCAGTGTGCATCTTCTACTCTGTTATTTTTTCTGTCGTAATGTAGACGGGTTTGTTCCCCATAAAGTCGTGATGAGGAAGAATGGCGTACCCCTGCTGATTCCGGGTTGGGCAGGTGGAACAGGATGTTGTGCCGTTGGATCGATGGCGTACAATGTCAAGAATTTTGTCATCTGTCTCCGCGGCACCGGCAACGAGTTCCTCATCCGTTTCAACATACCATCGAAGGGTCACAAGATAGCGGTAAGTTTTTTCCTCATTATCTTCACTCATTTGAACGTCCTCGGATTAATTGTTGAGTCGTTACCGGCAGAAAATTTATGCACGAGCCTCCTTTTCACAAATCCCTTTCGTTGATCAAGGATGAACGCTCCAGGAGATTATAAACACAACAACATCTTTGGGACATTGATTTCGCCGGGGGCCGCGTTAAATTCGTTTCTTAGCCGGGGACTAGCACTTTGCCGAAATCGAAATCATCAGACAAAGATAAACCCAAGAACACTGCCGCTGGCATGGCGCGCCTTCAGAATCCGATCCTTAACAAAGGAACTGCTTTTACCGAAACGGAGCGGGATAAATTCAAACTGCGGGGGCTCCTTCCGCCGAGAGTCAGCAGTCAAGATCAGCAGGTGAAGAGAGTTCTGGCAAACCTGAGACGAAAACCGACAGACCTGGAGAAGTACATCTTCCTCGTAGCCCTCCAGAACAGGAATGAAACGCTGTTTTACCGGATGCTCCTGGATAATATCGAGGAAGTGATGCCGATCATTTACACTCCTACAGTTGGAAAAGCGTGCCAAGAATATGGAAACATTTTCCGTCGTCCCCGGGGCCTCTATATCACGTTGGAAGATAAGGGACGAATCGATGGAATCTTGCAGAACTGGCCTCACGAAAATGTTTCTGTCATCGTGGTAACGGATGGTGAACGGATTCTTGGATTGGGTGACTTGGGCGCTTACGGGATGGGGATTCCTGTGGGGAAACTTTCACTCTATACGGCATGCGCAGGAATACGACCTTCGCACTGCCTGCCAATCACTATCGATGTGGGGACAAACAACGAAACTCTACTTGAAGATCCCCTCTATATCGGTCTGCCACAAAAAAGAATTGAAGGGACCGCCTATCTGGAATTGATGGATGAGTTTATGAATTCAGCTACTGAGCGATATCCCGAAGTGCTGATCCAATTCGAAGATTTTTGCGGCGCCCACGCATTAGACCTGCTGGATAGGTATCGCAGCTCTTATCGAATGTTTAACGATGATATTCAGGGGACGGCGGCAGTAGCCCTTTCGGGACTTCGTTCAGCTTTGAAAGTCACCGGTGGTTCACTGTCCCGCCAGAGGGTTCTGTTCATGGGATCTGGAGCAGCGGGAATCGGAATCGGGACACTTCTGGCCTGTGCCCTTGAAAAAGAAGGGGTTTCCGAAACTGATGCCTGCAGGGCTAGCTGGTTCTTCGATTCCAAAGGTCTTGTGGTAGCAGGCCGGGACAGGATAAGCGAAATGCAGATGCCGTTTGCCCATGACCATCCCGGAACAAAGGACTTTGCTGAAGCTGTTCGGTCAGTGAAGCCGACGGCCATCGTGGGAGTTTCGGGGCGACCCAACCTGTTCACTCAAGAGGTGGTAAAAGAAATGGCAAAACTCAACAATCGCCCCATTATTTTTCCTCTATCCAATCCTACATCCCAAGCAGAATGCACCGCTGAGGAAGCTTACTCGTGGACAGATGGAAAAGCAGTTTTTGCCAGTGGAAGTCCATTTGAACCGGTCACTCAATCTGGCAGATTGCTTGAGCCGGGCCAGGGTAATAACGCCTACATCTTTCCAGGAATCGGTCTTGGGATCGTAGCGAGTGATGCGAGGAGTGTGACCGATGAAATGTTTCTTGCGGCAGCTACCACCCTTTCTGATATGGTGGGTGACAGCGAACTTGAGCGGGGGATGCTCTATCCACCCCTTACTTCCATTCGAGAAGTTTCTAAAGCGATTGCTGTGGCGGTTGCGAAGGAAGCGTTCCGGAGCGGGCTGTCATCGGGCGACAAACCTCAAGATCTTGAACAACACGTGAAAGCGATGATGTATACGCCGGACTACGGTATTCCTGCTTGAATCAGCCCGGAATGGGGGAGATCAGTTGGAGGGCTGATTTGATCTAAATTCGTCCCGCAGTTCGATTGCTCTGTCGAATGCCACCTCTGGGACAAGATTCCCCCTGATGTAGGGGTAGACAGTTTCAGCGATTTCGCGCCACTTCACCAGTTCTGTATCGGAAACTTTGTGGGCCACTAGGCCATGTTCGGCCATTACTTCAATGGCCTTGTTATCAAGCCCGCGGATTTCATTTGTCAGCTCAATTTCTGCTTCTTTGGAGGCACTCAAGATCAGTTGCTGTATTTCAGGCGAGATTTGATCCCACACTTTTTTCTGCATTATGGTGCCTCCCATGAGTGGCGCCCACCGCATGTCGGCCATGTGCTTTGCACCGGCAAACCACTGACCGCCAAGGGCCAAAAGTGGCGTAGTGTTGAATGCGGTTATCATTCCGGTCTGAAGAGCCACGAGCAGATCTGTAGCAGCAAGGGGAACGGGAGAAAAACCGAGATTGTCATAAATACCTATATCCGACCCTTCGTCGGCCCACACAAATAGCTTGTGAGCCTTAAGATCGTTGGGGACACGGACAGGTGATTGGGCGAAGTAGCGGACCCATCCTACCTCACCCCAATGAATGAAAACGTAGCCTTTTTCTTCTAGCTTCTGGGTCAGCTCTGGTGTCATCTTTTCGCGGACGTAATCCTTTTCCTCATCGGAATTATAAAGCATAGGAATATGGGTGACTGCTGTGAATTCGGGCACAATGTATGCGAGGCCACCCGTTGAGAGCGATGCCGCATTGAGCTGACCAATCCTCATTTTTCGTATGACAGCGGACTCATCGCCAGCCACACCTCCGGGGTAAATTGTCAGCTTCACATCGCCGCCGGATTTTTCCCTCCAGTCCTGACCCATTTCTCTGAGACGCAGATCCCAGGGTGAGCCGTGGGTCGCCAGGGTGGCAAGCTTGATGTTTACCTTTTTCGCTTCAAGCGGAAGGAAGAGCAATCCGATTGATAGAATGATTATTCGTTTAACCACGGTTGAAAAGTTAAGATAGTCCACGTCAATGGGGAAAGATTACTGCTCGAGGAAAAGCGCCTTGTCAAGGCTGGCAAAAAAGCGCTGGAAGAATTCCAACTCATGAATTCCACCACACGCTTGTTGTTGTCAAAGGTTATCAGCATGGTGGGGGATTTGGATGTGGCGGAGGATAGGGAAGCGCTCCCGGACGAGAAGCCGGCCAGTCAAGTGATGGGATTCCACCACGTCACTAGCACACCGCTCCTCGATTCGGACTGCCGATATACCCTGTCGTAAGTCCACACTTCACGCCCATCGGCGTCGTTGGTGATAATGTTCGGAGCACCAAGCGCTTCCATGATTTCGGTCTGATTCGCTCCTTTCGAGATGGTCTGCTGAACAGTGCCAAGGGTGAGGCGGTTAACCTCCGGGGCGTTGGCAACACAACCGAGTAGTGCGATCAGCATGGTAGCAGATAGAACGGATGAAAATTTCATAATTTCCCCCTTTCTGCAAGAACTTACTGATTAAACCTGTTTTGCAACCAAAAAGTTTCTCGGGCTCTATAGCGGCTCATCAACCACTCACATGGAAGGAATTATTTGGAAATTTGTTTGGGACAAGATACTCTTAGGGCTGTTGAGATGGAAGAGGATAGCGAAAGTCGATTGTTCCAGACGCACCCAACAAACGGATGAACAGCCGAGAGTTTTCAGCTGATGTTGTGTATCAATTGAGCAGGATTTTGACTCAGCTGAGAGGAAGTTTATGGCGACCAAAGGATAAAAAATGAGACTTATATTGCGAAAGAAATTCAATGGAGGGACCAGTGATGAGTTTTCTGATTCTTGATATTGAGACCGTCCCCCGGAAGGGACTTGATGAGGTAATGGAGGCGGAAGTTGCCAAGCGTACCGAACGGCGTCTAGAGCAGAGTAGCGGCGATGCTGAGGAAGCCGAATCTCTGATTCGGGCAACCTCGGCATTCTTTGGAGGAGTGGTCTGCGTTGCCATGCGGCTACTTAGCAATGATGGATCATATCGGGATAACATTGTCTGTGAAAAAGATGAACGGGCGACGCTGGAAAGATTCTTTGATGTTGTGAATCATGATTCGGCACAGAATGTTCGCTTCGTTCACTACAACGGGCTCGGTTTCGACATTCCGTTCCTCATTGTTCGGGCTGCTCACTGCGGCATCAGAATTACTAACAGAAAATTCACAGATCTTCGGCGGTACAGCTACAACAGCCACATCGATTTGATGATGTTTCTGGCAAACTGGGATTTCAGGAAAATCGTCAGCTTCGATATCGCCTGCCGCTCCTTCGGAATCCCTTCGCCCAAAGAGGGAGAGGTAACGGGGGAGACAGTGGCGAAAGCCTTCGAAGAAGAAAATCTGGAAGGGATCAAAAAGTATGCCATGAAGGATGTGGAAGCGACACATATGCTTTTTGAAAAACTGAAAGATTATATCCTGTGATGTGCCGCCTTCTTAATGGAAATGGTGAGATTGAGATGCGAGGCGGTAATCTGTTTGACAATATCTTTGGCAGATGGATGGGGGAGAGGAGGGGAATACACGGAACAGACCGTAGATCACTTGACTCCTCAGACAAAAGGGTAGGGCTAAACGGGCGGGGACGGCTATATTAGCCGAAACTCATTCGTGAAGCAACAGCATGTCATCCAAAAAATTCACTATTCTCGTTAATCCTCAAGGAGGGACAAAACGCGGCTTGGATATTTTGAATGAGGTTCGGCCGATCTTTGAGAATAATAGTGCTGAACTTGATGTGCTTGAAACTGAATATGCAGGACACACAACTGAACTTGCTCGGGAGATTGACCTGAACGGCACCACCGGTTTGTGCCAAATTGGTGGAGACGGAACATTTCATGAAATCATCAACGGTCTCCTGACACGCTATGATGGTAAGCAGGTTCCTCTTGGTTATATCCCTGGCGGAACGGGAAACTCCTTCATGTATGACATGGAATGCCTCGATCCCGTTGAGGCTACAGAGCGAATCATCAATGGAGACACCATGGCTATCGATTTGGCAGAAGTGCAAATGCCGAATGAAAAAGTTTACTGTATGAATATCGTCGGATGGGGAATGGTTACCGACATCAACAAGAGTGCTGAAAAAGTGCGGTGGCTAGGAGAGCAGAGATACAATGTGACAACTCTGCTTCATGTGATGAAGCTCAAACAGCGATCAGCCAAACTTGTTATAGACGGCGAAGAGATGGAGGACGATTTCCTCTTCACCATTGCCTGTAACACGAAACACACCGGCCGGGGGATGAAGATGGCGCCAAAATCTGAACTGAATGACGGCCTCATCGATTTGGTACTAGTGCGAGATGCGGGCAGGCTTAATCTGTTACGGATGTTTCCGAAAGTGTTTGACGGCTCACATATTGACGATCCGATTGTTGAGTACCATCAAGTGAGCTCCTTCTCAGTTACGCCGGCTGAAAATGAAATTCTTAACCTTGATGGAGAACTAAAAGGAAGTACACCGTTTTCTGTAAGGGTAATCCCCTCCGCTTTTCGGGTGTTCGCATGATGAAGTTGTTCCGGAGCATCCTGCTTATTCTTCTGGGGGGTATATTGTCGGCACAGGATTGGGAAGCTGTGCTTGTTTCGGGCGATACTGCCCGAGGCCTCTCTTTCACAGAGATACAGGGAGAAGTGTTACTTGCCATTCAAAAGGAGAAGCCTGCATCGTACATCCAAACCTTCGACATAGAAAAAATCAATGAACTGCGGTTCTTAAAAAAGAAGAAGGTTCGGGTACCGTGGAAGACTCGACTTACAGGCATGGCAGGCGGATCAGTCATCGGTTACGGCGCCGGCTATATGATGGGAAATATTATCCTCTGGTGGCTCTCCTATGAAGAGCTTGGCTCACTGAAACTGTTTGGTCCAAGACCCGAAGACCTGAACAGCGGTCAGCAACTGATCACTAACATTGCCCTGAATATGGTGACGGTTATCGGACTGCTGAAAGGGTACGACTGGAAGATGGAAATCATCGATGATGTGACGACCTATAGGCTCGCCGATTTGAGTGTGGATGAACGGAAGGATGTAGTTCAGGGAACGATCTGGCCGGAGCAGCCGAGCCGAATTAAAGAACTTTTTAAGAAAGCGGTTGCCATGGCAAAGCTGAAGATCGGTCGGCAGTGACGAGGGATCTTCGCCGCCAGCTTGGGCTGGTGGCAGTCATGGCTGTTGTTGCCGGGGACATGATGGGCTCCGGCATTTTTTATACTCCTCAGGAACTGGCTCCAATTGCTCTGACGACTTGGCATATTTACCTTTTCTGGGGACTGTGTGGTACCATAACCCTTTGCGGTATTCTGACAGTTGGGCAGCTCGGGGCGGGGATGCCACGATCCGGAGCCGATTATCACATAATCAGGGAAGGGTTTGGAGGAATGGCCGGTTTTGTGAAGCTGTGGCAAAATGTCTGGGTCTCTGGGCCGGGCTCGGTTGCCGCAGTAGCGATCCTCTTTGGAAAGTTTTGTTCGGACTTGATGGTGGGCTCGGTTGCTCTGTCTCCGGTGGGGTGGGGAATATTGGCTATTGTGACGTTTACAGTTATAAATCTCTTTGGCGTTGAATGGGGTGGCCGAACACAAATTATTCTCACCGCAATTAAGATTGTGGCCCTTCTTTCTCTTGTTGTTGGAAGCCTTCTGTTGGTAGAAGCGACGCCGGCGAAAACGGTCGAAACAGCTACCGCGGCCGGCGATGGGATCTGGGGGTTGTTCCGGCTTATCGGTCTCGGGATAGGGGCCGTCCTATTTACCTATGATGGGTGGGTCGACATTATGCACGCGGCGGGAGAAGTGAAGAATCCCCGGAAGAATCTCCCGTTGGGGCTGACACTCGGTCTCGGACTCATTATCGTGATCTACCTACTCACAAATTACGCCTACTTGAGGATCGTGCCACTGGAGGAGATGGCCACAAATGAATCACTTGCGGCGGTTGTCGTTGCCGAAAAGACCTTCGGCGTCGCCGGGGGGAAGTTTATCATCCTTCTGATGATGTTTTCGATCTTCGGTGCACTGGGCGGCCTAGTGATGACGTTTCCCCGCCTGCTGTTTGCCGCCGGGACCCAATACAAGCAGAAAGGTCAGAAGGGGATACTCAACGGACTCTTCCGACTCCTCTCCAAAGTCACGCCCAAAACTCAGGTGCCCGCAGGTGCTATCTGGGTAAGCTGCTTCACATCGATCGTTGCGCTTTTTTTCTTTCAGTCGTTCAGCAGAATAGTCAATTTTTTCGTTGTTCCTAACCATCTCTTTAACATACTTCTCGTCGCAGCTGTGTTCAGGTTTGTCCGACGAAGTGGTGGTGAAAAGTATAAATCATTTGGTTATCCTCTGGTGCCTATCATCTATATTGTGACTATCGCTGGATTCCTTATAAGCGCTCTTATCTATCGCCCCACCGATACGTTAATCGGTGTAGCACTCACCGCCACAGGCATACCTGTCTACCTCTGGCTGAAGAGGAGGAGTGGGTGAGTTCCTTCGGCGTCAAATTGGCATACGGTACGCTTGAACGAGTCCTGATGCACCGCCCCGGCGAGGAACTGCTGAAAGTGACAGAGGATACGTTAGCGGAGTTCCATTTCAGGCGGCCGGTGGATCGGGATCAGTTTGTCGCCGATTATGACGGCATGTTGAAACTGTTTCAGAGCCATGGCGTGGAGACGCTCCTACTAACAGATATTTTAAAGAATGATAATGATGCTTTAAATACCATTCGCCACCGCCCCAACATGACATACTCACGTGATCTGGCGGCAGTTTTCAAGGGAGGCGCTGTACTCATGGGGCCTCACTTGAAAGGACGTTGGGGTGATCAGTGGATTGTGGGTCGGGCACTGGAGAGACTGGGTGTGCCCGTCCTAGGGAGTATCGATCAGCCCGGATTTCTAGAAGGGGGCGGTGTAACGCTTATTGGCGAAAAAATGGCGGCAACATCTTTGTGCGACAGGGCCAATGAAGCGGGAACTCGAGCATTAAGAGAGCTGATCCTTGGTAAAGAAGTGAAACAGTTTCTAGAAGTACCGCTCCCCTACGGCAATGTGCACATAGACGGACTTTTCATGGTGTTGGATGAAAAACTGTGCGTCATTTATGAGCCGGCATTTGAGGTTTTTCCGTGCCGCCTCTATGAAGACGGCCATCCGGGGTTTCGGAATGTAATGTTCACAGAACTGCTTGACGAACTCAGTTTCACCTGCATCTCCGCAACCAAGGAGGAGAAGGATGCAGGCTTGTTGAACATCGTAGTGACAAAACAGTCAGAGCACGCTATCGGCTTTGCAGGGGCAACAAGGATTGGTAGCGAAATGGCGAAACACGGCATCATACTGGAGGGGTTTCCAGCCGATGAAATGTGGCAGGGCAATGGTGGTGCCCACTGCATGACCTGCCCTCTTCTGATCAGCTGAGGCGAACTTTAGAGTAAAGCAGCGAGGGCCTCGAACAGCCGATCTATATCATGGCTGTTGTTATAAAGGTGTGGTGACACCCTCACTGAATTTCCTCGGACGCTTACGAAGACATTTCGTTCAGCAAGTTTTTTCAGCAGGCCTGAAGGGACACCATCCATGAAACGGATGCCCATCATATGGGGCGACCTCTCTTTCAGGGAAGTGATATTAAGTCCCAACTTGTCCGCCCGCTCCCCGATCTCCCCTGTGAACTGAGTCAAGGTTTCGGCAATGTTATCAACGCCCCACGACAAGAGTTGCTCCAGTGCTGCGACCGCCATGGGCATGAGGGCAAAATTGCTTCGTTCCCCCACATCAAATTTTCGGGCCCCGGGCTGAAACTCTTCCCGGTAGTTCACGAGGCCGGCAAAATCTTCGCTGTTGGCGCGATTGATCCAGTTGTGTTCTAACGGTTCTCCTTGCTGTTGTCTCGGCGCCACATAAAGAAATCCCAGCGAGTAGGGCCCAAGAAGCCACTTGTAAGAAGGGGCAACGATAAAATCCGGATCAATATCCGCAAGTGGAAAGGACATAACACCGGCAGATTGGGCAAGATCCAGCACAAGAGCCGCCCCTTTTTCCTGACATCTTTTGCTCACCGCTTGTATGTCAATGATCGCACCGTCTGTCCAGTGACAATTGGGCAAGGCGACAATAGCGGTTGCTTCGTTAATAGCATCGCACAGGGCTGAGGAGATAGACCTTTTCTGTGGTCGCTTAACTACAACGAGATTACCGCTAGCCTTTTTCGCCTTTTCTAACCATCCGTAATAGTTGGAAGGAAACTGCTCCTCCATCACCACAACATTTTGACCGGACTCCAGAGGCAGATTACGGCTGGCGGTGGCAATTCCATAACTGGTGGCAGGGATGATGGCGATGTTATCTGATTTGGTGCCAAGCAGTTCCGCAAAGAGAGTTCGAGCCTGCTCCGACTCATCGAAGAAGTAAGCTGTTTTGATTTTCCACGGTTTTGATTTCCGCTCCATCCCCTGACGTCCCGCTTCAATGACAGATTTCAGAGAAGGCGAGATATATGCACAGTTGAGATAAGCGATGTCCTCAGGAATATCGAAAAGGTGGCGTTGGTTGGGAATTAACATACAGCTTTAAATGAGGGATGAATTTTGTGGTCGTCGCAATAAAGATGCAACCAGAAAGTGATTGTACCTTGCTAACTTCACCCCGCTGTAAGACACATATGATAGTCTCAACATCTTATCAATGCACTTGGTGCGGAACAAAGGTGTCTCAAGATGGTGTCCTAACCACATGCGAGTGCGGAAAACCGCTAAAAGCGGTTTTCGACTGGGGAGCGACAACTCCAGACCGAAATAACATCGCTGGTGAAAATAATTCGCTCTGGCGTTACAGAGCAGTTTTGCCACCGATTGAGAATGACCACATTGTCTCTCTTCATGAAGGGTGGACTCCTATGATTAACGGTGTGATACACAGCGGTGTCTCCGTCTTGTTCAAGGATGAGAGTGTCAATCCCACCGGCTCGTTCAAGGACAGGGGAATGACCATGGCGGTCTCGCATGCGAAACGGAGTGGCATTACAGAATTATGCCTCCCATCAGCCGGAAATGCCGGTGTAAGCGCTGCTATTTACTGTGACACTGCCGGAATCACATGCCATGTCTTTCTTCCTGAAACAATCCCCGCCCCGTTTGTTGAGGTTACAGAAAAATCGGGAGCCGACCTACGGCTGGGAGGGCGGACAATTGCCGATGCTGCGGCAAAAATGCGCGAAAGTATGGGTGAGGGATGGTTTGATCTTTCCACACTGAAAGAACCGTTTAGGGTAGAAGGGAAAAAGACGCTCGGTTATGAAATTGCGGAGCAGCTCGACTGGAGCTTGCCCGATGCAATTGTCTATCCTACCGGTGGTGGGACGGGTCTAGTTGGGATGTGGAAAGCCTTTAATGAAATGTCACAGCTTGGATGGATTGACGGCCCCGCCGCATTCCCGAGGATGGTTGTGGCGCAGTCTGATGGGTGCGCACCCATCGTGAAAGCCTTTGCGGACGGGTCACCGCAACATGAACCGTGGGTCAACAGTCACACCGACGCACTGGGGCTGAATGTCCCCGCGCCGCTCGGTGGCGCATGGATTCTGAAAACAGTTCGCGAAAGTAATGGTATGGCTGTGATGGTTGATGAAAATAAAGTGATGGACGCCACCGCGGAAGTGAATGATCTATCAGGAATTGATGGCTCCTGTGAAGCTGGCGTTTCATGGCTTACATTCAAGACGCTGGTGGAGGCAGGATGGATAAAAAAGGGAGAAAGAGTGGTTATTCCGATCACTGGAGGCGCTGAAAGATATGTTTTACATGAGAGTGAGGTGATGTAGTGAATAGCCAGGAAATACGCAATAAACAGAAAGCACATCATTTTTGAACAGGAAAAGTATCCCAAAGTAATCGGTGAAGTTCGTGGAAAAGGACTCATGCAAGGAATTGAACTTGTGGTAGATGAGACAGCCGGTGACAGGACTCCTAACACCGCGGCCGCCGATCAGTTGATGGAAGAAACCAAAAAGCGGGGACTCCTGCTAGGGCGAGGAGGCATGAAATGAATTATGGTTATCAGAGAACCGTAAAGATCGGGTTTGACGAGGTGGACTCAAAAGTCCGGGAAACGCTGATGGCCCAAGGGTTCGGTATCCTGACGGAAATTGATGTAAAAGAAGCGTTTAAAGAGAAACTTAAGATCGATTTTCAGCGATATCGAATTCTTGGTGCGTGCAATCCCCCCCTTGCCCATGAGGCGCTCACAGCCGAATTGGAGGTAGGGATGCTCATGCCTTGCAACGTGGTTATCTGGGAGAATGATGATGGGAGCGTGACACTTTCCGCGGCAGATGCAGAGTCACTCTTATCTGTGACGGGCGCAAACCTAAAGCACATTGCCGTTGACGCAAACCAACGCTTGAAAACAGCACTCGACGCGGTGTAAACTCCCGCCAGAAACCATGCCGATGTTCGATTACAAATGTGACGTATGTGAACACAGGTTCGAAGAACTGGTTTTTGCCAGTGGAGACGAACCTGAAATGTGCCCTGTCTGCAGTGCTCTATCGCCCGAAAAACTGATGAGCGCCCCGGCTCCACTGACGGGGAATGGAGTCTCAACAGCGTCTGAGGCATGCCCCTGCGGTGAGAAACAGGGGACGGGCTTTTCGTGAGCATAAGAGAGCTCCCGGTCGGGAGTGCCTGATTACCTCCCCTCAATCTTGACCCTAGAGCACTTTGGCGTTTGGTCTCTTCTGCCACCGGTAGGAGCTCTGGGTCTTGCGCTCTGGAAAAAACAGATTTATCCGGCGCTGCTCTTTGGCGTCTGGCTCGGCTGGTTGGTGATGAACGAATGGAATCCCATCTCCGCCACCGGCGCCACTGTGGCAAGTATCGTAAATGTTTTTTCAGACGCGGGCAATACGCGCGTCCTTCTCTATAGCCTTGCCGTGGGGGGGACACTTACACTTATCAGCGCCACGGGTGGTGTAGCTGGCTTCGTTAACTGGCTAGAAGAACGGCGGTGGGTGGGCAATCGAACGCAAGCCCAGCTGGTTCCTTTCCTACTTGGTCTGCTCATCACCGTTGAAAGTTCTATCACCTGCCTAGTGGCAGGGACAGTGGGCCGGCCCCTCACCGATCGGTTCAAAGTGAGCAGGGAAAAACTTGCCTACATCTGTGATTCTACCTCGGCACCGATCTGTATCCTTATCCCCTTTAACGGGTGGGGCGCTTTTATTATCGGACTCCTCTCCGTGCAGGGAATTGAGTCACCGGTGGCGGTCTTGTTTCAAAGTATCTTGGTCAATTTCTACCCCATGGCTGCTATCGCCATTGTGCTTTTTACTATACTTCGGAAATGGAACATTGGCTCCATGAGGAACGCTGAGATGAGAGCTCACAAGGAGGGAAAAGTTTACGGAGACAACGCGCACCCCATGATCGCCGATGATGTGGTGGAAGTGAAACCGATAGCAGGTATCAAACATCGCGCAGTGAATCTTATTGCGCCAGTGGTGACCATGGTCCTCAGTATTGTGGTAGGAATCTTTCTCACGGGGCGCATAAGCGCCGGACCGGATGCCGGGCTTTGGGATATCATCAAAGCAAGCTCCGGTTCCACAGCTGTCCTCTGGGCGGTGATCATGAGTCTTTTAATCATCGCCACATTGAATCTTTTCAGGGGGCTATCATTGAACCAATTCATCGATCTCATCTTCAAAGGAATGGGCGGCATGATTCCTGTGGTAAGTCTCTTGTTGCTCGCCTTCGCCCTGGGCGGTGTGGTGAGGGAATTAGGAACAGGCGTTTATGTGGCGGGAGTAATTTCCGGTGTCCTTAATACAAAGATGGCAGTGATAGGGCTTTTTCTGATCTCGTGTTTTGTGGCATTTTCAACGGGCACATCCTGGGGAACCTTCGCTGTGATGGTACCTATTGCTGTCCCGATGGCTGCAGCTCTGGATGGGAGCACACCCATGTTTCTGGCGGCGGTTTTGGGTGGAGGTGTATTTGGCGATCACTGCTCTCCCATCTCAGACACAACCATCATATCTTCCATGGCGTCAGCATCGGACCACATTGATCATGTTCGAACACAGATCCCCTATGCTATGGTAGGAGCGGGCATAACACTCATTCTTTATTTCGTTCTCGCCTAGATTGTGTCAGCACAGATGTTTTCAGAACTGCCGGGGCAGGTTTCTGATAATTAAGAGGGAAGTCAAGGAGATGGGCAATAAGTGTGGCGGTCTGTGTTGTGTGGCTTGAATCGATCACAGCTCCGATCTCAATCCCTCTTCCCATGGCGAAAAGAGTCGTTTTCAGCTGGGAATTTCTAGGATCACCACCGTGCCCTCCCCCCCCATGTTCAAAGATAAACGGCTGTTCAAGTTCGCCGTGAAAGTTGTACCCATCCTCAGCTAAAATAAGGAAATCTGTTTTCCCATAGCCGCTCAGAGCAGGGGGAATATCTCTTGCAGGCAGAAGTTTTCCCCAAGACACATCTTCCAAGAGTGAAACAACCTTGTTCCGCATTGAATCATCAGAGGGATCTTTGAGCCGGATAAATGCCGCTCCTCCTGCCGGATGGGCCACTACACCCCACGATGTAATGCCACCATCCTGAATCGTTAGAAGATCCTTCTGTTCAAAGAGAGCATTGAGACGGATGTCTGTGTGATGGTCTACATGACCGTGATCGCCGGTAACGATAAGTGTTGTGGTAGGCCACTGGTTTAACTCTGTGATCAACGCCATCACCGAGCCCACAAGCGAATCGGCAAAGACAAACGCCTCTTTCACATTTTCGTGTTGGCGCCCGTGCAGATGCTGTACACCGTCCGTTTGAAAAATATGATAACCGGTAAGGTGAGGAAGAGTCTTCTTGAAAATGGTTTTGAAAATATGATGCAGGTTTAGATCTCTCTGAAAACCGTGTGTCGACTCTTCACTGGAGCTTAGTCCGCCGAAAAGAGCAAAATATTCGATTAATTTGGATGGTTTATCATGCCGGCGGACAAGATCAAGGGTCGACATTCTTTCTCCCCTCATGGGTTCAATTTCAGGTATATTGTAATCAAACGGCCCGTTCACCGATACCGGCCACGGCGTTGCGGCGGTGACCAATCCCTTCTCCTGAGCGAGGTGGAATACGGTGGGAACTTTCAGGCTATCCGCCCACCAGTACCACGAATCAAAGTTTCGTTCTGGATCGAACGGGTGATTGTGGGATATCCCGTGCTCGAAAGGCAGCTTCCCAGTCACCATGGAAGTGTGAGCAGGGAAGGTGTGAGACGGGAAGATCGTAGTGACCTCCTTAATGTGGGCTCCTTCGGAAGTTATTCGCCTCAGATTCGGTAAATCCTCCTCGGAGAAGCCGTTACCGCCGGGATCAAGAAAAATATCGGCACGCAGACCATCAATAGAGATGAGAACAACACGGGGATCGGCCGGATCTCCTTTCGGCAGACAACCGGAAAAGAAGAACACAGCAAGTAAGAAAGAGAATAATCGTAGCAGATTGGGAATTGGTCGATTAGTGTTGACTGCTCAGCCTGCCGAATATTTTCATAAAGAGATTACTAGAGCGAGAGACGAGAGGTTATCCTTCGAAAAAGAACAGCTCCTGATTATCATAGAAATCAGCGTAGAGCCTTTCCATGGAGTCGATAACGAAGTAGCGATCTTGAATTTCGCTGAAGTCAAATCGTGTCATCACAACCTGTTGAATATCAAAGGGTAGAAGCTGGGAGAAGTCGGATTCACCCTGACTGCACGCCACCACATTCATCACTTCATCATAACCGGATAGAATACCGGAGCCGTAAATTTCGTGTTCCATATCGTTGCTACATGAACGCCGATCATCGCTCTCCGCCTGTTTCTTCATGATACCGAATTCGTAACTCCACCACGCAAAATTCTGGAGACGTTTCAGGTTATGCGCGACCAACTCGGCCCCGAGGCTCCGTTCATCCATCAATATCTCGTGACCAACCTTCCCGACGTCTGCAAGAAAGTCGCCGAAAGCCTTGTTCATGAGGAAAGGCGCGTGACCGCGAATATCGTGGAAGATGTCCGGCTCAGGTGTATACTCATCCGTGTTTGCAATGGAGTGGCCGGTGTATTTTTCTTCGAGCCGCTCCGATTGCCTTATAATATCTGTAACGGGAAATTTCCTTTGTGAGTTTAATTCAAAGAACAGTATTTCATCGAGGAAACCTGCGACAGGGGTCATCTCCCAGCCGCTTGCATCTCTAATCCGGGGGGACAGTTCAGAAAAGTTAGGCCACTCATTTGCAGTGAGGCCAAGAGTCGATAGACCATCTAAGTATTGCATGGACGAGTACCGGTTCAGTGGTTCCACCAACTTTTCAAAGAGTCGCTTCCAGACAATTAGTTCTTTTCCAGTCACCGCGTCATAATTTTGTTCAATGAGGTAATCGTCTTCATTGGAGAATATCTTTATGTCTCCCATAGCATTGGGAAGGACATGATTAAAGAGATGATCGTACTTGGTATAGCTGTCAATCACGCTATTGTAATTTACACCAGCTTCCGCCTTTTTAAAGCCCCGAGAAGGGTTATTTCAGACGTTTTCATTTTTTCTTGACATTTATCGTACAAACAGGTTACACTCGGCACGATTGGCTTCCCTAATCCGGGGTAGATAGCTAAACGAAAATCCGAGGTAACCTGTGAATCGAACAGTAAAAAGTATCTTTGTTCTGCTGGCCTTCTGTCTGCTAGCCGGCGATAGCCTCTCTGCGCAACTCCTGAGAAGGGGAGGAGACTCCTTCGATGTTAGCGGTAAAGTGCTTGATCTAGAAGGAGAAGGCGTTGGTGATGTGGAAGTTGTCCTTCGTGATGCGGACGGGGAAGAGGTCGGCAGTGAAACGACCAAGAAGCGCATCGGGAAGGGTAATTTTGAGTTCAGCAAGATTTCCCCGGGGACTTACACAGTTTCTGCAAGCAGCGATGCTGGCGAGGCCAGTCAGGAGGTAGTAGTTGAGGGTGATGTGGAAGTGGAATTGACATTGGGTGCCGAACCGTCGGAAGAAAAACAGCGTGTAGCGGAGGGTGAAACAGCGGCAGGGGAAGAAGGGGCGCCGGGGCGGATGCCTCAGGAAGAATATGTGATGACCGAAATCAGTTTTGAGATGAAAAAAATGGCGGCGGAGCTGGATCACCTCGCCGGACAGGTAAGAGACCTACAGGCCAGAAGCGAAATGTGGGTTAACCCTCTCTCCATTTACCAGAAAGAAATTATCCTTGACAACGGAAGCACCGTGTTTGGTAAGGTTGTCTATCAGGATGAGGATGTGCTGAAGGTAGAATCACTGGTGGGCTACCTTGTTATTGACCGCAGCACGGTTGTGAGGATTGTGGAGAATGTGATGGCACAGGAAGAGCCGGAGTATGTTCCCGAGCAAATCCGTGAGTCCTACAGTCCGCCACCCATGC
>CEUZ01039259.1_pt1 | contig 26415 bp, 24 predicted proteins | sample 361511 | NCBI WGS metagenome assembly CEUZ01 (sample SAMEA2622822, study PRJEB7988) | marine metagenome | biome: marine biome (ENVO:00000447); feature: surface water layer (ENVO:00002042); material: "saline water (ENVO:00002010), including plankton (ENVO:xxxxxxxx)" | depth 5 m | reverse complement strand
GGGAAACTCATTGCCGATGATGATGGAGATCTAGCGTTTTCTAAAGATGCAAAAGAAGGTGTTGAACCATTTTTACAACAACGTTTTAACCCTCTAATCGATGTTGGGGTTAAAAGTATTGCATGGTGCTCTATGTGGGGTATTGCTGTTGGTAAAGAAGAGACTACTTACTGGGAAACGCAACAGTTAAATCGACCTCTTAATAATATTATCCATGATCCTACTACGGTGATGGTCGAAGCGGCTAAGGAAAACGATATCGAGATTTTCAGTTCGATAAGGATGAATGATACACATGACGCTATTGGAAAGCCACATGGGAAGCTGAATTATCCTCTAAAAGTCCAAAATTTAGATTGGTTGCTTGGAAGTGAAAATCAGGAATCCGATTTTAAGAAGGCGCCAGAATCTCTAATATGGTCTGGACTAAATTATGCAATAGAAAAGGTTAGAGAGGACCGCCTATGGTGGATACGCCACACGATTGATAATTACAATATTGACGGGATAGATCTTAACTTTTTTAGAATGCCTTGGTTTTTTAAGCCAGGACAAGTATTAAGTGGGATTCCAATAATGACCAACTTCATTCGGAATGTGAGTAATCTCATTGATAGGAACAATGATAAATTTATATCCAAGTTACTTGGAGTTAGAGTACCAGGAACCATCGAAGCTTGTTTCAGAGTAGGAATAGATATTGAGACATGGTTAAAAGAAGGTCTAGTCGACCGGCTATTAGTTGGCGGTGGGTATATGCCGTATACAAATCCGTTTGAAGAGCTTGTTTCACTAGGGCATCAATATGAAGTTCCTGTATACCCATGCATAAACTTTGGTGTCAAAGATACCAAGCAAGATGCGGCTGTAAGGGGAGCTGCTACCAATATTTACTGGTCTGGGGCTGATGGAATATATTTATGGAACTATCAATATAGGGACGCCCCTAAGCTTAGTTATGGTAGACCTGTAAATGAAGTGTATGAATTGCTTCGTGAATTGTCATTGCCATCTGTTATGGATAAAAAGGCCAAGTTATTCTGTGTTGAAAATTTGGAACAGGTAACTCCTTATTCGATCGCGAGTGATACCACCCAGTTGCCTTTGGATTTGGGTACACATTCTTTTAACTCTACAAAGATGGTAAGGATGAGAATTGGAGATAAACTAAATAGAACATCTGTCGAATGCTTATTGATATTGAAACTGGAAGGTCTAAAGGATGGTGACTCAATTACGTTACAGATAAATGGAAGATTGTTATCGTCAACGTTAAAGCCTTCAAGCTATACAGAAGCAGATAATTTGAACGGTAAATTATTTTATGAGGTTCCCAATGAAGTTATTGTGACCGGGGATAACCGACTGGTATTTTGGATAGATGATAGGGACACACGGCATAGTAATTCGATATTATTGAGCAATGTTTGGCTACATGTTTATGGAGATTGATTGGGCAGTTAATCTATAGGATTACGCTTGTCAGTTAAATACCGATTACTAGTTGGTCAATCTTTAATTTTCAAACCTCCTCTATTACTTCAGCTAGTCTATCTACCTCTTCTTCAAGGGTAAAATATGGCAATGATATTCTTGTCCATTCATCTAAACCTGCAATCATTATTTTATGGTTTTCAAACAATCTTTCTGTTGGGTTTTGTATTTTGTCCCTACGGTCAATTAATGAAACAATACCTGTACTTAAAGTTTCACTATCAGGAGTCATTAATTCAAAAGATTGCATGTCCATAATCTTTTTTTTCATCCGTGTAGCAAGCTGCGTTGAACGAGAGGATATGTTTTCTATACCATGCGATTCTACCTGATCTAGTGCAATTGCTAACCCTCCGTATACAGTTAAATCACGAGTTCCATATTCGAATTTATCGGCATTGGTTTTGGTTTCAAATCTTAAATTGTCTAGGTCCCATTTAGTAGCAGTTGCGGCTCCTAGCCAGGTTATTTGTAAATCATCTAGACAGCTTTCGTTAACATATAAAAAACCTGTTCCTTGAGGCGCTAAAATCCATTTATGACCGCAACTTGTATAAAAATCACATCCTATATTTTTTACATTTACCGGAACCAATCCAGTTGCATGTGCACCGTCAAAGACTATAGGTATACCTTTTTGATGTACAAAATCAGTAATTTCCTTAGCTGGCATTAAAAAACCGCTCTTTGTCGAAACATGACTTAGTGAAACTATTTTTGTCCGTTGATTAATAAGGCTGTCAAGTTGTGAGATCAGATCATCTAAATCATAGGACATTTTTAATAGTCGTACTTTTATACCGCGCCTTAGTGCAAGATTCATCCATGGCAATGAACCGGCAGGATGCTCTTCATTACTTATAATTACCTCGTCACCAGGAGACCAGTCGAACCCAGTTGCAACTATATTCATACCTTCGCTTACATGTCTGGTTAATGAAATTTCAGTTGTGTTGGCACCAAGAAGTTTAGCTACTCCTTCTCTGGCCTTTTCATACATTCCCCAGAGTTCATCTTGGACTTCAGGGTTTGAGATTCCTTGAGTTCCAGTTAGACGGATTAGTCGTATCACTTCTTCTATGACCGGGTTTGGCTTGGGTCCATAGCTCATATTTAGATAACTAAAATGGTCAAGGCAAGGAATCTGGGCCCTTATTGCAGCTATATCTTCCATAAATAAGTTTCCTTTCTGTAGTCATGGATTAAGAATTTTAATTGACCTGTCTTCTACCGATGATTTAATAATATCGATTGTCAGAGAAATATCGTTCCTGGCAGACTGTACATTTGCCTTTGGAGTTTCTTCGTTGATTATGCAGTTATGGAAATGACGAAGTTCTCTCCGGAACGGATTTTCCCAGGATAATGCTGGTTCTTTTCGGACTGTCATTCCACTATTCTCTATTTCAACTATTTTGATAGGAGAAACAGCTTTTTGAAAACCTGTGGTGTAAGAAATAATTACTCGTTTACTTGACCCGTAAACCTCAAGGGTTTCTTGAAAATCCCAGGCATCTGGTAAATCAACCCATGTTGCGACACACCTGTATCCTCCTGGGTATTGCAATACTGTACTAATTGCCTGATCCCAGATTTCTGTAGAAACGACTTGCTCCGGGTTGCCAAACAACACTCTCAGTCCATATATGTCATGAATCATGCTCCCACTAACAGTCAAAAATGCTGAGCGTACTTTCTCAGGTGCGTTACCAATAGCTTCTAAAATAGCATTATTTCTTAAGAGAGTTCCCTGATCTTGAGTTTCTTGAGGTATATCTTCAAATTTCTTGGTTCTAAATTGTCCAACATGAACGTCGTTGGAAGTATGTAAGTGATTTACCTGGATAAACCTGATGTCATCCATTAGAGAGATTTCTTTTTCTGCAAGTTCAAAAGCAGGTTCATGCAATTTCATATACCCGACTTGTCCAATTTTTCTGGAATCCTCAGCAGCTTGGATTATCCGGTCTGCTTCTTGCAATGAATAGCACATAGGTTTTTCAATAAAAGTATTTTTCCCGGCGTTCAGTGAATTTACAGCTATTTCTGTTTTTGGGTCGCGGTGACACAGTATTACTGCATCAAGGTCGGATTCTAAAAGTTCACGGTAATCTGTAGTGTACTTGGGGATGTCAAACCAATTGGCTACATACTTTGCAAGTGAAGGAGATACATCACACACATATGTCACCTCGAATTCCTCTGCAAGTTCTTTCAGGGCTGGCAGATGTTGAATTTGGGCAATGTCCCCACAACCGATTATTCCAACTTTTATACGGCCTTCTGGAATCATTCGATAATATCCTCCAATTTAGTGGCGAATTGATAGATCATCTTTATAGTTTAGCAATTAATATTTCCCGAAGTGATTGTGTTTTTAGCGTTTTATTCAATTTTAGACACTAAAAACAGGTGGAAGAATAAATCCCTAATTAGTTGACGTGAAATTCATGCAAAAATTTGATTTGGTTTTAAGGCTAATAGAAAATATTCAGGCACTTAGACGCCTTCAAAGATTTGGAATCGGTGTCTTCGTGATTCTGTCACGTAGACTCGGTCATTTTTATCCACATGAATGTTTACTGGTTCCCAGAAGAATGGTTCAGTTTGTGACGATGCCCTGTATGGGTCATTAAGGTGATCTGGTAGATCAGGATACATATTGGCTATTGCCCTGGTATCTCTTTCGTCTGTATTTGATTCGAAGAAATCTTTTGTCCATTTTGTCCCTGAACCTTGTCCACGTGAGAGGTCAATAAATCCTCCGTTTTGATCGAACATTTGAACTCGCTCATTACCCCAATCTGCTACATAAATATAACCTTTGGAATCAACTGCTACGTCTGAAGGTCTGTTTAGTTGACCTTCCTGTAATCCACTTTGTCCAAACATAAAAATGAATTCACCATTAGGAGAGAATTTTTGGATCCTGTCATTTCTCCAATCGGCAATGTAAATATTGTCATCAGTATCGGTGTCAATTCCCCAGGGCATATTGAAATTGCCGGAATTGTCACCAAATCCTCCCCATTCACTTATATATTCACCTTCCCTGGTAAGTTTTTGTATTCGATGGTTATGTTGGTCAACTATATAAGCATTGTCTGCCGAGTCAAAAGCAATCCCAGAAGGTCCGTTGAATTGCCCTTTACCTTTACCTAGTTCTCCCCACACACCCATAAATTCTCCTTCTGAGTCGAACATCGAGATTCTATGCTGATGTTCGTCTGTAACGTATATACGGTTTTGATTATCAAAATTTATGTCTGTTGGCAAGAAAAATTGTCCTGGATCCATACCCGGACCGTCACCGAATGTACCAAGAAACTGTTCATCAAAATCACAGATGCAGACACGTATTGTTCCTCGGTTTAAAACATAAATTCGTTCGTCACCGCCAATTGTCAAGGCGTAAGGCCCAGTAAAACCTCTACCTGCCACAAATCTACCACCTGCACTAATCATTCCTATAGTTTTGATGTATTCGAAGCTGGACTTTTTTGTGTCAGTAGCCATTAATAATCACCTATGCCATTTGAAATTCACGGGAAGATCCAATAACGCCAAGTAAATTAGCTATTCGTTTGGATATGCCGGGATCTGTATCTCGATTACTCAAATCTATATCTCCCAGCTTGCTGACGTAAGAAGTTAAGATGGAATAAGTATCTTCAGATACGCTTATTGGTCCTAGCACGTCGAGACATCGATTAACCAGTTCTTCAGGAGATATCTTGTAGGTATCTGAATCAATTATGTGTTCAATCATACGTTGTATACCTTGGAGTTTAATATTGCTTAATTCCTCTGCTACAAAATTAACCCTTTCAATCAATGCTCCACTTTCTATCCATTCCTCACCTTCATGCCAGCCTTCGACGCTTGGAGGTCTCATGATACCCTGTCCCATGAAATAACATATACTTGCGACCGATTCTATAGAAAGAGTAGGGGATCTAAAGTCACCTGCTTGTCTGATAGCGCCTACTACTAGCTCAACCGGGTTTTTGACTCTCGCAAATCGAGCTTTGTCTGATTTAAAGTAATCTGAATTGAAAAGAGTTCTTAAAATAGATCTAATTTCATAGTTGTTGGAAAAGTAAGTTTTAGTCATTTCGTCTATAACTACCTGACCACCATAATCTATTTCGTCTGCTACAAAAAATTGGAATAACCTAGTGCAAAGAAAACGAGCTGTAGCTGGTTGCCTTGCTATAATAGATACAATGTCTTCTCCGTTAAAGTTGCCTGTTTCGCCAAGGAATGTTTTTACGCCCTTATCATGGTCTTCTTCATCATAGTTATAGTGCCAGGCAATTCTGCCGTATGGTGAGAAAGAATCCTTGTTAGCTTTTACCCTCATATATTCCACATTACCAAGAGTCCATCCTGTGAAAGCTCTAGCACATTCTTTAACATCCTGTTCATTGTAGTTGCCTACACCCATGGCGAATAACTCAAGAAGCTCCCTACCATAGTTTTCATTTACTGCACCATCATGATTATCATTGTTGTCAAGCCAAAATATCATTGCTGGGTCACGTGAGAGTTCTACCAACAGGTCTTTGAAGCTTCCTAGACCATATCTCTTGAACATTTCGAATTGATTTAAAATCGATCTGGAATTATTTGTTTTTGAATAAGCGACAGCAAATAGCCCGTGCCAAAATAATGGTAGCTTTTCTTCCAGTGGGCAGTTGGTATTAATCATTTGATACAGCCATTTGGCGGCCGCACCTTCTGGTCCTTCATCTAGAGACATATGTAGTCTCCGAATTATGTCTTCTGGTATAAGTCCACGATTCTTTGGGTTTAAAAGTTCTTCCACAGTGGATCCATAACCTTGTTCCATATACCTATTTAGTTCGTCCCGGGTTGCACTGAATCCGGCGCGTCTTAACAAATGAGCCATCAATTCTATGTCAGTGTTGATTGCGGTAACAGTAGTCATATTAATCACCTATCGTATTTACAGCTGTTTCTATATGAAGAACCTGGTTTCAGTTTTTGAAAAGAGGGAACTGTTCAAAATGACCGTTAACGATTGGAGCTGCCTCTATGTCCAGCCATTGTTCCAATATCGAACTATATGTCATTCTAAAATCGTTGTTATAATGAAGATCACCTTCAAGTTGATCCTTCTCTTTGAGGGATGGGTATTCTCCATAATGCCCTCCTCTGACCGAGTTTCCAATCAGGAAGGCAACTCCGCCCGAGCCATGGTCTGTGCCAGATCCATTATCTTTAATCCTTCTGCCAAATTCTGAAAACATAAATATTACAGTATCATCTGCGAGTCCGTGTTCCGTTACATCGTCCCAGAAATCTCCAACTGCCGGAGCAGTATCTTGCCATAAAAGATCATGTTTGAAGATTTCACCAGAATGGGTATCAAAACTTCCGTATCCGGTGTGGAATATACGAGTTCCAAGATCCGCAAACATTACCTGGGCCGCATTCCGTAAGTCAGTTGCTATTGGGTTATCAGCATATTCGATAGTAGAGGAGTATTTGCCAGGGGCTGTCCGAATAATATCTGCCCCCTTCAAAGCATTGGTACCTGTTTCTCCCAAGAAATCCATAACAGCATCTTTGCCTTTGCCACCATACATTTTTGAGAAAGCATCGAGGGCATAAAGTCGCATGTCTTCGTCTTCTATATGAGGGTAAAGACCATAAGTTTCTAGATTTCCAACTGATGCTACAGGGACACCTTTTACTCCCATCGAACGAGGTAAACCTCTTCCGAAATTAACTCCAGTCAGGACATTTTCACCTTTTGGATCCATCTCTTTGATGACCCTTCCTAACCAGCCTTCTGTTCCAATTTCTTCTGGAAGTGCTGTATGCCATATATCCATGGATCTAAAATGAGATCTGTTGGGTTCCGGGTATCCTACCCCATGAATTATTGCCATTTTCCCTTCATCCCATAGACGTTTTAATGGTTCCAAATCGGGTCTAAATCCAAGTTCGTCATCAATTTTTAGTAATTTTTCAGGGTCATGGGCAATAGATGGGCGATTGTCATAATAAAGGCCATTTTCATATGGCACGATCGTATTAAGATAGTCGTTTCCTCCGCCTAGCTGTAATACTACTAGAGACTTTTTATTGTCAGAATCTTTTCCATTTGTGTCAGCCATGTTGACCTCTTTCTAAAACTCCGTAAATACTGATATATAGTTAGTGATATTGGCTATGATATGTTTTAACATAGCTTAGGTCAACATGGAAATAGATCAAATTCGCCAATTTATAGTATAAAATCTTAATCTTACTTTATTTTATTGTGAAAACGGTCAGTTATCTCTTATCAATTGGATACAAATTTATATTTAAATCATGCAAATAGGAACAGAGGGTAGTAAAATATTAATATATTGGTGAGATATTTTTGTCACTACAATGATTTTGGCAGTCTTTCTATATTGTCTTAGAGTTATATTTTTGCTAGAAGGACTGTAACTATTTGGAGGTCTATTAAGTGTCACATGTAAAATCACTTGAATGTAGAGAATGTGGAAGGACCTATCCGGTCCAACCATCAAATGCTTGTGAATTTTGTTTTGGTCCATTGGAAGTTAAATATGATTACGATTCGATAGCACGTACGGTTACGAAAGAATCTATAAGTGATGGGCCAATGTCTATATGGCGGTATCATGATTTTCTGCCGGTTGACGGTGATATGGCCGTAGATATGGGTACGGGATTCACCCCATTGACTCATGCCAAGAATTTAGGTGGCAAGCTTGGTTTAAATAACCTCTATATCAAAAATGATAGTGTGAACCCTACTTTTTCTTTCAAAGATCGTCCGGTATCTGTAACGGCTACAAAGGCTTTAGAATTCGAGTTTGAAGTTTTGGCTTGTGTGTCAACTGGTAATCTTATGGGATCTGTTGCTGGTCATGGAGCCAAGGCGGGTATGAAAACAATAGTGTTTTTCCCTGACACTCTTGAAAATGGCAAAATCACTGGAGCAGCTGTTTACGGTCCTAAGCTGGTGGCTGTAGATGGTACATATGACCAGGTTAATCGTCTTTGTAGTGAATTGGCTGATAATCTCAGATGGGCTTTTGTAAACATAAATATGCGACCTTTTTATGCTGAAGGTAGTAAAACCTTGGGATATGAAGTGGCAGAACAACTTGGATGGAAAGCCCCAGATCATTGTGTGGTTCCAGGAGCATCTGGTGAATTGCATACGAAAATATGGAAGGGACTAACTGAATTTGCTGATGTAGGCCTGATAGATACACCATCAACTAAAATGCATTTGGCTCAGCCCGAAGGGTGCAGTCCGATAGTTTCCGCATTTCATGCAGGCAAGACGACTGTAGATCCGGTCAAGCCTGATACGATTGCCAAGTCATTAGCTATAGGAGATCCTGCTGCAGGACCATATTCTTTGCAGACTTTAAAAGAAACATCCGGTAATGCAATAGCGACTCCGGAAGATGAAGTAGCATTAGGGATACAGCTATTATCAGAGACCGAAGGGATATTTACGGAAACTGCTGGCGGTGTGGTGATTTCAGGTCTTAAAAGATTGGCTGAAGCAGGTGTAATTAAGAAAGACGAAGTTACAATTGCTTTTATAACAGGAAACGGTTTTAAGACACAGGAAGTGGTTGAACACCTTGTAGATCCAATGCCAATAAAGCCAACTTACTCATCATTTGAAGATAATATTGCCAGAGCAAACTGGGTATTTTGATTTGGATTTCCAGTTCACAGAATAAAATATCAAATTAGAAAAGATTTCATTTTAGATTAGGATATTATTAAAGTACTGTTTAGAGCTTTTGGGAGGGTGAAAAAATGAGTGTAACGGTAAGGATACCTGCGCCTTTAAGAAAACTTACAGATGGACAGGATAAGGTTTCCGGTGAGGGAGCAACTGTCGGACAAGTAGTAAGTTATTTAGACGAACAATACCCCGGTATGAAGGAACGACTTTGTGACGATACGGGAGAATTAAGAAATTTTGTTAATTTGTATGTTAACGGTGAAGATATAAGGTTTACCGATGGGTTGAATACACCTGTTTCAGATAGTGATGAAATAAGTGTAGTACCTGCAGTTGCTGGTGGTTAACTTACATCATATTCACTATTGTCAGGTTTTTAATTAGTGATCGATTATTTGGATATAAGTTGTGTTTATCATAAATATGGTAGATATTTGTAGTGATGTATCGGTTTAACGTATTATTCCCGGTGATATAATCCCCAAATTACAGTGTTAATTGGAGGTGTTAAATGGATTTGAAAGGCACCGTAGCAGTGATTACTGGAGGGAGTGGAGGACTTGGTGGTCGTATTTGCAACGCTTTAGCCGACGAGGGTGCTAATGTTGCAGTCCTTTATAACACTGGGCGTAAACAAGCCGAAGCCAATGTAGAGGAACTATTGAATAAAGGTGTAGATGCTATTGCGATTACTTGCGACGTTACAGATCAGGATAGTGTTTCATCTGCTATCGAAGAAACCCTTAGAAAATTTGGCAAAATAGATATTCTTGTAAATGATGCAGGCTATAATAAATGGATTCCGTTTAGCGATCTTGATTCTATGACCCATGAAGAATGGACAAAAATATTTGATGTTAATTTGACTGGTCCAATGTTTTGTATCAAGGCAGTTGTACCAACTATGAGGGAAAGAGGGATTGGACGAATAATAAATATTTCTTCAGTAGCTGGACTGGAACCAACAGGATCGTCGATACCATATGCTGTTGCGAAATCTGCATTAATCCATCTCACAAAATGTATGGCTGTAGGTTTAGGCCCTGAGATACAGGTTAATTGTATAGCACCTGGGTTTCTTGAGGGTACCAAGATGTCTGATAATCTTGAGCCGGAGTATCAACAACAAGCCGTAGATAAAGCTGTACTTAAACGCGCCGCTGACAAAGATGATGTGGCAATGCAAGTTGTATCATTTTGTAAGACTGACAGTATAACCGGACAAACATTAGCTATAGATTCTGGTAGGATCTTTCACTAGTAAAAGTTTTGAGATGTATTTTCACGTCATCTTTGATAGAGGAGTAAATTGGATATAAACAATTCCCAAAAATATGATGTAGTTATAGCTGGACAGGGTGCAGCAGCTTTCGCTGCTGGTATGTATGCAGCAAGGTATCAGATAAGACCCGTAATTATTGGAGAAACTTTTGGGGGAGAGACGGCAATTGGTGGTCTTATTGAAAATTATCCGGGCTATCCCGAAATAGATGGATTTGATCTCATGATGAAGTTTAGAGAGGCTGTGGACAAATATGAGGTGCCAGTTTTAGACGATAAGGTGGTAGGGATTAACAAATCGAGTGATGGATTCATGGTAACTACGTTGTCTGGTGACGAATATTTTGGTTCTTCAGTCATAATAGCAGTTGGTAGGGAAAGACGAACTCTGGGACTGGAACATGAGGAGGAATGGACTGGCATGGGAGTATCGTATTGTTCTGTTTGTGATGCGCCGATGCACAGAGGCAACAAGGTTGCTGTTGTTGGTGGAGGTGACTCTGCAATAAAAGGGGCTACTTTGCTTAGTAAATATGCTGATCAAGTTTATTTGATATACAGAAAAGAGTCATTTACAAGACCTGAACCAGTTAATTTAAGACATTTGAATGAGTCGTCTAATATTGAGAAAATATTCAGCACCAATGTAATTGAGCTTAAAGGTGAAAATGGGCTTGAGAGCATAGTATTGGATCGTGAATATGATGGCAAGTCAGAATTGGAAGTTGATGGAATATTTGTTGAGATAGGAGCTGATCCCAGGGTAGATTTAGCCAGGCAGCTTAATGTGGAGTTAAATGATATCGATGAGATAATTGTTGATAAAACAGGTAGAACTAATATTGAAGGTGTTTTAGCTGCTGGCGATATAACAGACGCTTCAGGAGATCTTAAACAGACTATTACTGCAGCAGCACAGGGAGCTTTGGCTGCCACTGCCGCGTATGAGTGGGTAGGATCACTTGGTCATCAAGTATAGGTTTTAATAGCCTGTTGCCTGAACGATGGTTTACGTAGTAGCTAAAAGAGATTCTCGCTAAAACTATCCAATATTGGAAATGATTTGCTATCTAACCCAAGTATCTGTCGACTTTCTTTCATAAACTCTAATGCTTTAGTTTGTGTATCAATACCCTCGGAAGGTATTTCTGAAAATAAATCTTCTCCTATTCTGCATATCTTTGGTACACGTTCTTGATAAAGCATTTCTATCTTAGACCATTGATTTGGGTTTAACTCTACTTTAAGCTCGCAGTATCTTATCGCCCATGTTATAAGCCAAGGGTCGTTCTTTTTTGGGACAGGACTAGTAGAAAGGCCTCTAATAGCTCCGCTTGCAGTATTCTGAGTTATAAAATCGTTTCTAAATTCAAATGGTTTTAATAAAAAATTTATGGCAATGTGATCTACAAGTTCCTGTAGATCGTCTTTAATTCTGTTTTGATCGTTATCATCTTTGAATTGTTTTTTTATCAATAACCTTGGATATTTTTTTGAGTTTAGAACTAGATGAGATAGTTCATGGGCTACATGGTAGGCCAAATCCGGATCAGGTAATTCTATCCATCTTGGAGTGTAAGGGGTGGTTTGATCCACACCCTGATCCTGAAATATAAGGGAATGCCCTTGTTCGATAAACTCTTTATTTATCGAAATGTCTTGACTGAAAGTTTTCCAGAAGTTATTGAATGGGGATATAAGGGTTCTGCCAAGCACTTCCATAGAATATCAACTAAAAATCATCGGTCTTATGCGGTGTATATAGTGAGTCCTGATACTAAAATAGATCTAGATAATGAAGAATTTTCATTCGTACATATTTCTCTATTAAATTCACAGTATTTTTTATTTTGAGTAAAAGCGTTTATCAATTTTCTAGTTTTGCCAATGGATTAGTTTCAAAATATTCTTCCAGAGGTTTCCATATTCGTAAACTTATAGGCCACTCGCAAGCTATCGAATTATATTTCGGATTTTTGTGAGGGTCTGGGACCAGAATTAAGACGATGTGGCTGATAATAGCCAAAAATATGCCTGGTATGAAAATCAATGGTCTGGTCCATGGGAGTTTTAACCATAACCAACTTGAGCCCATAAGCAACAGCCAAAAAATAAACCAGAAGCCGTGGATAACGATTAATAGCAACATACCCAAAACTACTGCAATTAAACCATGTCCCAACAGTTGCATGGCTTTGTCTATTGGATTTAAAAAAAAACTTAGTGCGTTTGTCACCCGCAATATTATAAATCGTGCGATCAAAGTAAGAGAATCCACAGGACCGTTTTCTCGGGCAAAGAGGATTCTGTTTTCTAAATCAGCAATATTCCATAGCCAGCTCAATAGTTGCCAACCTCCAGCGTTCAATATTTGATACAGATATGATTTTAGCACGGCGTATAACTTTATGTTGAAGAAAAATCATGAAAATTATCCCATCTTTAGATAGCTTCTTGGAATAGAGATACCACTCGCCATTTTTGAAAACTCCGATTATACTGGCAATCAATAAAATAAATAGTCTGGGGATTGCTATGACTGAAAGTAGAAAAGAAAAACTTGCTGGAGCTCTCGTTTCACTTCCTACATTTACTGACAATAATTTAAATCTGGATGTAACTAAACAAAGAAAGCATATCAGATGGTTGGTTGATCAGGGGATCGTAGGGGATGCTGGAGTAATTATGGTTGCGGGAGGTTATGGAGAGGGATATTACCTTAACGACACCGAACTCTATACATTGATAGATGTATTGATGGAGGAAGTCGGAGGTAAGATTCCCACAATGGTAGGAATCTTTGATCTTAATGTACGTAAGGTTGCCAGGAGAGCCAAGTATGCTGCAGACGCTGGGATAGATTTTCTTGAACTTGGATTACCACACTATTCATGCCCATCAGAAGATGATGTTTTTGTTTTCACCAAGTTTATTAACGACAATGTAGATATAGGGATAATGAATTACAACAATTTCTGGGCTACACCTCCGCCGGGATTCGAGATAACCAGAAACTTAATGGAACGGATGACCGAGCTGGAAAATGTGGTTGGATTTAAATGGAGTTCGTCGAATATGGCACATTATGTGGGTATGTTAAGGCTATTTAAAGACGAGTTTGCATTTATGGATAATGCAATGACTAATTCACTGGGTACGAGACATGGTATGAATGGATTTGTAGATTTCTATGGAAATGTAGCCCCTCGTCTTTCGCTGAAGAAATTAGAGCTTATTAATCAAAAAAAATATGATGAGCTAGATGATCTGCTTTACAGGGTGCATTTTGATGCTGAGAACACATTAAATAGATCAGATTCACCCACATTTTCATCTGTAGCAGACGGAGTGTATGGACGTCTGCGCTGGAGACTTATGGGATTGGAAACAGGGTTAAATTTCCCTGCGCAGGCCCAGCCTTCTGCAGAATACGTAGAGCATACTAAGAAAGTTATTGAATCCAGCCACATCATGGAATGGGTCGACTGGGACCAGTCCATACTGGACTAACAATATATTCTGGTAATACTGTAAGGAGAATTTTCATGGCGAAAAATAGAAGGGACCGTTTGGTTGGATCGATACTGTCGTTACCGGTTTTTAGTGATCAAAATCACAATTTTTTGCTCGAACGGCAACGAATACATCTCCGCTGGTCTATCGATCAGGGAATGAAGGAAGGCAAGGCTGTGATATTGATTGCTGGTGGAGTTGGAGAAACCTACAACTTGGAAGATGATGAGTTTGCGACATTGTGTAAGTTAGGAGTGGAAGAAGCAAGAGGGGAGGCGCCAGTAATGGTTATGGTAGCTGAACTCAGCGCACGTGAAGCGCTCAGGAAGTGCCAGGTTGCTGCTGATGCAGGCGTTACTTTTGTCCTACTTTCGCCGCCCCATTATTCACCTCCATCAGATGAAGATATATTTTTACATTATAAGTATGTTAACGATCGTGTTGACATAGGTATAGTGTTATATAACAGTTTTTGGGTCATGCCAAATGGATATTCATTTAGCAGAGATCTTTTTAATCGTCTGGCTGATCTTGAAAACGTTGATGGTGTTAAATGGAGTGCTCCTACAACAGAAGATTATCTAGGTTACGCACAATTGTTCAGTCAACGGTTTAACTTGATTCAAAATCGGTTTTTCTTTTCTCTAGGATCTCAGTTCGGTATGAAAGGATACATTGATGTTTTGGGAAATGCGGCACCGCGATTTTCACTACATCAAACTGCTTTGATGGAAGCAAAAGATTACAAGCAACTTGATGCCCTACACAAAAAGGTTCGCTTTGATCCAGTGTATTCTGAGAGAGCTGTATTGTCGCCTGGAGGCAACATGGTAGCAGATGGTCCTAACGCGTTGGTCATATTAAGGAGTTTAGGACTTGATGCTGGTCCGCCTTTCCCTGGACAGGCAGATGTTTCCCCGGCATTTACTGAATATATAAATAAACAGACTGAGGCGAGTGGGATAATGGATTGGGTTGATTGGGACCAAGAAGCGTTATTCAAAGGGGTATAGACGATTTGACTACAGTTATAAATAAGTAACAATGCGTATCAAATTGAATTTTAAATAGGAGAATTTGATGAGACCTAATCGCTTACGTCAATTGCTTAACGAAGGCAAACCGAGTATTGGTACACATACTATGGTTTTTTGGCCTGGAATGGTTGAAATTATTGGACACACGGGAATTATTGACTATGTCGAATTTGTTGCTGAATATGTCCCATATGATCTTGAAGGTCTGGAAAATATGGGTCGAGCAGTAGAACTATTCGATCATCTAACTGCAATGATCAAGCTAGATCAAGAGCCTAGGACATTTGCAGCGACTAGGGCGATAGGTTCTGGTATACAAAATGTTTTGTTTGCCGATGTTCACAATGCAGAAGAGGCGAGAGAGTGTGTAGGAGCTGTGCGTGCTGAGACTCCTCAGACAGGCGGACATCACGGTTCAGGTGATAGAAGGTTTGCAGGATATATTTTGGAATCTGGTTCACCACAATATGTCCAGGCACTGGAGGACTGTGTTGTGGCATTGATGATTGAAAAAAAAGAGGCTGTTGATAATTTGGAAGAGATTCTTAGTGTGCCAGGTATAGACATGGTGGTTTGGGGTGGAGGAGATTACTCAATGAGTATTGGAAAACCAGGTCAAGCCAGAGATCCTGATGTATTGGCAACGCGGGATTATGTTCATAAGACAGCATTGAAAATGGGTATTCAGCCTAGGGCAGAAATTAGCCATCCAGAGGAAGCTAAACCATTTCTCGATCAAGGTATACGGCATTTCGCTTTAGGTACAGACCTTGCGATATTATTGAATTGGTGGAAGGAAAATGTAGAAAAGCTGAGTGACATAATTGACAAGTCTTGAAATAATTCAATTATTGTATTGAATGCCTAAGACATTGAGTACGGAGTTAAAATAAAGCGTTCTATTTATTTAATTCTATATACCGCTCGCTTAACGGGCCAATAACGTAATAAAGCTTTCCCGGCAATTTGGTTTTCCATAATAGGGCCAAAAGCTCGACTGTCTGTACTGTGTGACCTGTTATCACCAAGCAAAAAATATTGATTTATTTCAAGCTGGCACGAAAATTCGTCCAGCCCTAGGTAATGTGGTAGGCCTTTTAGGTAAGGCTCTTTTCTTATATCGCCGTTGACATAAAGAATCCCGTCTCTTAGAGTAATTTTTTCTCCTGGCAAACCGATCACACGTTTAATTGCTTGCTTTCTTTTAGATTGAACGGGGTCAAACACAACGATATCTCCTGTTGTAGGCGAAGAAAAATCATATATATGCGTATTGACCAATATTTGGTCTGAATCTGAAAGAGTAGGTTGCATGCTGTTTCCAGAAACTACATACGGTCTTATCGATTTAATTGTTGTTAGAAAATTCAATTAACTGACACTTTCTAGATTGTCAAACATAATTACGGGTATTTTTCAAAGGATAACTCATATTTTATTTAAGGAAAATAAGTTCCTGTAATTTTTTTCGGGGATTGAGGAAAGATAACAATGGGTGAATAGTTTTTTGAAATATTAGGTGAGCTCTGGACTGAATCTACGTTTAACTTGTATTATTTTACTTATGGGAAATATGTTGTACAGAGCGATCAGGGCAGCTTTGCTTCGATCAGATGTTTATAGACAGGCTGCAATGGAGCCTGAATCGATTTTGAAATCTTTGGGTATTGTGATCCTGGCCGGTCTGTCATTTAGTTTGGGACTGGCAAGTATATTGGACGAAGGAATAGCAGTACCAGAATTATCAGGGCTATCTGGACGACTAATTGATATTTGGCTTGTTTTAGTTACTACTTTGCTAGGTTGGATACTATGGTCAGCTATAGGGTTCTTTATATGTAAAAAATTATTTAAATTGGAATCAACGTTTCATCAGGTACTAAGAGCTCTTGGTATTTGTTATGGTCCGGGTTTTCTAGCAATTATTCCTGTCATGCTGGTTGGTTTATCTGCTTTTATAATTGGGGCGCTTTGGACATTGTTAGCAGCTATATGTGCAATAAAGGAAATACAGAGTACTGATTGGTTTTCTGCTCTTCTATCTCTTTTGTTAGGCTGGGTTCTGTTCGTCGTGATTATGCCTTATATACTTTTATCGCCTTTATCAAACTGAATTAATGTATTGAACCAAAGTACAAGATTTACCAAGCATATTAGTAAGGTTCCGTGTAGTTATCTTTTCAACCTCTTTGAATTCCAAATTTTGAAGTTCTGCTAGTTTGGAAGCGACGGTTTTGATATGCCTAGGCTCAGTCCAGTTTTCACGCTTAGCTTTAAATGGCTGAGGCGCTGAATCAGTTTCAAGGACAATATATTTTAAGGGTATCGACGAAGCTACAGACTGTAATTCTGGTAAGCGCAACAAAGGTCTAGCTAACGATATCAGAAAACCCTGGTCAATTACGTCTTGTGCTGTTTTTAGGTCACCTTGAAAATAGTGCATTATGCCACCAACTTCATAGGCTTGTTCTTCGCGTAAAACACGTAATGTTTCTTCAGTCGCCTCTCTCGTATGAAAAACTATTGGGAGTTTTAGTGAACGGGCAACCCTGATTTGCATTCGGAAAGCTTGGTATTGAATAGCCCTGTCTGGTGTACCTTCCATAAAATCCAGCCCTATTTCACTCATTACTACAACCTTGTTGCTAGATGAAGCCAGATTGATAAGACGGTGGCAGAGTTGTTCATCGACTGGACCGGTTAAATCCATAGGATGAATCCCGATACCCGAGAAAATTTCTTCGAATTTTGATGTGATTTCTACCGCTCTTACCGAAGACTCATAGGTGGTTCCAGCTGTAATTAAGGCAGTAACTCCAGCTTCTTTGGATCGTGTCAAGATATCTGAAATATCAGAATCTGAAAAGGAGTCTAGATGAGTATGTGAGTCTACGAGAGACATTCAAATTGGATTCCATATTTGTTGATTTCACATAATAATACATCATCCAATATTCAATGATTAACAAATTCTTGTGACGAATGTTGATTATGCTTCTACGAATTGTTATATTCGGACATGTCAACTATAAGACTCTAAACGCGACTATTGATTTGAGGAGAGACTTGATGCCGGATAAATTACTCGATATAGGCACTAATCGTCAGCTGTTTCTAGATGGATATTGGATTGAAAATTCATCGTCAGTGGAAAGAATTTTACATTCACCTGAAAGTAAAGAGGTCGTTCTCTATCCTGAGAAACCATGGGAAGAAGCAGGTCCATGTTACTTTACGGTTTTCCCAGATGGGGGTAAGTATAGAGGATGGTATCGGACCGATCCTTATCGCGTTGATCATGAAAATCCTGCTAATAAAGCTAAGTATTCTGATTATGATGCCATGACCGCTTATGTGGAGAGTGATGATGGTATTAACTGGACAAAACCGTCGCTCGGTTTGATTGAATGGGATGGCTCCAAGGACAATAACTTGATTTGGAAAGAACCCGGAATAAATTTCTCTCTATTTAAGGACAACAGCCCAAATGTAGATCCTGCTCAGCTCTATAAAGGAGTAATACGTAATAAGCGTGTTCTTTTAGCGCTGGCTTCACCAGATGGTACAAGCTGGAATTTGATAAGAGATGAACCGATTCTTACTGATTATCCTTTTGATACCCATAACATTGTATTTTGGGATTCCAATTTAGGCGAATACGTAATATATGCCAGAGGTGTGGCTGGTAAAGGCACAAGTGATTTTTTTGATGGAGTTAGATGGATTAGAAGAGCCACATCTAAGAATTATTTAGACTGGAGTAAGCTGGAAAATATAGATTGCGGAGATGTTCCGTTCGAACATTTCTATACCAATTCATGTATCCAGTATGACAGGGCTCCTGGAACCTATCTAATGTTCCCTTCAAGATTCGTACACGATCGTGTTCCGGATCCCGAATGGAATTACGATACAGGAGTAAGTGATATTGTATTTATGTCAAGCAGAGACGGAATGAAGTTTGACAGAAGTTTTATGGAAGGATTTATACGGCCAGGACTCGACTTTAATAACTGGCATGACCGAGGGATTTTCTTTGAAGTAGGTATTTTGCACACTTCTGATACTGAGATGTCGATGTATGGAATGGAAAACTCACACCTTTCCTCCCAGCGTATTCGTAGGTACACTTTGAGAACGGACGGTTTTGTGTCAATGAATGCAAAGTATTCAGGGGGAGAATTTACAACAAAACCATTTAAGTTTGATGGTAATGAACTTGAGTTAAATTATTCTACTTCTGCTGTTGGATCGGTCAGAGTTGAGGTTCAATGCGGTGATGGTAGTAAGATAAGTGGTTTTGGCTTGGATGACTGTCCTGAGAAATTCGGAGATGAAGTTGGCGGTGTTATAAGCTGGAACGGTGGTTCTGATGTGGGGGCTTTAGCAGGTAGCGAAATAAGATTAAGATTTCAGCTCAAGGATGCTGACTTATACGCTTTCAAGTTTAATTAACAAAAATAGAGAGGGTTTTATGACATCTGAAAAGGTACATAATATACAAACTGACAGACAGCTTTTCGTTGATGATTTTCTAATAAGCGAACTTAAGGGGGCATCTCGCACTTTACACAGTCCTCTTAGATCTGATGTGGCGATTGAGGGTGACAAACCATGGGATTTAGAGCCTGCTGTAGGGAGCTTTATACAGGATGGTGATAAGTTCAAGGCATGGTATCGTTCAGACCATGACTCAGATTTGGTACATGGTAGAAGCGGACACGATACTTTATATGCTGAAAGTTTAGACGGAAAGATTTGGGAAAAGCCCGATCTTGGGTTGTTTGAAGCAAACGGGTCAACTCACAATAACATTATTTGGATGGGACCAGGCGCATGTATGCTTCCTTTCAAGGATACTAATCCTGATGCAGCTAGCGACGAGCAGTATAAAGCAATTATTCGTACGTCTGGCAATGACGAAGAATTTGGTGTGCCCCGTAGGTCAATTTTAGCTGCAGGTTCCCCTGATGGGAAATCATGGCATTTGTTGAAAAAGGATCCTGTTATGACCGATTGGCCTTTTGATTCGCCTAATCTGGCTTTCTGGGATGATCATTATGGGGAATATGTAGCTTACACGAGGGGAATTGCTGGAACGGGTACCTTTCACGGTGGTCTGAGGTGGATAAGAAGAACTACGTCGAAAGATTTTATTAATTGGACTGAACTGGTTCCTATAGAGACGGGTGAGGTTCCCACAGAGGAATTTTATTCAAATGCTTGTGTCAAATATGAACGAGCTCCCAATACTTATTTGATGTTTCCTTCAAGATTTGTACACGATCGTGTTCCTGATCCCGAATGGACTTACGATACCGGGGTCAGTGATGTTGTATTTATGTCTAGTAGAGATGGACTTAATTTTGACCGTACTTTTAAAGAGGCTTTTATTCGACCTGGTTTGGATCAGAATAACTGGCATGACAGAGGTATTTATATTGAACGAGGTATTTTATCTGTAAGCCCTGAGGAAATGGCTTTGTATGGCATGGAAAACAGTCATTTGCCTACACAAAGGATAGTAAGATATTCTCTCAGGACGGATGGATTTGTGTCTGTAACTGCAGGATATGATCCTGGTGAACTGATAACCAAGCCGATTTGTTTTGATGGTAGCGAACTTGAGATAAATTACTCTACCTCAGCTGTAGGTTCATTGAAGGTTGAAATACAGGATGAAAAAGGCAAAGCGTTGCCCGGGTTTTCAATGGATGATTGTCCGGAGAAATTCGGTGATGAAATTGACGGTGTTGTATCTTGGAGCGGTGATCAAAATCTTAAATCTTTAGCTGGAACTACCGTACGTTTGAGGTTTGAAATAAAGGACGCAGATGTTTACTCTTATCGTTTTAGATAAGGTTAATAATATAAGCTTTTAGATTTCAAAAAATGCTTTAGTGATACTGGTTGGCTTTTCACAGGTTGTTTTGAGTTCGACGTGTTTCCCGTTATCAGAAGATGTATGTACTGCATGCATTATTTCGAGTACGTGATTTGCAATATTACCGTTTGCTCTGCAAGGCATTTGATTTCTGATTGCCCAGGCCATTTCAATTAAACCAATACCTCTAACCTCACTGCTTTGGTCAGATTGGAGAGGTACTTCGTGCCATTCCATTTCCTTGTTTTTACCCATGCTGAGGAGATTGATTTTTCCTCCAAGATGAACTGGGTCTGGAACAGTTAATGTTCCCTCGGTGCCAAATATTTCTATAGATTTCTTTGCATGTTCTCGTATATCGTGTGTTGGTCCCCAGATATCAAAGCTGGTGGTGATGTTTCCAATAGCTCCGGATACAAAATCGAGAATCCCAACGACGTGAGTTGATACTTCAACGTCTATTTTTTTGTCTTTAGTGCCACGTTGAGGGAACGTCTTTATATGAGATCCTGTTACTCTTTTAACCGGTCCGATCAAGTTAATTAAGGTTGTCAGGTAATATGGGCCTATGTCAAACATGGGTCCCCCACCATGCTTATAATAGAATTCTGGGTTAGGGTGCCAACGTTCCACTCCGTGGCTTCCAAAAAATGCAGTTGCAGAAACAGGTTTGCCGATCATACCGTCATCAATAATCCGTCTACAGGTTTGTATTGCTTCACTTAGAACTGTATCTGGGGCACATCCGACCATTAAGTTATTGGCAATCGATTTATCTATTATTTGCTGACCATGTTCCATCTCTATCGCAAGTGGTTTTTCGCTATAAACATGCTTACCGGCATCCAGTATTTCCAAATTTACAGATGCATGGGATGTAGGATTTGTTAAATTTAAAATAAGTTCTATTTCTGAGTCCTTTAGCAACTGCTGAAAGTCCAATACTTTAGGGATATTGAATTTGTCAGCCGTTGCCTGGGCGCGTTCCATCGATAAGTCACTACATGCTGTTATATTTATGACATCAGAAAAATTTTCACTGATGTTTTCCATGTAGACAGGGTTTATATTTCCGCAACCAACAACACCAATGTTGAGCTTAGGATCAATCCAAGTAAGATTAGTTTTGCGGTTACCCATGTGTTTTGTTATTGAAAAATCATAAAGATTTAATGCATAAAATTACATAGTTTGAAATAAAATGATTTAAAGTTATTCAAACGAGATTAATACAGTAACTGACATTACGTATCCCGGCTGTACAGTTAGAGGAGTTATTTGAGTGGTTGTGAAATTACGTTCACCTTCATAGTTAGAATTATTGATTATGCTAGTAGTGTCAGTAAAAGCCCACATGGTACCGATCGTGTCAAAGGTATGAGTAGCTGGGAATGGGTTAGAAGGTGAGGTTACAGTGCAAGTAGCGGTTAACTTTAAGATGTTATACATCGGTGAACTTTGTGGTTCGAGTGTCATAGTTGCAAGTATTCGTTCTTTATCAAATGGAACACCTTCATCACAATACCATCCACTATTAGTAAAGCCGAATTTAATCAACCAGGGTGTAATATGTGTGCTATTACCCGGTTGATAGATTCCTGTTATTGCTTTTAATAAAAGATCAGATCCATATTGGGCTAAATCGTTGCTAAATTTATATGTAACAGGTTCACCATCTGGGGGAGATACATGAAGTTCCCAGTTTCCATGGACTTTAATTCCAGTGTTCACAGTCTCATTTGATTCAGATATCCATGTGCAGGCACTACCCAATGCAATTATAGATATTAATATTATCGCAACTAATTTATTCATAATTTTCTATCCTTGTTAATACTGGGTAATTATAGACAGATTTTATTGAAAGAGTAAATTTAGCTATTACGAAATTGAGATAAAATCAATTCAGGTTTATATAAGACCTTGAACCGTAAGCCAAGGGACTACAGCGTCCAAAGCTGAATCCGGAACGCGGGTTCCGTCGTGACCTGGAATATTCATCAGGTTGTGGGTGAATTTATTTTCCACCTTGCCCCTAGAATAGGTTGATTTTAACTGATTAACCAGATTATCAATTACTTCTTGTCCTATCCTCTGGTCGGCATATCCTGTTTGCACAAAACATGGTCTTGGAGAGAACTGGTCAACCCATTGAAATATATTGTGTTTTTGTACCAATGAGTTGCCTTCCATTCCATGGAACTCTTTCATTTTAGGCCAGTATATAACTGGCTGGTGAGCTACAGCTGCTGAAATGTCAGGATTATTTGCCATGGCATGAAGGATTGCAAAGCCATGTCTTGAACTTCCCATCGCGACGATTTTACCTGGCTGTGCCATCTGTTTTTCCAGTACGTGTGAAACTACTGCTGCAATCCGTCTTTCCATTTCTGAAAACCCATCAATGTCTTCAACTGCTCTGGCTGCAAGAGTCCATAGTTTATCGTAGACCAATCCATGCATCAAAAGGATACTGCAACCACTTGCCGTAAGGCGATCAAGCCACTGAGACATTACGTTGGGTTTTTCTTTTAATCCGACAGGGTCCTTTACGACATTTAAAGCTTGGGTTGGGATCAGACAAAGTGGTGCGTGTGGACCGATTTCAGCAGCGTAATTCAAGTTACATATTATCTGCCTGTTGTCAGAGCTTATAGCAAATTGAGACCACGCTTCTGGTATATATTGTCGAGAGTCCATGGTATTACAGCCTGTTTGAGTCTACTGGGATAATATTTATAGTCATGAGGATTAATTGATTATTGGATTCAAGCATTGTTTTCTTGTAAGAAACCTGTTTTTCTAAGGAAAGTTATTACTGTTTCATTTATATGCATAGGTGGTCCTCCAGAATGGCCAGGTATTTCCATAGAAGTGTTTTGGAAGTTTTGTTCGATATTCTTAGATCTGTAGATTGATGACAGTATTTGAGACAGACGGTCATTATTATGTTGACCTATTCGAACATCAGCATATCCTAGTTGTACCTGTAAGGGGCGTGGCGGTATATTTTCAACAAGTTTGAAAATGTCATTTTTAAGTATTAAGGGGTTATTGTCCATTCCTGCGCACTCTTTGAGAGACGGCCACCATATAACCGGCCCAATAACTACTGCAGCGTCAATTTTTAAATTCCTTGAGGTCCCTGCAAGTACACCAAAACCATGACGAGAGCTTCCCATGAAGACGGTTTTTCCTTTTTGGCTCAGTTTGTGATCAATTACGTAGTCGATCACGCCATCTACCCTTTTTTGCCACAATTCAAACTGGTCTATACCAGATTTCAAGTTGTCTGAAAGCTCAGTTAAATTATCGAAGTATCTGCCGTGCATCAAAAGGATTTTTGCACCGGCACCGGTTAATAGATCTATCCAGTGAGTCATGACATTTGGTTTCTCTAACGTATTAGCAGGGTCTTTAACTGAATCGGTGTCTTGAGTAGGTATTATGCACAAAGGAGCGTCTTCTCTAATCTGAGAATCACTTCCAAAATTACAAAGCACTGGCTCCCCTGGGATATCCATTGTAAAAGGAGTCCAAAAGCTTTCAGTGTATTGTTTTGAAGGAAGTAGTCCCTTAAGGCTCATTTAGTAAGCTCCTTAATTTCAAGATAGGAATAATACGCTGAATAAAGATACTTGATATCATAACCCGATTTCAATGACTTTAATACAAGACTAAGAAAGGGATTAAACGATGGTTATAAGATACGACTTTGATTCCAGAATACCTGACCCGGCTGTTAGAGTGTCTGAATTGACAGAGAACCAAGATGATGGAACCGGAACACTTTGGAAAGGTGAGTGGGCCTCTCAGTCTCCTCTTAACTCATTTAGGATTGTACAAAATGGTCTGGGATCTAATAAATCTCGTGGATATTTAGAACTCAGAGCTCAAAATGCTGATCAGTTCTACGTTGAATCAACTCCTTACTGGTGGGAAACCTCTACCACATTTGATCTCAGGGATACAAAGTTAAGTTTTTATTTAAAGGAGATTGAACCTATAGAAGTTTCTTCCGGTTATTCACTTCGCGTTTTTGTGGCTGATTATCAAGTAGGTAAAAGTTACTGCGGCTGGGATTTGATAGCTCCTCTGAATCTGGGTGATAAAGAGTGGGCATTAAACGATGTGCATTTAGATAATGATGAATCCAACTGGATAAGGTATTCGAATTCACGTAGTCTTAATGAAGTGTTATCGAGGGTTGGATTTATAGGACTACGGTATGCTAAAAATGGAGGCCGTAAGGGAGTAGATGGAACCGGAGTTTTGGGACTAGATGAATTTACTTATCAAGTGAGGGATTAATGAAAGATCGTATATTAAATATTGGAAATAGGGTTGAACCATTTGTAGACGACTGGATTATAGACAGGATGGACGGTATTAACTTAAAAATGCATAATCCTGTTGACCAGGAGGTAGTTTTCAAGTTTGACAAACCGTGGGAAGACATTTGTAGCGGTTTTATGAGCGTAAGTAAAGATGGAGATATTTATCGTAACTGGTATAGAGCCGGACAAGATTCAAATCAGTTTCCGGCATATGTAGAAAGTAGTGATGGGGTTTCCTGGACAAGGCCTGATTTAAGAAAGGTAGAATTTAACGGTTCCCTGTCTAATAACATACTTTTTGATGACCCTACGACCAAGAATATGTGTGTATTTATTGATACTAATCCGAGTGCAAACCCTAAAGAGAAACACAAGGCAATAGCTCATGGGCCTAAGATTAACGGAAGAGCTACTATCAGAGGGCTTACTTCACCAGACGGAATTGACTGGACCATAACTGATACTGATCCGCTTTTAACAGCACCACAAGACAAATGGCCCATGTTTGATTCGACCAATATAGCTTTTTGGGATGAGAATCAAAAGCAGTATGTCGCGTACATGCGAGGTTGGGTCCCTGGAACGCAAGATATATTCTCTGATCATCATGGTGGAGTGCGCTCAATAAGACGTTCCCTGTCAAAAGATTTTCATAACTGGTCTGAGCCAGAGTTTATAGATCTTGGTGGAGCTCCACTTGAACATCTTTATACCAATGCAGCAACTCCTTATTTTCGTGCCCCTCATATTTATTTAATGTTTCCAAGACGGTTCGTTGCAGGTCGTAAAAACACCATGGGAACTGAGATTGACGGGGTATCCGATACAGTTTTCATGACCAGTCGTGATGGTTTTTACTGGGACAGGAGATTCATGGAACCATTTATTTCAGCAGGTTTGGACCAGAATAACTGGACGGACAGATCATTGACTGTAGCGGCAGGGGTACTTCAGACTGGGCCCGAAGAGATGTCAATCTATTACAAGGAACATAATCGACTACCGTCTTGCAGAATGCGCAGGGCATCTTTGAGATTGGATGGATTTGTTTCTGTAAATGCTCCTTACCAAGGGGGACAATTAATTACAAAACCGATTATATGTACAGGAGAT
>CEUZ01191087.1_pt1 | contig 26427 bp, 24 predicted proteins | sample 361511 | NCBI WGS metagenome assembly CEUZ01 (sample SAMEA2622822, study PRJEB7988) | marine metagenome | biome: marine biome (ENVO:00000447); feature: surface water layer (ENVO:00002042); material: "saline water (ENVO:00002010), including plankton (ENVO:xxxxxxxx)" | depth 5 m | reverse complement strand
CGATTAGCGCCGAAAGAAGGACTACTGGTATTAAAAACCGTCTCATAATCTTCTCCTCCATATTTTTTGGTTTTGATATGTACGGATATCTCTTTCAAGCTTGAGTTTTTACGACACAAACTCCGAACGACACAATTCATGCCTTTCGATCGAAGTAATTTACAAGGCGTTAACATTTTTGTCAACCCACGATTTCTAGTTTAAGCAGGCAAAAGCCCACTATTGTAATTATTCGACTTGTTGTATTTAATAAAGTACAAAAAAACAACAATTAAAGTGTATAACTGTAAAATACAGAAATTAATTAAACCTAAATGGAAATCCTTAACCAATGCAATTCATAGATTCACACGTACATATTTGGACTAAAGATGAGAAAACCTACAAACGCCATCCAAGCTATCCCATACCCGGAGGCATAGATGCAAGTAAAATAGAGATTAATCCCAAACATTTTCCTCCAGAAACCATTATCTCAATGGCAAAACCATTCGGTATTGACCGAGTATGCTTGGTACAAATGTCATTTTATGGATCAGATAACAGCTACATAATAGACGCTATAAAACAATATCCGCTATCTTTCAGGGGTGCTGGATATGTTGATTCGGACATGCCTGGTTTGGAAAACGAAATGGAAACTTTATTAAATAAAGGAATCACTGGTTTCAGAATAGTTCCTGAAGATCGGTATGTCACCTCATGGCTTAAGACTCCTGGGTATGACCTTATGTTCTCAAAAGCAGCTGAAACCAAACAAGCGTTGAGCTGCTTAGTTAACTCTGATGCTTTTAACGAAATTGATCGAATGAGTAATCGACATCCAAACACCGTAATAGTGATAGATCATTTAGGCAGAATCGGAGCTAACGGAACAATATTGCAATCAGATATTGATCACTTATGCTCCTTAGCAAAAAACGAAAACATTTACCTTAAAGTTTCCGCCTTTTATGCACTTGGTAATAAAAAACCTCCTCACCATGACCTAATTCCATTAATTAAACAAGTCTATGATTCATATGGTCCTGATCGCTTAATGTGGGCTAGCGATGCGCCTCCAGCATTAATGGATGAAAATTATGAAGACCAAGTTTCTGTAATTCGCGATCACGTTAATTTTATAAACCAAAGCGACAAAGAAAAACTAATGAGGACAACTGCTGAACGTATTTTCTTTTTCAGATGAAACAGGCAATCTGCAGTAATAAGGCTCACATATAAAGGTATAAGGAATATAAATCCGAAATGTTAACAGGTGCTGTTTTCCCGCAATTAGAGATCGGATCAAAATCTGATGACATAAAAGCTTGGGCCGAGCATGTAGAGGCTTTGGAATATGATCACATAGCAATGTTCGACCATATCCTTGGTATAAATCCAAAAAGCCAAGTCAGATGGAAGGGTCCGTATGACCATACACACTCATTCCATGAACCATTAGTCACGATGGGATATATGTCTGCTGTAACAAAAAGGGTGGGGTTTGCTACTTCCATTTTGGTTTTACCGCAAAGGCAAGTTGCTTTGGTAGCCAAGCAAGTTAGCACCTTATCTGAGTTAAGTAAAAGAGATATTAGACTTGGTGTTGGTTCGGGTTGGAATAAAATTGAGTTTGAAGCTGTTGGCCATGATTTCAGTACAAGAGGAAAGAAAATCGAGGATCAAATTAACATTATGCGTAAACTTTGGAGTGAAAACTCTGTAAATGTTGATACTGAGCAACACACAATTTCAGATGCGGGTATCAATCCATTACCTGATAAATCTCGAATAGAAATTTGGTTGGGAGGAGGCGCAAAGCCTGTACTCCAAAGAGTGGGCAAAATAGCAGATGGTTGGTTTGCAAACACTAGCACAAGGACTGCTAAGCTAGGTATACCCGCTTTCTCAAATGATAAATATGGAATAAGCCAACTGGATATAATCCGAACAGCCGCATTGGACGCAGGCCGCGACCCAACACAAATCGGTGTAGAGGTCAGGGTTGAACTAGAAGGCAAAACACCTGAAGAAGCAGCAGATGAGGTCAATAAATGGTCCAGGATACCAGAAATAACAGCCGTACAATTCAGCACAATGCGTGCAGGAATCAAAACGGTTAATGGCCATATTGAAGCATTGCGTAAATTTATGAATGCATTAAAAAGTTAATCAGAAACCCGATACACACTTTCCATGTTCACGCCAGTGACCACTCGAATATATCCTGATAACAATTGATCAACATCGGGATCTCCGGTATCCACTAAAAAAGGCCTGCCATTCAATGATGCAAGTTTATTTGTGGTAGCCACAATGATTACAGACTCTCTACCCAAACGTTTTATGATTGATGGACTGATCTGTTGGTTGCCTCTGCCGAAAATATGACCTTGTCCACCTATCGGAGTAACAATAATTTTTACCTGATTATTACAGTTGTTTATTATCTCTTCGATCTGAAAATTAGTTACGTCTTCAGCTATTAGCTTGCCATCTTGAAACAGATCCACTCCCAACAAAGTTTTATCTACTCCAAGTTGATTTCCTATTGCCTTCAATGTCGTACCAGGCCCCAGAATATAAAGAACATCGTCCTCAAGTCTACGTGATATTTCATGAGCTACTGCGGACATTGCGGACTCGTCAGTTTCTATCCCACCGGATTTCGCTCCCTGGATATACCTTCTCTCAAAAGGTACTTTCATGTACCCATAGAGCGACGCAGATAATTGACCGTTCCTAAAAGCATCTTCATCTATATCCATAACTTCCACATCTTTCAAATTCGAATCTGAAGAAGCAAAATAATTACTTACCAAACGCGCCGCAGATTTGGGAGTAGTTGCATAAACCGCTGAGTGCATTTTCACACCAGCAGGTATTCCAACTACGGGTATCTGATCTTTTATGACTGAATATATATCTCGAGCAGTACCGTCACCACCGGCAAACAAGATTAGACTAACTTTTGCATTCGCCATCATTTGAACTGCCGCACGTGTATCCTCAGCCGAGGTGTCATCAGGAATCTTTATTGGAAGCACTGTTGGTGAAAAACCAGCTTCTTCTGCAGCTTTTTCACCCATAATTCCTGGTGGGCATATAACCTCAAGAGGCTCGTGTAACTCGCTGTGTATTTCCTGAAGGCATATGGTTGCCCGAATTGTAGATTCGGGTTTTGCTCCTAATGAAATAGCAGATGCAATTATTGCACTAGTATCAGTACCTTTAAGGCCAACACGTCCACCCATACCAGAAATTGGATTCACAATTAAGCCGAGTGTGGATTTAATCTTTTTCACATTTAAATTGTAATACTATTGGCGCTTAGTTTTATACGCTTTCCAAGTCATGGCCCATGTCTCTGGGTCGTTAAATTGATTCTGGGGCAGCTGGTAGCTAGCTGACTTGTATGGTGCACCTTTTAAGCTCTCAGGGTCTGAATACGCTTGATCTGATATTTCCTTAAGCACTGAAACATAAGCGTCAAGATCATCAAGTGACAATGATTCTGTTGGTTCGAGCGTCATTGGTTCATCAACTAATCTTGGTACATGACTTTCCATATATGTTTGCAACCCATAATCTGACATTTTACGCGCAAGGTCGGTAGTACTTAATCCCGTATCCATGCATAATTGGCTCCAACTATATCTAACCTGTTCAATTCTTTTTAAATTACTATCCCAAGGAAGATCTAAACCTTTAATCTCAGCTAATTTTGAAGCTAAATAATTATTATTCAACACAGCAGTTTCAGAGACGCTTTTTAATCCATCTGCTCCCAAAGACATTACCCACGCATATGCTTTTATAACCGTTTGTACATTTCCAAGAAAGCTACGGATTTTACCAATACTTTCCGGGCGATCATAATCCAATATATATTCAGAGCCATTAAAATCTACGACTGGAGCTGGAAGGAACTTTGCTAGTTTTTCTGAAACCCCTACCGCCGCTGTACCTTGCCCTTGGGCACTATGTGGGGCTGAAAACGTCTTATGTAAGTTGAATTGGCACATGTCAAATCCAGTATCCCCTGCGCGAACTATACCGAACAATCCATTAGCATTGGCCTGGTCATAAGCACACAAACCTCCAGCATCTTGAACCGCTTTTACCATTGCAGGTATATTTGGGTTAAACAGTCCAGTATCTTCAGGATTAGTTACCATCAAGCCAGCTGTGCGTTCAGATAAAACAGACTTCAAAGATTGGAAATCTGGATATCCATTTTCATCTGGCATCAGCGTTATTACCTTGAAGCCTGCTACTGAAGGTGTGGCTGCATCAGCAGGGTGAGAGAAAGCAGTAGTGATAATCTCATCACGCTGATCGCCCTCGCCATTTGACTCATGATAAGCACGAATTAAACATGCATTAGTATAAATCCCCTGTGCGCCGCTGGATGCCTGAAATGAGTACTTATACATGCCAGATATTTCACACATTATCTCCCCAAAATCAAATAATATTTTTAGTATCCCTTGTAAGGAACTAGGGTTTTGAAGCGGGTGCACATCTAACACCGATGCATTCCTGCATAAGGCTTCATTAACTTTAGGGCTGTATTTCATTGTGCATGTTCCAGAACTTGCATCTGGAGTTACATCAAATCCAAGTGTCATCTGAGACAGTCGAGTGTAATGTCGTAATATTTGTGCCTGTGACATTTGAGGCAATTTTAATTCTGAAGAACGAAGCATATCTTGGGGTAACGAATCCAGTGGATTCTGGATTTCTTGTAATATTCCTTGGTCCGTTTTATCGACTAGCACACCCCTCTCTCCTTCACTACCCATTTCCATGATTATAGGCTCATTCCACCTGGCCGCATGATAATTGTTGTGAGATTGTGTCATTTGACCACCTCCTTCAAAGATTGAACAAGGAAATCTATGTCATCTTTAGTATGAACCTCTGTGACACAATAGAGTGAGCTTTGTCCGAAAGATTTAAACTGATCAGATAAATCAAAACCGCCAAAAATACCTCTTTCCAAAAGTTCAGTGTTTATTTCTGAAACAGTTTTACCTGTACTCGAAAAATCCATTACAAACTCTTTGAAAAACACTGAAGGAAATGCTGGGCTTTTTATACCGGGTATACTACTGAGCATGCTCGATGCATAAGATGACCTTTCCATTATTGTTTTCCCAACTTCCTTCATGCCAACAGGGCCCATCAATGAAAGATAGACGCCTGCAATAATTGCCCACAACCATTGTGTAGTTCCAATATAATCTGGAGATATCCCTCGCTTTTCATAAGAGGTTCTATCAAATGTAGAATAGTCAAACCCAAATTCTCCAGGTCTCAATCCTGGAGCAATGCTTACTAATAACGCATTGTATTCAGCTATCAAGTCAGGGTCATCATTACTCGCTATGAAACCACCAAGGCCACCCCCGGCATACATATGTATACCCAGCGGTTGTATATCTCCTACAACTATATCTGCACCATATTCAGAAGGAGGCGAAATCACGCCTAAAGTAATAGGGTCTACGCCAACAGTTGCCAACGCACCTTTAGCTTTTGTAATCTCGACTATGTCGTGAGCTCCAGTTTCGATTGCGCCTAAATACGTCGGGTTTTCAAAATATACAGAGGCAGTCTCACTGGATATCTTAGATTTAAGATCAGATGTATCCATTAAACCTGTATCTCTATCCATTTTTATTTTTTTTATGCTGGCGACTGGCCTAACAAAGTTTTGCATCTGTATAAATCTTTCTGAGCTCATGGTTTCGGGAACCAAAATCTCATTCCTACCCGTATATCTGCAAGCCATCAACAGTGCACTGTTTGCGGCAGCTGACCAATCATAGGTTGGAGTAGAGACGACCTCCATACCAATCAATTCACCCAGCATACTTTGAAATTCAAAAACGGCCTGCCACTTACCATGATCCCCGAATTGTCCACCTCCATATGCAGTTACAAATTCACCTCGCTGGGCTATTTCGTCGCAAACTGCAGGGACATAGTGCTGCCAACATCCAGCGCCTAAAAAGCTTATATTCTCCTGGGTGTTTCTGTTACTGGACAGTATTTTTTCGACATGCCTTCGCAACCCGCTTTCTGACCTAATGGGTTCGGGTAGATTTAATGACCTGTCAAGCCGAATCTCTTTAGGAATAGAGGCATATACATCATCCACATGTGTTATTCCTATAGCTTCGAGCATCTTATTTCTGATCTCGGGAGCAGAATTCGGTATAAGCGGATCAGATTGATTTTGTTTCATTTGGACACCAACACTTTTTATAAAATCTGGTTTTTCACATTAGATCATCAGGATTCTACCATTTCCTTAGATTGTCTGATTTTTTAGATTGACCTGCATTTAGTATGACACTAAAATCGAGCCAGCAAATAAAAGATTTTTATTTTGAACTCTCCTAAATCTACACAAGTTGGCAAAATACAAACTGTATTAGGTCAAATCGAACCAAAGAACCTAGGTTTTACAATCATGCATGAACACGTATTATCGAGTTTGAATGCATATAAAGCTAAACCTGAAACTGCTTCTGATGTTGCCTGGGTGAATGCACCCGTCGAATTCAATAATATTGGACAGTTACATCTTAAAAAGTATGTTAACCAAACCGCCTTAGAATTAACCGATATCGATGATGCGATTTCAGAGGTAAATAAATTCAAGATTTCAGGAGGAAACTCGATCGTTGACACTACCAGTCGAGGTATCGGTAGAGACCCAAAAGGCTTAGCTCTGGTATCCAGAGCAACGGGGACCCATATTGTAATGGGATCAGGATACTACGTACCTCTTTCGTATCCTGATGGCACGGCATCAAAAACTGAGGATGAATTAATAAACGAAACTGTTACAGAGATAGTTCACGGTGTAAAAGACACTGGTATTAAAAGCGGTATTATTGGAGAAATTGGTTTAATCGACCCAATCGATAAAGTGCAAGAACGCATACTAAGGTCCGCTGCGCAGGCTAGTAAAATTACGGGTTGTCCAATTACCATCCATCCACCACTTAACGATACGGGAGCTCTCGATATAATGAAAATCCTAATAGATCAAGGAGTTGCTCCCAATAACATAATTATTGGCCACCTAGGAATGGCTATGGTAGATAAAGAATCGATTAAAGAACTGGGATCTACTGGCTGTTACCTGCAGTATGATCATTTCGGATCTTTTGAAGACTCCCTGATGATTTACAAAGATAAGCCGGCATTAGCACAAAATGACAATGATCGACTCGAAAGTCTTAGGAATTTAGTAGAGCTTGGCTATGAGGATCGCTTGTTAGTTTCTCAAGATGTTTGCATTCAGGTGCAGCGAGTTAAGTATGGTGGTAAAGGGTATGCACATTTAGTCACTAACATCGCTGACAGGATGCTAGCCAGAGGACTCAATAAAAGCGTAATTAAAAAAATATTCATAGAAAACCCTGCTAGAATATTAACCTTTAAAAATGGTTCAACATAAGTTATGCGTACTATGACTGGCATGGCTCAAACAGTATTAGGTCAAATACCAATAAATCAGTTGGGTATCACTTTAATGCATGAACATCTATTGTTAGATTTAGAATGCTATTTTGATGAACCTGATACTGCATCAGAAAAGAAATTTATAGATGCTCATTTAGAATTTAATCTTCTCGGCAAATATGGTGCGAGATGGTCATACAACAGGGAAGGCCTGCATCTTCATGATATTGAACTCGCTATTAATGAAGCTAAAGAATTTAAATTTGCCGGTGGAAGCACAATAGTTGACACAACAAACAACGGGATAGGTAGAGACCCTTCTGGTTTGGCAAAGATTGCTAGATCAACTGGTCTTAATATTATTATGGGCAGTGGATATTATGTGCCAATGTCACATCCACCCGACATCAATGAAAAAACTGCAGATCAAATAACTGACGAGATTGTTAAAGATATAACCATCGGTGTAAATGACACGAATATAAAATCTGGAATTATTGGTGAAATTGGTAATTTTTTCCCGATGGATTCAGTACAAAAAACCATACTAATCGGAGCTGCTCAAGCAAGTATGGAAACCGGTGCTCCTATATCTATACACCCAGGAAACGATGACAGGTCTCCATACGAAATCGTTAAACTCCTTAACAAAGAAGGCGTACCAGAATCAAAAATAATAATAGGCCATTTGAGTATTGCTTTCGAGAAACGTGCTCTACTCAAAGATTTAGCTGAAACGGGATGTTTTCTAGAATACGATCACTTTGGATCATTCGAAGACTCATCATCAGAGTACCGCGGCATATCTGACTTGATTAAAAACGACACATCTCAAATAGAGATAATTGAATTTCTATTTGCAAATGGATTTGGAGATCAAGTTTTAATCGCCCATGATGTATGCTACAAACCGCATTACAAACAATACGGCGGCAAAGGATTTGATTACATCATTACCGGAATAATTCCCAGATTACGTAAACATGGGTTTTCCAACAAAGACATAAATACAATGCTAGTAGACAACCCTTCCAAAGCTGTTGCCTTCTGGTAATTTACAAGCATTTAGTGAGTAAAATTGTTGAAATACAAAAAAGTTGAACCAGTACTTAAAGGTGTGTTTTTTGACTTTGACGGAACCTTAGTGGACTCGGAACCTTTACATTTCCAAGCAGAGAGAGTGGCATTAAATTCACGTGGTATTTCTTTCGACTTAACGGATAAAAAAGAGCTGATTGGCGGAACAGTGAAAGGCACCGCGGAGAGGATTTGTGCGAAGTATGGCATCCAAGATGTAGAGAGTTTCTTCATCGAAAGAGAATCTGTGTTTCATAAACTGGTTGAATCAACATTAGAATTAATGCCAGGTGCTCAATCTTTAATGGAAATTTTAGCTCACCACGGTGTTTTAATTGCTTTGGTAACTTCCGGCACGCCCAATTATGTACTTAGATTTCTAGATAAGCATCAAATTACCAAAAATTTCCAGTCGATTGTTACGATGGCAGATGTTGAACTGCATAAACCAGATGCTGCCCCGTACTTAAAAGCTCTGGAACTGACATCATTAAACCCTAATGAAAGCATTGCAATTGAAGATTCCCCACCTGGCGTTACATCTGCACGCAATGCAAATATTCCATGCATATTTATAGATGATGGAAACACAAAATTATCTTCGGAATCAGGTAGTATCTTAAAGGTTGCTAACTTAAATAGTGTAAACATGAAATTACTGAATGAACTGTATCAAAAGCACAATGCTTAAGTTTCAGTTGTTTAACAATTAATATATTTACATATATCGAAACCTTATAAATCTATGGAAATTTTTGGAATTACATCAATAGCCAATCTTTGGGAAACGCTCGTATTAATTTTGATTTCTTTTATGGTTGGACTCCTAGGTGGATTTGTTGGCCTTGCGTTAGGAACGATAAGGTTGCCATTTTTTTTTCTGTTTGGATTTCCAGTACCTGTGTCAGCTGGTACAAATATAATAATTAGCACTTTAAGCGCCGCCACCGGCTCTATTAGAAACGTGCGTGAAGGCAGAATTGATTGGCGAATAGTCATAATAATGGGCATTCCAACTATTATTGGTGCCTTTGCAGGTAGCTTTTTCAGTACGCTTATTCATGAATCTCTTTTAATTGGCTTAGCTGGCATACTCGTATTTTGGCAAGGTATTGAATTTCTTTTTAGATCTAAAATGTTCGAACTAACAAATGAATCTACGTCGAGAAGTTTCACTTTTTATAAAGCCGCTACTGGGGCTGGAATAGGAGCAGCTATAGGATTATATGGCGGAGCGGTTGGTCTTATAGCTGGCAGCATTCGCCTACCCGCTATAATTAGAATTCTCGGACTAAACCCTAGGATAGCTTCAGGAACTAATCTTTTTATCGGCCTCCTGCTAGGCACTTTTGGTTTTGCCGGACATGGAGTACGGGGGGAAATAGATATACCGCTTGTAATATTCCTTGGAATCGCCGCGATGATAGGAAGTTTCATAGGAGCAAAATTTACTGGTAAAGTTAAACTGAATTTACTTCTCTCCAGTATCGGAGTAGTTTTTATAGTTGTAGGCGCACTTCTATTGGTAAATGCATTTTATCGATTTAACTAGACTGATTAATATTTTAATTTTCACGGTTTTCTATAAACTTAATTGAAAGAGAATTAACGCAGTGTCGAGTATTTGTAGATGTAAATTGTTCACCAACAAATACATGTCCTAGATGACCATCACAATTAGTGCATGTGATCTCGGTTCTGAATCCATCAGGGTCTGGAGTTCTTTTTACAGAACCTGGTACCTCTTTATCGAATGCCGGCCAGCCACATCTCGCATCAAATTTATTAACCGAATCATACAAAGCTGCATTACATCTTCTACATATATAAGTTCCATTTGCATAAAAATCATCATACTCCCCAGCGAATGGGGGCTCTGTTCCCTTCATTTCTATTACAAATTTTTCTTCCGGACTTAAATTGTTGTAATTCGCGTTTTTCATATCATCACCATATCAGATTCTATGGCCCCACAGGATCAACGTCCACATACCATCCGCGAGGCAGTGGTAAGTCTTCCAAAAATTTATTAGGTTCAATTCCAGCAATATTTATGTTCCATCTATATTTACCTCGCAATTTAAATGGGTAGCTTGGGGTTGGACCCATGATCCTCAGATTTGAAATTCCACGAATATCTCTTTGATATCGCAGAAAATCAGCCACTCTCAAAGCTTCTTTCTCTGAAAAAGAACTGTTCGAATGGGAATAATTTAACTTTACTATCTGGCTAAATGGGGGTGTTTTTAGATTTCTTCGATATTGAATCTCGGTATTATAGAAAGATTCGAAATCCTGGCTTGCAGCACATGAGATAGCATAGTTGTCTGGCTGATACGTCTGAATAATTACCCTGCCAGGAAGTTCACCTCTTCCAGCCCTGCCTGCCACTTGGCAAATTAACTGGAAGGTTCTTTCACTTGCCCGAAAATCTGGAATCGATAGCCCTAAATCAGCTGAAACAACACCAACGAGAGTGATTTCAGGGAAATGTAGGCCTTTAGCGATTATTTGCGTCCCAATTAAGACCGCAGGACCAGGAGTTTCAAAATCATCGAGTATGCTTTGAACATCAACTGCCTTTTTAGAAGTATCCCTATCCCAAGTAATTACTTTAGTCCCTGGAAATAAGGACTTTACAGATGATGCGATTCCCTGCGTACCGATCCCATACTTATTTAATTTACCTTCTTTGCACCCTAAACACTTATCAGGCACATTGCGTCTATTATTACAATGGTGACATATCAAAGCTTCCCTGTGCTGCTGATTTTTATACTTGTAAGTCTCATGGTATGTCATGTGAATATCACAACGCCTGCACTTGACACCAAGCCCGCAACTTTCACAACGTAAAAAAGACGCCGAGCCCCGTCTGTTCATAAAAAGTAACGCTTTGCTACCAGATTCAAGGCACTCTTTTAGAGAGTTAAGAAGTTTTCTGCTTAAAAAATGATCGTGCCCTTGCTTCAACTCTTCTTTGACATCTACGATTTCAACCTCAGCTAAATTTCTAGATTCAGTTAAGCCATCGGCAGATTCTGAAATTCGGTCAGGCAGTAAAAGCAAATTATGTATGCCTGCGTCTGCCCGATATCGAGTATCGACATCGGGAGAAGCACTCCCCATCAACAAGGTTGCGTTTGTCAGCTTAGCCAATTTGATGGCAACATCTCTAGTATGATATCGCGGCTCTGGGTCAATTTGCTTATAAGTCCATTCATGCTCTTCATCTATAACTATTAATCCCAGTTCCATCTGTGGCGAAAAAATTGCACTCCGGGACCCAACTACTATTGGATATTCTCCTCGGTTTATTTTCCACCACTGATCATATCGTTCTCCAGCTGTGAGGCCACTATGCAAAACAGCTACTTTATTAGGAAACCTACTGGCCAATCGGTTTATTATTTGATGCGTCAGGGCTATTTCTGGAACTAAAACAATCGCCCTTCTGCCTTGAGAAATACACTTTTTGATCGCATTTATATAAACCTCTGTTTTGCCACTTCCAGTTACACCTTGTAACAAAAATGAGTGATACTTATGTGAATCAATAGAGCTGTTAATTTGTTGGGCGGCTATCTGCTGCGCTTTAGTTAAATTGATTTTACCTGGGTTTGGGAAATCTATACCTGCCAACGGGTCTCTATAAACAACCACTGAAAATATTTCTATATAACTTTTACTCTTCAATCCATTTATTGCCGAATCCCCAAATGTGTTACGAGCTTCTGATAACTTGATACCATCATGCCCTGTCTTTAGTGCTTCAATAAACTTCAATTGCTTTGGAGCGTTTTGTAAGGCATGATTACCCGAAGCATCAAAAGACCTTCCATTGGGAGTCAGCCGAAGATGTTTTACTTTTAACTCTCTAACAGTCTGCGATTCCCTGACCGGCTTGAGTACCAAATAACCTTTTCGCTCCAATGTTTTTATATGAGTACCAACGGATTCCCCAAAAGATTTTCTTAGTTGGGTGACAGTTAATGGGCTATTTTGTGATATGTAAGATAAAAGTTTTTGCTGTCTTTCATTGATATTATGATTTTTAAGTCCAGTCAATTCAGGGTTGATTGCAATCCTTAAGTTATTTCCAGTTCGTACTCCTGGTGGAAGCATTGGAGATACTGCTTGAAAAATTGGAGACAAGTAATTAGATGAGATCCAGTTAGCCAACTTTAAGTGAAGTTCATTTAAATATGGTTTTGGATCAATTACCGAAATTACGTCCCTTGTCTGTGGCACTGATGGGACTGATGCCAAAGAACAGACTAATCCTTGCAGGCGTCTGGATCCAAAGGGTACTCTGACTAATTGTCCTGGCTTTAATGTAATGCCTTTAGGGACTGAGTAACTAAAGGTACCTAGTCGAGCTGACGGTACATCAACAGCGACTTCAACATACTGCTTTTGTTCTGAATATTGCAATGCGACGCTTTCTAAATACTAATTTAAGCGTCAGAAAAGACTTGCTTTAATTTAACGCTTCTCTTTAATTCTAGCTTTTTTACCTGATCTGCCTCTAAGGTAATAGAGTCGTGACCTTCGAACGTCGCCTCGACGAAGTAATTTTACAGCATCGACATTAGGGCCATGGAGGTGGAATGTTCTCTCAACACCCACTTCTTGGGTTACCCTGCGAACAGTGAAGGTAGAGCTGGCTCCCCCACCCCTTTTCCGAATAACAGCACCTTCAAAATTCTGAATTCTCGTTCTGTTACCTTCTGTAACTTTAACGCTAACTCGAACTGTATCCCCTGGGCTGAATTCTTCGATTTTTTCATTTGGCTCAATTTCAATGAGCTGATTAAGATCCATAATAAATGTACGTTAAATAAAGATTGAGCCAAAATAATAACTACTAAATGAAATTTGGTTCACGAATATCTTATCCCTTATACACGTGTTAAGTCCACAGTTATTTAACTAAACTAGTTAATATCTCTTCCATGGAATAAATCAGGGCGCCTCTGCAAAGTGCGCTTTATAGATTCCATCTCACGAAACTTTTTTATCTCTTTATGGTTGCCAGAAAGTAAAACATCAGGAACTTCCCAATCCCTATAAACCGACGGGCGTGTATATTGTGGGAACTGTAAAAGTCCACTTGTATGTGAGTCATCCTCAATGGACTCGGCGGACCCTAAAGCATCTTGCTGTAGTCTTGTGAGGCAATCAATAAGCACCATCGCAGCCAATTCTCCTCCACTTATCACGTAGTCTCCTATACTGATTTCATCAGTGACTAAATGTTTAACCACACGTTCATCTACACCATCATACCTGCCACAAATTAAAACAATCCTTTCATTGTTTGATAAAATTTCAGCTTGTCGTTGATTCAATTTTCTGCCTTGAGGGCTTAGCAGAATAATAGGATCAGATTCTTTCAAGCTCGATTTTTGCTTCAAATGATCAACTGCTTTGAAAATTGGTTCTGGCTTAAGGATCATACCTCCTCCTCCTCCGAATGGATAATCATCAACACTTTTGTGATGATCTTCGGTGAACAGCCTTATATCGAGACAATTAACGTCAATTATTTGATTTTTTAATGCTCTACCAACAACGCCAGATGACAATGGACTTTCAAACATCTCCGGAAATACAGTTAATATATCGAATCTTAATGCGCTCATTATTATCCTTAATGCATTTGATCCGTATCTTGGCAAAGGGCAATGGTATGCCTTATCACTTGACTTATCACTTCCAAGCCTTGCTCCACACCCTTGGGGCTACCAGGTAGATTAATAATAAGGCATTTAGATCTAATCCCTGCTAATCCTCGTGTCAACATTGACATTTCAGTGAATTGTCGAGTGGAGATGCGGATAGCTTCAGGAATACCTGGTATCTCATAATCTAGTACTAGTCTTGTTGCCTCAGGAGTTCGGTCTCTTGGACTTACCCCTGTACCGCCAGTGGTAATTATGACATCAACTTCGCCGCTATCAGCCCATTCAATAAGCTTTGATGCTATTAAATCAATCTGGTCAGGAACAATGTCTCTATAAACTGAATCATACCCAAGTTCGGCCATCGCTTTAATAGCTAAATCCCCGGAACTATCTTTTCTTAAGCCAGAATGCCCAGAATCACTTATTGTGAGCACGGCGAATTTATAGTCGTGATTAGATGTCATTTATTTATCTCAGTTTTTATTTTTTTCGAAAAAGTCTTAAACTTGTTCGAAAACTGCTTGCGTCTACAGGTTTATCCTGAAAAACTATCGCTTAAGACAGGTTAGCACCAAATTGGTGTTGATCATGTCACGCGCATTTTAACAGAGAAATATTTGTCTCTAAACCTAATTAGAGACGTTCGAGGTGTTTATTTGACTCCGAAACACATTCCTGTGCTAACTGAGGAAGTAATAATCGCTTTAAACCTTAAAGCTAACGGGATATACATAGACAGCACTTTAGGTGAAGGTGGCCATACGCGCCAAATCCTTGAATCAACTGACATGCCAATATCTGTAATTGGTTTTGAGGTGGATTCAAGCGCTATAAAGTCAGCTACTAAGGTCCTGCAGGATTACGACACTCAAGTCACCATAGTGAATGCTAGTTATATCGATATACCGAAAGAAATTATAAAGCTAGGTCTAAATAAAGTGGACGGTGTGGTTTTTGATCTGGGTTTATCCTCTCTGCAATTAGGCAGCTCCAACAGAGGATTTAGTTTTCGATCTGAGTCACCTTTAGACATGAGGTTTAATCAAGCTCAAGAAATAGATGCATGGCAAATTGTGAATCTATCTACCGAGCAAGAGCTGGCCGACATGTTAAAACAACTAGGCGAAGAGCCTTATGCCAGACGTATATCGCGCTCAATAGTTAAGTCAAGGCCAATAAATACAACGAGGCAGCTGGCCAAAGTTATAGTTCAATCATCGGGGCGGCGAATAGGAAAAGTACACCCCGCTACGCGAAGTTTTCAGGCAATAAGAATGAAGGTAAATGATGAGTTAAACAATATAAGGAAGGGGTTAGATCAAGCCATAAGCATTCTCCCAGAGGGAGGGAGGTTAGTGGTAATTAGCTATCACTCGATTGAAGATCGGATTGTAAAAAAGTATATATCTGAAGCAAGTACCAACTGCATCTGTGACCATAAAATTATTGAATGTGTATGCAGCCATAAAGCTTATTTGAAAAGTATAAATAAAAAGGTAATAAAACCAAAACCTAATGAAATTGAACTTAATCCTAGAAGTAGAAGCGCACGACTTAGGGTGGCGGAAAAATTAAGTGATCAAAATTCTTAGGGTAAAGATTTAGAGCCTGGAGGCCAGAATGAATAAATCAAAAACAATAGCAGCGATTGACGTAGGTACAACTAAAGTCTTTTCGTTAATTGCAGAGGTTTTTACTGATGAAAATCAAGTGAAAACACCTAGGATTATAGCTACTTCCACAGCTCCGTGTAATGGATTGAAGAAAGGTAATGTTGAAGATATCAAGCTTACCTCGGCAGCAATCAAACAAACTCTCCAAGATCTAGAATCCCAGTCAGGTATTAAAACCACATCAGCTTATGTTGGCATTACAGGGTCGCACGTAAGCTATGAAAATAAAAGAAGTCCTTTAAAAGACGTTGGTAATTACGGGGTAATAACTCCAGATGAATTAAAAGCATCTAGCGCTGACTGTAAATCTGAAGATGGGCGCATACTTCTTCATGCGATGCCTATTTCATACACGCTTGATGGAGCTGACGGCATTAGGAACCCTATCGGAATGCATAGCGATGCAGTGTCAGTAGACACTCATGTCATAACTGCCGATGTCGAATTTTTAAATAAATTGACTGAAGCTTGTAAAGAGGCAGGGATAAATGTTGATGCTTTTGTAATGGAACCTTTTGCCAGCGCACTTTCAACTCTAACAGAGCAGGAACGAGAAAAGGGAACAATAATAATCGACATTGGTGGAGGCACAACGGACATTATTGCTTTCAAAGATAATCGCGTTATTTACACTGGTGTTGTACCTGTGGGTGGGTTCCAATTTACCAATGACATTGCATACACCTATGATTCGACCTATGAGTCCGCTGAAAAAGCAAAAATGGATATTGGGCATACTGAGCTTACCGCAATTGAAATTAGTGAGAACATATCCCTTAATTCGAACGAGGAATGCCAAACTACAGAGGTTCCTGCCAGAGAGATTGGGCGGTTACTTAGAGAAAGATCAATCGAATTAGCCCAAATGGTCCAGTTAAAGCTTGAGGATTTACGAATGGACAATTCTGAATCCATGAGAGTGGTAATGACTGGAGGAGGCTCTAAATTACCAGGTATATCGCATTTATTCCAAAGACACCTCGGCAGAAGAGTTCGATTAGGTGGACCAAGCGTAAACTGGCTGAACGAGTCCGAGGAACTAAGTGACCCATCACAAGCAACGGTTTTAGGTATTTTGATTTGGGCACATGCAAACCTTCAAGACAGACCTGAAGTCAACGACAAAAATAAGTACACAGAAAAAAACAATAGGTTTTTACAAAAATTATTAAATAACAAAACTCTTAGGTTGTCTCCTTGGATGCGACCTACGGCTCAGCAAATTAATAACCATAGTTGATCTTATATTCATTTTAGGAGGAATAAAATGGTAGTAAATAGAAGAGAACCAGACGGGATAACGAGAATTAGGGTAGTTGGTGTTGGAGGCGGAGGTTCAAATGCGGTGTCTCGAATGTTCCATGAGAGGATAACTGGAATCGAGTATCAAATAGCAAATACTGATACTCAAGCGCTTTTAGCTTGTGATGTGCCTTACAAGATATCCATAGGCGACGATTTAACAGCCGGTAAGGGAGTCGGTGGAGACCCAGAAAAAGGGGCTCGAGCAGCAGAGGAAAGCAAGGATGACATTTATGAGGCCGTTCGTGATGCTGACATGGTGTTCATTGCTGCTGGTATGGGTGGAGGAACCGGTACAGGCGCTGCTCCGGTGATAGCTCAAATAGTAAAGGAAACAGGTGCCCTTACAGTAGGTGTAGTAACGAGGCCATTCGCATTTGAAGGTAACCAAAGAGCTAAACAGGCCGATGCAGGAATCAAAAAGCTCAAAGAACAAGTGGATACTTTATTGGTAATCCCAAATGAACGATTACACATAATCTGCGGGGATGATGTAACAGCGTCCAACGCATTTAAGCTAGCCGATGATGTATTGAGGTTGGGTGTTCAATCGATAGCTGAACTTGTAACAGTACACGGTGAAATTAATCTAGATTTTGCGGATGCTCAAACAATAATGCGCAATGCAGGTCCGGCATGGATGTCGATCGGATTTGGTGAAGGGGAAGACAGGGTTAAAAAGGCTGCACAGCAAGCAATATCTAATCCATTATTAGATGTCACGATAGATGGAGCAACAGGCGTGCTCTTCAACATAACTGGTGGATCTGACCTTAAGTTATCTGAAGTACATCAGGCCGCGGAAGAGCTCCAAAGAGTTATACATCCTGATGCTAATATCATTTTTGGAATGACTACTGATCTAAAAATGGAGAATGAAATTAAGCTTACAGTGATAGCTACAGGGTTCGAGAATCCAGAAACTGAAGTTATGACGAATGGTGAGTTGAAAGAAATGTTAATGACTACAATGAGTGACGGCGCAATAGACGTTCCTCCATTCCTTCGAAGGTTAGCAAGAAGTAATGGTCAAAGTGTCAGCAGGCAACTTACTTTCGACCAAGTAGAAGCCTAGAAACACTGCCTCCTAAGTTTTTAGATTTCTATCATTAAACAAAGAAGAGTTGATCACCGTACGATCAACTCTTCTTTAATTTTATTATTATTCACCCCGACCCAGCTGTTAGATTAGTCCAATTTATTCCCCTACTAAATTAGTTTTATATTTTGTTTAAATTCATACAAAATTTTATTGACATACCCCATATATAGTGTTAATTTTTGTTCACTACACGATAAGTAGTGTACGTCCAAATTTAATGCTATGTATTCAATGTGGTAAAGATCGAACTAAAGTTGTAGATTCACGCGAATCGCGAGCGGGTGTTAGACGACGACGCGAGTGTCTGTCTTGTGGAACCAGGTTTACCACTTTAGAGAAAGTACAAAATCGGACACTTATGGTTATTAAACAGGATAACCGTCGCGAGGAATTTCAAAGAGGGAAATTGGCTGCAAGCTTGACAAAAGCCTGCGTTAAGCGGCCTTTACCGATTAACGCAATAAATAAATTAATTGACGATATAGAAAATAAATTAAATGAAGCAGGTAAGCAAGAATTAAGATCAGAATTAATAGGTGAACTTGTTATGGCCCGTTTGAAGGGCTTAGATAGAGTGGCTTATATAAGGTATGCAAGTGTTTACCGCGATTTTAGTGATATAGAAAAATTTAAAGAGGAAATTGAATCATTGTTACTACCGGATGAATCTAACAAAGTAACAAATGCGCAATTATCGTTTTTAGGAGAAGACACCGAGCCATCGCTAAAGCCTAGAAGGGGCAGGCCTCCTAAAATATAAGAAAAGAATATATGTATGCAAAATACAGGCAAAATAATGTAGAATGTTTGTTCTTATTTTGGTAAATTGTATTTTGTTAGTTTGGACCGAGATATTATAAAAGTAAGAGAAAAGAGTAATTCACTGAAGGGAGCCCATATATGGCAAAAGGGGAACGTAAAAACAATAGCAGGTCAAACCAGCAGGATAACGGCAACGATATAAAGGAGGTTATATCCAAGCTAAAAGAGCTTGGTATATCTGAAGATAAAATATCGGATGTTATGTCTAAGTCAACACCAAATAAAACTACTAAAAGCAAATCTAATGGAGCAAATGTTGACTCGATATTGAACGAAAATGCTATTGTAGTTCTTCGCAAACGTTATCTTCGCAAGAATGATCAGGGTAAAGTGATTGAAACCCCAGATGAAATGTTTTCAAGGGTAGCTAGAGCCATATCTCAACCAGAATTAACATATGGAACTGAATTAGAGAGAGCTAAAGTAGAATCAGATTTCTACAAAATAATGTCATCCCTTGAATATGTGCCCAACTCCCCTACTCTAATGAATGCAGGAACCGGAGCTGGAACATTATCAGCCTGCTTCGTGATGGGCCTCGAAGATAGTATGGAAGGAATTATGACGACCGCCAAAGAGGCGGCTTTGGTACAAAAGTTTGGAGGAGGTACAGGGTTTGCTTTATCACCTATACGACCGAAAGGCTCACCTATATCTACTACACATGGCAAGGCATGTGGAGCTGTTGCCGTACTAAAACACCTTTCATCTGTATCCACCTTAGTCACCCAGGGTGGCAAAAGAGATGGGGCAAATATGGCGGTTATGGATATTCACCACCCAGACATTGAAGAGTTCATTAAATGTAAGACGGAAGAAGGGCAAATACATAATTTCAATATATCTGTTGGTGCATCAGACGAATTTATGGAAGCGGTCCGAGATGATAAAGATCTAGAGCTTAAGGATCCTGACACAAACGAGACTCTATCAAAAATTTCTGCTAGGGATTTATTCAACAATATAATTGTAGGAGCATGGAAAAATGGTGAGCCTGGAATGATATTCCTTGACGCTGTAAATAGAGATAATCCTACTCTTCACCTTGGAAGGATGACTGCCACTAATCCATGTGGGGAACAGCCACTTCTACCTTACGAATCTTGCAACCTAGGTTCTATCAATTTATCACTGTTTGTAAAAGAAACTGAGGGGCTTAAAACAGTCGACTACCAACGATTAAAGAAAGTAGTTCGAATAACTACTAGATTCCTAGACAATGTAATTGACGCGAATACGTACTCTGTAGACAAAATAGCTGACATGACAAGGTCAACTAGAAAAATAGGCCTTGGAATTATGGGCTTTGCAGATATGTTAATGGACATGAGTATTGCATATGATTCAACTGAAGGCGTTGAACTCGGTAGAAACATAATGCAGTTCATAAGAAAAGAATCAGACCAGATGTCTGAGGAGCTTGCAAAAATTAGGGGGAGTTTCCCAGAGTGGGAAAAGAGTAAGTATGGTCCAGATGGTGAAAATAGGCCAATGAGAAACGCATGCAGATTAACGGTGGCACCAACTGGAACAATATCAATGATAGCTGGATGTTCGTCTGGATGTGAGCCAGCTTTTGCTCTAAGTTACCACAAACACAACATTCTCGAGGGAGAAAGTCTAGTATATGTAGATAAAACATTTGAAAAAACAGCAAAGGAACATGGATTCTACTCTGATGAGTTAATGAGATATCTAGCAGATGGTGGTTCGATTCAAAATAGAGAAGATGTTCCTGAATGGGCGAGGAAAGTGTTTGTTACTGCATCTGAAATATCTCCTGAGTGGCATGTGCGTATGCAAGGTGCATTCCAGGAAAGTGTTGACTCAGGAATTTCCAAAACCATAAACTTCCCTAACTCTGCAACCGAAGATGATGTGCGCAAAGCTTATATGTTAGCTTGGGAATTAGGATGCAAAGGAATAACTGTATACAGGGCTGGAAGCAGAGAATTTGAAGTGTTGACTGCAGGAAGCCAAGACTCCGCAACAATCGTCGATTCAAAAGAGGCTTCAGAAGAGATAGAGAACGTATCTCCAACGCCAAGAAACCGACCTGCAGTAATGAATGGCATAACTGAGAGAGTCAAAACTGGCCAAGGCAACATATACGTTACAGTAAATTTCGATGAAAAAGGCAGGCCTTTCGAACTTTTTACGACACTAGGGAAAGCTGGAAGTATAGAGTCGGCGCAATTAGAAGCGATCTCAAGACTTATATCATTGGCTTTACGATCAGGGATTTCTCCCGAGCAAATTGTGGATAATTTAAGAGGAATTACAAGCGATCCTGTATGGGATTCAGGCAGGCTTGTAAGGTCTGCTCCAGACGCGGTAGCGTTTGTGCTGTACCAACACATGCATGATGGAGCAGAAATGACTTATAGAAATATAGAAACAGGAAATGATGACCAATCCAGCATACAACTTGGCATGATACCTCCTTCCACAGATAGTGTGGCAGAGGAAGTCGTAGATAGTACAGCACCTGTACAAGTGCCAACAGTTAATGGAGTTACATGCCCTGAATGCTCAGGATTCCTAATTTTCCAAGAAGGCTGTCAGCGCTGCGCCAGTTGTGGCTATAATAAATGTGAGTAAATTATAATCAATCCAGGATTTGAACACTGGAACTCATCATAATTCTTCGCTTGTCAAGTTCACTTTTTAGGAATCATGGAGGTTAGGCGATCGGTCATGGATAAAAACTCCATAATAGCAATCACAATGGGTGACCCATCGGGAGTAGGTCCTGAAGTTATAGCTAAAGCATTAATATCAGATCGCTTGCCTAATAGCGATTTCGTGGTGATTGGCAGTGCTGTTGAACTCGAAAAGGCTCTCACCATGATTGGCAGTTCATATCAAGTACATTCAATATCATCTTTGGATGAACAGAACGGATCAATGCAATCCGCGCCCACGAAAAAATCTATATGTGTCATGAATCCAATGGGGACTGAAATAAGCGACTTGCCTTACGGACGTGTATCCAAAGAGGCCGGAAAGGCTTCCATAGAGTGGGTTTTGTCTGCCGCTAAATTAGCTAGCGATAAAAAAGTCGACGCAATAGTTACTGGCCCGATTCATAAAGAAGCATGTGTTTTAGCTGGATATGAAGACATTGGGCATATGGAAATACTCCAAAAATACGCTAATTCCCCCTTGGTAGCAACCATGCTTGTGGCGAACAATTTAAGAGTTGTCCACATGTCAACTCATAAATCTTTAGCTAAAGCCGTTAAATTCTGCACTAAAGAAAATGTTTTAGCAAAGATTCAACTTACAGACACATATTTCAAGAAATGGGGGTTTAAATCCCCGAGGATAGGGGTAGCTGCATTGAATCCTCATGCTAGTGATGGAGGGCTTATTGGAAACGACGAGGAATTAGAGTTAACTCCTGCTGTCGAAGATGCACGATCAAATGGAATAAATGTAGAAGGACCTATACCGGCTGACACCATCTTTAACAGAGCTATAAAAGGTGAATATGATGCGGTACTAGCAATGTATCATGACCAAGGACACATAGCGATAAAAGTCTATAACTGGGCCAAAAGTATTAGTGTTAATCTAGGCCTGCCATTCATAAGAACTAGTGTAGACCATGGAACGGCATTTGATATCGCTGGCAAAGGTATTGCAGACCCTACAAACATGTTAGAGGCAATTCTCGTTGCCTCTAGTATCGCCGGCAAAGGCATATTACCAAATAAGATGCGTACAGAAAATTGAATTACCGGTATCTGGATTTCATCGCAGTAATATATTGGAGAATAAGATGATCATTTCATTTATAGGAGGAGGTGCCATGTGTGAGGCCATCCTCAAAGGAATTTTATCTGCCAAAAGTGCGAATAATACAGACATTGCCATAGCTGAGCCAAACAACGATAGGCGACTCAAGTTAGAAAAACAATATGGAATCAATACTACTTCGAGTAATGTTGAAGCATTGCAGAATAAAGCAGACATAGTTGTTTTATCAATTAAACCTCAAGTACTATCGATAGTTCTCAATGAAATAAAAGGTGTGCTTAGTCCGGAACAGCTCTTATTATCAATAGTTGCCGGCGCCAAACTAGATACCCTGATCAAAGTGACAAACCATGAATCTGTGATTCGAGTCATGCCAAACACACCTGCGCAAATAGGGTCTGGCGTGTCAGTGTGGACTGCAACACCAAAGGTAAATAAAAGAAACAAAGAGATGACCGCCAATCTGCTAAAACCACTAGGAATAGAGATATACGTAAAGGATGAATCTTTGATAGATATGTCAACCGCACTTAGTGGTAGTGGGCCAGCATATGTATTTGCTTTTATCGAATCACTGATTGAAGCCGGAGTTAAATTGGGCATGCCACAGGAACTATCTAGTGAATTAGTGATCCATACCGTGCTTGGTAGTGCAAAAATGCTTGATGAAACTGGTATCGATCCGTCTGAATTGAGAAAGCTGGTTACTTCCCCGGGGGGAACAACAGCTGCTGCTTTGCTTAAACTCGAGGAGGAGGAACTTGGTCAAGCACTAATAAAAGCAGTTCAAGCTGCGTATGAAAGATCTATAGAACTTGGAAAACTATAGAAATTACCAAAACAACCACTGCTGATTAAGTACATAAAAACATTAAGCGGGGTAAAATGATGACTGGAGTATTAATCATTGTCTTTCGCCCTTGAATTCATACGAATATTAGCCATCGCGTTAAATATAGTAATTATAGCCAGGGTAATTCTATCTTGGGTAAAATTGAGCCCTACTAATCCCATAGCAATAATAATTTATGGAGTTAGTGAGCCTATGCTTAAACCAGTAAGAAGGTTGCTTCCCAACACTGGAGGATTAGATTTCTCGCCAATTGTAGTAATCATATTAATAATGGTGGTACAGAGACTCCTAAACTGGATTCTGGCAGCACTCAGCACTTCAGGAACAGCTTGACCGTCCTGTATATTTGGTCACCCTGAAACATCTGTAAATCTTAAATTGAATCCGCAATCCGATTAATTTGATTCAGGCAACATAAAATAAGGAAGGCTTCTCATGCGGTTTCAAAATAGTTCAGCCTCCATTGATAACTTGGCATTTAATGATTGGAATAAAACCCTCGATTTCAACCTAAGAGGAACTTTTATATTAAAGTAACGTCTCCGGAGGAAACCGTAATTTTTTCTTCATTAGTTTCTATTATGAGGTTCCCAACAGAGTCTACCCCCACAGCATAACCCAAAATTATATTTTTCCCATTTGATACTTTAACTTGAGCACCAATAGTACTGAGGTTAGACGACCATTCAATGCATAGGTCTATTCCTTGCTGGAGCAACTGATAATGCTTATCAATCATGTTTAGTAGTATTGATAAGACTTCATATTTGTCAGTTATGCTGCCCTTAATCAGACTAATACTTGTAGCAGAGTCTTTTATCATGTCCATTTCAGCTAGGTCAAGATTTACATTTAACCCAATACCAACTACAGCAAAATCTACCTCATTTGCATTAGACATGACGGTTTCTATTAAGATCCCGGATACCTTTTTACCTTTAACAAGAACATCATTGGGCCATTTAATTTCAGCCTTTTCTTTAGTTATTTCATATATCGTCTTTTGAATAGCTAAGGAAGCTACCATATTGAGCATATGCAATTTGTTTAAGCTGGGCTTAAATAGAATCGATATAGTCACATCCTGACCAGCTGTTGTTAACCATTCCCTATTAAATCTTCCCCTGCCCTTACTCTGGTGATCAGCAATTACAACAAGTCCTTCCCGCGCGCCCTGGCTAGCTAATGCCCTAGTGTCATCCATCGTGGATTCAGCAAATGCTAGATTGAGAACCTGCTTGCCAACCAGTTTATTTTGCGAAGTTGTCAACTGCGTAAGATCAGATATAAATTGTTTAATATTCAAAGATATCTCTTTTTTATAAGGTCATATTCCTTCAACTAATTTACTGGCGACGGTATTTGTTTGTCTTGTAACGCAGCAACAATATTTTTCGCAGCAGCGACTCCCATAGCAGTAAATGTTGCTTTACTAGCGCTACCGATGTGCGGTGTAATAACAATATTTTCATTATGTACTATAGGATGATCCATTGGAACGGGCTCAGGATCGGTTACATCTATTGCTGCACCAGCTATCTGGCCGGATTCAAGCGCTGCATGCAAATCATCCAAATCAACCGTCGGCCCTCTCGACATGTTGATCAAAAAAGAATCTTCTCTCATAAGCGCTAACTCTCTACTACTGATCATTTTTTCGGTTTCTGGACTTAAGGGAACGTGGAGCGAAATATAATCACAAGTTGATAATATATCTTCAAAACCCAATCTAGTTATTCGATACTTTTCTTCTATTTCAGCTTTCGCTGTTCGCGAGTGATAAAACACATCCATTTCAAATCCGATAGATCTTTTTATCACTTTTTCTCCTATATCACCTAGCCCAATGATTCCTAATTTCTTCCCATAGACGTCCGTCCCCAAATATGGGCTCTGATCAAAAACTGTCCATTTACCGTTTCGAATCGCTCTATCTCCAAATGTAACCTTCCTTGCGATTGAAAGTATTAAGGCAAAGGTCATATCAGCACAAGCTTCGGCTAAAATACCCGGAGTATTTGTTATAGTCACATTACGCGCTGTAGCAGCTTCCACATCAATATTGTTATAGCCGACTGCTCTGTTAGCAATAATTTTCAATTTACCTTTCCCTGATTCCAGTATCTCTTCATCAATTAGATCATCAACCTCTGTCATAATTGCATCGCTTATAGATGCTTTTTCGATTAATACGTCTTTAGGAGGTGGAGTGTTCTCGGACCAAACCTCGACATCAAATAAAGTTTGTAGGAGTTCGATAGCAGTTGGAACCCTAGCTCTAGTCACATATACTTTTTGTTTGGGCATTATTTTGTCCTATTATCTTTTGATCTATACTGAATATCTATTGAACCAATAGTGTAAGGCATATCGGTATATTAGCAATCTATTTCGTCGTTTCGAAATACTTCGTGCTACAGATTGACTAAGCTTTCCAAAAGGATGAAAAACTGTTTTTGTTCGATTTACGTTTTTCGATTGCGTCATATATGCCTTGACTATCAGAAGCGAGCACACTATAGTTGAGTGTCTGGCTCTAACTTATTGGAGCTTTATTTGTGCCTTAGAGCTACACAGATTTTTAACCTGTACATCTTCAAGTACAGCTAGTCTAAAAAACTCTATCGTCGCAATTGGTACTTTAACATTTGGATAGTAGAAGGAAACGTCAATTTTTGAAGAGTT
>CEUZ01291201.1_pt1 | contig 26456 bp, 29 predicted proteins | sample 361511 | NCBI WGS metagenome assembly CEUZ01 (sample SAMEA2622822, study PRJEB7988) | marine metagenome | biome: marine biome (ENVO:00000447); feature: surface water layer (ENVO:00002042); material: "saline water (ENVO:00002010), including plankton (ENVO:xxxxxxxx)" | depth 5 m | reverse complement strand
TTAGTCTGCTTACATATTTTATTGTATATTCAATATGTTTTACTTCTAACAAAATTTTAGAGAATCAGGAGAGAATTATTAAACTCCTAACATTACAAAATGAAGAGCTTATATTAAAAAATAAATCTATTGATGTAATAAAAGAAACAGAAAATTATCAAAAAAAGTTAAATGATATAAAGTGGAGAAATTAACATGAAATATTATAAAGAAGAGGTTGCTGCTATTTTGTTAGGGGTTGTTTCTTTTTCTATATTGTTTTTTGGTTTTATTTTTTATGTTTTTGATGATGCATCAATAAATAATACAAATAATGTTATTTTAAATAAAGACAAATAAAGACGGCCCTTTAAGGGGCTGCTTTTTTTCTGCAAGATCTTAATTAGAACTTGCAGCTTTATGTTTATATACTATGTGGTTGTATATAGTGCCTCTTGAAACATTAAAATATTTCATTAGTTGTTTTGGGCTATATCCTTCTTTATACAGCTTTAAACCTAGTTCTATTTGGTCTTTGTTTAATGCTTTTCTTCTTCCCCAATATCCATTTGTTTTTTTAAATGATTTTATACCTGCTTTTGTTCTTGCTGAAATATTTTGATGTTCTATTTCAGCATTTAAAGCATTTATAACAGTAATCATTTTTGAATTATTAGATTCAGGAGAAAGATTTTCTTTAATAATAAAGTATTTTGCACCTTTCTTATTAATCTCATCTAGGAATATTAATATGTCTAGTGTATCACGCCCTAAACGGTCTAATTTCCAAAATACAACAGTATCACTAGCCTTTAATATCTTTAATAATCTACTTCTTTCAGGTCTTTCTTTGTTTATACCTGAAATTTTTTCATAAAATATTTCATCAACACCAAACTCATTTAGTGCATCAATTTGCATATTTAAATTTTGTTCTTCTGTTGATACCCTTGCATAACCATAAATAGCCATTTTTTACTCTTTCTTTTTGACACCCTTTTTTATACAGCTTAACACCTTGTAAACATTGAAACAATAAATTTGTGCAAAATACCTTCCTTTTTTGTACACTTTTCTTATATGAAAGCAAAACCCTATATTTTATAAAGCAAATATAATAATCATGCTTACTGTATTCTTGTTTAACAGCTCCCCCAAATAAAAACAAGACCCTTTGCCAGTCTGCACTATGTTGTAGACTGTGTAACAAGTCAAAGGGTCTTGTTTTTATTTTTGTAACCTGTTTAGTTCACGTCGAAATCGCAAGATTAAATATTAACTAAATAAAAAGGGTATTAAAATGGCTTTCATGAATCAAGAAAAGAAAAAGGAATTAGCACCTGCTATAAAATCAGTATTAAAAAAATATGGTTTAAAAGGTTCTATAAGAGTAGAAAATTACTCGGCTTTAGTTGTTACTTTAAAAAGTGGCTCACTAAAATTTAATACATTTGGTAGAAACTATCTACAAATGTTTGTAGACCATAGTTGCACAGAGCAACCTGAAAAGGCACAAGAGTTTATTAAAGAATTAAATATTGCCATGAATAGGGGTAATCATGACAATTCAGATATGATGACAGATTATTTTGATGTTGGTTGGTACTCAAAATTAAATATTGGAGATTGGGATAAACCTTATCAATATATAAAGGACGGAGTTTTACAGACACCACCTTTTAAAATTTAAAAATAAAAAATACCAGGTACTTTTGTACTTGGTATTTAAAAACGTTTTCGGAAATTTACCACCTTTTTTAAGAACCCTATATTTTATAAAGCAAATATAATAATCATGCTTACTATATTCTTGTTTAACAGCTCCCCCAAATAAAAACAAGACCTATTGACTATCTTCACTTTGTTGCAGACAGCATGCTAAAGCAATAGATCTTGTTTTTATTTTTGTAACCTGTTTAGTTCACGGCGAAATCGCAAGATTAAATATTAACTAAATAAAAAGGGTACTAAAATGAAAAAATATGATAACATTATGGATATTGATGAAAAATTTATAAATGATTTAAAGAAAAACGGAGTTAAAAAAAATCTTTGGTTAATGGTTTGTATGAAAATAGAAGATTTTACAAACTGGTATGGTACAGATATGTCTGAATTTTACAGAAACAAAAATTGTAAATATATGGTGTTTCTTACAGAATCAAGTAATGTTTTTTGTCTTCATGGATTTATTGAAGTTGGTGATGAGATGTATCAGGCTGCTATTGCTGAACTATCAAAAGAATATAAAGATTAAAATATAAGAAGAGCCTTATCATTCGATAAGGCTCAAGTCTTAAATTCAACATCGGGTATATTAACACCTTATAGGAGTTTTTTTCCGTTGTTATACTTATTAATTTAATATAAACAGTAAGGAAAGTCAAACTAATAATAGAAAATATTAAAAATATTCTTTGTTTTTTGTTCCACATGTATATTTTGCAGTTCCACATGCTTAAATATACTGTTCCACATAGTTAAATATACTGTTCCACATATTTATTTTGTTGAAACACAACTGCCCCACAGAAAAATAATAAATTCCACATAAAAAACAAAGAAAAATATATGAAAATTAAAAGATTTACTAATAAAAAATAAATTTTATTAGTTGCAGGATAGAAAAAATGTCGATATAATTAAAGTATATTTTAAAATATACATTATAATTATGGGAGAAATCTTTTAATGAGTAAAAAAATAGTTGGTATTAATTTATCAGAGCAAGAAATTAAGAAGATTGAAGAGGTTTTAATATCTCATGGTAAAAATCCAGAAAAGAAGAAGTCAGAATTTATAAGAGGTTTAGTTAATACATTTGATTCTGATAGTTTTTACTTTTCAGATCTTCAACTTGAAAAATTACAAGTTGAGTTTGAAAATCTATCAAGGGTAGGGGGTAATTTAAACCAACTTCTTTATCATTTAAATATTGAACATATAGAATTTATTAAAGGAAACTTAAATGACTATTGCTTAAATTCAGATGACTTTGCAGAAACAATAAATGAACTACATAAAATTGTTATTGAGTTAAAATCTGAATTAAGAAAAATTGCAAAGCAAAAAAGAGTAGGGTATTAAAATGGGTATTTTTAATGAGCATAATAAAAAGCAAAATAGTATTTTTGATGATATTGATAAAAAAAGAGGTGGTACTTTAAATGGTGGTGGTTCAGAAGTTAATTTATTAAAAAATATTTTATTTGATACAAGACTTTCAAATGCAAACTATTTAAATGGAATTTCAAAACCTCAAGCAGTATTTAAAATTATTAATAGTGGTAGTGGATTTAATGCACTTTCTTTAACTTCAAAATATATAGCTAGGGATTTATCTTATCAAAAAGATAAAGAGAGTTTAACTCTTTTAGATGAAGAAGGAAATCCTATTGTTGATTATAATGATATTGTAAAAGAGTGGGCTAGTGATTTTGAATCTATTGAGTTGAATGAAAAACAGCAATGGAAAGTAGCAGCAAAAGATAAATTAGAGGAGAGAAAAAACGAGCTTATTTATTATTCTGAAAGTAGGGCTTTAGAAAAGAGGGAACTTATAGAACTTTCTTCAATAAAGGCTCAAATTGCAGGTGATTATGTTATAATTAATGATAAAGAAACTGGACAAAAGAAAAAAATTAGTACAAAGGTTAATTTAGGTACTGATTTTTATCATATGATGTTTTCTGTGGGTGGAACAAACCATAATCAAAAGAAACTACACCAAGCGATGGGAAATACTATAAGGACACAATTTAGTACAAAGGGTATGCAATCGTTTTTTGTTTTACATACAGATACGGAAAACGACCATTTTCATGTTGTCCTTAATTCTAGGTCTGCAATAACAGGTAAGCAGGTTTATTTTGATAAAGTTGATTTATTTGCTATAAGACAATCTTTTGCACAAGAACTTGAAAGGGTTGGTATTAAAAGGGGGGCTGTTGCAAGAAAAGATAACCCACTAATCATTAGTAAAATAATGCAGCAAGTAGAGGGAATACAACATGGTTTTAATGTTTATGAAAAAAAGCTGCAAACTGGTAATGTTGATGCAATAAAATATAAACAAACAACATTAAAGAAATTAGATTTTTTAATTAGTGCCATTAATGGTTCAATTAAAATATCTGATGATACAAAAGATATTGCTAAGAATTTAAAAATATTAAAAAAAGATAGGGAAAATTTAAATAATAAGTATACAAAAGAAAAAGACTTTGATTCTTTGGTTTCTTTGAAGAAACAAATCAAATCTTTAGATGATAAGATTTTAAAACAAGAGGTGGTTTTAGAGAAAAACAACAAAAAAGCTTTAAAAGATAAGCGTAAAGACTTGAATATTATAAGGAAAAAGTTAATTGATGCAATAACTGTAGGTGAGATAAATTCAACTGTTAATGAGCTTGAAAAGATTGATAATAATTTTGCAAGTAAATTTAAACAGCTTGAGGAAATAAAACCAGACAAAAAAGGTCTTGTTTATAAGGTTAAAAAATCACAACAACTAAGAGAGCAATTAAAGGAGCATAGGGAAGAGGTAAAGCAGGCTATAAAGTTCTTTAAAACCTCAAGAAATAAAACTAATTCTGATAGTGTTGATATTGCTTTAAATAGACTAAATTCCTTAATGAAATCTAATAAAAAAATAAAAAGATAAGAGTTTAACTCTTATCTTTTTTGTTTTGAAGTTTTAATATTTCTAAATGAGAGCAATTTTTTAAAGCTAAATTGACTAGTGTTTGTTGGCTAATGTCTAAGAAGTCACAAGTATCCTCTATATTTTCAATATCTAGTTCTGTTAGATTTATTCTTTTTGTTGTTAATTTTTTAGTTTTTAACTCTTGTTCGTATGAAATTATATCTTCTTTTTTTGGTAAATTATTAAAAAAGAATCTCATTATTAAATCAAACTGCTTTAAATCTATTTCTTTAAAGTCACTTTCTAATTTGTAATATTTGGTAGTTTTCTCTATGTTTTCCATGATTATCCCTTTCAACTATTTGTTTCATTCTACCCCATTTTATTTTATATGTAAACATTTTAAATAAAAATAATGTATATAATGTTTATAATTTATTTGTATTTTATAAATTATTGTGTAATAATAATTATATTATTACAAATTATAGAGTTTTTTTGGGGTTTTTGCAGAATATTGTTTAAAAAAAACAAAATTTAATCTATAATTTGTGGTAGTTTAAAAAAATTGTACAATTTAAATAAGGATAACTAGTATGAAAAAATTACTAAAAACATTTATGCTTGCAGCTGTTTTTGCACTATTTATTAGTGTTGAGGCACATGCAAATATTGAAGGTGTTTTAAATGAAGTTGGTGGAACTTTTGAAACTGTTGGTTCATTTACATATAATACTCTTTTTGCAATTATCGCAATTATGATTGCAGTTATTGCAGGGGGTATGTTTATTTTAGGTAAAATTGACCTACAAAGAATGCTTATGATGATGGCTATCGCTGTTATGGTAGCAGTTTCATTAGGTTTCTTTAACTATGTTATGAAACCACAAATCACAGATATGGCAAAAGAAGTTACATCTGTTCAAGTAGGGTGGTAATATAATGAAGACAGGAAAATCAGTTACATTTACAGCTCTTTCAAGGCCTTTAAGAGTACCTGTTTTGAACTTGCCATTGGTTAGTTCTTTAATTGTTATACTGTCTTCATTTTTATTTTTTATGATTGGATATTTTGTTTTAGGTGTTATTGCAGGTTTTATATTTTCTATAGTCTTTTCTTTCTTAATATGGAGACATTTTAGAAAGACATATTTATATGATAAAGATTATTATAAAATAATGCTGCAAAACTCAAAAAGACAACACCCTAATAAAAAGGATAGATATTATGTATCGTAAGCTTGATGAAAAAAATATTAAACAAATGCGACTGCATGATTATATAAATTACGACCTTATTTTAAAAGATGGTAAAACTATCAGAAATAAGGATGAAAGCTTAACACAAGTTTTAAAGGTGACAGGTCGTAGTTTTAATGGTTTAACAGAAGATGATGCTGTTGAGTTATGGAATGCAAGATTAAAGGCTTATAAATCACCCACAGAGGGTGTTTTTATGCAGGTTTTTATTGATAGAAGAGAGGCAGAGAAGGTTTTATATAAGCAAAACTTTCCATCTGTTCATATTAAAAACTTGTATGAAAAGCAAAATAATAAAGATGATATTGATTTTACAACAGATATTTATATAGCAATAACAACTTATATAAATCAAAACATTGTAACGGATGATGATTTGTTTATCTGGGGTCCAAAGAACTTGGAAAGCCTAAATAATGTAGTTAATGATGTTTGTTTATATTTAAATAAGTATAATCCAGTAATTCTAAATGCTGAATCAGGTTTAAAAACATACTTATCAAAAAGATTAAACTATACAAAGTGTTTTTCAGAACCAAAAGCAAATAGGTCTTTGGGTTCTATTATGTCGTTAACTGATATTAAACTAGATGAAATAACTGGTAAGATAACATTTGAAAATGATGATAAGGAAAATTATGGCTTTATGTTAAGGCTTAATGCTTTACCAGATGTTACATACCAGAATGTTTTAGATATTGTTACGGCATTAAAATATAATTTTACAATATCACAGAATATTACTTATTTATCTGATGAAAAAATGGAAAATAAGCTTGCTAAAAATAAAAAAACTATGACAGATGTTATATCTGCACCATTATTAAAACCTTTTCAGCTTGAGGCTATATATAGTGGTGATATACAACAATATGAGCAAGCAGCTGTTACATTAGCTAATAAAGAAACAAAACTTGTTAAATATGTTTTTCAGGTTTTAGTTTATGCAGAAACAGAAGAAAAACTTGAAAATGCATATAAAGAAATAAAAAACGCATTAAGAATGAGTAGTATTGAAGTTAGAAAAGAAAAAAGTAATTTGCATAACGCATTCTTTTCACAAATGCCAGGGTTTCAAGATTTAAACTTTCCTCGAGAAGAAATTGTATATATTCAAGATGTTACAAATTTTGCAAGCCTTTCAGCATATTCAGAGGGCTTTAAAAGATGCACATGGGGTGATAGACCAGTTTGTCAACTTTCAACTTTATCTAATACAAAATTTAATTTCACTTTTCATGAAAATGAAGAAGATAACGCAGCAGGTAATACTGTAATTGTTGGACCTACTGGTTCTGGTAAAACAACAGTTGCAGCATTTCTTTTAGCAATGTGTTTAACATATGGACAAACAAAAAAAATAGGTGGAAAATTTAAAGGTTTAATTTTTGATGCAGGTAGAGGTTTAGCACCACAGGTGAAAGCAATGGGAGGTACTTATATTGATCTTGCAGACCCAACTAAGCTACCTATGAATCCTTTTTTAATTGCGAAAGATGAAAAGGATACTGCAAATATTAAATTTTTAATTGATTGGGTTTCTGTATTGGCAGGTGGTTCAGAAAACTTAAATGAAAGAGAATTATTAGCAATTGATAAAGCTGTTAGAGCAGTTTTACAGCTAGAGCCAAAATATAGAAAAATAATGGCTATGTTACCTACTTTAAGACAAAATGCACCTGCAAAAGAAGGTGATATTTCTCTTGTTGAAAAATTAAAAAAATGGACTGTAAATCCTGAAAATCCAGAAAACAGCCCATTACATGCACAGTATTTTAATTCTGATAAAGATGCTTTAAATTTTGAAAAACAAATTGTTGCGTTTGATATGGAGAGTTTATTAAAAGGTAATGATGATTTGCTTATACCTATCATGATGTATATTACTCATGCTTATCATCTAAATTCAAAAAGAGAGCCTGCACCTCATATGGTTTATATTGATGAGGCTAATACTTATTTAAGAACATCTATTGGAGCATCATTTATCAATGATTTAATGATGAAGATTAGAAAAAATAACGGTATTGTTATGCCAGTTACACAAACAGTTGGACATATTTTAAAATGTTCACAAGGTGAATCAATTTCTCAAAACATTGTAACAAAAATATTTTTACCAAACCCTGATGCAGATGTTCAGGAATTAAGAGATTTTAATTTAAATGATAGTGATATTGATTGGATTACAAAGTCAAGTGAAAGTAGAAAGATTTTAATTAAGAAAAAAGGTATGCAGTCTGTTATTGTTGATGTTGATTTTTCTAAGCTTGGTAAATATTTACACTTCATTACAGGTAGCCAAAAAGATATTATGTATATTAATAGATATTTAGAAGAATATGATTATGAAGATGCTGTTTTTAAATATCTTGATAAAAAAGAATATTTAATGAAAACAAGGGGATAAATATGAAGCTTTTATTTATTATTTTATTTACTTTTATTGCAAAAAGTTCTTTTGCTGTTATGGCAACCTTTGATGCTGCAAATGCAAAAATGCAAGCTTTAAAGAAAACAGAGCTAGTAACCCAAACAAAAGAAATGATTGATACAGGTAAAACAATAGCTGAAAATGGTAAAACATTGAAAAAAAGCTATGATTCTATGGTTGATAAAATTGATGATGCTAAATCTTATTATGATAGGGCTATGAGAATTAGAGAAAGTGCTAGTTCTTATATGAAACAACTAAAAAGCCTTGATGTTATAAAAACTAATGGGTTTAAATTTGATTTTAAAGAGCCTTCTTTATTACAAAGTCAAGTTTCAACTCTTTATACTGATGTTTCAGAAGATGAGGCTTTAGCTCATTTTGGACAAAAATACAGAGAAGAGCAAAGAAATGAAATTGCAAAAGCTAGTGTTGCTAATGCACAATCTATTATATATCAACAAGAAACAAAAGCTGCCGAGTTAGAGGAACTAACTCAAAAGTATGAAAATGCTGATGAAATGGCTGAAAAGCAATCTGTAGAAAATGCTATTCTGTTAAATATATTACAGCAAATGAATGTTATGACACAGCTACAAGCTGAAATGAATGCTGTTATTTTAGGTAAAGAGGCTCAAAGTATGAGAGCAGTTGAATATGATAAATGGGATAATAGAGATTGGTATAATCATTATAAAGATGGTGGTAGTAAAAGAACTTGGAAAACAGACACGCAAGATAAGGCGGTTATGGATTCTTTAGGTCTTTAATTTAAGGAGTGTATGTTATGAAAAAATTATTAAAAACATTTATAGTTTCTATTTTTTTTGTGTTTTCATTTTTTACTTTATTTGTAGATGATACTTATGCACAGGTTACAGATAATGAAAAGATGGAGCGAGCAATAAATGAAAAAGCAAATGCTATCAAAATAACACCAAATACTGCATCAAAAGAAGTTAATAGTTGGACTTATACAGCATATGCAAAACTATTAAGAAAAACAAGAGAGTTTGCAACTCAAGTTTCTCATCGTCTTTCTGGTTTATTAGTTAAAATTTCTGCTTGGTTATTTGTTATATATCTAGGATTTTTATTTATACAGGCAGTATTAAAGCAGGAAAGCTTTACAACAGTATTAAGTAAAAATTTAGGTTATCTTGCTTGGATTGTCGCAATTGTTGTATTGCTTTCAGAGTATGAATATTTAACAGCTTTATTTTTTAAATTATTTACTGGTATTGCAGGTGAAATTTTAAAAATATCAACACAAGACTTGGATGTTTTAAAGCGAACTACTGAATCAGGTTTAAAAAATGCATTCTTATTTGGTGAAAGAATATCAGTTGGTATTGATATGATTGCTCATACATATGCAAAAGAGCAAAGTACTTTCTGGTCTTTAAAAAATTCATTTTTAATAGATCTTCAAGCCTTTGGTATGAAGGTTGCTTTTTATATGGTTTCAGCTGCATTTATGATTATTTTTTCAGTAGCTAGCTTATCTATGGTTATATTTTTTGCAATTGGTAAACCTCTTTTATTATTGGCAGTATTTCCAAAACTTAGATACTTACTTGTTGGTTGGTTAGAGGCTTTAGTTAACTTTGGATTTACTCTTATATTCCTTTCAATTGCTATGGGTCTTACAGTATTTACTATTAGTGATACATTCATTGCATATGAGGGTATGATTGCAAATCAAGAACCTTTACCACCAGAAACTTTTATACAGTTAACATTTGTTGGTATTTTATCGTTCTTTTTCCATATATCAGCATCAGTAATGGCATCTATGGTAACTAAGGCTCATGTACAAGATTTTGGTAGAACTTTTGCAACAACAGCTGGTATGGCTTGGGCAGGTGGTAAGGCATTAGCACAATCAGATGGTGCTAAAGCTTTAATAGCAGCAGGTGGCACAGCAATAGCATCAAGTGGTACTGCTATTTCTAGTGGTGGTAATAAAGCAAAGAGTGTTGTACAAAATCTTTGGCCGAGCCAAAACACTTGACAATAAATAAATTTATTGTCATACTATATATAATATAAAAGAAAGGGTTTAAGTTATGAAAAAATTATTAATTCTATCAGTTACTTTATTTGGTTTAGCATCTTGCAATGATAATGTTAATGAAGTGAAGATGCAAGAGATTGAAAAAACAAACAAGTACCATAAAATATTAGATATGTCTTATGAGGATAAGGTAAAGGCTTATAATGATTTATCTTATGAAGAAAAGCTTGAAGGCACAAAATATGGTTTATATAAGCCACAGAAACAAGAATCAACACAAGACTTAGATTCTTTAGGTCTTTAATTTAAGGAGTGTATGTTATGAAAAAATTATTAATTCTATCGGTTGCTTTATTTGGTTTAGCATCTTGTTCAAACCCTCAAATTAAACATCCTGATTTTGAACAAAGCCCATGTAGTTGTTTAACTACACCGTGGCCTTTACAAGAAACAGGAGAGCAAAATGTTTAATTTCTTTAAAAAATTAAAGTCAAAAGAAACTTCTAGTGTTGTAACGCAGCATCAAAGTTTGTCTGTTGAGAGTAAATCAATAAATGAGTATTACCCTAGCCCTGAAAGTATTCAGGCTTGGCGTGGTTTCTCATTAAAGATGGTTGGTTTTGCAACTCTTCTTTTATTTGTTGTTTGTATTCAAGCAGCTGCTTTATGGTTAGCTTGGCCGTTGAAAACTACACAATATGTAACTTTTGGTTATGAGGTTATTGATGGGAAGGCAAAAGTTGTTGATATTAGACCAACAGAACAGCTAACAAAAGACCAATATGTTTTACTTATAAGATATTTTATTAATGATACTGTAGAAAAATCATTATCAAACTATCGTGATGAAATTTTATTAAAACAAGATCTGTCAATTGCCTCTTCAAGGATGACAGGAGATGTTTATAAAAAAATAGCAAGTATTCATAGGGAATTTCAAAAGCAAAGTCACATTTTAACTAGACAAATAAGAATTTTATCATCAGAAAAAGATGGAAAGTTTGGTAGTTGGAAAGTTACTTTTGAAACTATTGATGAAGATACATCAGGTAATATTTATAAAAATATTTTTGATGGTAGAATTACATTTAAATTATTAGGTGTTAATAATAATCCAAATGCGTCAATACCAGTTGAACTATTACAAGAAAATCCTAATCCGTTAGGTTTAAAAATAACAGGTTTCTATCAATTAAAAAGAAAACAAGGGGATAAGTAGGCTATGAAAAAATTATTAATTCTATCAATGTTATTAGCTGCTCCTATTTCAGCTTTTGCAGGTGTTGTAGGTGGTGGTTTAGATACATCAAAATTTTCAAAAGATGATTTAGATTTAGCATCTGTTTATTATAGAGATATGGTTCACCAATATATTAAAGATAGAACAGATTGTGGGCAGCAAGAAGATGTACAAATTTTTGAGTATGAAAAATTTTCAAGACCAGGTTGTGTTAACTTGGGCGTGAATCTTCTTACTGTTTTTACTTTTGAAGAGCCTATAAAATCTTATGTTACATCAGACCCAGAAGAGACAGGTTTTTTTAATGTTGGTGTTTGGATTTCATCAGATGATGCAAGGGATGCAAACTTTATTAATCAAAAAAGTTTTTATGTAAAAGCAAAATATCCAAGGAAATCAGCAAATATTGTTTTTCTTGCAAAGTCTGGAAGACAATATCATTTTGATTTAAAAAGCTTAGGTTTAGATGATTCAGAAGTTCCAACAAGGTCAGTTTATAATAAGTTACCAGAAAAGCTTTTTAATGAAGTAAGAGAGGTTGAGGAAGAGAAGAAAGAAGAAAAGCTTGAACATTTAATTGAGGCTGCAAAAAGAATTAATTTTGAACAAGATAATGCTTTTTCAAAGTATATGGCTAATATTCATGGTAGAGAAATTAATACAAATTATGAATTAAGGTCAATAAATGAGGGTAACGCAATTAAGCCATTTGCTGTTTATGATAATGGTAAAAGAACTTTCTTTAATTTTGATGGTATTCTTTCATCAGAAGAGGATAGACCATCAATTAAAAAAGTCCATAATGGTGTTGATATTCCACTATTCCCAAAAGAGGCTTATACTTTAAGCCCTGATTATAGAGGTTGGATATATGTCGAAAGTATTTCTCAAGAAGGTTTTACTCTAACACAAGGTGAAGGTAAAGATGAAAAGGTTTTATGTATTAAGCCTACTGTTGATTTAAGAAAGTTTCATAATCAAAAGAAAAAGAAAGATGGTGAAATTATTTCTTTTGAAACACCAAGAGAAACTATTGTTGATATTGAAGATAAAAAAACAGTAAAAATAGAAAAAACAACTACTGTTGATGAATCTGTTATTGTTGATGGCGAAATGAAAGTTGATGATGATGCTAAATGATATTTTTAAAACAAATAAAGCCTTAATAATTATTATGGGTGTATTTTTATTTGTTATAATTTGTGTTTCTATTTTTACTAAAAAACCAGAACAAAAATTAGTTTTTGAACAAGATGAAACAGCCACTATAAATACTAAAGATTTTGATTCTAGTTTTTTTGAAACTGTGCCAAAACCAAAAGAGGAGGTTGAGGTAGTTGAAAAACCTGTTGAAACAAAAAAACCAGAGGTGAAGAGGGATTATAGGCAAATTATAGCCCAAAGAAAAAGAATAAAAGCTGATGAGGCTTTTGAGGATTCTTTATTAGAAGAAAAATTAACAAACAATATGATGGCTGATATTTATTTAGCTAAAATACATCAGAAGTCAGCAACACAGATATGGGCTGATAGTGAAAGGTTTGAGGAAGAATTTAAGAATCAGCCTATTATGCAGTTAAAAAGAAAAAGAGCCGAAAAAGATAAAGTTTTTGGTGCATTTGGTGATGTTGATGAGTTTTGTGATGTGGGTAAAGGGGATTGTGATGATGCAACAAAACCAACAAATCTTGAATGGACGATTTTAGGAGGCACAAAAATAAGGGCTATTTTATTAGATGAGGTTAATTCAGATGTTCCTGATACTGTTTGTCAAGCCCTTGTTACACAAGATGTTACAGGGTTTCACGGTAATAACATCTTGATTCCAAAGGGTTCAGTTGCAACTTGTTTACCAAAACCAGTTACTGATCCAAAACAAACAAGACTTCATATTGCATTTACAAATATTGTGACTCCTAATGGTGTTAGAATTGAAGGTTTAATGGGAGGTGGTGACAAAGTTGGTTCTGGTGGTGTTCAAGGTATTGTTAATACTAAGCTAGCAGAAAGATTAGGTTTCCCTATGTTAACTGCTATGCTACCAGTAACAATGGCTTATACTTTACCTGCTGCTGGTACAGAAGATGAAGAGCGTAGAAATTCTGCTATTGAAAGTATTACAAATGCATTGCAACCAATTATTAATTCAGAGCTTGATAGAGGTTTAAGAACTGTACCTAATATTAAATTAAAAGCAGGTCAACCTTTACATATTAGACCGTTTAATAATTTAGTTTTCCATAAACCAAGAGGTGGTAAAATAATGCCAACATGGCAATAAAAAACATTTGACAATAAATAAATTTTTTGTCATACTTTAAAAAAAAGAGGTGTTTGAAATGAAGTACTTAATTAATAAAATAAAATTTTTGTTTATTGTCCCAATTATAATGTTTACATTTGTTGCAAATAGTGAAGATAATAATTTAGATAAAACACAACAAGTAAGAATTACTTACATTGATGGTCCTTTAGTAAAAGGTGAGTTTACTGGTTTATCTGAATCTGCAATAAAGCAAGGCTTACATAAAGTTTATATTGAGGGTAAAATAACTAATGAAAGCACAAATGCTATTGGTACTAAAACTTTAAATATTGAGTGGTTAAGAGTAGTTGATAAAGTTACAGATGAGAAAGTTTATCTTGATGTGCCTTTAGAAACACCAAACTTGTTAGTTGCTCCTGATATTGAAGTTGATGATATGGTTAGTGTTAGGGGTGACCTAGATTCCGTTATTTCAAAGCAACAAGAAATTGTTGAAAAAAATGTTGAATCTTCAAAGGAAACTATTGTTGAGGAAAAAAGTGAGGAGGCTTTTACACCAAAGAAAACATCAGGTGGTGGTAGTTCTTCTGGTATTTCTTCTGGTGGTTCTTCTGGTGGTTCTTCTTTAGAAGAGCCAGAAAAACAAGCGTTTGATGCTGTTATAGAAGGTAACAAAAAGGTTGTTGTTACTGCTGATGGATGTGATATCGTTGCTGATAAGGGCGAAATGGTTGCTAATCAATATAAAAGAATCTTAGAAGATGGAGAAGAAATTCAACCTTGCAGCCCATCTGATGTAAAATATGATTTAACACCAGATTATACAGTTTGTTCACCTTATGAAGATTTGGATGCTAAAAAAGCATTTGAAAGATACACTTTAGGTTATCAGAAAGATAGTGAATCAACAAGAATAGTTATTGATGGTGGTTATTGTAATGTTGATGATGATACTGTTGTTGATATGAATCAGCAAGTTTGTGGTAATGAAGTTGACTATGATACTTTACAATATTTTAATAAAAATAATTTAACTTATACTATTGCAGGTAAATCATATGTTGCACAAGAATGTGTTAGAGATAATTCAAGTGCTATTGCTCTTGAAAAGGACACATCTACTTGTTCAGCTAGCTTTGATAATGGTTTTTATACTCCTTTTTACAATTGGTATATTATGTTAGATGGTAAATATACATCAATGTCAGACTGTCTTCCAGATAGAGATAATCAAATTCCATTACAAGAGGAAGTTTGTACTGAATCAGATAAATATGTTTATGATTATGATAATGAGCTTGTTTATTTAAAGAAAACTTATTTTTATATGGATGGAGAAAATAAAGTTACTATTCAAAACTGTGCAAAATCAACAGAAACATTATCATTAAATGTTGAAATTGATAATGATGTTTGCCCTGCGATTAATGATGATGTTGCTAAAACAACAACTCATAGAGGCTACTATTTCTTTAATGATGAAAACAATCAAAGAGTTGATATTAAAGACAGATGTAAAAATGTAGAGCCTGCTGTTCCTTATACACAGGGTGATAATTTATGGGGATTAAAAACACAAACTACAACGGATTTAACACTTAGTTTAAATGATACTGTTTATGTTAACGATTTAGGACGAAATAGTACTGAAATGTCTAGAGGTGGTTGGGTAACAGACCATTATAACTGGAAGGTAAGACCAAGTATGTTAAAAAATGATAGACTAAAGATGAAACACTATATGTATAAGTCAGAATCTTGTGACAGAGAAACAAGTGCAACAGGTGATGTTGCAGGTGCTTTAAGTGGTGTATCGTACTGTTTACATAATAAAATCACAGATCCATTAACATTTAATGGACAGCCTATTGATTTTGATAACTCAACGGAAAATGTTTGGTTTGATAGAACTGTAACAGGTCCGTCAAGTTCAGTTAGAGAGTACAGCTATAAAGGCTATTGGCATTATGAAACACCAAATGGCATTTCTTTATGTAGAAATATGAGTGATGCAGGTTTACCTGATTCAACTGCTAACCAAATTGTTTCTTGCACTAAGCCTAGATGTACAGTTTCACAACTAGAACTATATCCAACTTACACAAGAGGGGATGGTTCAGTTATGGAAGATAAAACAATGATTTTAGATGAAAAATATATTTGTGGTGATGGTTCTAATTTAATAGGTACTGTTGGCACTCCAACAAACTAAAAAAAGAGGTGTATGTTATGAAAAAATTATATATAGGTTTTCTTTCTTTGTTAACTCTTGTTTTATTTAGTGGTTATGTAAACGCTATAACTAAACAAGATGTTGCTGTTCAAAAGGTAAGAATTACTAATGTACAAGGTCCTTTAGTAAAAGGTGAATTTATTGGTTTAACTGATAAAGCCAGAAAGCAAGGATTACACAAAATATTTCTAGAAGGTAAAGTGCAAAAGCTATCTACAAGTGCTATTGGTACTAAAACTATTAATATTAAATGGATGAGAGTTATTGATAAGGTTACAGATGAGAAAGTTTATCTTGATACACCTCTTTTATCACCTAACTTATTAGTTGCTCCTGATATTGAAGTTGATGATGAGGTTAATGTTAAAGGTGATATAAATTCTGTTGTTTCAAAGCAACAAGAAATTATTGAAAAAAACGCAACAAGAAAGCAAGAAAAAGCAGCAGAAGAAGATAAAAAGAAAGAAGAGAAAGAATCTTCAAATAGTTCAGGTTCTTCTTTTGTTGGCAATACTAATTCTGATAGTTCAGGTTCTTCTTTATCAGAACCAACAAAAGAGGCATTTAGTGCTGAAATTGCAGGTAATAAAAAGGTTGTTGTTACTGCTGATGGATGTGATATTGTGTCATCAAAAGCAACTATGGAGGCTAATCAATATAAAAGAATCTTAGAAGATGGGGAAGAAATTCAATCTTGCAGCCCATCTGATGTAAAATATGCTTTAACAGCAGATTATACAGTTTGTTCACCACATGAAGACTTAGATGCTAAAAAAGCATATCCAAGATATAACTTAGGATATATCAAGGCTGATGGTGGTGCTAGAACTGTTGTTGATGGTGGTTATTGTAATGTTGATGAAAATCAATCTGTTGATATTCAAGAAAATGAATGTGGTAATGAAATAGACCATCAAACAGGTATGTATTACCAAAAAACTACTTTAACATATAATATGGATAGTCGCTCTTATGTTGCACAGGCTTGCGTGAGAAAAGAAGAATCTGCTATACCTATGAAAAAAGATATAAAAACTTGTTCAGATAGTTTTGAAGGTGGCTTTTATACTCCTTTCTTTAACTGGTATATTGAAAAAGATGGTGTTTATACATCTTTATCAGAATGTCTACCAGATGTTGAAAATAAAGTAACATTACAAGAGGAAGTTTGTACTGGTGATGATATGTATACTTATGATTATGATAATCAAAGAGCATATTTAAATAAAACTTACTTCTATCAAGAAGATGAGGATTCAGACAGAATAAAAGTTAAAACATGTGTTCCTAGTGAGACAGTTTATACTTTCCAAACTGAAATTGATGGTGCAACTTGTCCGTTTGTTAATAACGATGATAAAAAAGAAACTATCCAGAGAGGTTATTACTTCTTTACTGGTTTTAATGAGCAGAGAATTGATTTAAAAGACCGTTGTGTTTCTGTTTATCCTGCTATACCTTATACATCTATTGGTTCGGTTTGGAAGGCAGCCAAAACAGAGGAAACTGTTATTGGTAACACAAATGATATGTTAGATTTAGAAATAAATAGAGCAGATTATACATCAAACGGTAACTTAGAAGTTAACTTTGGTTGGGATGGAGAACCTTTTTCACCATGTTTACCTTTTGACTATAAAGCAAATGGTGTTAATAGTGGTAATTCACGACAGCTTTGTTTCAACATGTATAATAAATACTCTAGTATTTCTACTGTTAAGTTTAAGAGGTATTGTTTAGCAGGATTAAAAGAGCCTTATGATATTCCTAGTTTAAATGCTACAGTTGATATTGAAAATTCAACGGAAACTCCAACATATTCTCAAACTTATGTAGAGGCTTGTGGTTTATCGTGGGGTTCTGGTGGTAAGCAGGTTAAGTATCATTGTCCAACAAATGTTAGGTATGAATGTACACAGCCAAAATGTAATTTAACTACTATGGAGGCTAGACCTAAGATGGAAAGAGGTGATGGTTCTATCTTTATTGATAATTCACAATCATATGAAACAAAATATGTTTGTGGTGATGGTTCTAAACTAGAAGATAAGGAAGGCTAGTTTTATGAAAAATAATATGAATTATGATCTTTCAATTTTGCAGAATAATCCAATTTTTGCTTTAAAACTAAAGCCTATTGTGAAGTTTATGGATAACCCAGAGTTAGTTGAAATAAGGGTTAATAAGCCTAAAGAAATTGTTTTAGAATATTCAACGAAAAAAGTTTATGAAAGAGTTGAGGAATTTGATTTAGACTATTTGACTAGTTTAGGTCAAGAATTGGCTGATTATAATTCATTATTGTTTAATGAAGAGAATCCAATATTATCTGCAAAATTACCAGGTGGTTCTCGTGTTCAAATTATGGGATATACTACTGTTTCTTCACAATTTGCAATGTCTATAAGAATTAGAAGATATATAGACTTTAAACTTGGTGATTTTGGGATTGATAAAAATACTCAAAAGGAAATTATTTCAGCAGTTGAAAATAAAAAAACTATTCTTGTTTCTGGTGGTACTGGTACTGGTAAAACTTCACTAACTAATGTTTTATTAAGTTATATACCCAAAGAAGAGCGTTTAGTTTCAATTGAAGATGTTGAAGAGTTAAGGTTTGAAGGCTTTAAAGATGTTGTTAATATGTTTTATTCAGGTAATAAAAATGTAAAAACAAAAGTGGGGGCAGAAGACCTTTTAAGAAGCTCTTTAAGGATGAATCCAGACAGAATTTTAGTTGGTGAAATTCATGTTGAGAATGCTGAAACATTTTGTGGTGCTATTAATACAGGGCATAAGGGTTCTATAGGAACTATACATGCTAATAGTCCGAAAGGAGCTATTGCAGCAATTATTATGAAAATTATTATGAATGGTGCTAATGACAGCTCTATAAAAGTTTTACAGCATCAAATTTGTGAGGATATTTTTGCCGTTCTTCAAATTCATAAAAATAGTGATGGCTCAAGAACAGCAGAGTTTGTTAAATTATCAGAATTCAAAAATGATACTTCTATTGAAAAAGACCTTACTAATAAAATAAGTGGAATATAAAATGTTTGTTTTTAAAATGATGTTTGGGGCTGTTTTTGCTTTTGTTATAATGCACTTTTCAACAGCTTTACTTTATACAGAGTACTTTTATAATCCAAAATTAGTTTTTTATATATTTAATAATTTTGAGTTTTATAATTTACCTCTTTTACTGAAAGTATCTTATTCAATTGCGATGCTTATGTTTTTCTTATTTTTCTTTGTAAAAATAAGACCTATGAATTTATATGGTTTCTCTAAATATGCAACAAAAAAAGATATAAAAAAATTTAAACTTTTAGCAAATAGTGGCATCTTTATGGGTGAGTATGTAAAGGTTGATAAAAAAGATACAAGAGATGAAAAACTTTATAAAAGAACTCATAAAACCTTAATGATGGATGAGCCTTTAAGTGTTGGTATTATTGCTCCCCCTGGTACTGGTAAAACTTCTACTGTTATTATACCTACTTTATTTAAATCAAAGTCTTCATTTATTGTTTCAGACCCAAAAGGGGAGCTTTTTGAAAAAACAGCTCCTACAAGATCCTTATTCTCAAAGATAATAAGGTTTGACCCTATGCAAGCACACGGCAAAGGGGCTGTTTTTAATCCATTTTCAGAAGAACTAATACCAAAAGATAGAAGGTATGTTTTTGCATATGTAAAAAAAATAGCAAACTTGTTAATTGCAGATAATGAAAAAGGTGATGATAGCTTTTTTACTACAAATGCTAGGATTATGTTTACATTTGTTGCAGCATATTTAGTGCATAAAAATAACCAAACATCAATACCTGAAATAGCATCTCATATACTTAGCTCAAAAAATGTACCATTACTTTTTGCAGAAATGGTTGATGAGTTAAGCCAGTTAGAAAATGATGACTTTATTAGTGCTATAATAAAGCAAGGTAATGCTGCATTATCTTCTTCTGATGCTCAAGATACTTGGGGTTCTATTATGACAACAGCTACATCTATTTTAGAGCCTTTTACAACAGATGCTCTTTTAAGAGAGGCAACAGATGGAAAAAATGAAATTGATATTTTGAAATTTAAAAAATCAATACACACACTTTATATTGTAATACCTGATGAGTATAAGTTGGTTTTATATCCTTTGGTAAGGTTATTGTTTGAGGTTACATCTAGTAAGTTGATTTCTGTGAGTGAGGATAATAAAGCAGAACAAGTTGGAAATAAAAGAGTTACTTTTTTAATTGATGAGTTTCCAAGGTTAGGTAAAATGAAAGAGGTACTTACATTACCTTCTATTTCTCGAGGTATGGGTGTTTCGCTTGTTATTGTTGCACAAGATATGACACAAATTGAAGAAATTTATGGTGAAAAACAAGCTCAAGGTTTATTCAGTTTATTTTCTTATTGGTACTTATTTAGCCAAAACGATATGAAGACAGCAAAGAAATTTTCAGAACAAATAGGTAATTATACAAATAAAAAAGAAAATGTGTCTTATGATACAAAAAATCTTTGGTTTGATTTAAAGAGTTCTAAGTCGTTTTCTTATGAATCGCTACCTCTTGTTAGCCCAAGTGAAATTCTTGCGTCTAGTGATGATTTTGGTTGGGTTCTATCATCAAAAAATCCAACAAGACCTATAAGGGTGAAAAACTACAAGTGGTATAATGATGAGAAGATGTTAAAATCAAACAAAAAGTATGAGTATTTGTTAGAGTTATTATAGATAATGTATTGTAAATAAATTATTTATAGTTTATAATTTATTTTGGGTGCTGTATGAAAGAGGAGTTGTATAATGGCTGACGGTGGTGTTTTTGATAAATTTCTATTTGGATTTAAAAATATTTTAAACCCAGATGTTGAACAAGTAAAAGAAAATTCGTTTTTTAAAAGTTTAGAGAATTTTTTTGAAAATGGTGAAAAATATAATTTTGATGAAAAAATAGATTATTTAATAAATAATCTAGACATAGACCCAACAAGAGATTCTGTTTATGCTGTTTATAAAGATATAAAACAATATAATTTATCACATAATATGGCAGTAGATATATTTGATAGTGTTAGAGATAGTTGGATTGAAAAGTTTGAAAAGACATTAAATCAAGATAGCTCAAATCAATATTCATTAATAGAAATGGATATAAAAAAAGTTGATGTAAATATTGATAGTTTAGAATTGAAACCAAAGTTTTTTAAAATTCAAGACAATATTTCAGGTGATTTTAAAGTTTTTTCACTTTCATTAGACCATGGCTTGGAGATGCAGGGATTAAAAGAGCAGCTTGAGGCTTTTAGTATTTCTCAAGAGCCAAAAAGCGTTTTTAAAGACTTAGTTAGAGATTTTGGGGCTGATTTATCTAAAGGTATTGAAAACAACCTGAAAATGCTTGAAAAGGTAAATGATATGCTTTCATTGGATTCAAAGCTGCAAAACTCTATAAAAGATTTAAATACATCAAAAAGTTCTTTTGAAAGAAATAAAAATGATTTAAAAACATTAGTTAATAAGATTGACAAGTTTTTAGATGTTGTTGCAGAAAAGTCAAAAACAAATAAAAGTTCTTTTGAGTCTTTTTATAAAGATTCAAAAGGGATTATAAATCCTAAAAAACTTAGTAAATTATTAAACAATATTGAAGATATTGCCGTTTTAAATAATAAAAAAGCAGCACAAGATATATTAAGTTCTTTAAAATCACAGGATTTTAAAAAAGATTTAGAGCATTCTTTAAAACTTAATAGCATTTCAGAGAAGTATTATAAGTCGTGTGCAAAAAATGTTTCTATTTTATCAATTCATGCTTTAGATAAATCATTTAGTAATAATATAAATGATGTTTATATGAAACATTTAAATCAAAGAGATTCTGATGAAACATCTTTAACTAAGATATATGCACAGCACTATAAAGAGATAGATAAGTTTAAATCTGAAAATCCTGTTGAATTTAAGAAAACATTAAATTCTATGGGTTTAAATTTGAAAGATATAGAGAATAAACGAGTTTTAAGTTCTTTAGAAAAGGTAAAACAACAATCACAAAATAAATCTATAAAAAGGTAAATTAAAATGAATGATAATGCTTGTTTAGATTTCTTTATTAGTGTAAAAGATAGTTTTGATGAAAAAACACTATCTTTATTAATTACATTTAATTATTCTTTGTCAGAAAGTCAAAAGGAGTTTTTACACAAAGAATTAAATATAAAAAAGTATTCAGAATTAGAGGGAGCTGATTTTAATGAAGAATAAAAAGCAATTAACTATTTATGTTGATGAATCCGTGTATGATTTGTTTGTTGAATTAAAAACAGTACATAAGGTATTAAATAAAGGCATAAAAAAGCCAACACAGAATTTAACAGAGAATATGATAAAAGAATATTACAACGCTCATGACCCAAAAGAAGAACTTTTAAAGTTTTTTAATAAGAAAACACTTGACAATAAATAAATTTATTGTCAAACTATATATAAGTCTTAAATTTAACATAGGGAAGTTACCCTTTATATAGGAGTATGTTTTTATGAAAAACAAAACAGAGATTTATAAAGAGCTAGATAGACAGGTTGAAGTAAAAAACAAGTCATATTTTACAACAGAAAAATCACTTATAAATCTTTCAAAAAAAGAAACTGCACAAGTTCCTGCAAAGCTTGCTAGGACTTCTTTATTTACAACAAAAACAAAAAACTTTATTACAGATTCTGATTATTCAAAAATGTTTAAAGTAAATAATTACTCTATAGCACATGTTTCAGGTAGAGAGCTTGGTGTTCAGCATAGATTATTATCGATGTCTTTATTTAAGTTAAAACATACATCTTTTGAGGTTGACAACCCATTTTATGACCCAGAAGATCCACTTTCAAAACCTACAGAAAAAAGATATCGTGTTATAACAAGTTGGAGGGAAATTTTAACATCTATGGGTTTAACAATCCATAAAAATAATGTTGCAACAATTTTAAAGCATTTACAAGATATGAAAAAAGTGGTTATAACAGTGCTTGATGGCTCTCCTGAATCTGTATTAGATGATTTTGAGAAAGGCATTATCCCTAAAGGGCATATGAGTAATGTTATACATGAGATAAAGTGGGAATCGACACAGAAAAAAACAAACTATGATGATAAGGTTGTTATTGAGTTTGGAGAGTACACAAATGCAGCTCTTGAAAATAAAGACTTAGCTAATATTGATATGAGTGTTTTGCTTAGTTTAAAAAAATCTTATGCTATTTCAATATGGCCATTTATTAATAGCCATTTAAATAGAAGAGAGTTTTTAATGGAAGAGACTATTGCAGAGCTTGTTAATTTTGATTTAGAAAACTCAGACAAAGAAGAAAGAAAAGCCTTTAGAAGATATTGCAAAGAGGCATTTGCAGAAATTAAAAAAATTGGTGGCGTTGAATACTATACTGTAGAAAGGGTGAAGAAAGGGAATAGATACTCATATAAATACTGGTATGTATTAAAAATAAGAGAAATAAGGTATAAATTTAAAAAGCTTATAAAGCAGCTTTATAGTGAAGATAAATTTATTAAAGAGCAGCTTGAGGCTATATTTTTAAATGATGAAACTGTTACAAATGACGAGCTTTTAATTGCAATTGATGCATTAAATGAAGATCCTGATGCATTTGTTAACAGCTTAGATTTTAGATTGCCCGGATTTTAACGGAATACTGCTCACCCCCTGTTGTAATACTGCACACCCCTCCCAATGAAACAAGCACCTCTTTTGAGGTGCTTGTTTATATATTTGTTTATAAGCTGTTTATAACCAAAAAATGACTTGGAAAGCCGTACACCCCTTTTGGAAAGCCGTACACCCTTTTCGGAATGCTACACACCCCTATACCCCTATACCCCATGGTGACAAAGGGTTTCCAGAGGTCTAATAGAAGTTAATTATTAGAATTATTTTAATAGATTAAAAAAATAAAAATAAAAAGTTGTGTATAACTTTGCTAACAGCGTTATATAAGGAATAAAAGCATAAAAAGCTTTTATACATTTTATATAAAAAAGAAAAATCAAAGATTTTTTATTACTTTTTTATGATTTATATTGAAAAATGGAAGTTTTTAATTGTTTTAAGTTTTAAAATGATTATTTTTTATGTGCTGAAAGGCTTATTTTGAGCTTTTGAGTTACTTTTATATGTAATTTGGTTAACTTGGTAGTAAAATAAAAAAGAATAAAAAGAAAGTAGTTATTTTATATTAAAAAATATCTAGCTTTAGGAGTAAAAAACAAGGTTGGGTAATCCATGCTGCCAAATTTAACAAAAAATAATTGTAAAATGGTTAAAAAAACAGGGGAATGCTGCACACCCTCAAACGGAATACTGCTCACCCCCCTATTAAACGCATTATGCACGCGCGCGAGGCGTGTATAATTTCTTTTTTTTAAGTACTTGACAATAAATAAACTTTTTGTCATACTTGATAAATAGTTAAAAAAATAACAGGGTAAAAAACATGAATATCATATTGGTTATGTCACAAAAAGGTGGTTCTGGTAAAACAACGCTAGCCTGTAATCTTGCAAGTTGTTATGCACTTGAGCAAAAAACTTGTTTAATTGATGTAGACCCACAGGGGAGTGCTTTTTTATGGGGACAAGATAGAGATGCAGCTGATAATAATTTATTTGTTGAGTTTAGCCCAATTGAAGATCTTTCAAAAAACATTTCAAGGCTGCAATTGGACGGTTTTAAAAATATTATTATTGACACACCACCCCTATTGATGAATATTTTAGAAAAAGCAGTAGATGTAGCTGATTTTGTTGTTGTGCCTTTAATGACAACTAGAAATAATTTACAAACTTTAGAAAAAGTATTGGAAATTATAGAATCAACAACAAAACCTTATGCTTTTGTCGTAAGTAATGCTAGGGCTGCTACAAAAAATTATAATGATGGTAAAAATTGGTTAGCAAATAATGGCAGAGTTCTTGGAACTTTACATCAAACAGTAAAGATGGAAGATGCAGAACTTTATGGTAAGAGTATTTTTGATATTGATAAAAATCACCCTAATTGTCAGGAACTCTTAAAAATAAGAGATGGTATAAATAAAACAATTGCAAATAGAAAAAAAGCAAAGGCATCATAAAATATGAACAATAAATTTTCAAAAATTGGTATTAAAAAAAATAATACAGATAACAATCATAGTATAAGAAATACTAATGATGAAATTTCTATTTCTTATAAAGCAAAAAAAACAAATAAAAATACATTTTACACATTAAGATTTTCAAAAGATTTAAAAGATAGATTATCAAAATTAAAATATATTCTGGCAGTTGAGCATGAAGTAAAATTTGTTTTTAATGATTTTTATGAAGAAACAATGCACAATGTTTTAAAAGATTTAGAATCTGGGAAAGCTGAATCAACTTTAAAAAAATATATAGTTTCTCAAGAAAAGCAAAATAATGAAGTAAGAACTGCATGGTGTATTGATACAATTTTAAAAAATAAAATATCTTTAAAAAAATTGGAAATAGAAAAAGCACATTCAATAAGATTTAATGTTAATAAATTATTTATTGAAAATGCTGAAAAACTATTAAAAGCTTATTACAAAAAATATAAAATAGAGAATTAATCTCTATTTTTTTTGTTTTTATAGTTGACAATAAATAAATTTATTGTCATACTTTTATATTATAAATAAAAAAAGAAAGGACTGTAAAATGTCAGCTTATTTAAACAAAATGATGGTTATTGGTAATATTGGTGAAAAGCCTATTATTGAGAGGTCAAAAACACCGTTTGCTGCTTTCTCTATTGCAACAAAGGAAGAGTGGAAAACAAAAGAAGGTGAAAAGCAAGAAAGAACAACATGGCACAAAGTAAAAGTGTTTGGTGGTCTTGTTGATGTTGTAGAACAATATTGTAATAAAGGCTCAAGAGTTTATGTTGAAGGTAAAATTCAAAATAATGAATGGGAAGATGAAAATGGAGTAAAGAGAAGTAATCAAGAAATCCTTATTGATATTTCAGGTCAATTAACTCTTCTGGATAAAAAAGAAAATTAAAAAAACACTTGACAATAAATAAATTTATTGTCATGCTGTAATAGTAGCTTTTACTTTATACTAGTTTTATTTTATAACTTTATCCTTATTTATAAAAGCTACACCCCCTATAACACAATAAAAAATCAGTACCCTAAAGAAGATTGTATTTCGCAGTCTTCTTTTTTTATAATAAAACTTTTCTTCTGGTTTTTTTATGCTTTTAAGCAGCTCTGTATTCAGTATTAAGCATATGTAATAATCATGCTTACTGTATTCTTGTTTAACAGCTCCCCAAAATAAAAACAAGACCTATTGACT
>CEUZ01176704.1_pt1 | contig 26483 bp, 29 predicted proteins | sample 361511 | NCBI WGS metagenome assembly CEUZ01 (sample SAMEA2622822, study PRJEB7988) | marine metagenome | biome: marine biome (ENVO:00000447); feature: surface water layer (ENVO:00002042); material: "saline water (ENVO:00002010), including plankton (ENVO:xxxxxxxx)" | depth 5 m | reverse complement strand
AACCTTCATCTATTTTAGGTAAAGAATAATTAGATGTACCATCTTTTTTGGGTCTGTTTTTCTTTCGCCATTTTGTTTTAATTTCAACAAAATTATTTTCATCTTCTATATCTATTCTACCGATACAAGGTAATAAGCAATTAGGTAATTCTAAACTAACGGATCTCTCGCAATCTATTGGATTTTTTAATTTAATTTCTCTTAATCCATATTTTAATTGTTGGAATGTTAAAGCTAAACCTTGTCTATTTATATCGTGTTGCTCTCTGTCTTTATCATCTGCGGGATCATATAAATTAAATTTTTCTATAATTTTTTCAAAAACTTTTCTTTGCGGTGGTATTTCTTTTCTGGTTAATCCTGTACCTTTAACATATTCCCAAACATAATTGCCAAATTGTAATTGCGCCATATCGCCAATACAAACTCCAGAAAACATTTTAGAATTAATAGGCAGCTCTCGTCTCTCTTCTTGGGATAAGTATAAATATTTGTAACTCCAAATATCATCATTGGAATTTATTTGAGATGGGGAGTGATGGTTGATGCCGTATAGCTCAACCCATTTAGGTAATTCTTTTATATTGTCTAAAAATTCGTCTTTTTCCATAAAGCAAATCAATAGATACTTTTATGAACATTATGAGAACTTTGTCAATACGGAATATGTATATATCCATATTATTATGGATATTAGGAATTACGAATATTTAACACAAATCTGGGTTGTATTTAACTTTGACGGGTACGCAAATATCTATATCTTTTATATTAACTTTTACACAATCTTGATTTACTGGTTCTCTGGTTAAAGGATTAATAATAACCATTGAGCCATCCTCGTTAGCTCTTACAACACCCATAGTTTCATTGATTTTACCAGTTTTACTACTCCAAGATTTAGAGCAAGTAACATAACATAGATTAGGAACAGAAAATTTTGAAAATTTATCTGCTTTTTTTATAGGCATATCAAATAAAAATATTTCTCTGTGTAAAAAATTACCTGGTATATTTACTTGAATAGCTTTAACATTAGGTTTGTAAAACTCAAAAGGAATTGGAACCTCAAATATTTCTTCCTTTGGAAAAGTTTTTACTAAAAAATTATTATCAATATATTTATCTAATATTATTTCTTGTCTAGGTTGGAATACTTCTACTGGATGAACATTTAAAACTTTAGCAATCTTAATAGCATTATCCCAAGTGATCTCACGACTATTTTTCGACCACCGATTAATCGTAGTCTTGTCTCTTTTAAGTGCAGATCCTAACTGCGCTTGTGTCATTTGTTTAGAATCTAATAATTTTTTTAATTCTGCCATAGTATCTTGTTGATGCGTATTATTTATAATATGCAGCTCTGGTTTCTTTATTGTCATATTGTCAATTTAATGCAATAAGTATATTTATGCAAGAACTATTTGCAAATACGTCTCAAAGTTGCATAAATATTTAGTTTTACAGCATATATCCACAATAAATATGTATGAATAGTTGCCAAATTGGTAAATATCCATATAAGCAAATCATGCAATTAGAGCAATTTAGAAAATCAAAAAATTTATCACATAAAAAGCTAGCAGAATTTTTAGGAATTAAAGGCACATCTCCTGGATCAACTGTATTTCGTTGGTGCAATAAAGAGAGAATACCTCGACCAGAATTTATGAAACTGATCTCCGAAAAAACCAAAGGAAAAGTCAAACCTTCTAGCTTTTATGAATAGAAAAAAAGAAAATAAAATAACTGGCAATATAGAAGATTATCCATTTGTTGAAGTTAGGTGGTTCGACACCTTGGCGGACAATTCCTGGATGTCAGTTGAAAAAGCTAAAAAGTTAAAACCCGCAGTTTGTATTTCAAAGGGTCATAAATTAATTCAAACAAAAGAACTACTTACAATTTTTGCAGACTATTCAATAGATGCAGAGGATGGATCTTTAACTGTTGGTAATACAAACACTATTCCTGGAGCTTGGGTACAGGAGGTTACGGAGATAGTGATTAAATGAAAATATTATTTTTATTTATTGTTGCAGCTCTAATTTTATTTCCAAAAGAAACACAAAATCAAATAGTAGAGGATCCTTATAAATTAGAATGGGAACGATTTTGTAAAGTTTGGATGCGTTATGTAAATAAATATCCAAAAGCAATGCACGCTGGATGTTGCGAAATAGATCATCCATCAAATGATATTTTAAAACAAGGTTGGGAAGGAGAAAGTTTATTATTATGTCAAACGGAGACGATTTAACTTACGAAAATGAGATCAGAAAGATAAGAGTTTCTTTAACTGATGTTGAGGATGCCAAAAAGGTAGCTGATAACCTAATGATTAAAAAGGTTGAGAAATATGAGGCTCAAATCAAAGATCTTAAAAATGAAATCAACAGGCTACAAGAAAGCTATAATAACTTAAAGGTTATAGACGAGGGTCATCAAAAGTTAAATGGAGAACTCCAGGTTAGAGTTAATAAATTAGAAAAAGATAATAAAATTTTAGAAGTAAAGTTAGAGAAACAATTAAAGGAATTTAGAAATAAGGGAGATCTTTAATTGGCTAGAGATATTTATTATAAGGATGTAAAGTTTACAGCTTATTCTTTATGGCATAGAGCATTACCTCAAAAGCTCGGAATGATAGATATTGATGCAACGGGTATTTGTTTAAAATGTAAAACTCCTTTGTATCTAGCTGAAACTGCTTTTGATGTGGGTCAACCTTGGAAGGCAACTACAACTACAAAGAAATTAGCCGAATTAGCTGGTCTGCCAAGTTTCCTGGTTTTTTATAAGGTGGATGGGGAGAGTATTACATCCTTTAGAATTAAGCAACTAACACCATGGAGATCTGATGAGATGTATATGTTGCCAGATGGTTGGTTGCAAGTGATGCAATTACTCCAGGAACGGCACGATTTAATTTGTGAGGGGAAGAGATGAGTTTATTCTTTGTAGGCGATAGAAATATCATATTTAATAAAAAGCTATCAGCTATTGATAAGATAGTTTATTTTGCGCTGGTTTGTTATATGGGTAAAAAGGATGGGAAAGCCTATCCTCGATATGCGACATTGAAGAAGGAAACGGGGTTATCTCGTAGTAGTATTCATCGAGCCATTCACAACCTTGCCAAGCACAAATTGATAACAATAAAACGCTTAACTTCGACTAATTTGTATTTATTAACACAACAGTTGGAGTTAGAGAAATTAAGGCTAAATAGAGTGAAGTCTCTCACAGAGACCAGTGAGGTGTCTAAAAGAGACTTATTAATAAAACCATTAGTATATAACCAGTATAGATCTAATAATAGGAATACCTATGATAGAGCATTCTCGAACAGGGGGGTTGCTAAACAATCTATAGAATATGAAGGGGAAACATATATAGAATGTGGTCGTGAGGGTCATTATGTCGAATATAGAAGTAAAAAAGGGAATTTAATCCGCAAACATACATTTAAGAAGGATGAACCTATTAAAATAGTTTCATCACCTAACGGGGATAAACCTATAAAAAAGTTTAATGCCATCGAAGAGGTGGCATGAAATTAAGAGCTGCTAAAATAATTGATATTTTAGATACTGCTGGCACGGCAGAACGGTTTATGCCAGGTTTACCAAGACCCACAAATCCCTCAATGTATAAAATATTACGAGATATTACTTATGAGCCAAAGGATTATGGCTACTGGAATACGACTAAAAAGCTAAAATTACGAGCTAATAGTAAACAAATTGATTGCTGGCTATTAGCCATTGATTTACTGCCTAAAGTTGAATTAAAGGATAGAAAGCTAGTTTGGTCCAGAGCAAGAAAGTATTCCTGGGTAGATTTGGCTAAAATGTATTCTTGTCATCGAGTTACGATTAAGAGGAGATATATAAAAGCAATAATTAATTTAGAATTTAGTTTGGATAAATCTATACTAGACAGAATCGATAAAATTTAATAATAGGAACTATATACTGTGGTTGGTAGACCGTTACAGAAAATCCCTTGCGAAAGTTATACTAGATCAAGCAATTATACTGTTCAATGTAAGTGTAAAGGCAAGCTAATGAAGTCTGGTAAGTTCCGTTGCAAGTTCCATGGAGGAGCTTCTACCGGAGCAACATCGCTTGAAGGAAAGATAAAAGCATATAAGAATTTAAGACAGTTTAAAAATTATACAGACGAACAATTATTACAATGGATCAAAAACAAATTAGAGAAATCATCAAGCAGCTAGAACTTGGCAAACCATTATCAACCATTTGTAAATCAAAAAATATGCCAGATGTATCAACAGTTTATAAATGGTGTAGAACTGATGATGAAGTACAAAAGAAAGTTATGGATGCAAGACAAATGGGTGTCTGGACTTTATTAGATAAAATTGCAGAGGATATGGATGTACCTAAAACACCGCAAGAAGTTCATTGGATGCGTGAGAGGTATAATCATATTAGATGGTTAGCGAGTAGATTATTGTCGACAACATTTGGCGACAAACAAAAGATTGAACAAAAGACAGATACAACATTAACTATTAGTTGGGGTAGACCAGATGATAAGAAGGATTTGTTACCAGCTCAGAAGATTGTTGAGAGCATATCAAGCGAGACTGTTAAAGAGTTACCGACAACTTAACAACTGAATGGCTGGTTAAACTCCGTTCTTTCATGCCAGCGCCAGAGCTGGAGGCTCGCACATTATGGAGTTCGATTGTGGTTCTACTCCCGACTTACTCCCGTTTGGTTAAATTAATATTGAAAAATGTAGTAAGAGCGACAGGTTATCAACCTAAAGCCTACTTAATCTGCATATAAAAAGCTAGATTTTGAAAGAACAAACCAGGGGTATAGACCAAAAACAAGCCGCAACTTTTAAGAATATATAAATCGGGACTTTGACACACAGACACAGACAGACACACTATGGATATAAAAAACAAATTAATAACAGCAATGGTATTTACTGCCGAAGATACGGGGGGTTTAATTATTCACTTAAACGGTTTTGAAGATCAAACCCATGCTAACAAATTTTTAAAAAGATTAATGAAGAACAGCGGCATTGAATACAAGTCGGTTAAAGAGTTATTTGATTTACCAACAATTCACTAGGGAGGGATTATGGATTTATTTATTCACGAAGTGAAACACTACTGGAACGACCATAAAAAAGTTGTACTTGGTGTTGCAGCTTTGATTATTATATTAGCGATTTTATAATGCACATACAAATACCTTATGTTCCAAGACCCCTACAGGCAAAACTGCATAATGATTTAGATAATCATAGATTTGCGGTGTTGAACTGCCACAGGAGGTTTGGCAAGACTATACTGATTATTTTACATTTGATTAAGAAAGCTCTTACAAATGATAAAAAGAACCCAAGGTATTATCTTATTGGACCAACATTCGTATCTATTAAAAGGGTATGCTGGGATTATTTAAAACAGTACGCAAGCTGTATACCAGGAACTACTTTTAACGAAACTGAATTAAGGTGCGATTTACCTAATGGTGCTAGGATAACTTTACTGTCAAGTGAAGATCCAGATAAGATTAGAGGAATTTATGCTGACGGGGTTTGTATTGACGAATGCAGCCAAATGAACCCGATATTGTGGAATGAAATTATTAGACCCGCTCTATCAGATAGAAAAGGTTTTTGTTACTTCATTTCAACACCAGCTGGAATGAGTAATATATTTTATGATTTATACCAGCACGCACAATCTGATCCAACCTGGTTAGCCTACACGGCAAAAGCCAGCGAGACAGGAATTATCGACCAAGAGGAATTAGATGCTGCTAAAGCTCAAATGGGAGATGCAAAGTATAAGCAAGAATTTGAGTGCGATTGGATTGCAAATATCGAAGGAGCAGTATATGGAGAAATTATAAAATCTTTAGAAGAAAAAAAACAAATAACTAGAATTGCATACGACCCAGCATTAATGGTTCATACTGCCTGGGATCTTGGAGTTGACGATAGTACAGCAATAGTTTTCTATCAATTACTGGGGAACCAGATTTTAATAATTGATTATTATGAAAACAACCGAGAAGGGTTGCCGCATTATGTTCAAGTCGTAAAAGATAAAGATTATGTCTATGGGGAACACTTTGCGCCACATGACATAGAAGTAACAGAATTTTCAACTGGTAAGACCAGAAGAGAGGTAGCTTACCAATTAGGAATAAGGTTTAAGATTTTACCTAAAATAAATTTAGAAGATGGTATCCACAGCTTAAAGATGGTTTTACCTAAGTGTTGGTTTGACGGAGAAAACACAAAACCATTAGTAGATGCTTTAAGACACCATCATCGAAAATATAACGAGAAGATGAAAATGTTTAGTAATAAACCAGTAAAGGATTGGAGTAGTCATGCAGCAGATGCCGCAAGATATATGGCTCTGTCGATTACTGATTTACCTAGACAAAAAGCAACAGCACAAAGTTTAGCAGTAAACGAATATAGAATACACGGAGAATAATTATGGGAGCAATATTTAGAACACCAAAAATGCCAGCTATACCAGAGCCGAAACCTTTACCAGAGCCACCAAGCTACGATGATGAGGCAAGAAGAAAAGAGATTGAAGAAAAAAGAGCCAAAGTAAGAAGAAATAGAAAAGGCAGAAAACAAACAATATTAACTGGAGCTGACGGTTTAGAAGATGACGATAGCTTATTAGTTAAAAAGAAAAAGTTAGGAGGATAAATGGGAGGAGCAAGTAGTAGTGGCGGAAATGATAATGATGTATCTGGAGCAGAAGCAGTAGTTACTGGTGGAACAACTTATTCATCAAGAAAAATAAATACTAAAAAAAAACCAGCAGACTATAATCCAGAAAAAGACGATACAGAAGCTAAACTATCTTTATTTCATAATCAAGGTGCAACTGATATAAAAAATAAAGCAAGCAAAGTTCCATCTCCAGCATTAGCAATTTTATCTGGACCATTACAAGCGGGTTCTAAAATGACTAGAGAATTTTTTACTAATAAAGTTTTAACTTCAGAAAGAGGAATGAAAAATCTTGGTTATACTAAAGATGAATTTTCAAGATTAAGCAGAACAAAACAAGAAGAAGTTTATAAAAGTTATTTAACTGGTAGACAAAGTGGCACAACAGATGCTTATGGAAATGTTAAACCTGGTGGTGGAAATGATAACCAGCCTATTTTATCAAAACCAAAAACTACTTATGTTGAAGGAGTGGGTGCATCTGCGGTTACAGTATCTCCAACAAAAGCAGAAATAGATCAAGCAACAGCTACCACAATGTCTGCTGATGAAACTTTACTTGCAACAAATAAAAAAGGTAGATCGGAAAATATTTTAACTTCTGCAAAAGGGTTAGGAGATACAAATTTAACAATTAAAAGAAAAACATTAGGATAAAAAATGGCAGTAGAAAAAAAAGCACAAAAAATTATTGACAAATATAATACTTTAAAAAATCAAAGAGTTACTTGGGAAGAACATTGGCAAGAGATTGCAGATTATTTTTTACCAAGAAAATCTAATATAACTATTAAAAGAACTAAAGGCGATAAACGACACGACCAGATATATGATGGTACGGCTACTCACGCATTAGAATTATTATCCGCTAGCTTAAATGGTATGCTAACCAATACGATTTCTCCGTGGTTCGTTTTAAAATTTAGAAATGAGGCAACTAACCAAGATGATACAGCAGTAGAATGGTTAGAGAGCTGCGCTAAAATTATGCAGCAAGTATTTGCTCGTTCAAATTTTCAACAAGAAGTTTTTGAACTTTACCATGAACTATTAGCTTTTGGAACATCGGCTATGTTTATTACTGACGATGTTAAAGATGATTTACGTTTTAAAACTTTACATATTTCAGAAATATTTATTACTGAAAATGAAAAAGGTTTTGTTGACAGCTTATTAAGAAGATTTCATCTTAAAAATAAAAATATTCCTTTAATGTATCCAGATGTGGTGTTACCAAAATCTTTACAGGATGCAGTTAAAAATAAACCTTTTGAAGATAGTGTTATACTTCATTCAGTACATAAATCTGATACTCCAATGGGTTATCAGAATAAAGATAATATGGATTATATATCATGCCATATTCATCAAGAGACAGGAGCCATTTTAAGAGAAAGTGGATTTAGAGAATTTCCTTATGTAGTACCAAGATATTTAAAATCTTCATCTAATGAAATCTATGGCAGATCGCCAGCGATGAATGCTTTACCAGATACTAAGATGTTAAACACAATGTCTAAAACATCTATTAAAGCTGCACAAAAACAAATTGACCCACCTTTAATGGTTCCCGATGATGGTTTTATTTTACCAATTAGAACTGTACCAGGTGGATTAAATTTCTATAGATCTGGAACCAGAGATAGAATTGAACCATTGCAAATTGGATCGAATGCGCCTGTGGGTATTCAAATGGAAGAGCAAAGAAGAAAAGCAATTAGAGAAAATTTCTTTGTCGACCAACTAATGATGATACAGGGTCAAAACATGACAGCAACAGAAGTCATGCAAAGAACTGAAGAGAAGATGAGATTGTTGGGTCCAGTATTAGGAAGATTACAAAGTGAATTACTACAACCATTAATTACAAGAGCTTTTAATTTATTATTAAAAAATAATAAACTTCCACCAATACCAGAAGAGATTGGCGACCAAGATGTTGAGATAGAATATGTATCTCCATTAGCCAAAGCTCAAAAGACACAAGAGCTATCATCTGTTATGAGAGGAATAGAAATATTTGGCTCAATGCAAAATATTGCACCGGTATTTGATTATATAGATATAGATGGTTTAGTCGATCACATTAAAAATGTTTTAGGTTTACCAGCTAAAATTATGAGATCAAAAGCAGAGGTTCAACAAATCCAACAACAAAAACAACAAGCCGAAATGCAGATGCAACAATTACAACAAGCGCAAGCAGTTGCAGAGAGTGCTGGTAAAATAGCACCAGCTTTAAAGGCGGTTGAGTAATGGATCAAAAAGAACTTAAACAATTAGGAATAGATTATAAAACAGTTTTTAAATCGGAAGCGGGAGAACGAGTGCTTTCTGATTTGGAAAAAAGATGCAGCTTTCACGCAACTACTCACGTTAAAGGAGACAGCCACGAAAGCGCATTTTTAGAAGGTTCAAGAGCAGTAGTCTTGTTCATTAAAAATATGCTTAACAAAAAAGGAGAATAAAAATGTCAAGCGAAAATCAAGAGGTAGTAACACCAGAAGTTCAAACTGAAAATTCTGTGTTATCTGGAGATCCTAAAACAGAAACTCCAACAAGTACAGATTGGAAAGCAAATCTTTCCGATGAAATAAAAGCAGATAAATCTTTAGAAAATATTAAAGATATTGAAAGCCTAGCAAAAAGTTATGTCCACGCACAAAAGCTAGTAGGTGCAGATAAAATTCCTGTACCTAATAAATTTGCAACAGAAAAAGATTGGGATGCAGTTTATGAAAAACTAGGTAGACCAAAGGATGCAACTGGATATAAATATGAGTTAGGAGAAAATACCAAAATTAATGAAGAGGCTTTAAAAACTTTTTCAGACCAAGCGCATAAGTTGGGACTATTACCAACACAAGCTAATGGTGTTGTAAAATGGTATAATGATATGGCAGCTCAACAACAACAAGATGCAGACACAGTAGCCATGGGTGCTAGAGAGCAAAGCGAAACAGCTCTTAAAAAAGAGTGGGGTCAAGCATACGACCAGCAAATTAATAAAGCGGCAACTGTTGCTAAACAAGTTTTAGATGCTGATTTTTTAAATTCAAATTTAGCAGATGGAACTAAAATTGGCGACCATCCAAGTTTTATTAAAGCATTTGCAAATTTAGCAGATAAGATGGGAGAAGATACTATAACACAAGCATCTGGACCAGCTTATCAAACGCCAGCTCAAATAGAAAAACAAATTGGAGAATTAACACAACAAGGTTCAGCTTATTGGGATAAAAGACATCCTAACCATGAACTAGCTGTTAAAGAAGTTTTGGCTTTACGAGAACAAAAAAATCAAGTATAGCCGAAATATATTGGGATAATCGAAAGACCCTAGTTGACACTATGAAAGTATAGGTTCCAGGAGAACTAAAATCGAGGTTTCGACCCGTAAGGATAATCAGCCGCTTAACATTAACAACAACCCAAGGAGGAACTTATTATGAGTTCACAAATAACTACTTCTTTCGTTGAACAGTATAGCTCTAATGTTGCTATGCTTTCTCAACAAATGGGAAGTAAACTTAGAGGTTCTGTTGATGTGGAAACTGTTAGAGGTAAAAACGCATTCTTCGATCAAGTCGGAGTAACAGCTGCTCAATTAAGAACGAGCAGACATGGCGATACACCTCAAATAGACACGCCTCACAGCAGAAGAAGATTGAGCTTGGCTGACTACGAATGGGCTGACTTAGTTGACGATGTCGACAAAGTTAGAATGCTTGTAGACCCGACAAGTTCATACGCAAGAGCAGCGGCAGCAGCTATGAACAGAGCAATGGATGATGTTATTATAACAGCGTTCAACGCATCTGCGAATACTGGTGTTGCTGGTGGTACATCTACGGCTCTACCTTCTGGACAAAAAACAGCAACTTCAGACCAATCAGATGGTTTGACGATTGCTAAACTTTTGGCTGCGAAGAAAATCCTAGATAACAACGATGTTGACCCTTCATTGAAGAGATATATCGTTTGTGGACCACAACAGATCTCGGATCTATTAGGAACTACACAAGTAACTAGCTCTGACTATAACACAGTTAAAGCTCTTGCTGAAGGTAGTATCAATTCCTACTTAGGATTTGAGTTTATAATGTCAACAAGATTGAACAAGGATGCAACTAACACTACTGACAGATTAGTTTTTGCATATACTGAAGATGCTATCAAGTTAGGTATCGGTAAGGATATTTCTGCAAAAATTTCTGAAAGAGCTGATAAAAGCTACAGTACACAAGTATATTACTGTATGTCGCTTGGAGCAGTTCGTATGGAAGAAGAGAAAGTTGTTCAAATTCCTTGTCATGAAGCATAATCAATAGAATAGGAGAAAATCACAATGGGAACTAAAAACTCAGACTTAGTAGCAAATTTTGAAGCTACGCCACCAGTTCTTACAGATAGCAGCCTTCTTCACGGAGTAGTTCGTGTTGCACAAGGTACTATAGTTGTAGCAGCTGGCGATAGTGATGATGACGATATTGTTATGCTTGCACCTATACCAAGTAATGCTGTCGTTCCACAAATTTGGATCGGTTCAGATACACTTGGAGGTTCATGTACTTTCAATGTTGGAATTTATCAAAGTGATGGAACAGTAGTAGACGAAGATTACTTCGCAACTGCGGTGGCTGATGCTGGCGCAATGGCTGATGTAAGACACGAAGCTGCTGACATCAATACTGCTGGAAAAGCAATGTGGGAAATGGCTGGAGCGTCAAGCGATCCTGGAGGTTACTACTACATAGCGGCTACTATGGCTGCTGCGGGTGGAACTGAAGGTGATATGTCGTTCTGCATTAACTATGTTTGTAACTAGCAAATAGAATTTTAGGCGGGGGAAGCGAGAGTGGAACCCGCCTAAGATGCAATGATAAAAAAGTTAGATAAACCAAAACTTGTCTTACATTTTAAAAGTGGAAATTATATTTACCGATATGTTTTGGTAGACAGATTTAAAAACGATAACAAGTATCATTATGGTTTTGATACTAAAGAAGAATTAACTGAAGCTGAAATATTTGCTTTGGTAAAACCAAGAACATTAAGAAGAAAATATATAATTAAAAAGGAATAGTATGTACGGAAGTAAAAAAAGTAGACCACCAAAAAAACCTAAAACAAAACCAAAACCAAAAAATAGATAAAGGATAACATGGCATCAGTAGTTCAAATTTGTAATTCAGCATTAAATCAATTAGGCGCAAGTTCAATTACAGCTCTTACAGATGATAGTAAAAATGCTAGATTATGTAATGAAAGATATACAACAATTAGAGATGCAGTATTTAGAACGCATCCTTGGAATTGTTTAATTAAAAGAGTTCAATTAGCACAAGATAGCGATACTCCAGCTTGGGGTTTTGATTATCAATATACTTTACCCGCAGATTGTTTAAGAATTTTAGGAATTAAAGATTACAACGCAGATTACAAAGTTGAAGGTAGAAAATTATTAATTAGTGAAAGTGAAGTATATTTAATTTATTTAGCACAAATAACTGATGTTAATCAATTAGATGTTTTATTAAGAGAAACTATCTCTGCACATTTAGCGCAAGATATTGCTTATGCTATAACTGCTAATATGCAAGTTGCAAATCTAATGGCAGAAAAATATCAAGCTAAATTATCAGAGGCAAGACACGCAGACGCTAGCGAAGGTTACAATACTAATCCAGAGTTAGCTCCAACAGATCAAATCATAACTGAAGATTTTTTAAACAGTAGATATTAAATATGGGAAAACAACTTTTAAGTATCCCTAGCTTTACCGCTGGGGAGCTTTCCTCTTCTATGGAGGGAAGAACAGATTTTGCAAAATACTTTAATGGTGCAACTAATATTGAAAACTTTGTGGTTATGCCACATGGACCAATAACAAGACGACCAGGAACTTATTTTGTATCTGAAATAAAAACATCTGCAAATAAAACAAGACTTATTCCTTTTACATTTTCAACTGAACAAACTTACATTTTAGAATTTGGCGATCAATACATTCGTTTCTTTAAAGATAACGGTCAAATTGTGGAGGCTAATAAAACTATTACTGGAATTACGCAAGCTAATCCAGCTGTAGTTACATCTAGCTCACATGGTTATAATAATGGAGATTTTGTAACTATTTCATCTGTTGTAGGAATGACAGAAGTAAATGGTAAAACTTTTAAAGTAGCAGATAAAACTACTAATACTTTTGAATTACAAGATGTTGATGGTAACGATATAAACTCTTCTGGTTATACTGCTTATTCATCTGCTGGTGTAGCCAATAGAATTTATCAAATCACAACTAACTATACGACAGCACAACTATTTGATTTAAAATTTGCACAGTCTGCTGACGTTATGTATATAACGCATCCTAGCCATGAAGCCTCAAAACTATCCAGAACGGGTCATACTTCCTGGACACTTTCAGAAGTAGACTTTGGCGAAACTGGACCCTACATGGATGCTAATACTACAGCGACAACTTTAACTCCAGCATCATCTGGAACTGGAACGGGTGTTAATATAACTGCTAGCTCAACTACAGGAATAAATGGTGGTAATGGTTGGCAAACAACAGATGTTGGAAGAATTTTAAAATTTAATAGTGGCGAGGCTGTAATTACAGCAAGAACAAATACCACAGTTGTAGTCTGCACAATTACTAAAGCATTTGCTAATACTGATGCAACAGCAGCTTTTCAACTTGGTTCTTTTTCAGATACCACGGGTCATCCATCGGTAGTTACTTTCTTTGAACAAAGATTAGTATTTGCTGGAACATCCGATCAACCACAAACTATGTTTTTCTCAAAGTCTGGAGATTATGAGAATATGACAGCTGGAACTGATGCTGACGATGCTATGATTTATACCATTGCATCTAACCAGGTTAATGCAATTAAAGCTATGAAGGCAACAAGAACTTTAATTGTAATGACAACGGGTGGGGAATATGCTGTATCCGCTGGAACCGCATCTGCAATTACACCAACAAATATTTCAATCGTTAAACAATCTAATTATGGTTCAGCTGGAGTAGATGCTTTATCTATTGGAAACGCAACTATCTTTTTACAAAGAGCAAAAAGAAAAATGAGAGAACTTGCTTATAATTTTGACACCGATGGTTATGTTGCTCCAGATTTAACTATTCTTGCAGAACATATAACTGATAGTGGTATTACCCAAATGGATTACCAACAAGAACCATACTCAATAGTTTGGGGAGCAAGAACAGATGGCGTATTAGCTGGTTTAACTTATAACAGATTAGAAAATGTTGTTGCTTGGCATAGACACATTATAGGCGGTAAGTCTGACACTACAAAAAATATTATTCAACAATCAATTAGTTTCACTTCAAACTCTTCAAATGTAAATACCACAGCTAATACAATTACTATTTCATCACACGGATTATCAACTGCTGATCCAGTTTATTATTATGCAGCTAGCAATGCGATTGGTGGATTAAATAATTCAACATTATATTATGCTATCGCAACCGATAGTAATACCATAAAATTAGCGACAACAGCATCAAATGCTACTGCGGGAACAGCTATATCATTTAATTCAGCTCCTAGTTCAGACACAACTCAATACATTTATCAAGGTGTAAATATATCATCTAATTTTATTTATTCTGCCTCTCATGGTTTTACAACAGGCGATATTTTTTATTATGATAACACAGGAACATCTATTGGTGGTTTGTCTGAAAATACAAAATATTATATTGAAAAAATTGATAACAACCAATTTAAACTTTATTCAGATAAAACTTTATCTACTGTTGTTAGTTTAACTTCAGCACATACATCAGAGCAAACTGATAATATTTTAACTCATGCTAAAGTGGAAAGTGTTGCTGTTATTGATGGCGATGCAGACGAAGATCAAGTTTGGGTTATAGTTCAAAGATGGGTTAATGGAGCTGTAAGAAGGCACGTTGAATATTTTACTCCATTTGATTTTAATAGAGATGTTACTGCATTTCATTATTTAGATAGTGGATTAAGTTATGTTGGCGATGAAACGACTACTCTTACCGGATTAGATCATTTAGAAGGAGAAGTTGTAGATGTTATTGGCGAAGGTGCTGCACAAACTAATAAAACAGTTTCAAGCGGCAGTATAACAATAGATAGCGCAACTGAACAAGCTAAAGTTGGTTTACTGTATACATCTGATTTACAAACAATGAGATTAGATGAAGGTTATACAGAAACAACTCAAACTAAAACAAAAAGAATTTATGATTTATCTGTTAGGTTTCAAGATACCGTTGGAGCTAAAGTTGGACCCAACGCAGCAAACTTAACATCAATAAATTTTAGAGCTAGTGGATCTCCAATGAACTTACCTATTCCATTATTTACAGGAGATAAATCTGTTGAATTTGACACAGGCTATGGCACGGAAGGTTTAGTTTATGTTCAACAACCACAGGCTCTACCAATGACTATCCTTGGTATTTATCCAAGATTGGAGACAGAGAGTGTCTAATATAAAATTTGTACCTTTTGAAAACGAACACGCACATTATATTTTAGATCAAGGTTTAAATAGTGAATTATTAGAAATGAAACCAGAGCATAGAAAATATGCTTATTATCTAAAAGAAGTTGGAATGTCGTTTACAGGGTTATTGAATAACAAACCTATAGCGGCTGGAGGGATCTTTCCCCTCTGGGATGGCTGTGCCGAGGGGTGGGTCTTGGCTACAAAAGAAATAAATAACTATCCAATAACATTTGCAAAGGTTATTAAGCAAAGAACTGACATGATGTTAAAAAATAATTTTATTAGAAGATTACAAACATCAGTCAAAGCCGATTGTTTAGTTGCATTAAGATTTGCAAAATTTTTAGGATTGAAAGAAGAAGGTTTAATGAAGGGTTATGGACCAGACGGTTCTGACTTTTATAGATTTGCGAGGATTATAAAATGAGTTTTTTTGGAGATATATTTGCTGGAAGAGCTGAAAAAAAAGCATCTGAATATAATGCAAGGATTATAGAAAATAATAAAAAAATTAAAGAGCAAGAGGCAGTTCAGATTATGTCTGTTCATAATAATTTTACTCTTCCAAAATTTGATAAGACAGTTGAACAAATACAAGGCGAAACTAGAGTTGCGTATCTTTCTAGTGGAGCTGCCTTAGAAGGTACTGTGCTTGATACTCTTTATGCACAAGCATTAGAATTAGAAACAGATAGAGATATTTTAACTTTTAATGCAGAAAATGCAAAAGCAACAAAAGAAAATGAGGCAATTATGATGCAAGCAGACGCAGATCTTCAAAGATGGAGAGGTAAAGTTGCTAAGAAAGCATCTTACTATGCAGCGGGTGCAAGTCTATTAGACACAGCAGCAACAGTACAAAGTATGAGAGGATAAATATGTCAATTAAATTATACAAATCACAATTAGAACCAACAACTAAATCTTCAAATGTAGAAAATAGAGCTTTTGCTAGCATGAGTGAGGCTGGTTCTATTGGTAGAGCTTTTAAAGGTATGGTTCAATCTGGAGAAAAACTTTATGTAAAACACCAAGATTATAAAACCGATAATGAAATTTTAGAAAAATCTAAAGAGGTTATGAATGGTACTGATAGTTACGAAGGTTTAAGTTCAATAGAATTAAAAGCTAAACAAATGAGCGACCCAGATAAAGCTCTTCAATACTACAATACAGAATGGCAAAAAATATTTGATAGTGTCAATGGATCTTTGTCTAACAAAATGGCGCAAAGAAAATTTAAAGATTTTATGACTAAACAAAATATTAAAGATGGTAATTCAATTAAATTATCAGCAACAAGTAATATGATTGAAAATCTCCGTGCCAATAAATTAGATGAAATAAATACCAAAGTTAAATCTATAATTTGGGGTAATGAATTAGAAAGTAAAATAGCAACGAATGAATTAGAGGCAATATATAAAGATGCAAAAACAGTAGAAATTTTTGGTGATAAATTAGATGATATGATTAGATCTACTCAAACAGATATTGCTTTTTATGGATATAAAAATGTACCGCTAGATCAAAGAGACAAAGCATTAGAAGAAGCAAAAAAAGATCCAAGATTACAACCAGATGATGTTCAAAAATTAATAACTTCTTTTAATGTTAAAAAAACATCCATAGATCATAAGAATAGATCTAATGTTACTACTATGGTAGAAAATGTTAAAAAAGGATTTCCTTTAAGTCAAGCTGATTATGAGAATGCTGTTAATATTGCAATCAATACAGAAGATCAAATAACTTTAAATAAATTAGAACAACTTGCAAAAGATGCAAATATTTACGCTCAGTTAGCAACCATGAGTGTTGGCGAAATTGAAAATAGAAAAAATATTTTACTTGAATTTCAAAAAACAAAGGGATCTTTAAGTTTAGATGATACAAATAATTTAAGAATTACAACTGAATATTTATCAAAATTAACAAGTGATTTAAACAAAGATCAACTAATGACAGCCAATGAAAGAAATATTGGTGTATCTATTCAAGATATTGGATTTGAAAAATTATTAACAGGAGAATTAAAGCCAGAAGATTTTACAGAAAAAGTAAAACAAAGAATTGGAAATGCTTATGCCGTAGCAAATCATTATAAAAGGGATGTTGTTTTTTTTACTAATAATGAAAAAAAAGCAATCCAAGCAGCATATCAACAAGCAGATACACCAGGTCAAATCATTAAATTAACAACGGCATTAGTTCAATCTTTTGGTATGGAAAGCGATAAGGCTTTTGCACAATTTAGTAAAGAAGATAGTTTTTTTGCACATATTGGAGGATTGGTTATGCAAACAGGCGGAGCTGGAGATAATGTTAAGTTAGCTGTTGAAGGATTTTTATTAATGCAAGGTGAAGAAAATAAAAAAATATATTCTGTTAAAAACGAAGATAGAGCAAGTGTTGTCGATGAATACAGCTCTGCTTTTTTAATGAACCGAGATACTCAAAATTCAACAATAGAGGCTGCAAATTATATTTATGCAGCTCAATTAAAAAATGCTGGTAAATCTGGTTTTGATAGTTTTGACAAATTTGCTTATGAGAAAGCATTTAAAATGGCAGCGGGTGCAACTTATGTAGCTGGAGTTATGGGATCTAAAAATTTTGATGCTTTTTACGGTGGCTTTGATGAACATAACGATAATAAAGTTTATATTCCAGGATGGTTACAAGAAGGTAAATTTGATGATGTTGTTAAAACATTAAAAGATCATCCAGAATTAATAGATATGGGTTCAACCAATGGTAAGGCTCCTGTTGCTATTAATGGAGAACTAATAGATGTATTTGCGGGTGATGCTCCATATTTTATTAGTGTAGGTGATGGAGTTTATTTAATAGGTGTTGGTGATAATCCCAAAGATGTTACTGGTGAACCAAAGTATTTATTAAATAGTGATGGTGGATATTTCAAACTTGATCTCAATAAAATTAAAGGGGATCTACAACCTTATATACAATAATGAGTATATTTTACGATACAAAAAACACAGAAACAATACAACCATACGAAAGTTTAGCCAAAGGCAAAAGAACAGATTTTAGAGATAACTTTTCATCTGCTTGGGATGCTTTTACAAAAACTGAAATGATCTTATCTGAAATAAACAATTTAGATGAGGCTTATGGTAATATGAATGAAATATTAACTAAAGCGGGTCATACTAATTTTATATCTCCAACTGATCCAGATAATTATATGGTGGATGATACAGAAGTACCACCTTCAAGAAGATCTTTAGAAGAAGCATATTGGAAACAAATTGCTGAAGTTATTGCACAAGATGAAAATTTAAAAAATCTTTTAGTTGAAGCTGGTTTAGATACCCAAGAAAATATGCACAAACTTATTGCAGAACAAAGTCATAGTGCTTGGAAAAATTTTGCAGATATTTCTGAAAGAGCTACAACAATGGGTAAAGTCGGTGGATTTACTGGTATAGCCTCTGGAGCATTTACAGATCCAGTAATGCTTGCAACGCTACCAATATCTATGATGTATTCTGTTCCAGCTAATTTTAGTAAAGCTGCTTGGAAAGTTGCAAAAATAGAAACAGTATTAGCTGGTATTGCCGAGACTGCTATACAATTAAAATCTCAACCTTATAGAAAAGAACTTGGTTTTGAAGATGCTGGTTTAGAAACTGGATTAAAAAATATTGCAATGGTTTCTCTTGCAGCTGGTACAATTTCACCAGCTTTGTTAGGAGTATTTAAAGCATTTGGTAAAGGTATTGAGGTTGGTAAAAAACATTTATTTAAACTATCTGATGAAGAGTTAAATACTGTTTCAAAAGAAATGGGAGAAATTAATCCTAAATTTAAAGATGAAACTTTAGATAATCATAAATTACCAGAAAAAGATAATCCTTTTCCAGACAATAGAGCTGGCAGAACAGAACATAACGAAAGATTAAACGATACTTTAAAAGCAATTCAAAATGGAGAAGATGTAAATTTAGCAGCTCCTAGAAACCAAACAGTTCCAGATAATTTAGTTCCTCCAGGAAAAATTAAACCTGGAGAATTTTTTGATATTTTTGATAATGATGGAAATATTGTTAATGTTCAAGCTGTTGCAATAAGTAAAAAAACAGGAAGTATTAAAATAAAATTAGCCGATGGTTCTGAAAGAGTTATATCTATAGATCCAAAATCTTCTGCTTTTCAAAGTATAAGAAATCCTAATTATGTAATTAGATCTGCTGGTTTAAATGCACAAGGTAAGACAGTTTCTCAATTAAAAAAAAAAGAATTAACACAATTAAGAAAAAAATTACAAGATAGAAAAAATCAAATGGAAACTGAAGGCACGACTAATCAAGGTGCTTATAGAGATACATTGGAAGATTTAAACTCTATAGATTTTAACATCAATAAAGCTACAAACGAAACAAACTCTCCAAATATTAATAAAGCTAATTTTAATAAAAATGAAAGTAAGTTAGCTGAAGATTTAGAAAATGTTAAAGATTTTGATGTACCAAGTGAAGCAGCTTACAGAAATCAAGCCTTAAATAATGAAGTATCTATGTTTGACACATCTACTTCTTCTTCCATTAAAAGTGGAGCCGAGGCTGGTGCTGCTGCCAAAACATCGCCAACAGTATTATCTGATAAACTCCAAGATTTAACTAAAGGATCCCAAAAAACAGACGCAACTCCAGTATCAGTTTTAGCCAAAGCTAATACTGTTCCACCACTATTTCGTGGTTCTAAAACTAATAAAGTTGGTGATAAAAGTGCCATAACTAAAAAGGTAATATATCATAAATCCGATGATTTCAATACGATCTACAATACATTATCTAAAAAAATTGAGGATGTTAAGAAAGAATTACAACCTATAGCAACAAAATATAATGGCGATTTAAAGGCAAGAGTAAAAGAGTTAAAAGAGTTAAATAAAAAAACAAATAAAGGAATAAAAGCAGAGCATATTTCTGATTATTTGGGTGCTAGAATATCAACAGATACAATATTAGAGGCTAAACTAGCAGTAGCAGAAATTAATAAAAAATATAAAATTATTGGTGGTATTGATGATTTTTTAACTGATGCTGGCAGAGCTGGTAGTGAGTATAGAGCTATTCATATCCAGGCTTTAACTAATGATGGTTTTACATTTGAAATACAAATTAGAGTAAAAGATTTAGACCCATTAACAGAACAATCTCACACTATTTATAAAAAGAAAACATGGGCGGAAAAAGAATACACAGACGCAGAATATAATAAAATTGTAAAAGAAGAGGCGGAAATAAATAAAAAATTAAAAGCTAAATATTTTGAAATAAAAGATAAAGAATTTATTAAATTAAATAGCGATGATCCTTTAGATTTTCCAATACCTATCGGTCAAAGAGTAGATGAGGCTACAGGCGAAAAAGTAGCTCTAACTAAAACAGCAAGAGAATTATTTGAAGAAGAAGGCAAAACTAAAACAATGTTAGAAAGATTGAAAGATTGCGTATGAGTAGTTTTAAACAATGTATTATTAATGGTTTTAAAGAAGGTTTAATTAGTGCTGAACAAGCTGATAAATTAAATAAAAATTTAGACGAAGTTACCGAATTTTATCAATTTAGAAAAGGGTTAAGCAAATCAGAGGCGGAAAGAGCAGCTGCTAAAAAAACATACGATGAATTAAAAATAGAAGAAGCTAACAAATTAAGAATTACCTTATTACAAAAAGCAAAGATTGATGAAATAACTACTTTATTTGCAACCTATAGAAATGCAAATGGTGAAATAGACATGGCTAATGCTTATAGATCTCTTTATGCCGTAGATCAACACGCTTTAACTCCAAATATAGAAAATCAAATTATTAATGAGGGAAATAAAGCAAATAAATTTATGGTAAATGTTTTAGAGCAAATGAGATATAAATTAGGTGGTAGGCAAACCAAACTTCAAAAAGCTACTTTAAGATTAGTGGTTAAAGAGCTAATGGGAGAAAATACTGGAAATGTAAATGCTAAACAATTAGCGGATGCCTGGAGACAAACAGCTGAACATTTAAGAAAAAGAGCCAATAGTTTTGGTATGAAAATATTATCAAGAAAAGATTGGGGATTACCACAATTACACGACACATTATTAGTTAAATCCGTTTCTAAAGAAGATTGGATTGATTTTATTTTACCTAAATTAGATTTAGATAAAATGGTTAATGAAACAACTGGTTTACCTTTTAATGATAAAACAATTAGACAAGCATTAAGTGGAGTTTATGATAATATTTCAACAGAAGGAATGGCAACCTTTAAACCAGGAACATCTGCTTATGGTAGAGCTTTACATAATAGAAGATTAGATCATAGATTTTTAGCTTTTAAAAGTGCTGACGATTGGATGGAATACCAAACAAGATTTGGTTCTCCAGATCCATTTAAAACAATGCTAGAGCATATCAACGGTATGTCGAGAGATATTGCTATGCTTAAAATACTTGGACCAAACCCAGACGCAACGCATACTTGGGCGTTAGGTATGATTAAAAAACAAATGAAAATTGATGCAGCTGCGGAGGCACAAGGTAAATTTAAAAGAAAAAAATTAAATAAATTTAGAAATGAAGAAGATAGAACTAATTGGATTATAGAAAATATAAATAATTTATACGCACACCATAAAGGAACTTTACACAAACCTATTGATGGATTTTTTGGAAGAACTTTTGCGGCTTTAAGGCAGTTATTAACTTCTGCACAATTAGGAGGTGCTGCAATTATGGCAATTACTGATTTTCATTGGTCGAGAATGACTGCTAAATTTAACGGTTTACCAGCAACTAAAGCTAATGCAACAGCCGTAAAATTACTAGCTGAAGGGATTAAAAAAGATAAAGCTCTAGCAAGAACAGCAATTAGACTTGGATTAATAACTGAAAGTTGGAATACTATTGCTGGTGTTCAAACTAGATACTTAAATGATGTAGAGGCTCCAGTTTGGTCTAAAAGAGTTTCTGATTTTGTATTAAGAGGATCTGGATTATCACACATAACTCAATCTGGTAAATGGGCGTTTGGTATGACAGTAATGGGAGAGCTTGCAGAACAAAGCGGAAAATCATTTAATAAATTAGATCCAAAATTATCAGCACAATTAAAAAAATATGGCATAGGAGCTGATGAATGGGAAATTATTAGAACAACAAAATTATATGATGCTGGTGCAGATGAACCAACAATGATTGGTAAAGGTGCTACTTTTTTAAGACCAGACGATATTCATGCTAGAGCTGATTTAGATGAGGCAACAAGAGAATTTTTAACTACAAGGTTAATGACTTATGTTACTAATGAAACTAACTTTGCTGTACCATCATCATCTGCAAAAGGTAGAGTAACTTTAGCTGGATCTTCTCAACCAGGTACATTTAAAGGGGAATTAATGAACTCTGTTTTAATGTATAAAAACTTTCCAATAACATTAGGAATGACACATTTGAATAGAGGGTTTCAACAAAAAGGATTAATTGGTAAAGCCAAATATTTAGTACCTATGATTATTGGTGGTACTGTAATGGGATCTTTAGCTTATGAAATAAAACAAGTTGCAGCTGGTAAAAAACCAACTTCTCCAGAAAATATGAATACTAGATATTGGATGAATGCTATGGTTTATGGTGGTGGATTAGGAATATTTGGTGATTTCTTATTTTCAGATCAAAATAGATATGGTGGATCTTTTAGTAAAACATTAGCTGGACCAGTAGCATCTTTTATTGGGGATGCTATCATGTTAACATTTGGTAATCTTCAACAAGCATTAACTGGAGAAAAAACTAATGCTGGTAAAGAGCTTGCAGCATTTATTCAAAGATATACTCCTGGATCATCCCTTTGGTATACAAGATTAGCTTATGAAAGACTTATAATGGATACACTTGAAAAGTTAATAAATCCTAATTTTGACAAAGATAATAGAAGAAATATTAAAAAATTAAAGTCTCGAACTGGACAAGAATATTGGTGGAAACCAGGAGAAATAACACCAAATTAATTATAGACACTATGGATAAATTTTAATAAAGAGAAACATAGTGTAGGATTTTAATGCCTACAAATCACTTTCTCACAACCTAAATATAAAAATTATGACAATATCAAGTACAACTTTACGTAACTCATATAGTGGTAACGGATCCACGACTGAGTTTTCGTACACATTTCCGATTAATTCAACTTCAGAAATTTCTGTAATTGAAAGATCGGCTACTGGAACAGAAACAGTTAAATCAGAAGGATCTGGTTCTACTAACTATTCAATAGTTGACAATGGAGCTAGCGGTGGAACGGTAACTATGGTTACAGCTCCCGCATCGGGAACTACTTTGGTTCTTTTAAGAAACACAACTTTAACGCAAGAAACAGATTATGTTGCAAATGATCCTTTTGGAGCTGAAACGCATGAAGATGCTTTGGATAAACTCCAAATGCAAAACCAAGAATTACAAGAAGAATTAGATAGATCATTTAAAGTTTCAAAAACAAATACTATTACTTCAGCTGAATTTACAACATCTGCAACAGACAGAGCTAGTAAAACTTTAGGATTTGATAGTTCAGGAAACTTAACAACTGTTGCTGATTTCCTTCCAGCTGGAGGAGACAGCGCACAATTTACTTATTCAACAACTACAACAGATAGTGATCCGGGTTCAGGATATATTCGTTTTAACAACGCAACTCTTTCTTCTGCGACTATTGCTTATGTGGATGACAATGAAGCAAATGGAACTGATGTTTCAGCTTGGGTTCAAAGTTTTGATGATGTAACTGGTAATGCGACTAACAGAGGAAGAATTAGATTATCAAAAGCAAATACCTTAGATGTATGGCATGTTTGGAAAGTTTCAGGAGCTGTTACAGATGCTAGTGGTTATACAAAATTAGCTTTAACTTATATTGATGGAGCTGGTGCTTTAGCAGCAGATGATAAAGTATTTTTATCATTTACTGCATCTGGAGAAGATGGAGCAATTCCGGGTTACTATTATAAATTTGATACTGGAACAAGTGATGCTGATCCGGGAGCTGGAGAGATTTCTTTTAACAACGGAACCTACGCATCTGTAACCGCAATTTATATTGACGATGCTGATGCAAATGGAGTTACTACTCAAACCGATACGATTACTTGGGATGATAGCACTTCAACAATTAAAGGCTATATTCATATAGTTGATATTAACGACAGCACTACATACGCAAGATTTTCTATAACTGGTAGTTCAACCGATGCTTCTGGCTATAATAAATTAGCTGTTACTCATTTGGTTTCAAATAATACTTTTTCTGCTGACGATGAGCTTTCAGTTCACTTTACAAGACAAGGAGATAAAGGAGATACTGGTGCAACTGGTTCTACTGGAAGCACAGGATCAACTGGCTCAACTGGAGCAAGTGGAACTAACTCACAACTTTCAATGACTTGGAGTAGCTCAACTTCTGATGCTGATCCAGGTAGTGGTAAAATAGCTTTTAATCATGCAACACTTTCAAGCGTTTCAATTTTATATGTAGATGATGCAGACGATGCCTCTGCTGATATTTCTGGTTATGTTCAATCTTGGGATGATGTTTCAAACTCAACAGCAAGAGGAATTGTAACTATAACTAAAGAAGGAACTGCATCAACTTATGCAATCTTTAAAGTAAGTGGTGCTGTAACCGATGCTTCTGGTTATACAAAAGTTCCAGTAACTCATGTTGTATCCAATGGTTCATTTTCTAATACAGATGGAGTTGGAGTTCATTTTGGTTTTTCTGGTGCTGATACTTCTTTAGCTTATAAATTAGAAGGTACTAATTTTAGTAATTCTTTATTAATTGGTCATTCAACAACAGGAACTTTAAGCTCTGCTGAAAAAAATACAGGAGTTGGTCTAGCCGCTTTAGATGCAATAACACAAGGTGATAAAAATGTAGCAGTTGGTTATTCATCTGGTTCATCCATAACTACAGGTAATAGAAATATGGTGTTTGGTAATGAAGCTGGTGATGGTTTAACAACTGGTAGTGATAATGTTAATATTGGAGATAGTGCTGCTTATTATAATGTTTCTGGTAGCGAAAATGTTGCTATAGGTAAAAGTGCTATGCAAGGTGCATCTGGTCAAAGTAATTCTTATAATATTGCTTTAGGAGTAGATGCTTTAAAAAATATAACTACTGGTGGTCGTAATATTGGAATTGGTTATCAATCTGGAGATAATATAACTTCTGGTTCTGGTAATGTAATGATTGGTGCTGGTATAGATTTAGGTTCTGCAACAGGAGCAAGACAATTAAAAATTGCTGGTAATGATGGTTCAACAACTACGACTTGGATTGAAGGCAGTAGTGCTGGAGTAGTAACTTTTAATGCTGCTAATGTAACTCAACAAGCAATTACATCTTCATCAAATGCTGTAGCTTGGGATGCTTCTGCTAAACCAAATGCTTATCATCAAACAACTGAAAATACGACTTTTTCTGCACCAAGTAATGCAGTTGAAGGTGCATTTATTTGTTTAGAAATTAATTACAACGGATCGCATACGATTGGCTGGAATACAGTTTTTGAATTTGCAGCAAGTACAGAACCAACTGAAACTGCAACAGATGGTAAAACCGATCTTCATGTCTTTAGATATAATGGCGCTGTTTGGCAAGAAGTAGGAAGAACATTAAATTTAAGTGAAAGTTAATAGGAGTTAAAATATATGTGGGGATTAGTACAAGATGGATCAATTACAAAATTTATAAATAAACCAAAAGGTTTAGTTATTGGCGATGTTCGTCATTCAAGAAAAATATTTGAATTATGGAGTAAAGCAGAACTAGAAGCTATTGGAATTTATGAAGTAGAATTTGATAATTCTAATAAAAAAGATGAGCAATGGTATATTAACACCAATCAATCTTTTGCTTTTGCTGATGGAAAAATTACAGCAAGTTATGGTTCAGCTACAGCTAAAGCTCATGCTGATATTTTATGGACAGAACAAGACAAAACAGATGGTTTAATACCAGATGATAAAGATGTAGGCGATGTTGCTGTCAAAGGATTAAAAACAGTTTTAATTGAAAATATAAAAAAACAAGCTGCTGGAATATTACAAGATACAGATTGGTACATAACTAGAAAAGCAGATGCTGGAACAGCAGTACCAAGTTCAATCACTACTC
>CEUZ01085951.1_pt1 | contig 26536 bp, 24 predicted proteins | sample 361511 | NCBI WGS metagenome assembly CEUZ01 (sample SAMEA2622822, study PRJEB7988) | marine metagenome | biome: marine biome (ENVO:00000447); feature: surface water layer (ENVO:00002042); material: "saline water (ENVO:00002010), including plankton (ENVO:xxxxxxxx)" | depth 5 m | reverse complement strand
TTGGCTGAAGCTTCTTTAGGAACTGGTAAAATTGAAATTTCAAAAAGTTCTAAAAGTAATTTTAATAGTCGTAGATCTATATACGTATCTAAAAATATTGCTAAAGGCGAATCTATAACTGCAAGTAATATAAAAATAGTAAGACCGAATTTTGGTTTGCATCCTAAGTTTTATAAATTTGTTTTAAATAAAAGATCAAATACCAATCTTAAAGTTGGTGATAGATTCAAATTAAAATATGTTAAAAAAAAATAATTTCTTTTTTAAAATATTAGAAAAATTTAAGAAAAATAATGCTCTTATTTTAAAAAACAATAAATATGTTACTTACAATGAATTACTTATAATCTCAAAAAAAATATCAAAAAAGATTAAAAAAAAAAAAAAATTAATTTTTTTGTTAGGACAAAATAATTTAGAATCAGTAGCCGGATATATTTCATTTGTTAATAAAGGATATTCTGTGGCTCTTTTAGATTTTAGGATAAATGAAATTTTTTTAAAGCGTTTAATTTCTATATATAAACCAAGCTATATATTTTGTGAAAAAAAAAAAATAAGAAATGAAAAAATTTATAGTTCTATTTTTAAATATAAATCTTATATTTTGTTAAAAAGAAAAAAGGATGAAATAAGTGTTTTAAATAAAGATTTAATGTTATTGATGTCAACTTCTGGCACAACCGGATCTCCTAAATTTGTAAGGCAATCATACTTAAATGTTTTTTCAAACACAAAAAATATAATTAAGTATTTAAATATTAAAAGCAAAGATATTACTATTACATCACTACCTTTTACCTATGTATATGGCCTATCAGTTATTAATACACATTTATTTGCGGGAGCTACTATAGTTTTAACAAATTATAGCATGGTAGAAAAAAAATTTTGGGATTTATTTTCTGCTTGTAAGGTAAACAATTTTTCTGGTGTGCCTTATAACTATTCTATAATTGAAAAAATTTCAAAAAAGGGTCTTCCAAGTTCATTAGAATATACAACACAAGCTGGTGGAAAAATGAACCATGCTTTAATTAAAAATATAATAAATATTTATAAAAAAAATAAAATAAAATTAATTCAAATGTATGGTGCTTCAGAAGCAACATCTAGAATGTCTTATTTGAAGTGGAAATATGCAGAAAAAAAAGTTGGTAGTATCGGAAAACCAATTCCAGGAGGAAGTTTTTATTTAATAGATAAAAAAGGAAAAAAAATTAAAAAAAAAAATAAAAAAGGTGAACTGGTCTACAAAGGAAAGAATGTTTGCATGGGTTATGCAGATAATTTAGAGGGTCTATCTTTACCAGATTTAAACAAAGGTATACTTAAAACTGGTGACATCGCTTATGAGGATAAAGATGGATTTTATTATATTGTGGGAAGAAAAAATAGATTTATAAAAATTTATGGTATTAGAGTCAATTTATCTGAACTGGAATCAATTCTTTCAAAAAAAGGTATAGATACAGTTATGAGAGAAGCTGCTGAAAATAGAATTAACGTATATTTTAACAACTCTTCAAAAACAAAAGAAGGAATAAAATATATTTCAAAAATTACATCTATTAGTTCAAATGTCTTTATAACTAAAATTATTTCTAAAAAGAATTTGACAAATAATTTTAAATATAAACTATAATTTGGGTATGCGTTTTTTAAATAATTTAATTAATCAAAATGCTTATTCGTTAAATCCATCATATAAGTCTAAATTTTTTAAAAAATACATTAATTTTTTAACCTCATTTCATTATAATAAATCAAATTTATATAAAAATTATTTAAAAGGAATAAATTATAATCGTAAACATAATAATAGTTTATCTGAAATACCTTTTTTACCAGTTAGACTTTTTAAAGAATTTGATTTTTTAAGTATTGATAAAAAAAAAATTTTTAAAACACTTTTTTCATCTGGAACAACATCGAATAATTTATCCAAAATTTATCTAGATAAAATAAATGCATTAAATCAAATAAAAGTTTTGCAGAAAATTTTTTATAATTTAATTGGCAATTCAAGACTTCCAATGCTAGTTATAGATAAACATAATACCAATATTAATAGAAGTAATTTTAGTGCTAGTACTGCGGCAATCAGTGGTTTTTCAATTTTTGCAAATGAAATTGTTTATTTGTTAGATAAAGAAAATAATATTGATTACAAAATATTGAATAATTTTTTAAAAAAAAATAATAAAAAAAAATTTTTAATATTTGGATTTACTTCTAATATTTATATTAATTTAATTAACAAAATAAATATTAAAAAAATAAATATAAAAAACTTTTCAAATGCCTTCTTAATTCATGGGGGAGGATGGAAAAAAATTGAAGAAAAAAAAATAAGTAGAAAAAAATTCAACCTTTATTTAAATAAGAAATTAGGTATTAAAAATATAAGAAACTACTATGGGCTAGTAGAACAAATAGGTTCAATATTTTTTGAGTGTAAATGTGGGTATTATATTGCATCAAATTATTCTGATATAATTATAAGGGATGAGAATTTAAATATTTGTAAAAAAGGTAAAAGTGGTTTGGTTCAATTACTGTCTCTTTTACCCACAAGTTATCCTGGTCACAGTATCTTAACCGAAGATATTGGTGAAATAGTTTATGATCACAAATGTAATTGTTATGGATATGGAGCCAGATTCTTAATTCATGGGAGATTAAAAAATGCTGAACTTAGAGGTTGTAGTAATATATAGTTTATGAAAAATGATCAAAACATCGAATATCTAATTGGAAAAAAAGCAAAATTAAATATTTATGTTGAACCATTTAGCTCTCAAATTATCAGCTTTTTAAATGATTTATCTCAATCATTAGATAATAATTTTAACAACAAAAATTTTCCCGATCTAAAAGCATTGTCATTTTTTTGTAGAAAGAAGAATATTTTGAGTTTAAAAAATAAATATCAAGATAAAGACTCTGCAAGATTTGGATTAGGTTTATTATTTCATATAACACCATCAAATATACCTACAAATTTTGCGTATTCTTTAATTTTTGGTCTTATATCTGGAAATTCTAATGTTGTAAAAGTTCCATCCAAAAAATTTAATGAAATAGATATAATTTGTAAATCTATAAATTATGTTTTGAACAAAAAAAAATATATGCAAGTCAAAAATATGATAGCCATTATTAGGTATAGCAATAAAGATATTTTAACAAAAAAATTTTCTGCGATATGTGATGCTAGATTAATATGGGGAGGAGATAAAACTATAAATAATATTAAAAAATTTGATACAAAAGCAAAAAATATTGATATTCCTTTTGCTGATCGATACTCAATTTCACTTATTAATTCTGAAAAGTTTTTAAAATTACCGGAATATAAAGTTTTAAATCTAGTTAATAATTTTTACAATGATACTTATGTAGTTGACCAAAATGCTTGTTCTTCACCGCATTTAATTTTGTGGAAAGGAAGATTCTATATAAAAGCAAAGAAAAAATTTTGGCAGTACTTAAATAATGTAGTAAAAAAAAAATATAATTCTCCCCTAATTTCAACTGCTGATAATTATTCAAGGTTAGCTGCTGACGTCATAAAAAATAAAAATATTCATTCTTATAAAAGTTTTAATAAATCTCTATATGTTGTTACTCTAAAAAAATTATATCCTAACCTTTTTATTCAAAAACCAAAATGGGGTTTTTTTTATGAGTGTAATATTAAAAATCTAAAAAATATTAGTTTTGTAATTAATAGAGGTTTACAAACATTAACCTATTTTGGTTTTTCAAAACAATTTGTTAAAACTTTTTTTAAATCAAACAACTTTAATGGCATTGATAGAGTAGTTCCTTTTGGACAAGCATTAAATATTAATTTGATTTGGGATGGTTACGACTTGACAAAAATTTTATCTAGAAAAATTGAAATTAGATAATTTATGAAATTAAATAAGAATCAAATAATTAAAATACAAAAAAATAGAGATCCCTATCTTTTAATTGACTATGCTACAAAGGTCATTCCAGGTAAATCTGTTGAGGGTTATAAAATTCTAAAAAAAAATGAATGGTTTTTCAAAGTTCATTGGCCCGGAGATCCAAATATGCCTGGTATGCTTCAAGTGGAAGCAATGATTCAAATGTCCTCTTTAATAGTTTTTACATTGCCTAACATGAGTGGCAAAACTTTATATCTTGTCGATTGTAATAATTTAAAATTTTTTAAAAAAATTATTCCTGGCGATAAATTAAAGATAGTTTCTAAATTAATTTCTAATAATAGAGGTTTGTATAAGTTTGAGTCAGAGGGCCAGATAAAAAAAAAAATCGCTTGTAAAGCCACATTTACTCTTGTTTTACCAGGATCATTGTATATAAATCCAGGTAAATAGTATATAAATCCAAGAAAATAAAAAAATTTATATTTGATGACAGTATCATCTTCTTTGTGGTTCAATAAACCTCGGCTAGTAGAAAAAATTAAGCATTTTCATGATTATTTAAAAAAAAATGATGGTAAAATTGGTACATACCATAGAGGCATTGAATTAAATTATAACAATGCATGTAATTTAAGATGCAAGTATTGTTTTACTAATTCACCAAAAGGAGATCATGTAAAAGATTTTCTACCAATTTCTAAAATTAAAGAAATTGCTGACGAAGCTGATGAGTTAGGTTTTATCGAGTGGGATTTGCAAGGCGGAGAATTACTTTTATGGCCAGATAAATTATTTAAAGTATTGGATGCAATTAAACCTGATAGATTTTATTTATATTTGACAACAAATGGTTATAAGGTCAATAAAAAAATAATTAAAGAATTAGCTAAACATGGCGTTAGCAGAATGTCAGTTAGTTTAGATAGCATGGATCCAAAATTTCATGATGAAATGAGAGGTAGAAAAGATTCATGGAGAAGAGCTATGCAAGCTTTAGAATATATTCAAGAAGCAGGCATGGATCCTTATCTAAATGTTACGGTTGGACACTATAATGCTAAAAGTGAAGATCTTAAATTATTATTAGATTATTCTAAAAAAAAAAAATATAGAACACTAGTCAATGTTGCTTGTCCAGCTGGGATGTGGAATCAAGTTCATGATGTTGTGTGTGATGAGGAAGATATTAGGCATATAAGAGAATTAAGAAAAGAATATAAAAATCTTAATAGGAATTTGTGGAATCCATTTGATAAAAAGTTAGAAAAAATTATGGGATGCACGACAGTCAATAGAATTTATATTACTTCTATAGGAGATGTTTTAGCTTGTCCTTATGTCCATATAAAAATAGGAAACGTATTTAAAAATACAATAAAAGAAATCACTGATTATGGCTTTAGAATAAAACATTTTAGAAATTATAGTGAGAAATGCTTAGCAGGCGAGGATTTAAATTTTATTAAAAAATTTAATTCAACTCCAGGAAAAACTATATTTAACCCTGTTAATGCTGATGAAATATTTCCAAAAGAAGATTTTATAAATTAATTAATTACTTATTTATTAAATGTTTTTAGATTCATTAAAAAATAAAAATGTAATAATCACTGGCTGCAATAAAGGTATTGGTAAAGCAACACTTGAAGATTTTTCAAGGTATGGAGCTAATACTTTTGCTTGTGTTAGATCAATCACAAAAGAATTCAAAAAATTTGTTTCAGATTTAAAAAAAAAATATAAAGTTGACATTCAAATAATTAAATTAGATTTATCCAAAAATTTAACTATATCAAACTGCGTTAATGAAATTTATAAAATTAACAAAAACATAGATATTTTAGTTAATAATGCTGGGATGTTATTTAATTCTTTATTTCAAATGACGTCAGAGAAACAACTTAAAGAAATATTTCAGGTAAACTATTTTTCGCAAGTTTATTTAGCACAAATTATTTCAAGAGGAATGGTAAAAAATAAAAAAGGTAATATTATATTTGTTTCCTCAACATCTGGAATAAATGGTGACTATGGTAGATTTGCTTACTCAAGTACCAAAGCAGCTATTTTGAACACTGTTAAAACATTATCTAAAGAACTTTCAAATTATAATATAAGAGTTAATGCAATTTCACCCGGTTTAACTGAAACTGACTTAATGTTATCAAATACAAAAGAAGATATTATAAAAACAGAAATTGAGAAGATTTCTCTAAAAAGAATAGCTAAAACCAATGAAATTGCGAGTGTTATTCTTTTTTTAGCATCCGATAAATCTTCATATATCAATGGTCAAAATATAATTGTTGATGGTGGATATTTGTGAAAATAACTAAGCTTAAGAATTTTGCAAAAAATATAAGAAAAAATATAATTTTTGCTGCTTATAAAGCTGGTACCAAAAGTGCACATATTGGTGGAGCTCTTTCCGCTGCAGATATAATGGCTGTATTATATTCAGATATTATGAAAATAAAAAAAAAAAAGATTCTTGATGAGGATAGAGATAGATTTATTTTAAGCAAAGGACATGCTTGTTTAGCTTTATATTCAGCATTAGTAGAAAAAAAAATTTTAAATAAAAAAGAGTTAGAAACTTTCGAGTCAGATGGAAGTAAACTTTTAGGCCATCCTATTATAAATAAACTATCGGGTATAGAATTTTCAACAGGAAGTTTGGGTATGGGTTTAGCATTAGGAGTGGGAGTGGCACTAGCAGCAAAAAAAAAACAAAAAAATTATAAAACTTATGTTATTTTAGGTGATGGAGAATGCAATGAAGGTTCAGTTTGGGAGTCAATTTTATCTGCAAGTCATTTCAAACTTGATAATATGATTATAATTGTAGATAGAAACAATTTTCAACAAACAGGAAAAAATTCATCAATAATGGATTTAAAAAATATGAAAAATAAATTTAAAAGTTTTGGATGTGAAACAGAAGAAATTGATGGTCACAATATTAAAAAAATATATAAATCACTAATTAATAAAAAACCAAATAATAAACCTAAAGTAATAGTTGCAAATACCATCAAAGGAAAAGGTTTTAAATTGTTTGAAAATAATAACAATTGGCATCACTCTGTAATAACAAAATCAATTTACAAAGAAATTTTAAAAGAACTTTAAATTTTAGATGAATATTGAAAATAATATAAAACTTTGGTCAAGTTTAGGCATGAGAGCTACTTTTGGGTTAATTGCCATGGAATTAGCAAAAAAACATCCAGACTTAATGATTACTACTTCCGATGTATCTACTTCTGCAGGACTAGATCGTTACAAAAATAAATATCCAGATAAATATATAGACGTTGGTATTGCAGAACAAAATTTAATTGGTGTTTCAGCAGGTTTATCAAGCGAGGGTTTTAAAGTTATTTCAACAACTTTTGCACCTTTTCAAACCTTAAGGTGTTGTGAACAAATTAAAGTTAATTTAGGATATATGAAACATAAGATTTGTATGGTTGGGTTGGCTAGTGGATTAGCTTTGGGTAATTTAGGGTTTACCCATTGTAGTATTGAAGATATAGGATCATTAAGGTCAATACCAAATCTTTCAATAGTTGTACCTTCTGACCCTTTTGAGTTATTTAAAGTATTAAGTGAAGCAATAGATTATAAAAATTCAGTATATATAAGGCTAACTGCTGCAGCAAATACAAAAATTATAAATAATAAAGACTACAATTTTAAAATTGGAAAAGCTGTAGAAATTTTACCAGGTAAAGATGTAGCAATTATTGGATGTGGTAATATTTTAGGAAATTGTTTAGAAGCTGCGTCTATTCTTAAAGAAAAAAAAATTAAATGTTCAGTATTAAATATGCACACGATTAAACCAATAGATAAAAATAAAATAAAAGAAATTGCTAAAGCAAATAAATTAATTTTGACGGTCGAAGAACACAATATTCTTGGCGGACTTGGAAGTTCAGTAGCAGAAGTTTTGTCAGGTGAGAGAAATGATTGTAAATTAGTAAGGATTGGAATTGATGATTTTTATTCATCCGGGGGTAGCTATGAATATTTAAAAAATATTTATGGATTGTCAGTAAAAAAAATTATAGAGACTATTCTTTCAAATCTTTCAAAATAATGAAAAATAAAAATAAATACGTTGAAATTTTTATCGAATCTTTATCAATTGATAAAAAAAAATTTAATGAAAAATTAAAATATAACGATATTCCTGAATGGGACTCAATAGGTCATATGACACTGATGTCTGCATTAGAAGAAGGTTTTAATATTTCTATAGACACAGATGATATAGTTGACTTTAGCTCTTTTAAAAAAGGCATACAAATATTAAAGAAATATAAAATTGTTTAATTTACTTTTTTATATTGTAAAGGCTTTCTAGTTTGTATAGCCGAAGGTATCTCGACTACAGTGTAGTCTCTTCCATTACAATATGAGCAGGCTGAAATATACTTTTTATCATAGCAAAGTTTTTTTATTTGTTCCCTGAGTTCATTAATACTTAAACTTTCGTCTAATAAATTAACTTCATCAGTCGCATTTTTTGGTATTGCATCCAAATTTACAGCATTTGCCGCAAAAGGACATCTATATAATTTACCATGTAATAATGAAGTTAGATCGCTTACACAACAATTATTAAATTGATCCTCAAGTGCTTCCTCAGTTTTATTTGAATAAGGCATTATTCTTCCACAGTCTAGCCAAGTAGTGCATTTAAATGTTGTATAATTTATGTTTTCTTTTTTTAAAACATCGACAAGAGCATCATGTGCTATAGAATCTTTTCCATAATTAGTAATGTAAACTAATACTTTCTTATTTTTTAAACATTCTAAATTTTCATTTTTAGGAACAATTTTTCCATTAGTGTAAATTACTATTTTTTTATTCTTTTCATAAGTTGAAAGTTTATTAATAACTTTATAAACTTCTTTATTCATAAAAGGATCACCACCAATTACTCTAAATTCATCTAAATAATCAACGCATTCCATAAATCTTTCTATTGATTTAAACATAACATCGTTTTCACTGTTTTGAGGTCTACTGTAATATTGCATTAGGTTTGAACAATCTTTGCATTTTAAAGAACATCTCTCAGTTACTTGAATATCAATAGTTTTAATATGTAGTTTTCCTTCTTTTAAATAATCATTCTTCATTCCCATTTTATTATAAAAATCTACTACTCTAGTTACAGCATTATATGGAAGATCGGCTAATCCTAGTTCTAAAGCCCATTCCGGTCTATATACTTTTTCTAAATTTGCATCAGATAATAAATCTGTAACTTTATATAAATTTTTAAATCCCATTTTTTTTAAAAAAGGAATAATAGAACTAAAATATTGAATACTAACTAGAATATTTGTTTCTTTACTAAATTTTTCTAATTTTTCGGGAGATATAACGTCTACGTTATTAATTTTAATTTTTTGTTTTCTTGGGTCACTATCGCAGAAATAATCTGCTTTTATATTTTTTTGAGCTAGAGCTTCTAAAGTTAATCTTCCTACTATACCAGCTCCATAAATAATTAATAAATTATTATTTTTAGTATTTTGTTTTTGATAATCTGCAAAAAGAAGCATTAGCAAACCTATAATAATTAAAAAATACTGTCAAATATAATAACAAGGCATAAAACTAAATTTACATGATAAATTTTGCTATAAATTAAAATGAAAAATATTATTATTTTTAACACCAATTTTTTTTAGTTGTAATTTAATTTTTTTAAACTCAGAATTTTTTTTATTACATATGAAGATTTTATGATTTAAAAATTTATTTAAATTTTTTTTTAAAAAATATGGATTCTTAATAGTTAATTTATTAATTTTTTTTCCATAATAAATATGATTGTTATCAAGTATAAAATCAACTTTTGCATTTATATTTAGTAAAATTTGTAAAGCAGTTTTGCCATAGCTTCCAGCACAAAATAAAATTAAATTATTTTTATAATTATTTTTTAATAAATTATTTAATATTTTAATATTTTTATATTTAAATTTTAATAATATTTTATAAATACCTTTATTACTTTTTAATAGGTAATTAAATTTTTTAAATCCGAAACTTGATAATTTTAATATTATTAACCGAAATCTTTTTAAATATATAGCAGTTTTTTTTATTTCTTTTGGCTTGCATAAAAGTATGTTCGAATACATCTGTTCAGTAGAAAGTTCTAAAAACTTTTTTAAAAGTCTAGTTTTTTCATTATTAACAAAAATATTTTTTTTACATAAAATTTTCCCAATTTCATAAATTACTTTAATACGATCAATAACAATTATATAACCAGTTTTTTTACCCAATGTATTAGGTTCATACATTCTATGCATGTAAACCGGTTTTTCGATAATTTTAAGACTATTCGCTAAGCATAACATCTCTGATACAAAAACCCAATCTTCAGTAACTTTCATTTTTTTAAAATAAATATTATTTGATGTAAGAAAATTTTTATTTACTATAAAATTCCAACAATTGGTTGAATTAATTATAGATTTTTTTTTCTCATTTGGAATTAAATTTGATATGTTTTTTATATACTTTTTTTTAAGAACATAATTTCTTATTACAAACAATTTTTCATTATTAAAATTTTTTACATTGTTTAAAATATTATTTATAGATCCTGGCAATAACTTATCATCACTATCTACAAAGCATATAAATTTTCCTATTGATAGTTTGATCCCAACATTTCTTGCATAGGAGACACCACGGTTTTTTTTTAAAGTTACTAATTTTATAAAATTAAATTTGCTAATATATGCATTACAAATTTTATTTGATTTGTCTTTTGAGCAATCATCTACTAAAATCAATTCAACACTATTTTTGATTTGCATACAGATACTATCCAAACAATCTTTTAAATAATTTTCAGAATTATAAATTGGAACAATTATCGACAGTTTCGTTGACACAGTATGCTAAATATTAAAGCCCAACCCCTATGATTTTACTTTTAAAAAAATAATGTTAAGATATATTAAATCTCTAAAGTAAATCAATAAATTACAGGTTTTAATAGCAAGTTTATGGAAATTACTCATTTTTGTAATGCTTTTGTTTCAGTAAAAATAAATAAGACTGTTATAGCATGCGATCCTTGGGTAGGAGCTGCCTCAGATATGTCTTGGATATCCTATCCAATACATCAAAATGGAGCTAAAATAATAAATAAATTAAAACCAAAATTTATTTACGTTAGTCATCTACACTGTGATCACTTTGAACCAAAAATCCTTTCAAAGTATAAAGATAAAAGTATTAAAATTTTAATAAAGAATTATTCTGATCAAATATTAAAGAAAAGATTATATAATATTGGATTTAATAATATAATTGAATGTCATCCTTGGAAAAAAATTAAATTAAACAAAGACATATCGATAGCAATAATTCCACAGATAACATCTAATACTAATGATATACCCGAACAAATAAACTATGATTTGGATACATCTATTGTGATTCAATCAAACATAACAAAAGAAGTTTTTTTTAATGGTGTAGATAATCCATTAACCTTGAGCGATTACAGAAAAGTAAAAAAATTTATAACAAGAAAATTTAATAAAAAAATTTCAGCAACCACTCTTCAAGTTGGAGCTGCAAGTGATTATCCTCAGTGTTTTTTAAATATTAATAGAAGCTCAGAGAAAAAAAAAGTTATAAAAAAAAGTTTAACAAATCTAAATTTAAAATTAAAGATTCTACAACCAGATATACATTTTTCAATATCAGGAGGCTATATATTGTCTGGTAAATTTTCTGCACTTAATCAATATGTTGCTTCTCCAACCTATTACCAAAGCTTAAAATATATCAAACAAAAAAAATGTAAAATTTTAAACATCCAGGGAGGAAATAGTGTAATTTTAAAGAAAAATGTTTGCTATTTAAATAAAGGAAAATTTTTAAAAGATAAACTTAATCAAAAAAAAATAATTAAAAAATATTCTAGTAAAAAATATTTTTATTCTGGTGATTTTAAAAAAATTAATCTAGAAGATATTGACGATGCATTTAATAAATCATATGAAAACTATATAAAAAAATTAAATAGTTTACCTATCAAAACAGACTGGGATGTAGAGTTTATTATTTATAAAAATCTTCTTATTAATTCTAAAGGAAAGATCGACTATAATAATTCTAAATTATTAAAAAGATATTTTATTAAATATTCCAGTTTCAAAACTAAAATTATTAAAAAAAATTATTCAAAACTTAAATGTCATTTAGATTATAATTTATTTTACGGATTACTAAAAAGAAAATATAAAAATTGGAATCAACCTGCATCAGGATCTTTAATATTATATGAGAGAAAACCAAATAAGTTTGATCCAAATTTGTTTATGTCATTAAATTATTTGGCATCATAGAACTGATGACTATTTGTATTATACCAGCTAGATCGGGAAGCAAAAGAATTAGGAATAAAAATATCAAATCTTTTAATGGTAAACCAATTATTAGTTATGCAATAAAATTTGCAAAGTCTACAGGTTTATTTAAAAGAATAATAGTATCTACAGATAGTTATAAAATTTCTAGAATCGCAAAAAAATATGGTGCAGAAGTGCCATTTTTAAGATCTAAGAAATTGGCTAATGATTTTGCCCCAACCAAGGATGTAATACTTGATTGTATAAATAAAATTTCATCAGAAAATTCAAAATATCACTTTATTTTATATCCAACATCTGTACTTTTATTAAAAAAAGATTTTATTAGTTCATTTAATAAAATAAAAAAAAACAATTATGATTTTTTAGTTGCCACAACAGATTATCCTTATTCTCCATATCGAGCTTTTAAATTTATTGGAAAAAAAAGAATATCTTTTCAATCTAAAAAATATATTAACTATAGATCTCAAGATATACCCAGATTGGTACATGATTCAGGATCATTTTATATATGGAAAACAAAAGCATTATTAAAAAATAAAGATACAATGCCAAAAAAAACAACCTTTTATCTACTTGATAGACACAGGGCTGTTGACATAAATACAGAGCAAGATTTTAAATTTGCTGCCTTTTTATATAAATTTTTAAAAAATTCATTTAAAAAAAAATGAAAATTTAAAATTTGGCAATTTTAAAATTATAATTGATTGTTTTTTTATTTTTATATATGTAGAATAATTATTTAACTAACAACATAATTAAAAAATATTAGAAATGAAAATTCTTTTAGTTTATCCAAATGACAGAATGGATGGACTTATTTCAGTTGGTGTTTCAGTATTATCAGCTCATCTTAAAGCTGCAAATCATAAAGTAGAACTTTATGATACTACTTATTTTGATACAGGAAAAAAAACAGGAGATTTTTATAGAGAACAAATGGGTCAAGTAATACCAGTTGATTTATCAAAGCATGGAATTATAAGAGAAAAAAAAAGTTTAAACGAACTTCAAAAAGATTTTAGAAAAAAAGTACTTGAATATAATCCTGGATTAATTGGATTTTCTGTCCTTGAAATAACATATGACCAAGGACTTGAACTTGCTAAGAGCATAGAAGATTTGCCAATTCCAGTGATCTTTGGTGGAATTTATCCAACATTTGCTCCAAAAATTGTTTTAAAAGAAAGTTGCATAGATATGATTTGTGAAGGAGAAGGCGAAGAGATGTTTGTCGAGCTTGCAAATAATTTAGAACAAGGAAAAGACATAACAAAAATATTAAATTTAACAATAAAAAAAGACGGAAAAATATATAGATCAGGCGCAGAAGTTAACTTTGAAGATTTACCCACAGGAGATAATATTTATGGTGAACGTACTGGCTTAAGAAGACCACAAACTCATATGGGTAATACACTGCTTGCACCAGACTATAGTATATATGAAAATAAAAGATTCCTAAAAAAAATGGGCGGAAAAGTTGTAAGAACTGTCGCAATGGAACTTAGCAGAGGCTGTCCTTACACATGTACTTTTTGTTGTGTACCAATGCAACAACATCAACATAGAACGGCTAGAAGCCATTATGCAAATTTTAAAGGAATAGATGGCAGTGTATTAAAACAAAAAGATCCCTATCATAGAGAAAAACCAATTCCACATTTTATTAAAGAAGTAAAAGATACAATAGAAAAGTACGATATAAATTTTATTTATTTTACTGATGAAAGCTTTTTGTCAATGAGCAAAGAAAGATTTGAAGAATTTATTAAAGCTTATAGCGAAATAAAACTTCCTTTTTTTATAGAGTCTAGGGTTGAAACTGTTAAACCAGGGTATGCTAAAGCTTTAGAAAGTGTAAACTGCACCGGAGTAGCCATGGGAATTGAAAGTGGCAGTATAGCTTTGAGGAAAAGCTTACTTTCAAGAATGATGCCAGATGAAACAATTATAAAAGGTTTTAAAGAGTTTGAAAAAACCAATATTAGAATATCTGCTAACAACATTATTGGTTTTCCGGGAGAAAGTAGAGAAGATATAATGCTAACCATAGAAATAAATAGACAAATAAACCCTGATAGCGTCGTAGTGAATGCTTTTAGGCCGTATTCAGGTACCAAACTAAGAAAAATATGTATTGAAAAAGGGTTAATCCCAAAAGAAGAGAGAGCTGAAGATAATAGAGTTTATGGTGCATTTTATAATGGGGTCTTAAAAGCTGAAGAGCTGGAAAATATTCGTAAAGTTTTTGCTTTCTACGTAACTTTCCCAAAAAATAGATGGAGAGAAATAAGGAAAGCAGAAACAGATAATAATTTATATAATAAATTAATGCAGGAATACAAAGATAAACAGCTACTTAATAGAAAAAAAAGAGAGAATGTTGCAATCTCAATTCATGAAAATATTAGCGCTAAAGAAGTATTTATAAATGATGAGAGTGCAGTAGTAATTTAAATAGTATAAATATTAAATTTTTATTCTTAATCTTTCATGCCAAAAAAAATAAAATTAAATAATAAGAAAGGTATTTTATTTTGGATAACAGGCCTATCTGGCTCAGGCAAAACAACTATTGCTAAAAAAATAAAAAAAAATATCTCCCAGTTATATGGACCAACTTTAGAAATTAGTGGAGATGAATTTAGAAAAGCTTTTAAGCTGAATAGCTTTTCCCACAGCTCACGTCTTAAAAATTTATGGAGATACCATCATTTTTGTAAATTAATGACAGATAAAAAAATAAACTTAATATTTAGCATAATGGGTTTGTACAATAGAGCAAGAAAATGGAATAGAAGGAATATTGAAAACTATATAGAAATTTATATTGACACTAATATGCAAAAAATTATGAGTCAAAAAAAAAAAGAGATTCATTTAAAAAAGAAAAAAAATATAGTAGGTTTTGATATTAAAGCTGAATTTCCTAAAAAACCTCATATCAAAGTTGTAAACGATTTTAATAAAGATCTTAACGAAATTTCTAGAGAAGTTTTAAAAAAAATTAAAAAAATTTTATAGTATTATTTAATATAATATTTTTTAAATCATTTTTATTTAATTTTACTGGGTTATTTTTTAACCTTAAAATATTTACACCATTTGTAATTTTATCAATGTCTTTATTGATATTAATACCTAATTTCTTATAATCATCCTGAAGGTTTGCATTTTTTTTTATATAGCTAATTTTTGAACATAAATCATTAATATTTTTTACATTAAAAAATGAAAATAAAATTTTAAATCTATGATTTAAATTAAAATTTGAATCAGATTGATTTAAATTTTTAAAATTAAACAAAAGAAATTTTTCTAAATTTATTGAAACAGCATGACCATGGCTGATACCATAATATGAAGTAAAAGGATATGAAACAGCATGTGGAGCTATTGTTTTGCTTATTGAAATTGCTTTTCCAGAAAAATGTGCAGAAATTATCATTTTTGATCTGTTTTCATAATTTGGTTTTTTTACAAAATTTATAAAATTATTAATAGATAATCCCAAGGATTGTTTTGCGTAACTTAAACTCATATTGTTAGATTTTAATGATAAAATTGACTCAACTGATTGAGATATAGCATCAAATCCAGATGATGCTTTGATTTTTTTGGGATTTTTAATTAAGAAATCAGGACAAAGAAAATACTTATCTGGAACTAAATTTTTTCCTTCAAAAGAATATTTTTTTTTATTTATATACATTACAGCGTTTGAGGTAACTTCTGCACCTGAACCAGCAGTTGTTGGAATTGCAATTAAATAGAAATTTTTTGAATTGTTTTGAAACAAGTTATTTTTAATTTTTTTTTCTAAATTATTTAAATCTTCTATTTTTAAGATATTTATGATTTTTGAATAATCTAATACTGATCCACCACCTATGGCTATTATTAAATCAGGTTTAAATTTATAAGTTTCTTTTAATAAATATTTCAATTCTTTTGTTTCAGGATAAAAATTTTTTTTTAATAATATTTTAACGCTTAAAAAATTGATTTTGTTTATTAAGTTTTTTGCTCCAGATTTATAATATGAGTTTCTTCCAGATATAATTAAAATTCTCTTTTTATTATTTTTTTTAAAAAAATATATAATTTCATTTTTTTTGGAAATATTTTTGAATTTATTCATATAGGATTTATAGAATATTAAGTTGAAATTAATTATTAAATTTTATATAAATTTTTTACTTTAATAAACTTTTATTATATCTAATTATCTCCAATGTTATTTTCTTTTTAATTTTCTTTTTTATTAATGAAGATGAAATACTTTTGGTATATTTTGGTTCAATAAGTTTACCATCCCATTTTTTTAATGTTTGTATTACTTGAGATCTAGTTTTTTTTTGTACACCAGTTTTCCAATCATCACCATGAACAACATAAGCAGGTTTTATTTTTTTTAAATTATTTCTATAATCAAGAGTTTTTTGAGGAATAACCCTTTTCACAAATTTGATATTTTTCACTATTATTTCTCTTTGCTTATAATTAAGTAGAGGTAATTTTTTATATGAAGCAATTGCTTTGTCTGTTAATAAACCTACAACTACAGTACCAAATTTATTGGCAGTTTTTAAAATATTAATATGACCTTCATGTAAAATATCAGCAGAAAGTCCTACGTAAACTGTTTTTTTTTTAATCATTAGAAAAAGTAATTTAAAATTATCAATCTGCTGGTATGCTGCAAAGTGCAACTTTCATTTTAAGTAATTATATGTAAGTATTAGTTACAATTCAAATATATTTCAACACTGACTTTATTAATTTTTTTTTGGAATTGTATTCAGGTGCTGCATTAACCCTATCCAAATGCTTACTACTGTAAAACTCTTCCTTTTTCTTCCAACTTTTACCATAAACTAAATTTAAATATTCCTTTGATTTTTTGGGAATGGTTAAATTTATTCCTTTATAAGTGTATTTTTTTGTGTCTCTTAATAGTTTATAAGGGTACTTTCTTACTATTGTATTTTTTTCTAAATATTTTTTTTTTATACGGTTAACATGAAAACCAATCCCCGGAGCTTCAATTTTTTCATTGTTAACAGTTCCAATTATACAAAAATGATATTTCAAAACTTTGTGTTTATCAAATTTAGGTTTTAAAAAAGGTTTTGAATAAAATTTAAAGTATTTGTTTTTTTTTTTTAAAATTATTAAAATTTTTTTTAAGTCTTTAATATATATAGATACATCCACATCTGACATTTCAGCTAAATCTTGTTTTCGCACTAGGGCTAAAAGTCCAGAGAAATCAATCCAATAATTTATATTATTTTTTGTAAATTCATTGGCGATATAACTTAACATATAGTTCAAAATCTTACTTCTTTTTTTTAAATCTTTTTTTTTAAGACCAAGTTCTTTTTGTCCCCAAAATATAAATTTAGATTTGTTTATACCAATTTTTTTTATTTGTTTTATTTGATCCTTAATATGTCTTCCACAAAATATAATTTTATCAAAATATAAATTAGAAATATTATTTGGAGAAATTATTTTTGTATTAAACAAAAATTTGTTATTTTTTTTTTTATCATTATCTACAAAATAAATTATTTTATGATGTGAATTTTTTTTTTTACATTTTCTAAAAGCATTGCGAGCATGATATCCTGCCCCAAAAATAATGGTTCTATTTTTTATTTTCATTGTAAGATCAATTATTTCAGAGAATTAATATTAGTATAAAGACAAAGGTTCCATACTTTTTTTTAAACCTTTAAAATTTTTATTTTCAATATTTAGATATCTTCCAATAAGAGTAAATCTAATCTTATCTGACATATTAAATCCACTTTGATGAAGAATAAGAAAACTTTGAATAAAAGCATCTCCTAAATTAGCTTCCACTTTTTTTTTTTCAAAACCATCAATCATTGATTTTTTAAGTTTAATTATATTGTAACCTTTTGAGTTAGTTTTTGAACTCCTTTTTAATTGATAAGAATTTTTTAAATACTCCAAAGTACCAAGATCTTTATTTACATCTTGCAATGGAATCCAAAGGATTAAACCAGATTTAATATTAAATTTTATTTTATTTTCATATTTATAAAAATCATAATGCCAATTTAACCTATGTTTTTTGTCATGTGGAACATCAATCCTTAATTGATTACCAGTAGAGATTAATTGTTCAGGTTTACATCCGATAAGTTGAGAAGCAACTCTAATTATTTTGTTAGAATTTAAAAATCGATATATGGTAGATGAAATTTGAATAGTATTATATAATTTTCTGAACAAATAAATATTATTTTTTCTCTTTCTAAGTAAAAAATTATGTAATTTTTTATTTTGAAAAATAAAGTTTTTATTTTGTGTTTTGTAATTAAAAAATTTTTCTAAATATGTTCTAAAAACACCATCCAGTTCTTGAAAATCTTTTTTTGAAAATAAGTTTTTATATAAATAGACTTGGTCTTGTAAATATTTTTTTTTTACTTTATGAATATTCATAGGCTAGGGCTAGAGATATAAAATTAGTTGACTTATTCTATTAAACTATCTATTAATGTCCAACATAAATTAACAGTTACATACATAAACTCATTTGCAAAAAAAGTTAATATTTATATTTTTTCGATTATTGTTTTAATAATTAATGACCCGAAAATCAAAATTTTATTTATTTATTTTTATATTAGCATTTTTAATTTTAATAATTTTAGGATTTATTAATGTAGGAAAAGAAAGTACTAATCCTTTTATAAATTCAATTAAATTAATTGTTCCTGAAAAAGCAAAAATATACTTAAAAAAGACTATATTTATATTACCTGATTTAATCTCAAAAATAGAAAAAAATAGAACTAAGATTAAAGAGCTTGAAGAAAAAATTGCAGAACTTACCATTATAGTGGATTCTCAAATTAATGGTTTTAATATACTGGAAGATAGAGAAATCAAATCTAAATTAAATACTTACAGTTTTAAAACTTTCAAATTACCCTACAGAGGTTGGTTGAGTGGATCTAATTGGATTAAACCTACTGCATATATAGAACAAACTAACGATAAAATCATCATTGTTTCTGGAAATGGCAAATTTTTTTCATTTAACAAAAAAAACTTAGATTCAGATAGTTTGAAAATTGAACATATTAAGTCAAATATCAAAAGCTTGATTTCAGATGAACAGTTTTACAAAAATAGTAGCTATAGCATAAAAGATCTATTTATTTTAGATAATGATATTTTTTTTTCTTACAGTAAACAACAAACAAAAAATTGTTATAATACCACAATTATAAGTGCTGAACTTAATTATGACTATTTACAATTTTCTGAATTTTTTTCTTATGAAGATTGTGTTTCTAAAGACGAAAATGGACAAAATCGAATAGACGGTTATAGATCTGGTGGTCGGATGGTTTCATTTAAAGATGGTAAAATTTTACTTACAACTGGCGATTATCTTTATAGACCTATAGCACAAAATAAAGATTCAATTTTTGGTAAAATAATTTCAATAGATCTTCAAACTAAAGATTATGAGATTATTGCTATGGGCATTCGTAACTCTCAAGGATTATATTATGACAGAGACAAAGATATAATTATTTTTACCGATCATGGACCAAAAGGTGGAGATGAAATAAATATTAATTTTTCTCCTGATAAAAAAATAGTTGAAAATTATGGTTGGCCCATTTCATCGTATGGAGAACATTATGATGGAAAAAGTAGAAACGAAGCTCCTCTTCACAAATCCCATAAAGATTATGGTTTTATTGAACCTATAAAATATTTTACTAAAAGAATTGCAATAAGTGAAATAATTAAAGTACCTCAAGTTTTCAATAAAAAATCTACGAATGGTTTTTTCATAGGTGCTTTGGGCTATAAATCTAATTTTAAAGTAGGAGGGCGCAGTATACATCATATACAATTTGATAACGATTTAGAAAAAATTATTTTTGAGGATTTAATACCCATTGGAGATAGAGTTCGAGATATGGTTTTGATTAAAGAAAAAAATATAGTTTTAATGATTTTAGAAGATATTCCTTCTGTCGGAATTCTAAAACTGATGGAATAGATTGAGATACCTCTTGTTTATGCAAAAATTTTTGTTAATATCGATTCAATAAAATATTTTTTTACAAAATTTATGAAAGTTACCCTTTGTAGTATACCAAGTGAAGAAAAAGATAGAGATAGATCTGACGGTCCTAGCCCAATAGTTCCAAAAGTCGCAATTACTTCCCTTAACCACTGGACAGTAAAAAATGGTTTTGATCAATGTAAGTTTTATGACTTAGACATGTTATATCCTAGTGATCAAGAAATTGAAAAATATTTCGAAGAAAACCCGGCAGATATAGTTGGACTAAGTGCAGTAGTATCAACTTCCTACAGGTTTGTAAAAAACTTAGCAAGAATTATAAAAAAAGTAAATAAGCATACTCTTATAGTTTGTGGCGGTTATTTGACGGCCGCAGCTAATACAATTTTAAGAAAGACTGACATTGATATTTGTGTAGTTGGGGATGGAGAAATAGCATGGGTTGGTATTTTAAAATTCATGAAACAACATTTGGACTCTGGAAAAAATCAAATAGATTTTGATGAGATGTTTAAGGTAAAAGGGATAGCTATTTTGGATAATGAAAAAAAAAACCTAAAATTTTCAGGCTATGGTCAAAGATTGCAACCATGTGATACATCTTTTCCTTCTCTAGACTATTTAAAGTCTGGTCTTCCAGGAAACGAAAAAGCTCTTAACAATTATTTTAGACCATTTTACAAGACTGAAGAATTTCCAATGGATAAAAGATGTTTTGATAAAGGAAGAAAACCCATGGTGTTTGGTGTTTTTACTACAAAAGGATGTGTTGCCAAATGTACTTTTTGTCAAAGAGGCTCAAAAGGATATATCACTTATAATTTAGATAAACTTGAAGCTCACATAAAAGAACTTAACGAAAAGTATAATGTAGGTTTTATTCGAATAATGGATGAAAATTTTGGATCCAACATAAATCATGCTTTGCAGGTTGGAAAATTATTTAATAAGTACAATCTTTTATGGTCGGTAGCTGGAGTTAGATGTAAAAGTTTTAATAAAGAAATTTTAGCAACTCTTCAAAGTTTAGGTCTAAGTTATATTAAATTTGGCATCGAGTCTGGAAGCCAAACAATGTTAGATATAATGGAAAAGAAATTTACAGTTGAAGATGTAAAAAAAGCGATTTTTAGTTGTAATGAACTTGGTTTATATACGCCATTAACAGGGTTTATGATTGGAATGCCTGGTGAAAGTATGAGAACTGCAAGAGAAACAGGAAGATTGATGGGAGAACTTGCGGCAAACGTGAGAGTGCCATTAAGTTTAATTCAAACCAATCCCGAAGTACCTTATTGTATTCCATTGATTGGAACACCAATGTATGAGTATGGTATGCAACTTGGTATCATTGAGAGAAATGTAGATAAGGAAGAAGAGTTTCTGTTAAAGACTTCTGATGCATCAATCTATAAAAGATATTATATAAATTTTAATGGTGCTCCAATGTCAGAAGTTGTTTTCTGGGATATGCTAGTGTTTTTAGAGGCATCAAGAACTTATCATAAACTTATGAAAGGTAAAAAAGAAGATGAAAGAGTAAAAAAATTATTTTCACACAAAGTAGACATCCAAGATAAAAATGTAAGAATTATAGCAAGAAAAACTAAAATCGAAGAAATAATAACAAATTTTGTAAAACAACATGTTGTTTATAATAAATTTGTTGCCAAATTGCCTCGTTTTCTTGTGGATCCAATTGTAAGATATCTTTTGTATTTTGAGTTTTTAATTCAAAAGCATTTTTTTAAAGAAAAAACTAACCTTCATACTTTTATAAACCCACTTGTTAATAAAAGTATAAGAATTAAAGAAGAAGACTTGAATCCTCTAAAAACCACTCAAAAAGATAGATCTTTGAGATCAATAGTGGCTAAAAAGATGCTAACTCTTAACAAAACAAACCAAGATAAAGTTTTAAGTTCTTTAACCGGAGGAGCATAAAATATATTATGAAAATTTGAGTAGATGTTTTCATTTTTGAAAGTTTTTAATCTTGAAACAAAAAGTACTATTAACAATTTTATAAAACACAATAAGAGCACTTTTTCCAAAAAAGAATATTTTAAAAAGGCAAAATCAGAAATTTTAATAGAATTTAATGCCTTTTATCCCACTCATTTATCAATGTCTTATTTGTCAAATGTACTAGCTGAAAGAAATCGTTCTGAAATAACAGCATTTTTTAATTATTCCATAATTGCAGCACCATTAAATCCAAACATTTTAAATAAGATTAAATGGTTCATTGGAAACTTATTTTCTTTGGCTACTTTTAAAATTTATAGATCATTCGGTGTAAATAAAATTTTAAGACCTATAACTTCTAAGACTCATAAAAAAAATGCTGACAAATGTTATAGAGAAATAATAAAAACAACTAAATGCAAGCAAGATGTATTAAAAATTTGCATTGATGGAGTTCAATTAGGTGATTTAATCTATGACACTTATTTAAAAACATTAAGAAAACCTACTTTAGATATTGAGGATAATAAATTTAAAAAAATGTTACATGATTTTTTATGTTTATATTTTTTTTGGAAAGAATATTTTGATAACCATAAAATTAGTGTAATTATAGGAGTTCATAGTTCATATTCTTATGCTCTACCTTTAAGAGTTGCTATTAAAAAAAATATTCCTACTTATGCTTTAAGAGGAACATGGAGTTGCACCAAATTAACTAAAGGGGCAATGAGTGCATTTGGTAATTATTTTGAATACCCGGAAATATACAATAAACTAGATGATCAGTTAAAGAAAAAGGGCTTGTTATTAGCAAAAAAAAATTTGGATCTTCGAATTAGTGGAGTATCAGGTGTGAAAACTCATTTAGGAATGACAGATAAGTCTGCATTTAATAAAATTAAAATGAAAACTTTAATAAAACCCAGCCAAAATATTAAAATTTTAATTGTACCGCATGACTTTTTTGATGCAGTGCACAATTTTGGCGAAACTATATTTGCTGATTTTTATGAATGGATTGAATTTTTGGGAGAGATGTCCGAGAAAACAAATTATGATTGGTATATAAAAAATAGACCAAATTATGAAGGAAAGTTTCAATTGTATCAACCTCATACCAATGAAGTTATACAGAAATTTGTTGAAAAATATAAAAGAATAAAATTGCTACCAAATGATTATTCTCATCTTCAAATTATTGAAGAGGGGATTAATTTTGTTTTTACCTGCTATGGATCAGTTGGAGTCGAATACCCATTATTTAATATACCAGTAGTAAATGCTACAGCAACCAATCCTCACTTTAGATATAATTTTAATCTTCATCCAAAAACAATTAATGAATATGAAAATATAATTTATAAACTTAGTGATATAAAATTAAATATAAATAAAAATGAGATTTATGAGTATTATTTTATTAGACATATTTTTACAGACAAAAACTGGCTTATCGAAGATGTTAATGAAATGATGAATTTTGTAGGTGGTTATGATGGCCAGTGGACAACAAAATTTTTTGAATATTGGATTAATAAATTTGATATGAAAAAGCATAAAAAAATTTTTGATACTTTAGATAGATTTTTTGATTCAAATTCAAACTTTATTAGTATTGAACATACAAAAAAAAATATTTAGACTTAATTAAAAATTTTATAATAATTAAAGAAAATATATAATATTATTAATTCACATGAACATAATTAAGGAACTATCTTTAAGGTGGCAAAAAGTAGGAATAAGCGCAGGTGATACAATTTTACTTCATAGTGACATAAAAAGATTGCTAATGGAATTCAAAAAAAAAAATGTAAAAATTTTACCAATAAATATTTTGGAAAGTTTTTTAGAATCAATAGGAATTAATGGAACACTAATATTTCCTCTATTTAATTTTGATTTTGCGAAAGGAAAAAAATTCAATTTTAATAAAACTCCTTCAAAAATGGGTTTGCTTACTGAGGAAGCAAGATTATACAAAGGTTCAGTTAGGACCGGTCACCCCATGTATTCTTTTGCAGTAATTGGTTATCATTCCAGCTTATTTTATGGCTTAGACAATATAAGCGCTTATTCAGACGAGTCTCCATTTGGGCTTTTACGTAAGCTTAATGGAAAAATTGCAATTTTAGATCTAGAGGATCAAAATAGTATGACTTTTTATCATCATATTGAAGAAATTCATGGAGTTAAGTATAGATATTATAAAAATTTTACAGGTCAATACGTTGATGTAAATGATGAAACTAAAAGCAAAACTTATAAAGTTTTTGTTAGAAATATTAAAAATGGAATTGTTACAAATGTAAATCCTGCTGGAGAATTAATGTGGAAAAATGGTCTATACAAAGGAGACAGACCCAGAGAAAAAACAGGTCTAAGATTAGTCAATTCATTAGAAATGTTTAATTTTATATCAGAATTAATTAAATCAAATAAGGCATTGAATATACTTTATTCAATAAAAAAATAAATTTATATTATTTAAAAAATTATGCAAAAGTATTTAAAACTAGGTAAAAGATTGTTTCCTATTTGTAGAAGTATAACTGGTAATGGTGTACGAACAACTTTAAAAATATTAAAAGAATTTATTCCAAAACTCAAAATTTATGAAGTTAAATCTGGTACAAAAGTTTTCGATTGGGAGGTGCCTCCAGAGTGGAATATAAAAGATGCTTATGTAAAAGATTATAATGGAAATAAAATAATTGATTTTCAGAGAAATAATCTTCATTTAGTCAGTTATTCGATACCAATTAATAAACAATTAACAAAAAAAGAACTATTTAATCACATTCATACTCATAAAATTCCTAATGCAATACCTTATCTTACTTCATACTACAAAAAATATTGGGGTTTTTGTATATCAAAAAAACAAAAAAAAATTTTTGATAAAAAATATAAACATAATGACTTATTTGAAGTAAAAATTAATTCTAGTTTAAATAAAAAAGGTAGTCTAACGTATGGAGAATTAATTATTCCTGGAAAATCCAAACAAGAAATACTTATTTCTACTTACATTTGTCATCCTTCAATGGCTAACAATGAATTATCTGGACCATTAGTTTCAACTGCTTTAGCTAGATATTTTTCTTCAAATAAAGTTCATCCAAAAACACTTAGATTTCTTTTCATTCCTGAAACAATTGGTGCAATAACTTATTTAAATAGAAATTTAAATAAATTAAAAAAAAATGTAATTGCAGGATACAACCTTAGTTGTATAGGCGATGAAAGACAGTATTCTTTCATTCCTACAAAGTATGGCAATACTTTATCTGATAGGGCAGCAATAAAGGCCTTTAAAGATTTAAACTTGAAATTTCAAACTTACTCATTTTTAAAAAGAGGTTCAGATGAAAGACAATTCAATTCACCAGGAATTAATTTACCCATTGCATCTTTGATGAGAACTAAATATGCAAGTTATCCAGAGTATCATACTTCTTTGGATAATTTTAATGTGGTAACTCAAAAAGGATTAAAAGGTGGATTTAATTTAACAAAAAAAGCCATTGATATTTTAATGAAAAATTTTGTTCCCTATAATTCAGTTTTGTGTGAACCAAGAATAAGTAAGAGAAAATTATATGAAAATCTTAGAGCAAGAAAAAGAATTGAGTTTAATAGAAATTCATATAACTTTCGCATGAAATATATGAATTTTTTACAATACGCTGATGGTACTAATGATTTAACTAATATTTCTAACCATATAAAACTTCCATTTAATGAAACTTTTAAAGTTTTTAAAGTATTAAGGAAAAAAAAATTAATTAATATTTAAATAAATAACTATTTTAAAATTTTTTTTCAATAATTGCAAAACTAGCTAAACTTGTTTTTTCAATTTTAATTGAATATTGGTTTTTGTTTTTTTCTAACCATTCATCAACTGCTTTTTTTATACCAGTTGAAAAAAAATCATAATCATCAACTATTATGATCCCATCCTTTACTAAAAGCTTTTCAATAATTTTTAAAACATTTTTTGTTGGATCAAAAAAGTCAAAATCAACATATGCAAAAGAAATTGACTTTGGAAATTTTGCATGATTAACAAATTCTTCGTTAAAAAAACCTTTATTTAATATGTATCTTTCTTT
>CEUZ01035925.1_pt1 | contig 26542 bp, 27 predicted proteins | sample 361511 | NCBI WGS metagenome assembly CEUZ01 (sample SAMEA2622822, study PRJEB7988) | marine metagenome | biome: marine biome (ENVO:00000447); feature: surface water layer (ENVO:00002042); material: "saline water (ENVO:00002010), including plankton (ENVO:xxxxxxxx)" | depth 5 m | reverse complement strand
AAGAGCAGCTGTTGCCACTCCAACAGCACGGGCTGCAACGTTAATCCTTCCAGGTTCCAAACCACTCATAACATGTTTAAACCCATGTCCTTCAATTCCACCAACAAGATTGTCAATACCAACTTTACAGTTTTCAAAAATCAATTCGGAAGTATCAAGTCCTCTATATCCAAGTTTGTCTATATGTTGACCAACTGACAGTCCTGTATTGGGTTTGGTTACTATAAAACAACTCATCCCTCGATATCTAGGAACAGCATCCCTATCAGTTTTTACAAGCACTGCAAATGCATTGCCATTTTCTGCGTTTGTAATAAACATTTTCCTACCAGAAATCAGGTATTGATCTCCCTCTCTTGTAGCTACAGTATTTATATTTTGAACATCACTACCTGCATCAGGTTCAGTCAAACCTAAACCTCCTCTAATTTCACCTGTAGCCATCTTAGGTAGGAATTTCCTTTTCTGTTCATCAGTACCATGTTCAGAAATGATTGAAGCCATTATATGGTGCGTACCAATTACACCACTTAAACTCATCCAACCTTTACTCAACTCTTCAAAGATCGAAGCCAGAGCAAGGTGGTCCAAGCCAAGTCCACCATAATCTTCAGATATCGTTATCCCGAATAATCCCATCTGTTTCATAACTTCCACCAATTCAGACGGATAAATATCTTCATGATCATATTTATCTGCTACAGGCTCCACTTCACGGCTTACAAAATCACGGACCAAAGTAACTATCTGCGTTCTTGTTTCTTCCGAAATTGTCACTGGTTAATTCCCCATTTAATACTTGATCAATATTCTATTCTGAATATAACTTATTTTAGGAAGCTCATAATTAAAATAACATCCCAATTTTCAAAAAACTAAATTATTCATCAAAATATTGTTGTCATTGCTAACAATAACTCTTCTACCTGATCAACTCCTTCTATTATATAGTCCCCTGACTCCAATAATTTTTCAGGAGTGTTCTGGTCAAGCACTACGATTCCAAAAGTCTTCAAAGCAGTATTATTCCTGATTTTCTGAATGGCTATCATCCCATCTAAATCAGTCATGTCATCTCCAAGGAAAAGAACGTGTTTAAGATCATATTTACTTACAAAATGTTCTATGGCATTACCTTTATTAGGATTTCCTGGTGACCTAACCTCGAGTACCATTTTTCCCCAATAAGTCTCAAGCCCATGGGTATTCGTAGATTTTAGAGCTTCAGAGAGTTTCTCGCCAGCTAAACTCGGATTCTTAGCTTCACGAAAATGAACTGATCCACTAAGTTCTTTATTTTCCCATATGACACCCTTAAAATCAGCCAATGCCCGCAATTTTTCAAATAAATTATCTATCTTGCATTTTTGCGACACCGAGTTAGGAGACATGTGTAGCCGTCCTCTCTCAATATATTCTCCACCATGATTTCCTATATATATAAGTCTATCAAGTAACATTCTTTGATAAATATCTACCGATCTTCGACCAGATAAAATAGTTACTAATCGAAGTTTAGTCGACAGAATGTTGACCACATTTAACGCCTTTTTGGATATTTTCCTTTCTGTTGGTGAGGAGTCGATCCTGGATATAGTCCCGTCAAAATCGAGAAATAACCCGGTCGTATCGGGCGTCAAATCTTTGAATATATGATCTAACTCAAACATCATGTTTTTCATGTTTATAAGCCTTACTTCAGTTTAGACAGTGTAATTTTTGCTGATACATCTTGACAAGAACACTTGTTCTGTTCTAATATTGTTCTAATCCAATTTAGAGAATTAAATTATGAACCAAACTAACATAAATCAAATAGAACTACCTGGAATGCCAATTAAAAAACCATTCGTTAATCAGATTATTGCGAAAAATCTTCCTCTCGGGTCAGTAGTATCCTATACAGGAACATTAAAGGGAGGTCCCAAATTCGGATCCCAGGGAGTAGTACAAAAAAGAAAACATCGAGGTGTATTGGTCGATATGGGATTATCTGGTAAATGGAATATCCCCTACTTTTTTCTTTCAATAAACAACAAAGTTGCCTAAATTCATTCAAAAGGACGAACTATTATGGACTCCCTAATTAATATATTAAAAAACAAATTATTTATCGACACTTTTTTAGAAAAGCCGGCTTCAACAGATATAACCAATTTACGTGCTTCAGTTATAGGAGTCGGGGGAGCCGGAGGAAACGCTATAAAAAGATTGAGTCAAGATCAGATGGAAGGGCTTAGATTACTATCTTTTAATACCGATATACAAGCTTTAGGCAATTTGGACAATATCCCAACTTTTGCCCTCGGACCAAAAACAACCAATGGTCTTGGATCTGGAGGCAATCCCAAAATAGGCAAACAGGCTAGTGAAGAAAGCAAAGATCAAATCAATGAATTATTAACCGACACTGATATTTTGTTTATAACCGCTGGAATGGGAGGGGGTACTGGGACTGGTGCAAGTCCGTATATTGCAGATTTAGCAAAAAAATTGGGTATATTGACTGTCGCTATTGTAACGAAACCTTTTGATTTTGAAGGAGAGAAAAGAAACCACATCGCTCATTTAGGGATCAAGAATTTGAAAAGTAAAGTAGACACGTTGATTGTTATCGACAATAACTGTCTTTTACAAAAGCAGGTCGAGTTTTTATCTTTAAACGACGCTTTCCAAGAAGCTGATAAGATTTTGAAAGATGGTGTAACCGGTATATGGAATATAATTTCTAAGACTGGTCTCGTCAATATTGATTTTGCTGATGTCAAATCTGTCGTCAGTAACGGTGGAATGGGATATTTTGCGATTGGATTAGGACAAGGAGAAAAAGGTGTTCAAGACGCTGTTAATTATGCGTTATCTACTCCTTTTTTTGCTGAACCATTAAAAGGTTGCAGTGGAGTTCTAATGAACGTTAAAGGAGACGACCGATTATCTCTCGATCAGGTCAATTCTGCCGCTGGACTTTTAAGATTAGCTGGTGGTCCAAATACCGATGTGATATTTGGAATTGTAAATGATTCAAAAATGAAAGATAAAATAGAGGTTACCCTGCTAGCCACCGGTATCGAATCTGAGTTACCTGTAAATAGTAATATCTCTCCAAAATCTGTTGACAAAAACTTACCTGTCATAAACGTACATACGAATAACGAAAATGGTGGCCTAAATCTGTTGAAAAATGGATCTGCATCTGTCGCTTGATACGACTTTATAAAGGAATTTCGATAAAATGTATTTTGAAGTAAAACATTGTTTACTTTAAAGAAGATGCCATCAATAAAGTTGCTATGGTTTTAGCATCTTTAATTTCACCTCTAGAAATCAATGTCAAAATATCATCAAACGGAATTCGAATAATTTCTATATTTTCATCATAATCAGCTGGCAAAGAACTTTTTGTTAAATCCTTTGCGAGGTATCCATACATTAACTCATCTGAAAAACCTGGTGCTGTCCAAAATTCAGACAAGATTTTCAAGTCTCCAGCCCTATAACCTATCTCTTCTTGTAATTCTCGTTGTGCACATTCGATAGGAGACTCATCATCTTCAATTATTCCCGCAGGGACTTCAAGAAGAAGGCTCCCTATTGGATAACGATACTGTTTAACTAAGATAACATTCGAATCATCGTCCAAAGGTACAATAGCCACTGCAGGTCTATGAGTGACCACTTCACGTATGGATTGGACTCCGTTTTCTAGTTCAATCTGGTCAACCTTTAATCCCACAACTCGTCCAGTATAAACAGATTTGCTAGAAAGGGTTTTTTCGAAAATCACTTTAACTCCATCTTAAATTATTTTAGGATTTGGTACCTGGCGTCCAGCAACACCTAATTTCTGGGTTAAATTTGAGTAGAACTCTCCCGAACGTTCTTTTCTAAGGAATCTGGCCACATAGGGACTCTTTGACAGTATTACTTTCTGGTCATGTTCTAGATTATCGTTAGATCCATCTATGCTTACGATTGACAACTGGTTACCGTTCATTTTAAGTTCAATATTCGACTGGTCTGAAACGACAAGCCCGGTCTGAAAACTTAAATGGGCCGCCAATGGTTGCATTATTATTTGCTTTGCCTCGGGATAAAGTATAGGTCCACCCGCAGATAATGAGTAACCAGTACTTCCTGTTGGAGTTGAAACAATTAATCCATCTGCTCGATAGGTAGTTAACAATACACCATCAATCCGAGTATCTAAATCCAGTAGTCTAGGCAAAGAACCTCTCGTTATAACAACATCGTTTAAAGCATGAAATTCTACTTCAGGAGAACTTTGGTCTGATGAAACAATGACTGCCTTAAGCATCATACGTTCTTCTACCCTATAAGAACCACTTAGATATTTTGGAATCTTTAGTAAAGCTTCATCTAACTCAAGTTCTGTCATGAATCCCACTCGTCCGAGATTGATGCCCAGAATTGGAATCGATTGTTTCATCACATTTTTGGCAACCCTCAAAATCGTGCCATCACCACCAACTGTTATCACTACAGAAGTCTTATCAAGAATATCTTTGTCTATTTCAATATTTGAAGCAGGAGCAATCCAAGATGACCCGGATAAATCTAAATCCTTGACTAGAGAATTTACAAATTCTAAAGATTTGTTAATTGCTGGATTATATGCAAATCCTATTATGTCAGTACGAGTCATGATTAAATCTCATTTAAAACTTTTTATTCAAAACTCTCCATCAAATATGTAATCATCCTGGGAGTTTAATAATACACAGCATATTCTACTGACAACATTTTTTTCAACTTAGGACAGAAGCCGCCTGTCTAGCTATTTCAATAATTGGTGCAGGATATAAACCAAAGAACAAAATGCTACATGAGGTCAATGTGAAAGCTAGATTCAAACTTAGATTAGGTTTAACTGGTTGATCATTTATTGGCTCTTCTAAGACCATTACTTTAACTACTCTCATATAATAATAAGCTGAAAGTACGCTGTTTAAACCTCCAACTATCGCCAACCATACTAAATCGGCATTTACTGCAGAATAGAAAACGTAAATCTTTGCCATAAACCCTACAGTTGGAGGCACCCCGGTAAGAGACATCATAGACAGGATCAAAACAATAGCAATTAAAGGAGATTTTCTAGCCAATCCCTTAAAATCATTTATCTTATACCTATCTAATCCTTTGGAAACCGCTATAACAACTGAAAAAGCTGCCAGATTAGTTACAGCATATCCTGCTAAATAGAAAAGGATTCCAGTGGGACCTTCGATCCCAACTTGATTATCCATACTGCTAGATACCGCCGCTATCCCAACCATTATATAGCCAGAATGAGCGATAGTACTGTAAGCCAACATTCTCTTGATATTGTCTTGGGCTATAGCCAGAAGGTTTCCAAATGTCATTGACAAAGCAGCAATTACAGCAAACAAGCTGCTCCAATCCAGGGTTAATTCAGTTATTGGAAAAGCCAGGTAGAAAAAACGGAGAATAACAGCGAAACCAGCTGTCTTGCTTGCAACTGAAAGGAATGCTGTGATCGGTGTGGGCGCCCCTTCATATACATCTGGTGCCCACATATGAAAAGGAAATGCCGCTATCTTAAATCCAAACCCTGCTATCATCAATATTACCCCGAGAAGAAGTAAATAGCTGCCAAATGGTATGCCATTACTAAAGCCAATCTCTGCTATGCTTGCGCCCATTTCACTAAACACAGTTGTCCCAGTGAAACCATATATAAGTACCATCCCATATAAAAGCAGAGCGGAACTTACTCCACTAATAATTAGAAACTTCAACCCCGATTCTGCTGATTTACTAACCGGGATAATTGCAGCCAAAGCTGCCAAAGGTAAAGCAGTTAATTCCAATGCCACATAAAGTGTAATAAGCTCTGTACAGGATCCTAATAGCATCATCCCAGATCCCGAAAATAAGATCAGTGCAAAATATTCAGATTCAAGATCTTTTGTCTGCCTCAAGTAAGACTCAGAAATCAAGACTATCGTAAAGATTGAACCGATAATTATTAATTTAAAGAAAATACTAAGATGATCAACCACGATGGTTTTAGCTAAAATACCTTCCGAGGTTAATTTCCCAGTATCCAGGTCACTCCATAGAAATAATGAAAATATAAGAGGTATAAAAAGACCCAATATCACTAATAACCCAAGGTATCGCTTAGTAGATCCTGCTAAACCAACAAGAAGGACTAAACAAGCCAAGATGACTGTTGATATTTCAGGAGAAATAAGATAGAGATCAGAAAGGGTCATATGCTTAATCTAACCTCACTTTACTGCCAATAATCCAGGATTTTGAAAATTATCTACTATAGGAGCTAACCCTTCTCGGAAAACGTCGCTAACCAAAGCTGGATACACACCTAGTCCAATTATAAATACTACCAACATAATTATTGGTACCAGTTCCAATCTGGTGGCGTCTCTCACACTATTGAATCTTTGTAGTTCTGGTCCAAACATTGTTCTCTGAATCATCCATAAAATATATCCTGCAGTTATTACTATACCGAAGGCAGATAAAGCCGTAGCCCAGCCCCAAACCGGGAAAGTACCGAGAAAAACTAACATCTCCGATACAAATCCGCTCGTTCCAGGCAGACCTAATGAAGCAAGTCCTGCAATCAAAAAAGTTATTGCAAGTACAGGCATCCTGGTAGCTAACCCTCCCAAATCTGGTATATGTCTGGTATGCACTTTTTCGTAAATGAACCCAACTGTAAGAAACATCAATCCGGTTATAGTACCGTGGGTAAACATTTGCATTGATGCACCAGTAATACCCGTAGAAGAAACACTACCTCCACTACCAACAATCGAGGAAATACCTATAAGCACATATCCCATATGGCTAATGCTGCTAAATGCTATCAACCTTTTAAGGTCTGTTTGCCTAAGTGTAATTACCGCCCCGTACAGTACGTTTATAACACCAAGAATTACGATAATCTGTGCAACATCTATGATTACATCTGGGAAAATTGTAACTAATATACGAATCATCCCGTAACCACCCATTTTTAATAACACACCAGCCAATATAACACTCACTGCTGTCGGAGCATCTGTATGCGCATCAGGTAACCAGGTATGAAGAGGAAAAACAGGCAATTTTACTGCAAACGCGATAAACAATAAGAAAAATATAAGTCCAATAGGTATTACAGAGGTAGTTCTTGCAACTTCAAGTGGTAACTCTGTCATATTGAAGGTTCCAGTAGTGAAAAATAGAGCTAAGATACCGACAAGCATGAAAGCTGATCCGAAAAAGGTATAAATAAGGAATTTCATCGCAGAGTATTCCTTACGACCCGTACCCCATATCGATATTAATAGAAACATTGGGACAAGCTCAATTTCCCAAAACACAAAAAACAAAAGAAAGTCTAAAGAAGTAAAAACACCCATGATTGCAGTTTGCAAAACAAGGATCCAAACAAAATATTCTCGTACTCTAGTTTTTATGTTCCAAGATGCTAGTACCGCTACAAGCCCAAGTATTGAGGTAAGCAAAACGAACGGAACACTAATTCCATCCAGTCCTAAAAAGTAATCAACTTTAAATGATCCTACAGAAATCCAACCTTCTATAAAGTCAACGAACTGTAACCCACCTTTGTCAGTGTCATATGCAGTAAATATAAATCCACCTAGACCAAGTTCTAAAATTACTACCATTAAAGAAATTAATTTAATTAAGTCTGGGGTTTTTCCTAATATAGCGACACTTATAGCCCCTATAAGAGGCAAGAAAACCAGTACCGTTAATAAACCTGTGATTTCAGTATCCAATTGTTACCTTAAACCCAAGAAAGAAAAAAATATTACCAATACCCCTAACGAAATAACTGCCCCATATCCCTGAACTTGACCAGACTGAAGATGGGCTAATCCCTTTCCTATATTTCGCCCGGAATAATCTACGACTTGAACCATCCCATCTATCAAATATTTATCAATCCAATCTAGACTGGCAGCTAACAATCGATATATGAAACGATTTGTTATATATTTCTCGTACAATTCATCAAGATAATACTTGTTAATCAAAACAGTATGTATTGGCTTCAAGTAAATTGATGATTTATCTGGAGTAAATATCCTAGCTGAATAAATAAGATACGCCAGGAGTATTCCAAATAATGCTACTAATCCTGAACAAATCGCCATTACTAAATTAAATTTCTGGTATTCTGCATGCAAAAAATGAGAAAACCAATGCTCAGGAACAATACCAATATCAATTACCGGATTAACTATAAACCCGACTATAATTGATGGAATAGTCAGTAGCAGAATTGGTAATATCATCAGAGAAGGTGATTCGTGCAAATTAACCTTATTTTCATCAAGTTGATCTGGATCTTTTTCAGCCCCACCTCTAAATTGTCCTCCAAACACTAAAAACACAGTCCTAAACATATAAAAAGACGTCATACCTACTGTGATAAATGCTAGCCAGAAAACCACCTGATCCATCAATTCGCTACTCTTAAATACATGTGCAAGAATTTCATCTTTGCTCCAAAAGCCTGCCAATGGGAAAATTCCGGCTAGGCTAAGCGACCCGATAATAAAGGTCACATATGTCCAAGGCATAACCCCCCTTAATCCGCCCATATAACGCATATCGAAAGTTCCGGTAGCATGATTTACACTCCCAGATCCTAAAAACAAAAGTGCCTTAAAAAAAGCATGGGTGAACAAATGAAATACTGCAGGGCCATATGCACCCGTACCCAAAGCTAACATCATATATCCAAGCTGACTAACTGTTGAATATGCAAGGACTCTTTTTATATCATTCATAACCAGTCCCATTGAAGCAGCAAAAATCGCTGTGAATCCACCAACAATTACCACTATACCTAATGCCACTTCTGAAGCTTCAAATAGGGGAAAAAATCTGGCAACCAAAAATACACCTGCGGTAACCATAGTGGCTGCATGAATTAATGCACTTACCGGAGTTGGGCCTTCCATAGCATCCGGTAACCAAGTATGTAACGGAAATTGGCCTGATTTACCAACAGCTCCAGTAAATATACCTACACAAATCCAGGTAACCACGCTCCCTGCCAATAATCCTGGAATTGCTACAGCTTTATATATGTCAGCGATTTCCAGTGGATTCAATCCATTTTCAGTAAACGGCGTACTGTTATAGGCAAGATAAAGGATAGCAAGTAGTAGTCCAAAATCACCGATTCTGGTAATTATAAAAGCTTTCTTTGCGGCTGAAGCTGCTGCAGGCCTAGAAAACCAGAAACCAATTAACAAATATGAACATAAACCTACCAATTCCCAAAAGACGTATAGTTGGATAATGTTTCCTGCCATCACCAACCCTATCATGCTAGCAGTAAAAAGAGACATATAAGCGAAATATCTAGAATATCCAGGATCTCCTTCCATATATCCCATAGAATAGATTTGCACCATCAGACTCACTCCCGTAACAACAATCAACATTATTACGGTTAACGGGTCAACGAGAGCTGTTAAATTAATCGTCAGGTCACCAATTTCTAGCCATTTATGCGGTTCAAAATCTAACCCTTCAGGAGTTTTAATTAAACTTATAAGGCAGCAGACGGAAAGCAGGAAACTAGCACCTATAGAAATTACTGCTAAATAACCAGAAATACCTGAGTATCTATTAAAAAAGGGTCTGATGATAAGGGAAATACATACAAAAGAAATCAATGGCATTAAAAAGATTAGCCATACTATTGTCTCTGAGATTTTCAATTTAAAGTTTCCTCAAAATCTCGTCAGCAACATGTTCTCTTCCTTTAGGAACCATTATACGAAACGGAACCCGTTCACCCCAATTAAGTATGTTATCTTTAGGCAAAATTTTTGTTGGCAGCCCTTCTGATTCTAAGGCATCCTTCCAAATCTCTGCTACCATCAAATTTGGTGCTTCTAAATAATCTGTATACATTAGTGCCTCATTTGGTTCGCATCAGTTACAAAAGCAGTTTGTCTACTACGATAAATAGCTATTACAATAGCCATCCCTAAAGCCACTTCTGCAGCCGCAACCGTTATTATAAATATAGCAAAAACTTGACCAGTTAATACAAGCTGGATTATCTCGTCCGAAACTGTATTGGAATTATTTGCTAACCCAAATGGGACGAGATATCTAGACATCGCTACAGCCGTTATATTTACCCCGTTAAACATGATTTCCAAAGACATTAAGACAGTTATCGCGTTCCTCTTTGAGAGGGCTCCATAAAGACCAATTGAAAATATTACGGATCCTAATAATAAAACCGTTTCAAATCCCAAATATCATCTCCCTCTTACCAAAGCTAGAGCACCTATTACTGCGGCTAATAACAAAACTGACGCTACTTCAAAAACTATGACGAAATCCTGGAGTAATAAGTCAGCTATGTTAGGTATAGAGTTACTAAATACAATCCCAATAGATTCCAAAGTATCAGCTGATAGTTGAACTTGTCCTGAATCTACGCTGGTGGCTCCTCCAGCAATAATTGCATTTTCTATAAGATTCCATTCTCCCCCTATAAGGACCACAGATGTAGTTACAAAAAATAGCGTAGTCAAAAGAGCAGCTGGAACTCTAAGCATATTGGAAGGATTTCCGTGTTCTACATCTTTCGTAGTTAAAACTACGAATATTGTTAATACTGATATAGCTCCCACATAAATCAGAAGTTGTATAACTGCCAAAAATTCCGATCTCAAAAGTACGAACAAAGCTGCTATGCTCAAGAAACATGCCGCTAAAAACAAAGCAGCTCTAAACAAATCCTTTACCTGTATAACTGCTATTGCTGTGGCAATTGATAGTAAAGCAATCATCCAAAAAACTACATCAACTATAAAGACTGATTCATTACCAGAGCCAAGCATCATCTATTAGCCCATTTTCCTTTCTGTTCCTCAATAGAAGGTCGCTGATGTCTACCAGCATCATCCCAATTTACATTATTTCCATCACTTCGGTCATTACCTTTGTCTTCAAACTGAGGACGAAACCAATTACTCGGGCGCTTCGGTGAAGATATTAGTCTTTCTTTTGTTATCAGTAAATCTGATCTTTTATACGTTCCTTCTTCAAATCCACTACCCATATGAAGAGCATCATATGGGCAAGCCTCCACACAAAGTCCACAAAACATACATCTCCCTATATCAATATCAAACGTCTCTAACGCATATTTTTGTCCCTCTTGTATATTTTCTCCACTTTCTGAAGTAACTATTTCAATTATTCCTAAAGGACAATACTTGGCACAACTAGCACATCCGGTACATCTTTCCTCGTACCAGGTAAATTCTTCTCCACGAAATCTTGGGTGTTGGGGGTATCTGTCTTCTACGCTAACTAGTCCCATTAAACATTTTGCAAATAATAACGGAGTTTTTAATGCCAATTTAACTACAGTAGTATCGTTTCGTTTAGCCAATCCTAAAGGACTGATCTTTCTATCTGGATATTGGTGTAAAGTAAATTTTCTGCTTGGTAGTACCAAGTTTTTTAAGGTTACCACCATCCCTTTAGCCATCCCTAAACCATACATATTAGTTTGCTCCCTCCATATTTGCCAAATCAGAAGGTACCGGCTTACCCCTTTTAAGTCTTTTTTGTCCCAAAAGGTTAGCTATAATCCAAATAGCTATCGCCGTCATGATCCAGTTAACACCTGTCATTATCAAATGGCTTGAAACAGGCATATTAGATATAGTAATTTCGTTCGTCTGTAAAATCTCGATCTCCAATGCGACCAAAAACATGTTTCCTAGAGCCAGTGGAAAAAGCCCTTTCCATGCAAAAGCCATAATTTGATCCACGCGCAATCTGGGCCAAGTTACCCTAAACCAGACTAAGAAAAAGATTACACCCACAACTTTAATTAAAAACCATATTTGTCCTGGAATGGGATCTAGGCCTTTTGTCCCACCTAGGAACAAAACCGTCGCAACTACAGCAGTTACTATAGGAGCTAGAAATTCAGCTAATTGGAAAACAGCAAATTTGATACCGCTGTACTCCGTATGATAACCCGCACCCAACTCAGACTCAGCCTCAATCATATCAAAAGGGGCACGACTCATTTCTGCTGACGCCGCTGTCATAAATACCAAAAATCCCAAAGGCTGACTCAATGCAAAAATAATCGTCTGACTCTGAACTATATCAGTTAATGCTAATGAACCAGACATCAAAACTACACCGGTTAAAGACAGAGCCATGGGTACCTCATAACTTATAAGCATTGCCACGCCTCTTATAGCTCCAAACATCGCGTACTTATTACGCGATGCATACCCACCCATAAATACTCCAAAAGTATTTACCCCGGTAATCCCAATGATAAACAGAACTCCTACGTTCATCTTACCCAAAAAACTGTTATCACCAAAAGGAATTACTGCGAATACAAGCAGCGCTGGTACTGCCAAGAACATAGGAGCAATATGAAAAACTGGTTCATCTGCTTCTTTTGGAACTATATCTTCTTTTGATATAAGTTTGATTAGGTCAGCAAAAGGCTGGAATAATCCAAATGGTCCCCATCTATTTGGTCCCAACCGTGATTGGAATTTTCCCAGAACTCTACGTTCAAACCAAGTGTAAAAAGCTCCTGACATTACAACAGCATTTATAACTATAAATGCTAGTGTCAAACTCGCGATAATAAATCCTAACCATTCGAATCCCGAGGGTAAAAAACCATTTACAGTCTGGTATATATTTTCAAAACTCATTTTATAGCGATTTCCATATTTATAACTACCTATCCACTTCACCCATTACTATGTCAGTACTACCAAATATGATAATCAGATCTCCCATCTTCCAACCAATAAGTATGTCTCTCAATACATTCATATTTATAAAAGACGGAGATCGTATTTTGAACCTGTAAGGAGAAATACCTCCATCACTAACCAAATAAAATCCTAACTCTCCCTTTGGGCTTTCAACACTGGCATATGCCTCTCCTTTAGGAGGTCTTATAAAATAAGGTTGCTCCGATCGTATGGGTCCTGAGGGTATTTGATCGACACATTGTCTAATAATTTTGATACTTTCATGCATCTCCTGAATCTTCACAATATATCGATCGTATGTATCTCCAACAGCACCAATGGGGACATCAAAATCTACACGATCATAAATCTCATAAGGAGCAGCCTTTCGCAAATCCCATTTCACACCACTTGCTCTAAGCATAGGACCTGTAACTGAGCCTGCGACTGCAAGTTCATCAGACAGAATACCAACATCTCTTGTCCTCGCGAGAACCACTTCATTTCCACTTATTAGATTCTCTAAATCATCGATATAGCCAGGCATATCTTTCAAAAAAACATCTAGTGCAGGCCAAAATTCCTTAGGAGCATCTTGAGTCACTCCACCAGGTCTCATGTAGCTTACCGTGATCCGCGCCCCACAAAGCATCTCAAACATATCAAGGATTCGTTCTCTTTCTCGAAAACAGTACATCAACGGAGTACCACCAAAAGTACCCATTTCCTGCATCAAAAAACCAGTTGAGACTAAATGGCTAGCAATTCTTTGTAGTTCAGATGTTATTACCCTTAAATACTGAGCACGTTCAGGAACTTCTATCCCTGATAACTTTTCAACTGATCGTACATATGCATTATTGTTGGTCATGCTGGCTACATAATCAAGCCGATCAGTTAATGTGACAATCTGGACATAGCTACGTTCTTCAGCCAGTTTCTCAGTTCCTCTATGTAAATACCCGAATACTGGCTCCACATCCAGAACCATTTCACCATCAAAAGTCACCCTTAGTCTAAATACACCATGCGTGCTTGGGTGTTGTGGTCCAAGATTTATAGTTACTGGCTCAGTTTGTATTGGCATATTGTGGTTATGACAGTTAATACACTATCGTATGAAATCCTTTCTCAATGGATGCCCTGGGAATCCCTCCCAAAGTAAAACTCTTTTTAAATTAGGATGTCCTTCAAAGTGAATTCCCATTAGATCCCAAATTTCTCTCTCCTGTAAATCAGCACCTTTCCATATATCTACTACAGAATCTACAACAGGATCATCTCTACCAAAACATTTCAGTTTTAATACCAAAGATTGGTTCTTCTTCATAGACAGCAGATGGTAAATAATCTCAAAATATTCAACATAATCAACAGCTGTGATGGCTCTAAGGGTGGAAAGCAATAAATCTGGATCTTGCTTCAATAACGTCGCTACAGCACGTATCCCATCAGGTTGTATCCATATATTAGATCCTTGTGTATCCAGAACCATACCGGGATGGTTATCTTCAATAATCCGTGTAACTTGAATACCATCCAATTCCTTAGTCATCTAGGAACCAGCCACATCACCTTTCAAAGAATAACGCTTTATTTTCTCATGTAGTTGCATAATCCCATACAAAAGAGCATCCGGTCTTGGAGGGCATCCTGGAACATACACATCGACTGGCACGATATGATTGACGCCAGGCACAACACTATAAGATTCATAGTATGGCCCCCCGCTTGTAGCACAAACACCCATTGAAATAACCCATTTTGGTTCCGCCATTTGTCGATAGACCCTCTCAATTGCTGGGGCCATTTTCCAAGTTACAGTGCCAGCCACAATCATTAAATCAGCCTGTCTAGGAGAAGCACGAAATGCTTCCATACCAAATCGTGAAATGTCAAAACGGGACATCGCACTTGCCATCATTTCAAAAGCGCAACATGCAAGACCAAATGAAAGAGGAAACACTGAGGATTTCCTACCCCAATTAAGCAGTGCATCAATTGATGTGACAGCCAAATTCCTTTTTAAATCATCAGGAACTGAAACTAGTGGTTCTGAGATAGCCTCAGTGTTTGTAGATTTCAAATTATTAATATAGTCACCCTCTGTGCTATCAATCTCTAGAGTAGAAGAATATAAAGGGATATTAGTATTAAACCCATCATTAGTATCAGTAGTCTCTAAATTTAGTCCCACTCTAGATCTCCTTTCTTCCAAGCATATAACCAACCTACCAACAATATTGAAACAAAAACAAGCATTTCCATTAAGGCAAATAAGCCAAACTCTCTAGACATTACTCCAAATCTAGCTGCCCATGGAAATAAAAAAACCACCTCTACATCAAATATCACAAAAATAAGAGCTATTGAATAAAACCTAAAGTTGAAACGATTCCATTTTCCTGAAATAGTTTCAAAGCCACACTCATAAATGCTCAACTTAATGGCATCGGGTTTCTTAGGTCTGATACCAATAAATCCAAGCATCCACGAGCCTAACAACATCCCGGCTGGAATGCATAATGCAACAGCCGCGAAAATAGCTAGGAATCCGTACTGTCTAAAATAATCGTCAAGCATTACTTTTTTTTATAGCTCACAGCAAGGGAGGATAAGGCGGAATATAGCATAGCAAACTTGATGAATGCAAGCCTAGTTTGGTTATTTATTGTATTTCTCTTAGTTGGTACTATAAAACAAAACAGCTAAAGCTATCATAGAACATATCCTGATAATCAACATGCTGATCTTAATGAAAACCAATAATCACTCCCAAAAAACACCAAATAAAAAGCTTAACTCGTTTTCTGTGAATTACTTATCGAAATATTTGCTAAATAGCATTGTCTCCCGTTAAATTGATATCAAAGACCTATGCTTACACCTGATTAAGGACACTAAGAGTAATTCAGATTGGCAAACGAAACAAAGTCAGCAAACCAACCATCTCTTCCTGAAATTTTTGATAAATATAAATCAATTATTGACACTTCGTTAAGACAGCAACTAAACCAAAATCACTTAAATGCCTACCAATTACTTCGATATGCAATGGGTTGGACAGATATTGACGGTAAAACGGTTGTTGCCACCGAAGGAAAAGCTCTAAGACCTACGTTATGTCTTCTAGCCTGTGAATCAACTGGTGGAGAAGTATCTGATGCTCTTCCAGCGGCAATTGCTTTAGAACTAATCCATGCCTTTTCTCTAATTCATGATGAAGTACAAGATCGCGACGAAACACGTAGGCACAGACCAACTATATGGACAATATGGGGAGAATCGAAAGCTATAGTTGCCGGGAATATATTACGAATAATTGCAGATATATCGCTTAGCAAACTAATCAATGCTAAAAATACAGTGGAAACAACCCTATATGTAGCTGACATTATTACTAAGTCTTATCTACAAATGATTGAGGGTCAATATTTGGATTTGAAATTTGAAGGACGTACTGATATCACTATTAATGACTACCTAAGCATGATATCTCGTAAAACCGGTGCATTAATAGAATGTTCTCTTACCGCAGGAGCAATAATAGGTTCTGCTAACATCGATACAATCGAATCATTTAAGGCATGCGGAAAATCATTGGGAATGGTATTCCAAATTAGAGACGATTATCTTGGTATTTGGGGGGATGCTAAAAACACTGGAAAACCTGTTGGTGCTGACATAAGACGTAAAAAGAATGCCTTCCCTTTCGTATACTGTATCTCTAATGCTAATCCCAAAGAAAAGAAAATTCTTCTGGAAATTTACAGCAAACCTGTGATCGAAAATGAGGACGTTTTTTGCGCTATAGAAATTATGGAGAGAGTAGGCACCAAAGAGAAATCTAAACAGCTAGCCGATATACACCTATCTAAAGCTATATCTTCGATAAGTAATCTGGATCTCGTTCCAGAATTTCACCAATCTTTAGTAGATATAGGTACCTTCCTTTTAATAAGGGAACGATGAGAATAAATTCACATCATCTTATTTTATTTATTCTATTAAGTATGCAAAGAAATAAATTTTCTCACAAAAACAATCTAAGTTTGTTAAACTATTTACTGATCGAGCCAGTATCTCGATAATTATGAGAGGTTCATGAATGAAGGTTAGCGAGGTATCAAACAAAGTGTCTTCGTATAAATTGCTCGTACAATCCAGTAAAGAGCCGGAATTTATAGATATAACAGATGAAGTACAAGAACATGTCAATCAATCTGATATCGATAATGGACTGTGCGTTGTATTTTCGCGACATACAACTGCAGCGATTACTATTCAGGAAAATGAACCTCTATTGATAGAAGATTTTTGTAACATGCTGGAAAAAGCCTCCCCAAAACAAGGTCAATATCAACATAACGACTTTTCAGTAAGAACGGTTAACATGAATGAAGATGAGTGTCCAAATGGACATTCTCACTGCAGGCAGATAACTCTCGGTTCCAGTGAGTCAATACCTCTTATCGATGGAAAGCTGGCCTTAGGAAAGTGGCAGAGTATTTTCATGATTGAATTAGACGCGGAAGCTCCACAACCAAGAGAAATTATTATCCAAATTGTAGGAAATTAAAACCTAGAACGTTTCAACAAATACAATGCGGGCTGAAAACAAATCGGCTTACTCAAAATGTGAGTCCATCACCAAACAAAATGCAAGTAATTTCTATTATGCATTTAGGACCTTACCTACAGAAAAAAGACTTGCAATCTATGCTACTTACGCATTTTGTAGACTATGTGACGATATTGCAGATGGGGAGCAACCGGTTAATCAGAAGCGAAAGCTATTGAACCAAGTACGAACTGACTTGCTGAAAAAGAATAGTGGAACAATATCTGATCCTGTTTTTATAGCATTACATGACACAATATCTACTTTCAATATCCCAATATCGTACTTTGAACAATTAATCGATGGGGTAGAAATGGACCTGACAATCGACCATTACTCTAATTTCGAAGATTTAAGAAAATACTGCTATAAAGTAGCATCAGTGGTAGGACTAATATGTATAGAAATTTTCAGCTATAGTAATCCTAAAGCGAGAAGCTATGCTATTGACCTTGGCATAGGCATGCAGATTACAAATATCCTGCGTGACATCCGTGAAGACTTCAGTAACGGACGTATATATTTACCAATGAATGAACTAGATCAGTTCAGATACTCTAAGCATGATTTAAGTAGTAATATCATCAATGAACCATTTAGGAATCTATTAGCATTCCAGATTGATCGAGCACGTAGTTATTTTGATAGCGGGATAAATTTGATTCCTTTGGTTTCACCTAACTCAAGAGTCTGTCTATCGATGCTCCACGGTGTTTACAGCAAGATACTCGACCGGATTGAGTCAAATAATTACGATATTTATACTAAAAGAATTGGACTGAAAACATCAGAGAAAATATTTCTTATGACAAAAATTTGGGGATTAAATATTTTTAAAAAGACTAAATTGTTTTGACGACAATTTGTTTTGACGATAATTTTTAACCCATGTTAGCAACAGTCCAATCCTTCGTGGATATTTCAAAAAACAAGCCTGAATTAATAAAATGAAAAGCCATCATGCACTTATCCTCGCTCCATTTGCCGACAAAGAACTTCAGATACTAAGTCAATATATCTCTTTTAAATATGAAAGTTGGACTTCAACTCAAAGACTACTAGATCCAGATGAACTTTCGATTAAAATTAACAAAGAAAATGCCTCTATACTGATAATTGAAGCTGACTTTGTATTTGAAGAAACATTCTCTCAGTCACCTACACTCAAATTCATTGGAATTTGTCGCTCAGCGACCAACCATATCGATATGGCTTCAGCAAATAATCATGGCGTGACAGTGGTAAATACTCCTGGACGTACAGCAAATGCAGCAGCCGAATTATCAGTAGCTTTAATGTTTGCCCTGGCCAGGAGAATCACAGAATCAAATAAATACGTGAATGATGGACGATGGATAAATCCTGTAGATCCATATCTCAATTTACGTGGTATAGAATTACATAGAAAGATACTAGGAATAATTGGACTGGGCTCAATAGGTAAACGAATATCTGAACTTGGTAACGCCCTAGGTATGAAGTGCATCGCTTATGATCCATACTTAGTTGAAGTACCAAGATACACGTCTATTACCAATCTAGAATTTCTTATGCAAAGCTCAGATTTCATATCAATTAACGTTCCAGCAACTAAAGAAACAGAAAATTTATTGAATTCAAGGTTACTTGAATTAATGAAACCAACATCATTTCTTATAAATCTATCCTCACCTTCTATAACTGATCAAAAAACTCTTGTCTTGCAACTCAAAAACAATAGAATTGCCGGAGCTGCTTTTGATATTTATGAAAGTACTCCAATTAATCCTGATAATCCGTTATTAAAGTTGCAAAATGTGATTCTATCTCCGCATCTTGGTGGTGCAACAGAAGGAACAGTTGAACGTCATTCTTCAATGATGAAAAACGACATTATTAGATTCATCAACGGAAAAAGACCAAAAAACATAGTTAATCCTGCTTTATGGGATAGAAAATGAATAAACAGCTTATCCTAGTTATAGATGCAGGAAGCAGCGGGATAAAATGCTTGATAATAGATGAAACAGGCACCGAGCTGTTAACACGATTTAAAGTTTGGAGTTACTTACCTAAAAATGACACATCTTTTTCTATTGCATTTGATCCCAACAAAGTTATTGAATCTATATCAGAGTTGATTCAAGAAAGCCTGAATCAACCAGGAATTTCCTCATCTGATCTTATAGCAATCACAGTGACAAGCCAGAGACAATCAGTCGTTTTCCTAGACTCTAAAAACAACCCACTCTACGCTGGTCCCAATACGGATGTCAGAGCTGTTTTTGAAGGCGGCATTATTGATGAAGATTTAGGTGATGAAATATATTCAATTACTGGACATTTACCATCATTCCTGTTTGCACCTGCGAAACTCAAATGGTTTAAACAAAATCAACCAAGCTTATACAAAAATATAAAATCTGTGATTACTCTAGCCGACTGGATTGTTTATAAATTAACCGGAGAGCTTGTGAGTGAATATTCATTAGCTTCTGAATCAGGCCTAATCAATATTAAAAGTCGCCAATGGGCATATGAATTATTTAATAAATTAGATCTTCCTGACAATCATCATGTACCGATCCAAAATGCGGGAACAGCAATCGGAAAAACTAATAAGAAGACGGAACATTTAACAGGAATAAATAAGGGAACAACTGTTGTCCTTTCAGGAGCAGATTCTCAATGCGGTCTTCTAGGAATGGGTATAACCAAACCATACAAAACTGGGATCGTATCAGGTTGGAGTATACCTGTGATAACAACCACATCATTTCCACAATTCGACTACAACAAAAATATATGGGCTGGTTGCACTTTGTCAAAAAATATTTGGTCAGTGGAAAGCACCTGCGGAGATGCAGGAAACAGTTATCGTTGGTTGATAAATATCCTATATGGACATGTCATTCAATCAAATCGTTTCTCTACTGCAAATTTGGAAGCTACTAAAATACCCATCGGTTCCTATGGTGTTTATTCTTTACTTGGGCCTTCTCATATGAACATGAACAAAATTGGTATCAAAAGAGGTGGGATATTATTGCCAGTACCTGTAACTCACAATAATATTACCCGCGGACACATTGTCAGATCAGCTTTGGAATCAATAGCTTTTGCAGTCCGAAGAAATCTTGAACAGAGTGAACAGGTTATTGATCAAGTAGCCTCTGATATAGCAGTATCCGGTGGGATGACATTGACAACATTGTGGCCTGAAATACTAGCAAATGTCCTTGGAAAATCTATAAGTTTAACAAATAACCCCAATGCTTCTGCCCTTGGAGCATACCTATGTTCTTTAAAAGGATTAGGCCATTTTGAAAGCATAGAAGCTGCGTCCGAAAGCCAGTTGACTAAACTACATACAGTAGAAGCAAATCCTGTGTATAGTAGTGAATATTCAGATCATTATGCCAAATGGATTAGCATATCCAATGAAATGGAAGTGACAGAATTTTGAAATGGAGCGCCAAAAAACGAGAAATCCTACTGGTTGCAAAAAAAGCATCAGACCTTGGTCTAGTTACAGGAAGTAGCGGTAATATCAGTGTAAGATTACCTGGTCGAGATTTGTCATTTGCAATCACCACTATGGGAAGTCAGTTTGACAATATGACTGAAGATAATATTGCGATTGTTGATTACAACCTTATACCTGTTGAAAACGAACTGACACCTTCATCTGAATCATTCCTACATAAAACGATATATGAAAACATTTCCGAGGTTAGAGGCATTATTCACACCCACCCGGTTTACTCAAGTATTATCTCGGTTAGTCAAATAGAAATACCTCCAATCATCGACGAAATGGTTATCAGTCTTGGAGGAACTATTCGAGTATCTAAATATGCACCTCCAGCTTCAACTGAACTTGGAGACAACGTTTGCCAAGCACTATCAGGTAGATCTAGTGCAATTATAAGCAACCACGGTTTGATAAGTATTGGATCCGATTTAAAATCAGCACTCGACTCATCAATCCTAACAGAGAAAATAGCAAAGATTTATGTGTATTCTTCTTTAATTGGAAAAGTCTCTCAGATACCCAGTGAAGTAGCCGATTCCGAATCCGAAATATTCAAAATGCAAAAGGAAATCAGTTCGAATACAGATGATTTATAATTAGTGTCGTATTGTGTAATTTATTAATAAGTCACTATATTAACTACAGGAATTAACATGATTTCGGTACCAAGTTTTTTGCTAAAAAGACTATATGTTAAAGGTAGCCTACGAAGAAGTGAATCTACGGGATTTGAATTTCAACTTAAAAATGACCTGGGATCAGGATATGCTTACAAAATCTGGCCCATTAAAATCGACGATGTAGAATTAACAGAAGTTGGAGCCCAGTTTATTACAGATGGTAAAGTCACTAAATTTAGTGAAGTGTCAAAAAACAATACCTTTACCCTAGGACTGAATAAAATCATCACTGTACAAATACCCGAATTCGATTTGAGCCTAGGGCCACACAAAATTGGAATGGGATTTGATGTCCCCGGTATTGGCACTCTCCGGTTCGATTTTACCGACGAACCCCAAGGATAGTGTAAATATATTTATGCGTATCGCTATTACAGGGTCAAGTGGATACGTAGGTACACTTTTATTAAATCAACTATCAGTTAACCCACGTGTAGAAAAAATTTTGGCATTAGACCATAAATATCCCTCAAGTAAGCCGCATGAAAAAGTAACATCCATCAAGCATGATATCTCAGAACCAATGCCAAGTATTTTTGAAAACAATCAGATTGATACGGTTGTGCATCTCGCATACATGTTAAAACCTAAACTTTGGGGGCATCTAAATCGAAGGGTAAATGTTAAAGGCACAGAGAATCTAATAGATGCGTGTAAAAATTCTTCTGTAAAACGTATCGTGTATTTAAGTAGCACAAGTGTTTACGGTGCACTGGAAACAAATAGTATTCCTCTTACAGAAAATGTTCCTCCTAAACCTCTTAATGGTTTCCAGTACAGTGAACATAAGATCATGTCCGAAGAACTCATCAAAAACTACTCGGAAGTTACTCCAGGGGTTGACTATTGTATTTTACGCTGTTGTCCGATTATGGGTCCATATGTTAACAATTTTATCTCGCGTGCGTTTCTAAAACCATTTCTGGTAAAAGTATCGGGGGCAAATCCAGAGCTACAATTCATACATGAAATAGATGCAATAAACTGTCTTGAATCTGTATCTATAAACCATTTCACCGGAACATTTAATGTCGCTGGCAAAAAATCTATATCCTGGGAAAATATGGTAAAAAAGCTAAACATACCAACCATTTCGATACCAGCCTGGCTATTATATCCAATAACACAAATTAGTTGGTTAATTAGGATTCAGAGAGAATCACCTGCTATAGGTTTAAACTTCATCAGATACCCCTGGCTGGCAGATACTAGTAAAGCAATAAATCAAGGGTTATTTGATCCAGTCTATACAGCTTCCGAGGCATGGGACTCCTATGTCAGCAAAATAAATACATGACGAACCTTTTTAATTGTCAAAAGATTCCGTTCTTGTTTAGACAATGATAGAAACAAAGCGAACCCGGATACCATAACATCTATCCTTCCAGTTTAGATAAGAAACCAGTCCCCACTAAGAATTAGCTTTCAACAATATTTTTTGAAAAACAATGTTTAACCGGTTAATTGTTGACTCCCTATTAGTGTAAACATACAATATTCTTGATTAATTTAATCAAGAACCTATCTTAATCTTAATAAGGTGCTTAAGAAAGGTATTCGGTCATGTCTACCGGTAAAACGATATCTCGGACTTCAAAAGATCTCGATTCTGAATATAAATGGGGATTTCACACAGATATTGAATCTGATATAGCCCCAAAAGGTCTCAGTGAAGACGTAGTACGTCTCATTTCTGCGAAAAAAAATGAGCCTGAATTTATGCTTAACTGGAGACTAAAAGCGTACAATTATTGGAAAACTCTTGAAACAAAAGAGCCCGAGTGGGCCAAGGTTGATTTTCCAAAAATCGATTATCAAGATATCCATTATTATGCCTCTCCATTAAAAAATAGCGAAAAACCTGAAAGTTTGGATGAAGTTGACCCCGAACTGATAGAAGCTTTCAATAAACTCGGAATACCTATAGAAGAACAAAAAAAGATGACTGGAGTCGCTGTAGATGCAATTTTTGACAGTAGTTCAGTAGCTACTACCTATCAAGAATCACTTGCAAAAGCAGGAGTTATATTTTGTTCTGTGAGTGAGGCAATGCAAACTCATCCGGAACTAGTAGAAAAATATCTTGGATCGGTTGTACCTTACACTGACAATTTTTATGCAACCCTGAATTCAGCAGTATTCAGTGACGGTTCTTTTGTATATGTACCGCCTGGCGTACGTTGTCCAATGGAGCTAATGACTTATTTCCGTATTAACGCTGAGGAAAGTGGTCAATTTGAACGAACGTTGATTATCGCCGATGAAGGTTCATACGTAAGTTATCTAGAAGGGTGTACAGCCCCTATGAGACGTAGCAATCAGCTTCATGCTGCAGTTGTAGAACTGGTTGCATTGAAAGATGCAGAAATCAAATATTCTACTTTGCAAAATTGGTATCCTGGAGACAAGGACGGCAACGGTGGTGTTTACAATTTCGTGACAAAGCGTGGTAAAGCACTTGGTGCTAATTCCAAAATTTCCTGGACACAGGTCGAAACTGGATCAGCTATAACATGGAAATATCCCAGTGTAATCCTCCAAGGAGACAACTCCACAGGGGAGTTCTTTTCAGTAGCCCTTGTTAATAATCATCAACAGGCCGATACAGGTACAAAAATGATCCACGTTGGGAAAAACACCAAGAGTACTATTGTTTCGAAAGGAATTTCTGCAGGTGAAGGACAGAGTACCTATCGCGGTCTTGTACAAATAATGCCATCGGCTGATAATGCCACTAATTTCACACAATGCGACTCTTTACTCGTAGGAGATCAATGTGGAGCCCACACGGTGCCCTACATTGAGGTGAGAAACTCTACCGCTCGCATGGAACATGAAGCATCAACGTCTAGAGTCAGTGACGATCAACTCTTCTATTGTATGCAAAGAGGTATTTCTGAAGAAGAATCTCACTACATGATCATCAATGGTTTTTGTAGAGACATTTTTCAGGAATTACCATTTGAATTCGCAATGGAAGCACAGCAATTACTTCGAGTAAGTCTAGAAGGTGCAGTTGGCTGAAAAATTTCAATATTAGATATTTATTCTAAAAAGATCAATTAATAGCTTTAATACCAATACATTAGGAGTTTAATTTTGTTTCTAGAAATAGAAAAATTACATGTGTCTGTTAACGGTACTGAGATATTGAAAGGCATCGATCTATCCATTGGTCTCGGAGAAATCCATGCCATAATGGGGCCCAACGGGAGTGGTAAAAGCACACTAGCAAATTTAATTGCTGGTAAGCCGGAATATGAAGTAACAGACGGTACAATACTTTATGAAGGAAAAGACATAACTAATCTGAGCCCTGATGAAAGAGCTTTGATAGGAATATTCTTATCTTTCCAGTACCCAGTAGAACTTCCAGGTGTTCGTAATCGACAATTCTTAAAATCAGCATTAGATGCGATTCGTAAACATCGAGGAGATCAAGAATTAAGTGCCCGCGAATTTGACAAAATTTATCGAGAATCGGTTGCAAAGATCGACATCGATATTGAATTGATGAAAAGGGGCGTAAATGAAGGTTTTTCAGGTGGCGAGAAGAAACGAAATGAAATGCTTCAATTATGTTTACTAAATCCAAGATTAGCTATCTTAGATGAAACCGATTCAGGCCTAGATATAGATGCATTAAGGCTTGTGGCAAAGGTAGTAAACGATATGCGTAGCGAGACAAATTCAATGATATTGGTTACACATTATCAACGAATGTTAAGTTACGTAGTGCCCGACTTCGTTCACGTGCTTATCGATGGAAAAATCATCAAATCTGGTAAAGAAGACTTAGCTTATGAATTAGAAGAAAAAGGATATGAATGGATCTCTGAACCATTAGCCTCTTAAAATGAATACGAAATCTACAGCTCATGACCAATACAAATCTGATTTCAATTACCTCCGGTCAGGACACTCTTCTTCTAAATGGCTTGATCAACTTCACTTGGAAGGGTTTAACAGCTTTCAAGAATCTGGTTTCCCGGTTGCAGCAAAAAACAACGAAAACTGGAGATTTACGAACGTCAAACCTTTATCCGATATCAGATTCAAATATAATTTTGAGCACACCATAGCCCAGCTAGATACCACAGAAATAAAGAGCCTTTTCCCCTGGGACGAACAATGGCATACCATGGTATTTGTGGATGGCATATATAACTCTACTTTATCAACAACAAATATTAATGAAGGAAAGCTTGAATCTTTATCAAATACAATCTCAGCTAATGATGACTCGATTAAAGAACACCTAGGTAAGTATCTACCTGTAAAACATGACGGATTTACCGCAATTAATACTGCATTCCTAAATGAAGGAGCAGTAATTAAGATACCGGACAATCAAAATACAGAAACACCTGTACATTTATTATTTATATCTACAGGATCTATTACCGATTCTGTTTCACATCCTAGATCACTTGTTATCCTTGGAGAAAACAGTTCACTTAATCTTATCGAATCATATGTGTCACTTTCAAATAAACAGTATTTCACAAATTCTTTGGCTGAAGTCATATTGTCTAAAGGTGCACAACTAAAACATTATAGATATATGTCTGAGAGTTACAGAGCTTTTCACATTGGAAATACTCAAGTACAACTAGAATCAAACGCTCAGTTTAAAACTACCAGTATATCCAAGGGCGCACAATTAGCACGAAACGCTCTACATGTTTCACTGAACGGTATCAATAGTTCCTGTTCTATTACAGGACTATATCTTACTGAAAAAACCCAACACATTGATAACCATATTAACGTTGAACATATGGTGCCTCAATGTTCAAGCTACCAGCATTTCAAGGGTGTCTTAGATGACAGATCAAAAGCTGTCTTTAGCGGACGCGTAGTTGTTCATAAAGATGCACAAAAAACGATTGCTCATCAGTCTGATAAAAACCTAATCCTCTCA